>SWCC01000350.1_pt1 | contig 53647 bp, 53 predicted proteins | sample 4692971 | NCBI WGS metagenome assembly SWCC01 (sample SAMN10267277, study PRJNA491770) | bioreactor metagenome | isolation source: DHS bioreactor inoculated with subseafloor sediment | place: Japan: off Shimokita Peninsula | collected 2006-08 | reverse complement strand
TTTTTTTTAGAAGTTCAGCTTTCCGTTTTACTCTTTCTTCAAGTTCGTTGGACCAATCAGTAATCTCATTTTTCGCTTTAGCCAAATCACTCGTCATCTGATTAAATGATTTAGCTAATGTACCAATCTCATTACTTGAAACCGATTTTATTTTGTAATCCAAATTGCCCGACGAAATTTCTTTGGTACCAATTATCAGTCTGTGAACAGGTCCATGCACAAAGATCCAAATAAAAGCTCCCACTAAAAGTGCCACTAAAAGTGTAATTGCCGCATTGGTTTGGATCATTTTCGATCTTTCATTCATAAGTAGCTTGTCATTGGTCTCAAGGGACATCATTACATCAATGGTTCCTAATACAACTTTCCCCTTTGGGTGAAAGTGACAATCGGCTTCGTAGCAACTCTTTTCGTTTCTGATTGCTGAGACAAAACCCAGAATCCTAGTACCGTCTTGTCGGGTATAAATACGTCTTTTCTCTTTCGTATCCGGCTCTTCAATTGCATCTCCGTTGTTAGTATGACACATGAAGCAGGCTTCATTTTGCATGTCTACCGTATGGTTGATTTCCTTATCAAAAGCAGAAAAGATAATCATACCTTGTTTATTGTAGATTCTTATATTATCAATTTTTTTCTCTGCGGCAATTGATCTGATGATATTGTGAGTTGTTTCTTTTTGATTTAAAAGCATCGAGTGTTTTGTAGAAGCTTTGATTAGCAGACTTGTACGTTCACCGCAATCTGTTATAACCTGCAGGTTATTCTCGGATTGAGATTGCAGTTGAAAATATGAAACTACGAATGAAGAAATTGTAAGTATAATTACCATGAGTAGAAACAATTTAAAACTCAAAAGTCTTGTCATTCTCATTTCATAATTTCCATATTTTGTATTCTAAATTTAGTAAAACGAAAAATAAATCTAAAGGTATTTAAGAGCATACTCTAAAACGATTTTAGAAACGAAATACTGCACACACTTAACCTGAAACTGAGATAAAATATAATCCCTGTTGGCGACTGCATATTCTTTAATCTGTTGCTTCTTCCAGTTTACTTACTGATGGTAGTCATAAGAAACTCGCTAGCAAATTTTTCCCAGTCGTCATGTGGAATTTCTCTGATAAATCCACTTATGGGAACGCCACCGTCTTGAAGCACAAGTTCTTCATTTCCGGTAATAACATTGCTCAATCTCTCAACCGTGTTCTCTATCCATAATTTAACCATACCACCTGTGAGAAGATTCTTTTTGTTAGCCTCCAAATCCGGAACTTTAACTTTGAACAGCCATCCATCCGAGTAAGGATCTTGATTAATGATTCCCGGCGATTTAAGAACTTTTTCATTAAGTTCTACAACTTCACCATTTACTGGTGATAATATATTGATCGATTTTGAATCCACCTCCATTTGCCAGCCGACATTTCCTTGTCCCATCATTGTTCCAACTCGAGGGAGAGTGACCTTGGTCGTTTTACCGATTAATTTTTGTGCAAAATCATCGATACCGACACGTACAATTGCTCCGTTTTCCGGTCTTATCCAACTATGTCCTTGGTGGTAAAAATAATTTTCCGCAATATAAAACCAGTCAATCAAAGATTGTCGATTTCTTTCAGGTTCAGCATTGCGGGCTACTGTGCGAGCCGGTTTGTTTAAAAATCTGAAGAAAAAAATCAATGTTACCAAGAATACTATTACTACTAAATATTCAATACCTTTTGTAGCAAAAATGTCTATGTATTCGGGATTTCCCATTATTTTAGTCCCTCTCCTTTTATTAAAAATCTTAATTTAGGTTTTTGTTTATGTCCGCTACGTGACCAAATTGGAGGATCATTCAGGATTGGCATTCTCAATACTATCCATCTCAGTACAATAATCTCAGTAAAGATAACCGCAAGTGTAATTGCTATCTCTTCCCAAGATGGGAAATATCTATCAGTTTCGTACCATTTGAATGCAATTACTGAGACGTTTAAACGATTTAGTGCAATTCCAAAAAGCGTTAGAATGGAAGCTAATTTGACGGCAGAAACATTTTTATACCTTACAGCTTGGGTATACATTCGGGTTGGAATTAAAACGAAAATAACTACTTCAATTAGAAATAAGTAACCCATTGGAGAATTCAAATAATGTAGGTTCTCTCCATGGATAAATACAAGTATTTTCAGGAACAAATAAACATACATTGCCCCTGCACAAATTTTTGCTAATCCAAGTACAATATCATCATGTGACTTGTGGAGTTTGGGGCTAATCCGGCTGGTGAAGACTTTTTGGCTTATACTTCCCTCCAAAATTACCATCGAGAGTCCGGCGAATATACTTGATACAAAAAACAGAATTGGTATAAATTCTGAATACCAAAGAGGATGTATTTTATTTTTTGCCATCAGGAATAATGCTCCGAGACCTGATTGATGAAGTGTTGAAAGTGTTATCCCAAAGATTACAGCTCCCAAGGTAAGTGTTCCGAGAATCCTCCTGATTTTCTTCCAACCAAGCCATTCGGCAATTGCAGGTGAAAATTCTATAAATTCCGCCAGCATATAAAGCATAAAGTGCCATGCTACTAAAAACATAACCGAACTAACACCGAAAGAGTTTCCTATTATCGGGTTGATCACATTCCATGGACGTCCGAGATCCAGTAACAGAGCACCTGCATAGAACACATATGCAAGGAAACCATTTAGTACAGTGATCCTAACAATTGGGTGATACTTTTCTAAGCGCAAAATATATACCATAAATGTAATTACATATGCTCCTCCGGCAAAAGCAACACCAGTAACAACATCAAATCCAATCCATATTCCCCATGGGTAATCTTGGGAAAGATTTGTAACAGCTCCTAATCCCTGCGTGAAACGAATTACTAGGAGAACGCCTCCAAGAGTTAGAATAGCTGCGGCTATTATATTAAAAGGAGTTATAATTTTCCCTTTTGGCTTCAATTCGCCAATGAAGAATTTAATAAACCTTTTTATCTCAGTTTTTAATAATCCTTTAGACATATTCTCAGTTTTCACTAAAGCCTCCGTCTTTATTTGATTCTTCATCCCGCTTTGTTGAATTGCTTAGTGCCAATAACAATGGTGGCCAAAGAGCAAGTACGATGGGGACACCATATAGAAAATCTTGAGTGTATTCAGGGTATGGTGTTGTTCCTAAATCTGTTCTAAAACCAATTTTATCGAACGGCACAGCTGAGAGATAGAGATATCCTGTTCCTCCTACTTCGTGTTCGCCGTAGATATAGTGTACATACTCATCGGGATTAGTATAAATCTGTTTTTTAGCTTCTTCAATAAGATCTTTTCTTTTTCCAAAGGTGATAGCTTCTGCTGGGCATGCTTCGACACAAGTTGGCTGCTCACCCTTTTTTAGTTGTTCCCAACACATATTGCATTTTTGAATCTTCGGATTCCATTCATTGTATTCAAACTTAGGAATGTCGAACGGGCAAGAGACCATACAAAATCTGCATCCCATACACTTATCTTCGCGCCAAATAACAGGTCCTTCTTCTCTTTTTAACATTGCTTTTGTCAAACAGGCTGAGGCACATGCAGGCTGATTACAATGCATACATTGTTTCTTAACAAAGATCTCTTCATCATCAACTTCATATCGGTTAATTATTGAATATTGTGTGATTGATGTTTTTCTTTCTTTTTCGAATACCGAATCATCTAGATCAGGTTCTGGAAATCCATTCGATTCTGCACATGCTTCTTCGCAACTTCGACATCCTGCACACATGGTAGTATCAACAAGAATTCCCATAAATTCCTTTTCCTCACCGCTATCCTGAGCAAGGATTTTCTTGGCAGGTAGAGTTGCCAGACTTACCGCACCAAGAGTTTTAACAAAGCTTCTTCGATTCATGTTTTGTTCCCTTATTAATTTGTATAAACTAAATTGAAATAAAACCTGCATTCTTAATTTTTTATCAATATTTGAATTCGAATCAAAGATCAATAAAAATATTTTTGCTCCACCATGATTGAAAAGTATTCTTTTAATATTATTCGTTTATTGTATTTGAGTATGGGAAAAATTTCTCAATGAAACTATTCCATTCATCATCTGTCATATTAATTATGTAAGATGGATCAATTTGTCCACCATCATTCAAGTAGTTCCCTTGCTGAGCATCTAAAACCAGCTTATCGCTCAGTCCGTTATTCAAATAAGTAGCTTGAGAATGGTTCATTAAATTATTGCTCTCATTCGAATAGCTAGCAGCCTTCATTTTTACAATCCAAGATTTTTCTACTTTACCTGCTGGTAGGCCAAGTTCCATTTTGCATGCGGGATTAATATCAACGACCATCCCGGAAATAGGTGCAAGTTGTGTTATTTTTCGACTATTAAAGTAGATCTCCCATATTTTTGCACCTTGCTGAATGTAGGAATCGATTTTAGGAATTACATTGATTTTTATGTCTGATGGAAATATTGTAGGAATAAATTTATCAAACCCTACATAAAAATTATTTTCAAAAGTGGACACTACCCATGAGTGACTCAAATGATATAGGCGCTTGGTTTCATTAGCTATATTCAGAAGTGCTCTTTCTGGACTTATAAAAATTGGTTTTTTCCTCGATTTATAAGCTTTATTTATTCTTCTATCTTCCTTTCGAAGAATTAAATCTCCTATAATAAATAAAAGAAGAGTTATAAGAAAAATTGCAACAACCATGATAATCCTCCGCTAATTGATTCAGATTTCTGTTAAATTAAGACCAACATGTATGCCAATTCCGTTACATAAAGAAATGTGCGGTTAAGTTATTGCAATTAAACACTTTAGCGAAAAGTAAAAAATCTTCTTAAAATCAACTAATTGTTGCTATATCCCACACTTATTTGAGCTTCATAGTTAAGGGTATGTTTTTACAATAGTTAGAAGTGTTGATATTTGCATCGTTATGTCGAAAAAATCCACACCCTCAAATCATTCTAACAATGAAGTAAAGAACAGTTAAAAAGCTTAAAATTGTTAAAAATTCTAACATTTTGGCAAAAACCATAGTAAAAAAAAGATTGTTAAGAATCTGCTCAATCACTTATTAAATAATAAGTTTCAGATTTATTTTCGCAAGGCGTTCTCAAGATTGAATAGATTTATTAGTGATAAATGTTTGTTATTAAGTAATTAAAAGCAAGTTATTAAACGAGCTGATAAGTATTATTTTATAAACATTATCTTTTGTCCCGATCTATACTCAACTGTACGTAATTCATAGAAATTAACTCTTCTATTAATATCATTTCCAGTGAATGTGATATTATATAATCCGGTTTTCAGGTTTTTATATAATAATTCCGCTATTTTTTCTCTAAGAACATTGTAAACCTTTAGTGTTGCATTAACACAATAACTGAAGCACCGGATTACATAGGAGTGATAAACTGAATATTTGTACTCGGATCAATTGGAATTGGAAAGTTCTATCTTAGTTTAACCTTATAGAGTATGCCAATAGTGACTTCAATTATTGGGGATATTCATATTTACTATCAATATCAGTTTGTTTTAATTGTGAATCATATTGATTGGTGACATCTTACCATAATTGTCTTTGGATTTCTTTGGTTAGAATTCTTTGCTAGGAGAGGTTAATTGGTGCATTGTGATGAAAAAGTAACGATAAAATAGCTTTCTTTTCTATAAATATTAATGTATTAGATAGATATATTGATATTCATTAAAACTATTATTTTATACATAAAACGTCACGGAGTAGTCCGTGACGTTGAAGCAAATTTATATTACAACTTAACAGAAAATTAACGATCAAAAAAAGTTGAGATTATCTTATCAAAATGAAAGTCATCAAGTGATTCTAATTCGCCAATAAATAGTTCATCATCTTTAACAATTTCATCTTTGGGTCTTGTTTTCTTTATTTCTTCCTGATAATCTTCTATATCTTTTTGATATTGTGTAACTGCGGCATTACCAATTTGCAACTCTTTTAATTCGTTATCTAAATATTCTGCATCGATTGTACAAATCCAATTATTTTCGTATGGGGAAATTTTTAATACTTCAAGATTATCTAATAAATCATGATTAACTTTTGTTATTTGTCCTGAAATAGGAGACTTAAAAGAAATTGATCTGTGTCCTTGTTTTATGCTGAATGCTGTTTGTCCTTTTGTTATCTTCATTCCCAAGTTTGGGAGGTCTATGTCATTAATATTGCCAATAACTTTCGTTGCAAAATCATCCACTCCAACTTGTACAGTTCCTTCTTGATTTATTCCTGCCCAACAATGATTTTTTGAAATAAAAATTCCTCCTGGAATTGCAAATTCCCCAGATTTGAAATATTCATCACCTTGTAGATGAGAAATATGAACAATAGGCCTTAATTGCTTCTTAATGCGATCTTGTCGTTTTATCAGTGATTTTTTAGTGAAAGCCAAAAGTTCATCTTCTGTAAATGGTTTTTGAACATAATCCATTGCTCCAAATTTCATTACATCAACTGCAGATTCAACTGTCGCATAACCAGTTATAATTATAACATCAATATCTGGGCGTAAATGTTTTACAGATTTAGCTACATCAACCCCATCCATTTCTGGCATTTTCAAATCAGTAAATAAAAAGTCGTAATGATTTTTTTGAACAAGGGATAGTGCTTCTTGTCCAGTTTCAACAGTATCAACATAATACCCATCTAAAACAAGAATTTTTCTAAAACTATCTAATATTATTGATTCATCATCTACACAAAGTATTTTGGCCTTGGGATTTGCAACTTCAGCACGTTTTAGAGATTTAGTTTCACTACTGAAATCTAAATTTAAACTAACCTCCAATGCTTTTTCTCTTTCAGTATAAATTTTCTTTTCTTGAACTTTTTTAATAGTAAAGCGAATTAAAATGTCGGCAATAATAAATATTATTACTGCTAAAATAAAAAGGGCCATTATATTCTCCTGTTTGAATTAAGTTGTTTTTTCAAAAATTATGTTAAACGGTTTATTTTCATTATTACGTTTATTCATAATTTAGATATCAGAACTACATGGTGTTAAATTTCTAATGTCGTGCTCAAGATTACTCGGGATAACTCTATAAATCCATCCTTGGAAATAGGGGTCCTTTTCAAGTAAACTATTATTAATAATGATTTTCTCATTCATATCAATTATCTTCCCGCTAATTGGGGCCAATAGTTGATGAGAGCATTCGTTAGTATCAATAATTTTTAAACATGCCCCACCTTGAAAAATTGATTCTTCAATTTTCATAAATTCTATTGCTTTTATGGTTCCAATTGATTTTAAAAATAAATCCGTAATCCCAATTGAGACTAAACCTTCTTCCGCATTATCCATCCAACTATCAAAACCAAGTCTAAAATATCTAGGAGGACAGGGGACAAAAGCAAGGAGGTCATCATTATCAAGCATTCTGAAATCATACTTTTTAGCAAAAATTTTGCCGTATTCTACTCCACGTCTAATTATACTGGTTAACTCCTCAATTGAAAATGGCTTTGGGATGAAACCAATTGCGCCTTCATAAAGTGCTTTTACGGCATTTTCCAAAGTCGAATATCCAGTTGTTATTACTACCGGTGCTGAGATCCTCTTTTGATGAACAATTTCTAGAAGTTCAAAACCATCCTTGTCCGGCATCATTATATCACAGATAATTAGTTTGTATTCCTTCTTATCCAGATTTGATATAGCATCCCTAACATTTAAGCAAGCATCAGAGCTTAAACCATCATATGCAGTAATTTTCTGAATTGCATCTAGTATAACTTCTTCATCATCAATAATTAAGATATCGGTTTTAGTATCCATTTTATTATTCTGGTAAGTTAATAGTAAATGATGTGCCTTTACCTTTCTCACTTTCGACACTAATTTTACCTTTATGGTTATCTATTATTCCCCAAATAACCGATAACCCAAGCCCAGTTCCTTTTTGTCCTTTTGTACTAAAGAAAGGGTCGAATATTTTTTCTAAATCGTTTTTATTTATCCCGCAACCTGTATCGGAAACAATGATTTCAATAAAATTTTTGTCCCCACTCTTATCAATGAAATCCCATTTTTGCCATTCACAGCCAAATTTGGTGCAGCCTTTTAATACTCCTTGATTTGATATGTGAATATTATAGACTGGTGAACCACAGTTAGGGCCTTTCTCATTCTCATCTACTAGTGAAATTCCACAGTGGGGGCAGAATAATTTGACAATTTCGTTTTTATCAAATGCAATTCCATAATAGTGGTTATGATTTCCATAGACAGGATCTAAATGCATAAATCCTTCATTTTTAGATGACTTCGCTTTTAATTTTATGGAGGGCCTACCATCAATTTTATGTTCCGGATCCATTAAGTCATGTCCTTTTGGACATGTTGCTTCTCTAATTTTAGTGACCCCATAAGGAGATAATCTAATTTCTTTTGTACCGATAGAAATTTGACCACCTTTATTGCCAATAGCATCAATAGCATTAACAACTAAGTTTAGAATAACTTGTTGAATTTGGTTAGCGTCTCCGGACAGTTCAGTTAATGTTGATTTGTAGTTCTTATTAAGCTCTATATGATTAATTTTTAATTGATTTGCCACAATTGTTAATGCATTGTCTATTACCTCACTTACATTTACTTTACCTCGGCGCGGTGTTGATTGACGAGAAAAATCAAGTAGGCCTTTTACAATTTCTCTGCTCCGTTTTGTTTCTCTAACAATAACTTCAAGATCTGCTTTCATTTCAGGATTGTCTTGGGCACGTTTTAATAAAAAGCTGCTATATGTTAAAACTCCTGTAAGAGGGTTATTTATTTCATGAGCTACACCTGCAGCAAGTTTACCCATTGAAGCTAACTTATCTGATTGAAATAGTTGTATGCGCATTTCAGAAAGTTTTTTAGTCATATTATCAAATGAGCTGGCAAGCATACCCAGTTCATCTTTTCTGTGAGAATCAATTCTATGATTCAAATTGCCTATAGCAACATAATTTGTTGCTTTAACTAAACCTCTAACTGGTTTTTGGATCAAGTTTTTTACTGCTAGTCTTAGAATAATCGCAATAATTAATGTTGCAAGTAGAGCAAAGAAGATCATGTTTTTGCTGCTGTCACTGGCCATCTTATCTACTTCTGCCAACGATACCGAAATATCTAGAACACCAAGCACAACTTGTTCTTTTTTATGAGCATGGCACGCAGCTTCCCAACAAGATGTTTCATTATAAATTGGGTTAATTATTCCAAGAGTTCTTGAAGAATCAGGATGTAATTTGAATATTCTAGTTCTTTCTTTAATTGATAATTTTTGCAATGGTTGATTTTCTGCATGACAGGCATAGCAGCTTTCAGCATTTTTATCAACCATTTCACCAATTTCATTTTGGTGAATAGAATAGATTATTTCCCCTTCTTTATTAAGTATTCTTAAATTTTTAATTCCTTGTTCATCTCCAATCATATTAATTATATTATGAACATGTTCTCTTCTATTTGCCAGCATATCAAAACGAGTGCTATGTTTAATGGTCTCACTCAATTGATGTGAGTGTCTTTTAACTTCAGAGATTAGATTGTCAGATTGAAATTGTATGCTGTAATATGCAAATACAGACAATATTATAATTACTGTTAAAGAAACAATCAGAATTAGTTTCGTACCTATTTTTTTAAATCTTACAAGCATTACTTATTAGTCCTTTCGCCAGGTAATGATTCTGGATATTTTATATCATCATCATGACATTCAACACAAGTTGGTTTTATTGAATAATTCTTCTTTGAATGACAATCTCCGCATTCAAGGTCTATATGAGTTTCATCTAGTCTCAATCCTGTAATATCATGGTTGAAATATCCATCATTACTGGTATGACAAGAAATGCATTCCGTTTTTAGTCCAGAGAAAGAACCTTTTGTTTTATGACATGAAATACAGGAAAGACCGGCATGGTTCTTTGTTAATTTGAACTTCGTTTTAATATCATGATTAAAAGGCTCAGTAACTTTATTCTTGTGGCATTTGTTACAATTATCGTCAGTATCATGACATGTTGAACATCGATCATGTCCATCGCTTATATCTAATTTTTGTTTCGTTATTGCATGGCAGCTTGCACAGCTTTCTTGATTATGACATTTCGAACATTCAATTCCAAAAAGTGAACTGTGATCATTATGGAAATACGTTACAAAGTTTCCTTCATCACTATCTGTTTCATAGACAATTTTTTTAGGAATTGTTATTTCTGGATGAACTTTCTCAATCTGTGATACAGTCTCTGATTTTGAAATATTTGAATTAAGTTTGTGGCAACTTTCGCATTCTGACTTTTCTTCCCAAGTTTTATGACATCCCATACATTGACGATGAAAAGCTGCTTTAAGATCTGGAACGCTAAGATCCGTTCTTTTTCTATTTTGTTCATGACAATTTGAACATTTAACAATTTTCCCAGGTGGATTAAAATGGTGACAAGTAGAACATCCACCAGACATCAAAGACATTTCTGAATGAAGCTTGTGAGTAAAATTTGCAGGTCCATAAAGATTATCATCACTTTCTATCCCATCAATAATAATATTATTCGGACCCTCAGAAGGGGAATGACGAACGATATCTATTTTATTTCTTGGACATAATATAAGGCATGGATTAGCTTTTGTCGGTGTATCACAGATGTGGCATTTCTTACAATCCACATTCATCTGAGTGTGTGTTTTTAGATTTTGAATTTGCCCAAAAGAACTTGTGCAAAATGCTATTAACAAAGAACTTATTAAATATAGTATTTTCATTTTGCAGCTCCACGAATAGAGTATTTAGTTTTTAAATTTACTTTATCAGAAGGAATACTGATTACTGGGAATATTTTTACAAAAAGTCTGTAACAAAGGATCTCTATTGCAACAAAGCCCAGTGTTACTGATATTTCTCCAATAGATGGAATGTAACTTTCGATTGCATATGGTGGATTATATGCAGTAATAAAATTGTTAAATCTGTTCATTACTACTCCGAATATTACGAGCATTGAAGCAATGAATAATCCGGTTGGAGATTTCCTAACTGCAGGTGAGAAAAACATTCGTAAAGGAACAATAACTCCAATAATTACCTCTATCCCAAATAAAACACTTATTGAGTTAAATTCAGTGAGATAAACAAATGTTTCTCTAATAACCATATCACCTATTTTACCAAGAAGATAAATCCCAAGTAGTGGACCAACAAATTTTGAAAGACTTGCTAGAACTTCAGTCTCTGGTTTTAATCCAAATGATCTTGATGCAGATAATGATTCCATAATTACCATTGGAAAACCAACTGCAAAAGCTGATAATAGAAACAGTAGAGGAAGAACTGGTGTTTGCCAAAGTGGGTGCATTTTAGGACCTGAAATAATCATCAATGTTCCTAATGATGATTGATGAAGACATGAAAGCACAACACCTGCGATAATAAATACGAACATTGTCTTATCTAAGCCTCTATCTAGCTTTCTTAATAATCCATCAATCAATTTATTAAATCGACTTAGGAATCCCGGAAGATTTACTTTCCCAATAAAACGTTCACAGACCATTGGCAGAAATTCGATATAAAGAACTGTTAAATATATTGTTACACAAATTCCAACTTCAAATAAAGCGGAGTTTCCATTCCACATAACAATTGGATGCCATATGTAGTACCATCTGCCAATATCAATTGAAACGCCCATTGCAACAAAAGTATAACCCAGCATTGCTGTTAGCAAAGCCGGTCTAATTATAGTTTCATATTTATCTCTGTGCATTATATGGCCTAATGCTGCTGTTGTAAATCCGCCAGCTGCTAATGCAACACCGGCTGCGACATCAATCCCTATCCATATACCCCAAGGGAATTGATTATTTAAGTTTGTTACGGCCCCGATCCCAAATAAAAATCTTCCAGCTAGGAATACTAGTCCATTTATTGCGATCAGAGATAAAACTATTACCCCTGGAGTAAAATACTTTTTACTAAGAGGAGTTGGAATATGAGTATGAACCATTATGATTTCTCCTTTTTAGCTTCTTTATCTTTTGTTAACCACATAATTCCGCCAAGCAAAGTATAAACTGCTATTGGTGGTACAAAGTATGCGAATAATCCATGTTGTATTGATTCTGAAACACCAGGAGCTGGATTGTTACCAAGTTTAGGGAAAACCGATCCGGCTAGTTGTTTATCAGCTAAATACATCCATGACGTTCCACCTACTTCATGTTCTCCAAAAACATGGTCATAGTATTTCTCAGGACTGTTTTTAATTCTTCTTTTTGCCTCTAATAATAATTCTTCTCTCGTACCATAAGTCAGGGCTTCTACCGGACAAATATTAACACAAGCTGGTAACTTGTTTTCATCTGTTCTTTTTTCACAAAAATCGCATTTAACAATTTTAGGATCTAAAGCCTTTTGATACTCAAATGCTGGAACCTGAAATGGACACGCGACCATACAATATCTACAGCCGATACACTTGTCGGTATCCCAAACAACTGCACCATTTTCTTTTTTTGAAATAGCACCCACTATACATGCAGAAATACATGCTGGATGATCACAATGCATACATTGCAACTTAATCGTGCGTGATCCCTCATCATCATATTTGTTAACCACTGTCAGACTATTGATGGTGGGTCTTCTCATCGTATCTAATACTTCATCATTTTGATAACTTTCAAAATCTTTTTGTTCAAGATCATGAGCACCTTGACATGCCCATTCACATTTTCTGCAACCGATACAAACAGTAGTGTCTACCAATACCCCTTTTCTATCCGTATTGAGCGAAGGATTTGATTTTGCACTAATGTCATTTGGAGATACAGATGAAATTGCTGTAGAGCTTGCTCCAATTGCTGCAATAGTTTTTAAAAAATCTCTACGGTTTTGCGCCATCCTTTAATCCTATATTTTATTAGTATTTTTTACTGTTTTTTTTAAAAGAGTTCGATTTAGATATTTATCCAAAACTTCTTCAACTGTGCCGTGAATCCAAGGAATTACTTCTATGTTGTTTTCTATGAGTTTGTTATAGGTTAGATCGGAAATCCCATCACATATAACTATATCAGGAGTCAATCTTATAATTAGGTTTATCCTCTCAAGGTTGCTATGAGCAATTATTTTAATATTTTCTTTTTTTGTAATATTGTTCGATTCAATAGTTACAAACAGAAGACTTTCTGCATAGTCTAATCTAGGTGAGATTCTTTCGCCAAATTTTGGAATAGCTAAAATTTTCATTTACTCTAACAGTTGAATTTTTCTCCCATATGCAATATATGAGCCAAACTTTACGAGAGGATATTATGGTCTTTGAATTATATTTTGGAGGTGTTGAGAAAATATATTTTGTGGGGGTGTTGCAATGTTGCAATCCTCAAATGCAACATGTTGCAAAAACAGAATTAAATTAACCCGTGTTTTTTCATTTTACGCCAAAGGGTTGATCTATTAATTTCCAATTCTTCAGCAACTCTGTTTTTATTCCAATTGTGTTTTTGTAGTACTTCTAAAATTGTATGACATTCTGTTTTTTGAAGTGGTTCTTGTGGTCCATTACTTTTTGCCGAAGTCAAATCGTTTGATAAAAATTCTATTGGTAAATGCTCAACTTGAATTTCTTCGTTTTGACACATAACCATGGTATGTTCAATAATATTTTCTAATTCTCTTACATTGCCCTGATAATTGTATTTCATTAGTACATTTAAAACATCGCTTGAGACCGCAGTAACATATTTACCCATTCGATGATTGAATTTGTCAATAAATTTATTAATCAATAATGGAATATCATCTCTCCGTTCTATCAATGGAGGTAATTCTATTTTCATTATATTTAATCTGAAATACAAGTCATCTCTAAATTTATTTTCTTTGATTAAGTTGGTAAGATTGTCTTTTGTTGCAGAGATTACTCTCACATCAGCTTTTATTGGAGCTACGGAGCCAAGAGGTTCAAATTCTTTTTCTTGAAGAACACGTAGTAATTTAACTTGGGTAGCTGGTGATAAACTTTCAACTTCATCTAAAAAGATTGTTCCACCCTTTGCTAGTTCAAATCTTCCAGGTTTATCTTTTTTTGCATCTGTAAAAGCTCCTTTCACATATCCAAACAACTCTGATTCTAATAAATTATCTGGTAAGGCACCGCAATTAATAGCTACAAATGGCTTATCTTTTCTAAAACTTAAATTATGGATTGCTCGGGCAAATAATTCTTTTCCTGAACCACTTGGCCCTTGGATTAAAACTGTACTATCACTTTCCGAAATGTTTGGAAGAATACTAAATATCTGTAAAATTTTATGATTTTTAGAAACAATATCTTCAAAAGTGTATTTTTTCTTTATTTCCTTTCTAAGATCTTCTATTGCCGATAGATCTCTAAAGGTTTCAACACCACCAATTATATCACCATTTTCATCTTTAAGAACCGAAGCATTGACACTTATCGGCAATTGTTTACCATCTGGGCGAAGAATATTTACCGGAAGATTGATTGTATCTTTCCCAGTCTTTAGCGCTTCACTAATTGGACAAGTTTTTTCACATATATTTGACCTTAAAGCCTCGAAGCAATACTGCCCAATTGCTTCTTCTTTTGGGACTCCTGTAATTTTTTCCGCAGCTTGATTGAAGTAAGTGATCTCTAGATTTTTATCAACCGTGAAAACTCCTTCAACGATACTATCAAGAATAGCACTTGTTGTGATTTCAGATGGTGGATTGAGCACGATATTAGAAGACTTAATTTTCATTTTGTAATTAATAAAAATAACCATAATAGGATAAATTTACCCCATTTAAATTTGATTTTCTTTTTTTGAATAATGCATATGTCTTTATTTGAATTAGATAATTTAGTACTTTCAGATTTACTTTATTAAAATTATGCGGATATACTATGAATGAGTCAAAGAATATTGATAATATTAGAGAAAACATAAATAATGTTGATTCGGAAATATTGAAATTACTTGCTGAACGTAGAAAACTTAGTGAAGATGTAGTAACATCAAAAGTTGAATCAGATCAGCCAATCAGAGATACAAAAAGGGAAACGGAATTACTTTCTAAAATTATTGGAGCAGGAAAAGAGTTCGGCTTAGATTCCCATTATGTATCAAAAATATTTTATGATATAATTGATGATTCAATAAGACTTCAGCAAAATCATTTTCAAGATTCCTTATTTGACAACGACTCCGACGTAATTAGAATTGCGATTCAAGGTATTGAAGGTTCATATAGCTCGATGGCAGCTAAAAAGTTTTTTGCCCACTTTAATAAAGAAATCATTTTTATTAGCAAAGATCTGTTTGAAGAAGTTGCTGGGGAAGTTGAGGCAGGAAGAGCAGATTTTGCAATGCTTCCTATTGAAAATACAACTTCGGGTGGTATTAATGAGGTATATGATTTATTGCTTCATACAACCCTTTCTATTGTAGGAGAAGAAAAATTTCAAGTTAAGCATTGTTTAGTTGGATCCGAAAACACTACACTTGGAAAATTAGAAGTTATCTTCGCACACTATCAAGCCGCAGCTCAATGCAATAAATTCTTATCTACAGTTCCGGATGCAAATATTCAGTACTTTGCTGATACTGCTCTTTCTGCAAAAAAAATTAAGGAAGAGGGAATAGCTGAGTACGGTGCAATTGCAAGTGAGGAAGCTGCAAAACTATTTAATTTAAAAATTTTACAAAAAGAAATTGCAAATCAACCGAATAACTTTACCCGGTTTCTCGTCTGTTCCCGAAAATCTCATGAAATTGATACAAGAATTCCTGCAAAAACCTCGTTAGTAATGGCAACTGCACACATTGCTGGATCTTTGCTGAATGCTCTCACTGTTTTTAGTAAGTATGAAGTAAATATGCAAAAATTGGAGTCGAGACCAATTGTTGGCAATCCTTGGGAAGAGATGTTCTACTTAGATTTTGAAGGAAACATTAAGGATGAAAAAATCAAGATGTTATTAGATGATTTGGGTATTCACACAAGATTTCTTAAAGTCTTGGGATGTTATCCTGCAAAAGATATTGCAAAAGCGAAAATAGATTTTCTATCTAACGGTAAAGTATCCGATACTCAAGTCAAATTAAATGAAGAAATTATTGAGGAAGCAAAACCTAAAAAAATTAAGAAACCTAAAAGCTATAAATTAGCTAGTAGAGATTATAAGCCTGAAGACACAATTGTAAAAGTAAATGATGTCTCGATAGGGGGAGATAATTTTATTGTAATCGGTGGACCTTGTTCAGTTGAGTCACATAATCAAATTTTTGAATGTGCACAACATGCAAAGGAAAGTGGAACGCAAATCTTAAGAGGTGGATGTTTTAAACCAAGAACGTCACCGTATAGTTTTCAAGGTATGGGTTTTGAAGGATTAGAAGAATTAAAGGCTGCGGGGAAAAAATATGATCTGCCAATAATTACAGAAGTACTTGCTCCTGAACAAGTTTCTGAAACAGCTCTACACGCAGATATTCTACAGATTGGAGCGCGTAATATGCAGAATTTCTCTTTATTAAAAGAGGTAGGAAAAGTTCATAGACCTGTGATGTTGAAAAGGGGAATGATGTCATCGATTGATGAATTGCTTAACGCTGCAGAATATATCTTAGCACATGGAAATAGACAAGTAATATTATGTGAGCGAGGAATTAGAACTTTTGAAACAGCCACAAGAAATACTTTGGATCTTGGAGTAATTCCTTTCTTGAGAGAAATGACTCATTTACCTATAATTGTTGATCCGTCTCATGCTATTGGTGTTAGAGATAAAATAGCTCCATTAGCTAAAGCAGCTAAAATTGTTGGGGCTCATGGAGTTATGATTGAATTTCATCCAGATCCTCCTACTGCCTTAAGTGATCCTGAACAGGCTTTAACATTTAATCAATATAGTGATTTGGTGAAAGACTTATACGAGTTGTAATCTTAATTATTCTTTTTTGGTTAAATAATTTCGTCCAAAACAAGTATATCCTTTATTTGGAAATGAAACATCAAAGATAGTTTCAATTTGATTTTCAGAAACTTGTTTGATAGTCCATTTGGCATTTCGACCTGGAATGAAATTTTCAATAACTTCTGTTTCAAAAACAATTAGCGAATCATTTGAAAGAGAATCATTTAATGTGTACTGATTAATATATCCTTCGATATTAAACTGCCTAAAAACTATAATATTTCTATCCTTATCGTAACTAATAAATCCCTTGTCGATATGATATTCGCCTTCAGGATTCTTTTCTGTCGGCTCAAATCTTGATTCGTTTTTTACTTCAATATATTTTTCACTTATTATAAATTGAAAACTAGATTGGATACTGGATTTTTCATTTCCAAAACCACTTCCGTATCCAGACCAATCACCGATCATAAAGTTCAATCTCTGAAATGTATTATTTTGTCCAAAAATATTGGTGTAAATCAAGGTTAGTGTAATAATTAAAACAAAATTTTTTTTGAAGCAGATTAAATTTATCTTTAATTTACATCAAGCATTCTCTCAATAGGCAATCTTGCTCTTTTAGCTAATTCCTCGTTAACCTTAACTTCATAGCGATCAAACCTTAAAGAATCCAATAACTTTTCAATAGTTATCATTTTCATATATTCACAAACTGATTCATCACTTGCAGCCATAAATTCTTTTTCGGGAGCTAACTTTTTCATTCGGTGAAGAATTCCAACCTCTGTTGCTACAACAAATTGATTTGCTTCTGAATCATTTACATAATTAATCATTCCTTCTGTAGAATGAATATGAATTCTATCGTTAGGCATACTTAGAGACTTAAGCAGACAATTGCTGGAACATCCGCATTCAGGATGAATTAAAAATTCAGCATTTGGATAGGTTTCCATTTTTTGCATCATTGCATCATTATCTATTTTTTCATGAACGTGACATGCACCATCCCAAATATTCATCTCTCGTCCGGTTACCTTTTTAACATATTGTCCTAAAAATTTATCGGGCAAGAACAATATCTCCTTATTTTTGGGTATAGAATTTACAATATTTACTGCATTTGAAGATGTACAACAGTAGTCTGTTTCTGCTTTTACTTCGGCTGTTGTATTTACGTAAGACACTACTACAGCATCCGGATGTTCAGATTTCCATTTTTTCAGATCATCTGCTGTAATACTCTCAGCTAATGAACAACCTGCTTCCATATCTGGAATTATAACTTTTTTATTTGGGGAGATAATAGATGCAGTTTCAGCCATGAAATGAACACCACAGAATACTATTAATTCGGCCTCAGTTTTACCTGCTTGTTGCGAAAGACCAAGAGAATCACCAACAAAATCGGCAACGTCCTGTACCTCAGGTAACTGATAATTATGCGCTAATATTACAGCATTCTTTTGTTTTTTAAGTTCATTTATTTCTTTTACAATTTGTTCCATTCTAAATCCTTTCTAAAAATTTTGTTTATTGAATGAGTAAGGATATATCCAATCCATTTACCGAATGAGTAATTGAACCCACTGAAATATAATTTACACCAGTAAGTGCAACTTCCCTAATATTAGATACGTTAATGTTACCTGAAGCCTCGCTATAAATTTTACCATCAATATATTCTACACATTCTTTCATATCTTCAATTGACATATTATCAAGCATTATTATATCCACCTTAGAATTTATTGCCTCTTTTACTTCCTCTAAATTTGTTGTCTCAACTTCAATTTTATATTGTTTATTAAACTTACTTTTAATTTGATTAACTGCTTTTGTAATTGAACCAGCAACTCGGATATGATTTTCTTTTATCATCACCATATCATAGAGACCGAAACGATGATTTTCTCCTCCTCCAGTAAGCACAGAATATTTATCAAGGTATCTAAATCCAGGTATAGTCTTTCTAGTGTCTAGTAATTTAGTTGATGTTCCTTCAAGTTGGTCAACAAACATTTTTGTTTTAGTTGATACTCCGCTCATTCTTTGTAAAAAATTTAAGGCTGTTCTTTCTCCAGAAAGAATAGTGTGGTACGCTGCTGACAATTCAACTAAATTCTGACCTATTTTGACAGAATCACCATCAACTATTTTAGGAGCCCAGTTAATCTCATTTCCTTCAAGATGCTCAAACACATTTTTTACAACATTTAATCCACAAATAATTCCATCTTCTTTAGCAATTAATTTAGCACTGCAAAACTCAGTTAAGGGAAATATTGTTTCTGTTGTTATATCTCCTGTTTTAAGATCTTCTTGCAAAGCCATTTTAATAAGAGGCATTGAAAATTCTAAATACTCTTTTTTAATGTTCATGTTTTTTTTTCGAATTTTAATTGAGAATTAACAAAATAATAATGTCCTAATTGTGCCTCAGATTTATTTGGGAAGTCAATTCGTTGATGTGATCCACGACTTTCTTCCCGAATAAGTGCACTTTGTATTATTGCATCAGCTATTTTTAAAACTCCATTTATTTTAATAATCGAGATATCATTTTCATTCATTGGAATTGAATTATAAATGTCTTCAATTTCATTTTTAGCTTTCAATAAATTGTCTTTATCTCTTATAATACCTACATATTTTGTAAATACATTCTGTACTCTTTGTTTAACATCATAATAATTTTTCCATGAACTTTTATTGCTGATAAAATTTTTAATTGGAAATTTTTTCTCAATAGTGTATTCCATTGTCTCATTTGCTAAGGCAAGCACTGCTCTTTTTGAATAAACAAGACACTCTAATAATGAATTACTTGCTAATCTGTTTGCTCCATGGACTCCTGTTGAGGCAACTTCACCGATGGCATATAAACCATCGATATTTGTTTTTCCATTTAGATCGGTTGCAATTCCACCAATACTGTAATGAGCTGTTGGAGATATTGGAATTAAATCCCTAGTAATATCAATTGAAAACTCTTTAGCATATTTGTAAATATTTGAGAAACGGTTTTTAATATAATTTGAATCTAAATGCCTCAAATCAAGATAGACATGATCAATTTCGGAGTTCTGTATTTCCAAATGAATTGCTTTAGAAATAACATCTCTTGGTGCCAGTTCCTTTAATTCATGTTTCCCGACCATAAATCTTTGAAGTTTCTCATTAAGCAAGTAAGCTCCATCACCCCTAACAGCTTCACTAATTAGAAAAGATTCACCTTTCTCTGAATAAAATGCACTTGGATGAAATTGAACAAATTCCATATCTTTAACAATAGCACCAACTTCCATTGCCATGGATATTCCTTCCCCAATAGCCGAATATAAATTACTGGTTCTTTGGTATATTCTACTATAACCGCCAGTAGCAATTATTGTTGAATTCGAATGAATTGTTAAAATATTATTATTAAGATATTCAAGTGCAAAAGCACCAATTACTCTATTCTCTTTTTTTACAAGTTCAATACAATGGGTATTAATAAGGAATTTTATATTAGGGTTATTCTGAGTTTTGTTAATCAAAAATTTTAGTACAGCTTCACCTGTAGAACTTCCGTTAGCATGAATAATTCGTCGTACAGAATGGCCGCCTTCTCTTCCGAAGGCTAAATTTTCCCCATTCATATCGAATTCCATTCCCATCTCAATAAGTTCTGAAATTCGATCTTTACCTTCATCGACCAAAATCTCTACACCCTTTTCATTGCATAAATCTCTACCCGCCTTAAGTGTATCATTTATATGTAAATCAATTGAATCGGTGTCACTTAGAGCGGCAGCAATGCCGCCTTGTGCTTGCCAGGAACTACTTTCTGTGAGGATAGTTTTAGTGAGAACTACTACTTTCCCATATTTTGAAGCGTGATGAGCTGCAAAAAGTCCGGATAAACCTCCACCAATAATTAAAAAATCAGTATGGAGTTCGTTATTTAACATTATCTGATTTTTTAACCTTATTGTTTGAATCTAATAGAAAGATTTTTGGTTTGTGACTTGACCATTCTTTTTCTGAATATTCTGCAAAGCTAGCAATTATAACCGAATCTCCTCGATGTACTTTTCTTGCCGCGGCACCATTTAAACAGATCTCGCCTGATTTACCAAATATTACATATGTGGAGAATCTTTCACCATTTGTAATATTGTAGATATCAACTTTTTCAAATTCTAATAGGTCTGCTTTTTTACATAGGGATTTGTCAATTGAAATGGAGCCCTCATAATTTAAATCTGCATCAGTTACTACAGCTCTATGAATTTTTGACTTTAGTAATATTCTATTCATTTCTTATTCTCGTTCATTTTGTATGCTTCTAACAATCCTTCTAACACTAATGTTTGGGAGATTGTATCAAATAAATTTTCATTTTGAAATAAGGATGAAAATCCTCCGGTCCCAATAATTACCGGCTTCTCTCCTTGAAAAGCCTGAGCAGTTATCTTCTTTGTTAACTCACTAACTATTGCAATATGACCATGGTAAAGACCAGCTTGAATACTTTCTACTGTCGTCTTACCGTAAATATTTTTTGTCTCTTTTATTTCAACTCTTGGAAGTTTAGCAGTATGTTGCTCAAGAGCTTCCATTGATATTCTTATTCCGGGAAGTATAAGTCCGCCCAAATATTCTTCATTTTTTGAAATAACGCAAAAAGTATTAGCGGTTCCGAAATCAACAATAATAATATTCTGATTCTGATACATTTTAATAGCAGCAACTGCATTAGCAATTCTATCTGCACCTACTTCAAGAGGATTGTTATATTTAATTTTAAGTCCGGTTTTAACTCCGGGCTGTAAGAAAAATGGTGTTACATTAAAATATTTGTAACAGCCGTTTCTAATTGAATGTTCTTTATCTGGAACTACGCTACATATTGAGATAGCTCTAATTTCTTCAGTGTTAAATTTGTTCTCTTTGATTACACTTTTTAAGAATATTCCAATTTCGTCAGAAGAATAATTCTGCTGTGAAGTTTTTCTAAACTGAAGGACCAATTCATCATTTTTAAAAATCCCACCGTATATCTGTGTGTTGCCAACATCAAGACAAAGTATCATTTATCCTCCATAATAATCTTGTTTAATACCTCACCAAGATTTTTCGCATCTGAGGCTGTTGTTCTTTTTTTATTTTTTTGAATAATCTCAAAAGTAGTTTGTTCATTATTTACTCTCTTATCAAAAGCATTGTAAACTATACAATCAGCATTTGAATTAGAAAAGAGTTCATCGATTATTCTATCCCCTTCAATTAAATCATGTGAGTTAACAAATTTGAATCCTATTAGCTTCATTTGTTTGTTAACTGACCAATCTTTAATAAGATTAATAATTTTTCTATTCCTTTCTAAAGTAACAGTAACCGAATCATAACTAGAACTGATTTTTTCCTCAGTTGGTAAGGAGATTGTCTGTTTTCCTGTTGATATCATTTTAGGTGAATAATCACTAATTGCGGCAAGATGAATTACACCATCATATTGTTTTTCTTTTATTTCATTTTGAAGTAGATGAGAAATACTATCAAAATCATCGAACTCTAAAATATTTACATCAAATTCCGGCATTGCAGAATCATTAGATTTAATAAGTGTTACATTATAGCCCTGCAGAAAAAAATAATCTGCTAAAGACGCACCAGTTTTACCGGTTGAAAGATTTGTCATATATCTGATGTTATCAACTTTCTCCTTCGTTCCACCTGATGTAATGAGGATTCTCTTTGAATTGTTTTGGTTTCTAAGGCTATTTACTATATAAGAATAGATTTTATCAGGATTTATAAGTTTCCCTTTCCCTTCATCTCCGCAAGCCAAATAACCTTCCTCTGTTGGTAATACTGTTATGCCCCAATTAGTTAACTTATCTAGTGAAGCTTGTGTTGCCGGATGTTCGTACATTGCAACATTCATTGCCGGTGCAATTAAATATGGTTTTGAATTATCGTGAGCCAAAAATAGGGAAGTAACTAAATTGTCAGCTATCCCTCCAGAAAATTTATTTATTGTATTAGCATCTGCTGGAACAAGAATGGTTAAGTCAGCCCATTTTGTAAGGTTGATGTGACTCATCATTTTACCGGATTCAAATGTATCTGAGTAAACCGGATTATTAGTCAACCCTTCCAGTGTTGCAATACCTAGAAATTTCAGTGCAGATTCAGTTACAACTGTTTTAACCTCAAATCCATTTTGAACAAGTTTTGAAATTAAATAGCCCACTTTATAGGCTGCAATAGAGCCAGTAATCTTAATTAGTATTTTATTTTTTAACATTGTCTATTAACCTTACATTGCCGAGAAATACTGCTCCAAATCTTCTTCCATTTAGAGTTTCTATATAATCTATTTCAAATCCCTCTTGTAAAAGGGATGTTTTAATTTCTTCATCAGTATTTTGAGACTTAAGTAATTCAGAAAATAGTGGAGCTTTTTTCCGTTCGTCAGGTGATAAAAGAAGATTCCTTGAGCTTAGAGCTAAACCATCTTCCTCTCTAACTGTAGGTATGCTAACGATTTGAACATCCATATGAAAAGCTTCAACCATTCCTTTAATCAGTGTATATTGCTGGTAGTCCTTTTCACCAAAATAAGCTTTAGTTGGTTGCACAATATTTAGCAGCTTCATTACAATTGTTAATACCCCTTCAAAGTGTCCTTCTCTTTTAGCACCGCAAAGTTGTTTACTGAATTGAGTCTCAATAATTTTATATGCGTAATTATCATTGTAAATTAATTTATGGTCTGGAGTGAAAACATAATCTACATTGAGTGAAGCAAGTAGTGATATATCCTTTTCTAACTTATTAGGGTAATTCTTTAAATCTTTTGGATCATTAAATTGAGTAGAATTAACAAAAATACTGACTACAGTTATTTTATTTTCTTCTAATGATTTCTTTATTAAACTTATATGACCATCGTGTAATGCTCCCATTGTTGGAACAAATCCAATATCATCATTATTGTTCCTCAATACTTTCTTCATTTCTTTTGGAGCAGAAATAATTTTCATTAATAACTCTCCTTGTCAGAGGGGAATATTTCCTCTTTTACATCTTTATCATATTCATTTAGAGCATCTTGAATTAGTTGATAGCCATTTAAATATTTTCTTAAGAATTTCGGATTAAAATCTTTATTCATGCCCAATAAATCTTGAAGAACCAAAATTTGTCCCGTAGTATGTTTCCCGGCCCCAATTCCAATTGTAGGAATACTGATAGCTTCAGTAATAGTTTTTGACAATTCTGAAGGAATCATTTCTAATACAATTGAAAAACACCCAGCATCTTGCAATTTTTTTGCTTCATCCAAAATTTGAGATGCTCTACCTTCTCCGTTCCCCTGCAGTTTGAATCCACCAAATTGATGAACAGATTGCGGTGTCATTCCCAAATGCCCCATTACAGGAATTCCACTTTTAACTAAATATTCAATATCGTTTAATGTGTTTCCAGTTCCTTCTATTTTAACGGCATTTGCTCCTGCTTTAAATATTTTATCAACGTTTTCAACAAGTTGGTTGCGTCCCTTTAAATGTGATAGAAAGGGTATATCCGATACAATGAATTTCTGCTTAATTCCTTTACTTACAGCGGCCGTATGGAAAACCATCATATCAATATCTGCATTTATAGTAGTATCATATCCATGCATTACCATGGAAGCACTGTCTCCAATTAACACGGCATCCACATTGCTATTATCAATTATTTGTGCTGACCAGAAATCATAACACGTTACCATAGTGATTTTTTTGCTGTCTTCTTTGTAGCGCAAAAAACTTTCTACTGTTTTCAAAACCCAATTCTCCCAAGTAATTGATGCTCTCTCTTTATAAAGAGTGTCATCCGGTTTACCCGTTAATTGTAATTCAAATCAAATAATCCCAAAATTTGGAATAATTGATTCATGTCTTATTTTCATTAATTTTTTTTTATGCTTTAATTGGTACCTGTCATAAGATCAAGTCCAAACACTTATTAGTAGAATAAAAGTAGTTGTCTTTCGATCAACTCAATTAATCATATAACTAAATATATGAATTTTTATTTAATATCTATACAAACTTACAAATCAAGTTGTTCCAATAAAGCATATTTGATTGATAAAAATTCAAACCATAACTCAAAAATTATAATTACCATTCAGCATTAGAAGAAAGTAACTCACATTTGTATTATTGAGAGTTAGCCCATAATCTATATTTAGAGATAAATCAATGCTCTCACTTATTGGTATTCCACTAGCGAGACTTATTAAAATTCCTAAGTTCCACGAATCTATATCGCTAAATGACCTATCATTTAAATAAATTAGCCCAACTCCTTCTTCAATAAAAATAGACTCATTTAATGGTTGATTAAATATACCGGATACCCCTATACTTGTAAAATATGAATAGTGATCATAGCTATATGAATCAGGTAAAAACTTTTCAATATTTTGTGCCAAACTGAAATGTATCTGAATTTTATCAAATATTGTAAAAGGAGAATTTAATTCTAAGAATAATTTCCCGCCAAGAATGGTTTCAGAAGGGAAGTTTCCCGTAAAGGATCCCAATCCAAGGCCACCACCAATTGATGGATTTGAAGTCTGTCCATTCATAATAATAACATTAATGAGAATAGTAAAGAAAAAAGCCTTTTTCATATGAATTTAATATCTTAATTTTCGTATTACCAATCAATGTTTTTATTAAAAATTAATAATGCTTTATTTTGGAAAATTGAAAGGAAAGATAATATTTTATTTGCAATAGTTATTTGAAGGAGATATTTGTTATGAAAGTATTACAAAGATTTGTTGGCGTTTTCATTCTTGCTGTATTGTTATTTGGCTGTAATTCTTCTCGTCAAGTATCAAGAATTGATACGAGAGAAGTTGTTGATTTGAGTGGAAAGTGGAATGATACCGATTCAAGATTAACAGCTGAAACTATGGTTACAGATGTATTGGGTAGACCTTGGCTAACAGATTTTCTTACTGAAAGTGGGAAAAAGCCAGTTGTTATTGTAGGAAACATTCGAAACAAAAGTAGTGAACATATTGTAGTCGATATTTTTGCAAAAGATATTGAGCGGGAATTAGTAAACTCTGGGAAAGTATTGTTTGTTGCATCAAAAGATGAAAGAGAAGATGTAAGAGAAGAGAGAGCTGATCAGCAGGATTTTTCATCTAATGAAACTATGAAAAAATATTATAGAGAAATTGGAGCAGATTATTTATTGAGTGGAGTAATCAACTCAGTTGAAGATAAATACGATGGCGAAAAAATAACTCTTTACCAAGTGGATCTTGAACTTATTGATATTGAAAAAAACCTTAAGGTTTGGTTAGGCAATAAAAAGATAAAAAAATATATTGGTCAGGGTAGTTACGCACCATAATTACTATAATATTCAGATAAAATTATTGACTAGAAATGATAATTAAAAGATTTCTTATTGCTGGAATATTATTTTTTATATATGGTTGCGCTTCAATAAGAACAAACTATGAGTTTTACGAGCCCGTCTTAGTTGAGATTAGAAATGGGAATTATAATTCTGCTGCTGATAAAATATATGAAGCAGAACTAAACAGTGAATATGCTGATAAAGATAGAGTTCTTCTACACCTTGATAAAGGTATAATATTTCATTATCAGGATGAATACAAACAAAGTAGTAATGAATTTGAACTTGCCGAATTAGCAATAGAAGAGTTGTATACAAAAAGTATATCGAAAGGAGCATTTTCAATGCTCCTAAACGATAATGCATTAGCCTATGATGGTGAAGTGTATGAAAACCTATATTTAAATATATTCAAAGCTCTAAATTATGTACATCAAAATGAGTTTGATGATGCATATGTAGAAATTAGGCGTATAACAAATAAATTAAAAGAACTAGACGTAAAGCTTGAAGAGCAAATCGATCAGTTAAATACATCTGAAGAAAGTAAATTTAAGGTAGACCCGGTTTCAATAGATTATTACAATAATGTTCTAGCAAATTATCTTAGTTATTTAATCTTTCGTTCTGAAGGTGAGTTTGACAATAGTAGGATTTCATTTGAAAAATTAAATCAAGCTTGGGAGACTTATCCTGATGTTTATAATTTTAAGAAACCAAAAGCTGTTATTGATTCAAGTCTTAATTCTTCAGTTTATTTAAATGTATTATCATTTACCGGCTCTTCGCCAATAAAAGAATCAGTGGGTGCTAGAATAACAACATTTGATGATCATGTAATAATATCTGATCCTACAAATTTTTACATACAACCAATTCCTATTCCCGGAATAAAATATGGGTGGAACTTCAAGTTTTCTTTCCCTCAAATTCAAACTTTTCAATCAGAGATTGCAAAAATTGAAGTGTTTGCAGACAGTACTAAATTAGGCGAATTAGAATTGCTTGAGAATATGAACAACGTTGCTGTTAAAACATTTGAATCGGAAAAAAGTATTATTTATTTCAAAACTATTACAAGAGCAATAGCTAAAGGAATTGGTACTTCGGCATTAGGCAGAACAATTAAGAAGGAAGCGAAAGGGACTCTCGGTGATATTCTTGTTGGAATAGCTAATGCTGCTGTGGATGCTACCGAAAATGCCGATTTAAGATCATGGAGAACAATGCCTGGATATTGTTATGTTGGGGAATTTCAAATAGAAGAGGGGACTTATAATATTGAGATTAAATTTTCTAATCAATTTAATGAACCAGTTCTGTCAACTACATATTCGGACTATAAAGTTACTTCAGGGTTAAATTTACTTGAGGCTTTTCATCTTAATTAATTTAGTTTCTTAAACCAGCAATCTTCTTCATAAATGATTTAATACGTAGTGGATCAACTGTATTTGCCCAATTCCCGTTTTTCTTAAAGTAAGATCCAATAATCATAGCATCACAAATTGGGAAATAGTCTCCCAAATTATTAATGTTTACACCAGAACCGATAAGTAACGGTAATTTTGTGGATTTTTTTACTGCTTTAATTTCTTCTATGTCAGCTTCTATTCCTGTCGCTGTTCCAGTAATAATTATACCATCACTTAGAAAAAATTCTGCAGCATGTGCGGTATCTTCAATCGATACATCTGCAGTAACACTATGTGAACTATGTTTCTTTTTTATGTCGGTAAAAACTAGAATATTCTCTGCATCAATAGTTTTTCTATAGCGTAATAAATCACCGGCATCTGAATCAATCATTCCTTCATCAGCAACGTGTCCAAACACAAATCCTTCAGCTCTAATAAAGTCTATTCCGGCTGAATTTGCGGCAGCCAAAGCTTGTTTGTTTGCTCCAGCTAATATTTGAATTCCAACGGGAAGTTTAGTTTTGGTTTTTATTTCATAACCAATAATGCTCATTAGTGATGTTACTTCAGGCCCAGCTTTTCTGTTTAAGTAGGGAACGTCATGCATATTCTCAATTGCAATTGCATCAACTCCTGCTGATTGATAAGTTTTAGCTTCGGTAATTGCCTTACTAATTATATCTTTTACCTTGCCTTTATATTTAGGTGTGCCTGGCAATGCCTCAACGTGGATCATACCAATGATTGGTTTTTCTGTTCTGAATAACTTTGAGAATTTTTTCATATCGTTTAAATTTTTAGAATTAAATAGGCTTTTCACTCAATTCTCTAAAATCCTTACCAGTTGGATTTTGGAAGATATTTAACTCAAATTCTGTAATGACAGCAAATATGTGATCAAAAATATCAGCTTGAATTTCCTCATACTTTGCCCAATTTGTAGTATCTGCAAAAACATATATTTCAATAGGAATTCCACTTGGTCCGGGAGTTAATTGACGAACTAAAAAAGTCAAGCCGCTATTTATGTCTTCTCTATTTTTGAGATAAGCCTTCAGATATTCTCTAAATGTTCCTATATTTGTCATCCTTCTGCCATTAATGATTATAGAAGTGTCTACTTCCTTTTCATTATTGTCATTTTCAATCTCAATTTCTTTTCTTTCTATGTAATCTTTTATCAACTGAAATTTTTTAAACTTTTCTAATAGATTGTCATCACAAAATTTAACACTAGATAAATCTATATGGATTGACCTCTTGATTCTTCTTCCCCCGGCTTTTTGCATTCCACGCCAGTTCTTGAAAGAGCCTTCTAGAAGCATATGAGTAGGGAAGACAACAATAGTTTTATCAAAGTTCTGTACTTTTATTGTATGCAGAGCGACATCTAGAACATCACCATCAACTTTATATTGAGGTACTTCAATCCAATCACCAACTCTTACTAAATCATATGCGGAAATATGAATACTTGCAATGAATGATAAAATTGTATCTTTAAATATTAATATTAGTATAGCTGTAAAAGCTCCCACACCTGTTAATACTGCCCAAGGTTCTTGTCCCGTAAGTAACCCTATTATTACAATTCCACCCAAAATATAAACTATAATTTTTGCAATTTGTAGATAACCCTTAATAGGTCTACGTACATAATTCCTTGATTTTTCATATAATTCGTTTCCTGCATTTATCAAAGATCCGATTATCAGCAGAAAAAGTAAAACAATAACAGATTCAGTAAATTTTTTAAGTACATCCTGAATTTGTGGTATTAGATATAAGAATTGAGATATGATTATAAGCGGTGCGATATAAGCTATTCTTTTTAATATTGACTCATTGAGTAATATATCATCAACATCCGTTTTTGTTTTTTGAACAATCTTATGAACACCAGATATCAATAATTTTTTTACAATAACATAAGCCAAAAAAGCAAATATTATAACACCAACAAATTCGATTATTGAAAGAACTATCGGGTATTCATTTAACCAGTTTTTAATATTTTCCATTTTTTAATATTCTCTTAATAATTATAATTCTGCAAGGGCTTTCAAAGATTCGCCACTTATTCTTGTTGTAATCCATTCTTTTTTTAGTTCTGCACCAAAGCTCTCGTAAAATTTAATTGCAGGCTCATTCCAGTCCAATACTGACCATTCAAATCGTCCACAATCTCTTGAAAGAGCTAATTTTGCTAAATGTTTTAACATTTTTTTCCCGATACCATTTCCTCGATAATCAGGCAAGACAAATAGGTCTTCCAAATACAAACCTTTTTTACCTAAAAATGTAGAATAATTATGAAAGAAAATTGCAAAAGCAATTGGTGTTTCATCTAAGTATCCAATAATTGCTTCTGTGTTACTATTATCAGAAAATAGTGTATTTCTTAAATCCTCTTCAGTGGCTGAAATTTCGTGCATTAAATTTTCGAATTCAGCTAATTTTTTGATGAAATCCAAAATAATTGGCGCATCAGATGCTGAAGCGGTTTTGATTTGTAATTCATTCATAGCATATATCATAAAAAGAAATTTGTTAAAGGTTAACGAAAACTACAAAAAAATGGTCATTCTTCTTGTGATTTATTTGATGTTTATTATTTAGGAAGGTTACAATTTGAAAATAAATATGAAAATTCTTACTTCGTTCCAGTATCCTGTCCAGATGGATTAGGTAATAAAATTTAATGGATATTCCAATTACTTACTGTCTTTATTTAAGATAGTAAAAGAATAAATCGGCTTAATCAATTAAATATTAGCCAAACCAATTTTCTGGAGCTTCACTTGTAACTGCTCTTTTCTTTTCAATAACTCTGGCTGCTAAAAAATTATTTTTCATCGCAACATCATCATTTGCAATCGGTGTGACTTTAGCAATTGGAATATCGGATTTAGTTATAATAATTTCATCACCATTCATTACTAAATTAATTAATTCAGGCAAGTTTTTTTGAAAAGATCGAATATTTACTTCTTGTTTTAACATTGCTAACCCTTTTCACATAAAAAAGTTATAGAATTTAGTTGAAGTTAACAATTCATTAATAACGAAAATTTATTAGAAATACAAGTGCAAAATTGTGTTTTTATCACTTTATTTAAAATGTAAGGAAAAAAAATTAAAAAATTAAAAATTCCACTTAATTCTAAGATAATAAAATTGTCCATAATCACCCCATTCAGTAAAACTCTTACCCAAAAAGAACTGGCCCGAAGCAAGTAGATACACATCTTCATTAAGAGAAATTTCCAAATTAGGATTAACAAATAATGAACCGTCGGATGGATTTACAATTGTGGCTATTGAAGAACTAATTAAAGGAGTAATCGGATATGATATTTGACTAAATATTGAATATCGAGCCGGTGATAAATTTTTGGCTGAGTAGTCTAAATCAAATAAATTATTAGGCAAATTGGTTTTCCCAGTTTTGCCATTGCTATTGTAAAGAAATTCAACTGCAAGAAATAAACTATTTGAAAAAGTGTAATTAGCTCCAATACTTGAAACAATTATCCCTGATGTATCTGCAAAATTATCTTTATCTCTAAAATAAGTTAACTCACCAGTAAAACCAGCATCTGAAACATTGCCTGCCCAGCCTGCAGCAAATATATAATCATCCGCTGAGAATCCACCTAGAAATTGGAAATCATAATCCCAACTATTAACCTGCAGTTTACCTGCAAAAGTTAAATCATTCTTATAATCAAGCTTTGAGACTATCTCAAATGAAGACGCAAAATCTAAATAGTATAGCAACCTAATTGCATCACTACCGGATTTCTCAGCATAATCAAAATTAATAAATGAAGAAGAGTTGAAAATATCATTGGGAGTCCAAACAGAATTTATTCCCCAATTAATTCTTTGCCTGCCAATTTGAATTTCTAAATCACCAACTGTGTATGAAAAGTTTAATCTGTCAATATTAGTGTAAAGGACATAGGAGTTGTTTGAACTTATCTTTTCAGTTAGATCAAAATAACCATAATCCTGTGAGGCTAGTTCAGAGTATCCTGGAATTATAGAAACAAATTGCCCATAATCAAATATGCTCCTAATGCTCGTTTTAAAAGTTAGATTATCCTTAGCATACCAAGTAAAGTTAAATCTATTACTCATCGTGTTTGATAAAATAAGGTTCTGATTATCTTTTGGAGCCCAAATTGTCTGCATGTTTTGTAAATATCCATTTAACTCAATATTTGATTGGGCAAAAGAAATTGTTGTTTGAGTACAAATGAGAATTAGACAAATTTTGATAAAAGTTTTCCACATAGCAATTTTTAGAGTAAAGACAAAAGTATAAAGTAAAAAAATAATTATTTATTTAGTTTTTGTAACAATTGAACCTAGTATTTTTTTAAGCTCCTCGGATTCATTAATATATTCATTCAATTTCTCAGAAGAAATATTTTCATTATCAATTGCTTCTAGTATTCTTAACCAATAATTGGATTCCCTCATTTCTCTCAGGGAAATTCTTACTTTATTTCTAAAATCTGCTTTGGATGATCCAGCCTGGGATTCTTCATAATTTGCTCCAGCAGAAGTAGATGATTTAGCTAACTGATATCTAATAACATTTAATTCAGATTATTTCGGTAAATCCTTAAGCAACTTTAAAATATTAACTGCAAAATTAAATAACCTAAGTTGTAGATCATTTCTCAAAATATTCCTCAAATTGTTTTATTCTTAAGAATTACTTTGTTCTTTACTCTTTTTACCTTTGTCTTTTATTTTGTATCATTATCGCTAATTACTTTACCATCATCCAACGTTATTAGTCTTCTCGCTCTTTTTATTACACGAGAATCATGAGTTGAAAATATAAAAGTTGTATTTTCAGCTTCATTTAATTTTAGCATGATATCAAGTAAATTATTTGTTGATTTTGAATCCAAATTTGCTGTTGGTTCATCAGCTAAAATAAATTTAGGCTTTGAAGCAAGAGCACGAGCTACAGCAACTCTTTGCTGTTGACCACCGGAGAGCTTACCCGGACGGTTATTTAGCCTATCCTTCAATCCAATTTGCTCGAATAACTCTAATACTCTTTCTTCCCTTTGCTCCTTCGGGATGCCTTGTAGCTGCATAATAAATTCAACATTCTCTTTAGCAGTTAATACAGGTACTAAGTTATATGCTTGAAATACAAAGCCAATATTTCTTAATCTAAAATCAATTATTTCTCTTGAGTTTAATTGGGATATATTCGTACCATTAATTGTTACTTCGCCGCTTGTTGAGGAATCTAATCCACCAAGCAAGTTTAGGAGTGTAGTTTTTCCACATCCGGAAGGACCAATTATGGCTGTGAATTCTCCTTCCTTAAATTCTAGAGAAACATCATTTACAGCGTGTACAGGAATTGTTTCTGCGTCATAGATTTTGTTTAATTCTTTTGTTTTAATGATACTCATTTTAGTTTCCCGTATTTTTCATTGTTTTATTCTCTAACTTCTCATTGCTTTTTGAACATTAAATTTCAGAATAAATATTAATGGATAAATAACTGCAATCAAGGCAAGGAGAATTACAGATATCGTTTGATTTATAAAAATTGCCGGTTTAGCAACAAAAGGCATTAATGGTTCTGATCCCACAGATTTCATTGATTCTGCAAATTCACCAGTTAGTACAATGGGATTATGTGAAAGATATAAAATCAGCGGATATGTGATAAGGAGCCCAATAACAATTGCAACAAAACCAATTAAGAGGGTTTCCCAGAAAACAACAGTCAGTAGTTTATGTTTTCTCATTCCAATAGAAACCATTATTGCAAATTCTTTTCGTCGTTCCATTGTCATCATCATAATTGTTCCAAATACACCAAATCCAATAACTATATAAAGAATTGAGAGCATAATAATCCCACCGACTAACTTAGTATCAACAAACTGAACTAATTCTTTATTCATTTCTTGCCAGGTCATCACTTCATAATTATTATTCAATTCACTTTTTATGAGATCAGTGGTTTTATCTAGTAATTCCGGATCATCTAGCATAATTGAAATTGATGTTAGTCGATTTTCACTAGCAAATAAATACTGACATTCCTTTAGCGGCATTAAAACTAATTGGTTATTTAATTGTGGAATAGGGAGGTGCAGAATACCCTTAATTGGATATTGAGCCGCGGCAGTAACGCCATGATAACCTTGTCCAAGCAAAACTAGGGTATCTCCAATATCAACATTTAAAAACTCAGCCAATTCATCACCAATAAGTATTGAACGGTCATCGGCGTTCAAATATTCACCACGTATTATTTTTTCTGAATATTTATTTAGTTCATCTTCAAGATTTGGAACTGTACCTGTAACCATTGTTCCTTTGGTTTGCTCTCCGGATGAAGCTAGTGCGAAAGATTCTAATCGAGGGATATTAAAAGTTATGTTTTTATTTGATTCAATAACACTATTAATTTTTGAAGATTCTTCAAATGATTCATTAATTGATTTATTCTCCCAATATCCTTCGTTATGGATTTGAATATAACCTGTAGATAATTTCACGGCATTACTTATCATGCTGCCGAATGTCCCCAATTGCATTGATCGGGTAAAAAGTGATAAAAATATTGCCAGGATAATAGAAAGCATTGTAAGGATTGTTCTCTTTCTATTACGCCAAATATTACGCCATGCAATTTTAATTAAAGTATACATAAATTTAAGCCTCTACACTGCTTGTCTAATTGCTTCAGATGGCTTCAACTTCAATGCTTTCCTTGCAGGGAAAATAGATGCTAATATTGCTGTTACTACTACAAGGGTGCCAATAAAAAAGTAAAAGAAAACTCCAAGTTCAGGTCTAATAAATGAACTATAACCAATAGCATTCAATCCTTCGGCCACAGATGTCAGATCAATGCCCGTTGTATTTGTAATTGATACAACAATCCAACTAATCAGAAGTCCTAAAAATCCACCAGTCATAGAAAGAAAAACAGTTTCCAGCATTATCATTAGGAATACTTTCATTTTACTCATCCCAATTGCCATCAGCATTCCAATTTCTCTTACTCTTTCCATTATTGCCATTAACATTGTATTGATTATCCCAAAACTTAAAGCAACTAGAATTATGATAACGAAAATCATTGTAAACTGAAGAGTCATTTCATTAAGCATCTTAAGAATAGGATTTATCGCACTCCAGGAGCGAACAGTTAGCTGCTCAGAATTAATTTCTTCAGCAAAAATTGAAGTTAATTGTGCTTGTGTCTGATCAGTAAAATCGTTGTGTTTTAGACGAACCGAAATTTCAGTCGCATTATTAACATCAAACTGAATTAGATTGGCAATGCCCTCTTTTAATACGAATGCGTTTGCCAAATCAAACATGGTGTTGTGAGTTTTATAAATGCCTACAACCCGAAATGATCCGTAAGTTATATTATTGTTCATATCTTGAGTTGTAACAACTACTTTTGATTTAACTTTCACCTTAAGTTTCTTGGCTAGTTTTTCACCAATCAAAATTGGGTTTCTAATTTTTGTTTGAAAATAAGTGCCATCAATAAGTTTTGTATAAAGATCGGAAAGTTGCATTTCGTCGTTGACATTTATTCCACTTAAGGTAATGCCAGTTCCAGTAGCCGCTGAACTTATCATAACCATACTTTTAATTCGAGAGCTAGCAGCTTTCACGTTATCTAATGATTTAATCTTCTCTAATTTTTCAGCGGGTGATGAAATTGAATATTTAATTTCGTTGTTTACAAGATATGCAGGATTGTGTAATTGAATATTGGATATTTCAGTTTTAATTGCAGAACCGATTTGGTGTTGTACCATACCATTTGAAAATGCTAAATAAAACAATCCTCCCAATAAACCAACCACTATTGATAGTATTACAATTAGACTTCTAAATTTATTACGCCAAACATTTTTCCATGCAATCGAAAATATCATTTCTTAACTCCTCATTGCTTTAAGTACATCAAATTTTAGAATTACTGAGAGAGGATACAATACGGCAACCACAGTAATAGCCAATACAGACAGTGTTTGATTTATAAATATTACTGGTTTAATAGAAAAGGGTAGAATTGGTTCAGCACCAAAAGCTTCCATAGAAACAGCAATTTCACCTGTAAGGGGAATAGGATTTAGAGATAAATAATATAGCAAAGGATAAGAAACTGCTACTCCAGCCAATATGGCAACAGCACCAATAAAAATTGTTTCCCAAGAAACAACTTGAAGAAGCTTGATTTTCTGCATTCCTACCGAAATCATAACTGAAAATTCTTTTCTTCGTTCCATCGTCATCATCATAATTGTTCCAAATACTCCAAAGCCAATTACTATGTATAGAATGCCGAGCATTATAACTCCACCCACATTATCGGCTTCTATTGATTGTACCATTTCTCGGTTCATTTCTTGCCAGGGCATAACTTCATATGATTTGCCTATGTCAGATTTTATATAATCAATCGTTTCATCCAGTAACTCTGGATCCTCCAACATAAGTGATATTGAAGTTAATCTGTTTTCTGCAGCATAAAAATATTGACACTCTCTCAATGGAAGAATAACCAATTGATTGTTTAGTTGAGGGATTGGCAATTTAATGATACCTTTAACATAATATTGAGCAGCAGCAGTAACACCATGATATCCTTGTCCAAGTAATACAAGTGAATCGCCCACATCAATATTTAAATATTCAGCCAATTTTTCGGCGACCAAAATGGATTGATCTGAAGCGTTTAAATACTCGCCTTTAATAATTTTATCAGAGTATTTATTCAGTTCATCTTCAAGCTCAGGTATTGTCCCAATTACTATTGTTCCCTTAGTATGTGGACCTGATGAGGCTAAAGCAAAAGATTCCAATCTAGGGATTCTATATGTAATATTTTGATTCCCATCCAAAAGTTTATTAATTGAATCAGATGCAGTAAAAGTTTCGTTAATTGATTTATTTTCCCAAAAGCCTTCTGCGTGGATTTGAATATATCCGGTTGAAAGCTTTACTGCATTGGTTATCATATTTGCATAAGATCCAACTTGCATAGAACGAGTAAACAGCGATAAGAATACAGCCAAGAAAATAGAAAACATGGTTAGAAACGTTCTCTTCTTATTACGCCAAATGTTACGCCACGCCATTTTAATTAAAGTATTCATATTCTATCTTATTCTTTTCATATTTTGTTGGGAAAAGAAACTTATTGGAATACTTTTATCATATTCCATATCCACTAATTTTAATATTGTTTCATTACCTTCTTTATCTGCAGGGATCATTGATAACTTTGCCGGTAAAGTTCGATTACCGACTTTCTTGATTTCACTGCCAAATAGAGTATTTATCAGTTCACCAATTTCATCATAATATTCTGCTCTAAGTTGGTAAAAGTTATTCTTTTCTATCCATAAAATTACTTTCCCCCAAACAATTGCAGCATCAGGTTTTGGAATTAATTCAATCTTATGACAATCATATCCGTTAATTGAATCAGAGCCGATAATAGTATGATTGTAATCAACAACAATAGATGATTCTTTAAGTAAATCATCATTTGTGAAATCTGAACCCATCCACGATTGTGCCATCATGGAAGGTGGAATTTTAATCAATTTATTAATTGAAGGGACCCAATTCCACATTTCATTTTTCCGTTTCATAAAAACTTGACCTTTTTCGCGGGCAGGCGAGGTAATGAGAATCATGTAATAATCAATTCCCCTGGACCAAACCTTCATTGATACTTCTCTTGTCCAGTCAGGTCGTACCAAGGTCATTGTATTAATTCCTTTTGATGTTTTACCCGACGTTAGATCATTAGCTTTTTGAACAATATCTTTGGCATTTTGTCCAAAAATGGATAGGGAAGTAAACATTAATAATAATATTAAATTTTTCAAATTAAACTCACATTTATAATTGACTAAACGTTCAGTCAAAACTAATATATTTGTAACATTATGTCAAGTCAATTCGTAAAAAAAAAATTATTAATTGATAAGTTTGAAAAACGAGCTTAAATGTCTTATATTTATGACTGACCATTTAATCAATAAAAAATAATATGCCTCGAACAAAAGAACAATTTGAAGATATAAGAGCTAAAACAAAGCATAAAATCTTAGAACATGCGTTAGAATTATTTGCTGAAAAAGGATTTAAGGGAACATCTATAAATGATATTGCGAATTCAGCCGGAATATCCAAAGGATTAGCATATAATTATTTTAAGAACAAAGAAGAACTTATGCTATCAGTTTTCGGATTATTAACTAAAGAATTTGAAGTATTATTTTCATCTATGGCAGGAGAAAGTGATCCCAAAAAGAAATTAAAAAAATTTATTAATACTACATTTAAAAAGTTACAGCAAGATGAGAAATTTTGGCAATTGTATTTCCATTTTGTTTTGCTCCCCGAATTACACAAAGAAGCAAATGATATTATGAGTGGTTTTCTTAATGAAGCATTTAAGGAAATGGAAAAAATTTTCGTAGCGATGAAAATCCCAAACGCCAAGGAAGAAAGTAAAATTTTTTCTGGAATAATTGATGGGATTTGCTTTCATTATATGTTCGATAAAGAAAACTATCCATTGGAAAAAATGAGAAAGTATATTATTAAAAAATATTGTTCATAATTTTTAAGAAATTAGTAATCAATCAAATAGTTAATAAAGTAATACTATTCCTTTTTCGCTTTAATTGTGGAAATGTTAAAAGGAAAATATGCCGGACAAAAGCTTACAACGCTAGTTAAAATAGAAACAAGCCCAATAAGTCCCCACCAAGATTCATTTAAGTATCCAACAACTAATATTATTATTCCGGCAACTAATCTTAAATTTTTGTCCATATTTCCCATATTCTTATTCATTTTATTCACTCCTATTGCTTTATGTGATTTGAATCAATCCTGCTGTATAAGATTAATACAATATCCAACTATACAAAGTACTTTACATGATAATTTCATATTAATATTACAATATTTTATTCGATTATACAAAAAAGTATAATTAAAAAGAGAATGTTGTGGATAACAAGAAATTAGATAAAAATAAAGATGAAATTAACGAATCTTTCACTTCACTTTTTGGCAATGTTGATAATTTAATAGCCGAAATGAAATTGGCGAGTTCTGAAGAAATATTAAATGGGAGTGTTGAGGAAGCACAAAAATTATTGGGTCAGATTTTACCCTATCAAAAATTCTACGATAAACTCCACGAAACCAAACTTGTCTTTGATGAAATTTCCGGTGTTTCATCAGAAAATATAAGATCGGTGAAAGAAAAAATTGAAGCATTAGACCAAGATGAAATAGATAAAGAAGTATTAGAAGAAAATCAGGAATCAGAGACTACATCTCAAATTAATTTTAGAATCCCAATACTAAAAGCATTGATTTTTCTTGGTGGAAGTTCAGAAGAAATTGAAGTAACAGATTTTGTAAAAAAAGAAATGAAAAATAAGTTTACTGACGAAGACTTAGAAATAGCGAAAGGTGAAGATAAACAAACTTGGTTAAATAATTTATATTTTGAAACGGCAACCATGATTGATGAAGGGTTACTTGCTAATGAAGCCTCAAATAAAAATTGGGCAATTGCACAAAAGGGAATTGACTATTTGAGTAAATATGCCAAATAGTTGTCTATTTGAAATTTGCTAATAGAATATTTCCAGAGTATTCAACAAATTCGAATGAAATTGATAGTTTTTGATCGCCACTTTTGAAATCAACCTTCAAATCCGCACTTTGAAGATTATTTACTTTACCGTAAGTAATTCTTTCATATTCATAAGAATCACTTAAATCTAAATACGCCTTAATTTTTTTTGCCATTCGTTTAACAGCCTTTGCATCAGATCTGTCAGTAAAATTAAAAGTTCTCACTTTATTGCCTTTAATATATAAAAACAACGAGGTGATACCAGAGTAGTTTTGGTCCTTACTTAAATCAAATATTTTAGTAAGCTGTGTTTTAACTTTATTCTCTGTCAATTGGTTTTGAGCATTGAAGCTACTAAATAATAATAGAGCCAAAACAAATTGTACCATAATCATCTTTTTCATAACTAGCTCCATAACTTATGTATTTGTTACAATCCCTAAATAAAATAGTTTCAAAATTGTTATCAGTCAAGTTTTAATATAATTTAAATCAAAACGTAAAATGTTTGATTTTTTCTCCTTTTGCATCTATATCAGTCATTGCTTCTATGCCAATTTTAAGGTGTAGATCAACAAAATTATCAGTGACAATTTGATCAGATTCTTCTGTTTTAACGCCATCCGGGTGCATTGGAAGATCTGATACTAAAAGAAATGCGCCTCTTGCAATCTGATTTGCATAACCAGCAATAAAAATTGTTGCGGTTTCCATATCAATTCCAATAGCGCCAAGTGTTTCTAAATAATTTTTAAAGTTATCGTCCCACTCCCAAACACGCCTGTTTGACGTATAGACAACCCCAGTTCTATATTCCAAATTATGTTTTAAAACCTTATCAGAAACAAATTTATGCAGTTTAAAAGAAGGTAAAGCCGGAACTTCCGGAGGCATATAATCGTTACTCGTTCCTTCTCCTCTAATTGCAGCTGTAGGAAGAATAAAATTTCCCAGTTCTGTAGATCTTTTTAACCCACCACACTTTCCTAAAAATAGTATTCCTTTTGGATTTCTTGCAATTAGCAGATCCATAATTGTTGCCGCGTTTGCAGAGCCCATACCAAAATTTATTATTGATAATCCTGCTGAATTAGTACAAGCCTGCATAGTTCTTCCTTCACCGCTTATATCACAATTAAACTGGTCTGAAAACTTTGTAACATAACTTCTAAAATTTGTAAGAAGCATATAATCCCCAAAATCATCTATCTGCATGCCTGTATATCGTGGAAGCCAGTTTTGTGCTATTTCCAATTTAGTTTTCATTTTTAGCCAGTCTTGGTTTTATTCGTAAAACGTTCATTTATTCTCAAGGTTAAAGTAGCAAAAAAATAACCAATTCCCATTCCAATTAGTGCCCCAAAGAAAATATCAGAAGGGTAATGAACACCAACATATGGCCTTGATAAAGCCATTAATGTAGCTAAAATAAATAATACCCATTTCAATTTTGGAAAAAGTTTATAAACATAAAAAGCAACTGCAAAATTATTAACCGCATGTGAAGAGGGGAACGAAAATGATCTAGAACAATTTATTAAAAGATTAACATCACCCAATGCATTGCATGGTCTCAATCGTTCAAAGAAATTTTTTAATAAACTACTGCTTAGCTGATCAGATGTAATTATTAATAAAATAATACCAACAGAAGCAATTTTCCCAACTTTCCCGCCTTTTAATAATAATAATGCCCAAAGAATAATATAAGCTATGTACCAATGTTTTACATTTGTAATAAATGGAAAAAACTTATCAAAAACTGGGTTGGATACTGTGTGGTTGATAAAATAAAATACAGACAAATCTATTGAGTATAGAAAATCAATCATACTTTATTAAAAAAAATGTGTTTGGAATCATATTTTTGCTTGTTTACTCTTTAATTAGCAATTAACTAGACGATAATATTACTAAAATTTATACATATTAATATACTTTTCTTATATGGGACAAGCGCTGAAGGTTATACAATTCGATTCTGAAGAAAAATTAGATGGAAAAAAAACATCTAATAAGAATAATGGCTCAAAACTTTCGCCATTTCTTGTTCCGTTAAGAACGGCTGCAATTATCACTGCAATTATAGGAATTGTCTCACTTGTTCTTGAGGTTAGAATTTATTTCCAGTTCAGGTATGAAATCTATCTTGCAAGATTATTTCCCACTTTATTCTCCTTAATAACACTAATATTTTTACAGACCAAATTTGGCAAAAGGAATTACATACTACTTACGCACATATATTTATTTGCAATTTTGACTTCATTAAGTTTTGTGGGTTTCAAAATACCGTCATTATATTCCTATAATTTAACAGCGGCTTCATTATTTATTTTATCTTTATCGCTGTTTTTGTACTGGGGGAAAATTAATCAAATAATTGCCGCATCATATTTCTTGATTCTCTTCGGAGTATCAGCATTTTTCTCAAATCAATTGATTTTGGGTGGTGATAGTATTTTTTTGTTGTTTACTTCAACAGTGCTAATTTTGGCTATATCAATATTTGCTAGTCAGATTAGAGATGGAAGTAGAAAGAATTCATCAAGATCTTCAAATCCCCAAAAAGAATCAACAACTGCGGGTGAGAATGAAGAGTTTGATCAAAGTTTCATTAATAACTCAATTATTCCCTTATTTCAGATAAAAATAAATGGCGATTTTATATATGCTAATTCTTCTTTATTTGAAATCCTTGATATAGCAAATGATGACGAGTTTAGTGAATTAAATTTTTTCGATGATTTTTTGAAGAACGAAAAAATAAAAAAGCATTTTTTGAAGAAAATTGAAAGCAAAGGAAGAGTAGAGAACTATAGACTAACTTGCAGTAGAAAAGATGGTAGTGAAGAAATATTATTGATGGATTGCAAATCCAAGAGAATTAATGATGAAATCTATTTGGAGGGGTCGCTCCGTAACATAACACTGAAATACAATAAGGATAAATCAATTCTTAAAGAACTAGAATCCTTGAAGCAGAGCAAGAGGGTAAACTCAAATATAATTCCAAATTTTTCGGATATTGAAGGTAAGAGATCAAACGTAATTTCTAAGATGGGTCATGCGTTAAGAACTCCAATGAATTCAGTTTTAGGATTTTTAACACTTATAGAAAACGGACTTTTTGAAAACGAAGAAGAGTTAAAGGAATACTCGCATAGTGCAAAATTATCAGCTGAATCATTGCTAGGACTGATTACTGATGTAGTTGAAATAGCTAAAATTCAAGAAGGCTCAGTAGAAATTGAAAAGAGTGAATTTAATATTCGTGAAGAAATTGAGAAAATAACCTCTGAACTGACCCCGCATTTTAAATTAAATGATTTACAATTTTCTTATGAAATTGATGAAAATGTTCCAGAAAATGTTGTAGCAGATCAATCCAAGTATTTTCAAATAATAATAAATCTGATCAGAAATGCTATACAAGTTACTGAAACTGGGCATATCATATTATCTATTGTCAAAGTGGAGACGAAGAAAGGACTTCAACTTGTTACATCGGTTGAAGATTCAGGGAAGGGGTTGCCAGAAGATGAATTAGAGAAAATTATAGATAAAAACTATTCAGTAAAGGCTGGTGATACAAAAATTACAGCAAATGTTTTGCATATTATGATTTGCAAAGAGTTATTAACATTGCTTGATGGATCTATTTCTGCCTCATCTAAAATCGGAATTGGAACCACTTTTAGTTTTGCTATTGACTTAGAATCAAATTTAAAGAAAGAAACTCAATCACCTATAAATGAGCCAAGTCAACAAGTTAATTATCGATCTAAACCGAGACTTCTACTAGTAGAAGATAATCCTATAAGTAGAAAGGTTGAACAAAAATTATTACAGGAAGCTGGTTATGCTGTAAATTGTGTTGAGAATGGAACGGATGCAATTGAACAAGTAGAGATTGGTAAATATGATCTTGTTTTAATGGATATTGAATTAAAAGATATGAATGGTCTTGAGGCAACAAAATTAATTAGAGAATTACCGGATGGAATAAGCAATATTCCAATTATTGCCGTAACCGCACATTCTAGTATGAAAGACAGAGAAAAATGTTTAGTTGCTGGAATGAATGATTATATATCCAAACCAATAAATATAACTTTTCTTAAAATGACCATTGATCAATGGTTAAGTGCCGCCAGAGCTAAATAGGGAATTATATATTTTTGTAAACCAAGCACTATTCGGGTTTTCGAATTCTGTGACTAAAATACTGGGATTTAAAAACAATTCAGATGCCGGTATTCAATAAATAGAACCCGGCATCATAAAATTAGAAATTTAGTTAGATAGGAATTAAATCTCTTCCAAAGATTTTTTAATGATAGCAACTGCTTCAAAAATTTGTTCTTCAGTTATTACAAGAGGAGGAGCAAATCTAATAATGTGTTGATGTGTAGGTTTAGCAAGTAAACCATTTTCTTTCATCTTAACACAAACATCCCATGCTTCTTTTCCATTTTTTGGTTTAATAACTATTGCATTTAAAAGACCTTTACCGCGAACTAATTCAATCATGTCTGAGTTAAGCTTTTCTAGTTCTGAACGGAATAGTTTACCTAGTTCCTCTGCTTTTTCAGCAAGTTTTTCCTCTTTTACAACATCTAAAGCCGCAATTGCAACTTTACAAGCAACCGGATTTCCTCCAAATGTAGAGCCGTGTTCACCTGGTTTGATAACCAACATGATATCATCGTCTGCTAAAACCGCAGAGACTGGTAGAACACCACCGGACAAAGCTTTACCAAGAATTAGTACATCTGGTCTGACTCCTTCATGATCACAAGCAAGCAATTTACCAGTTCTAGCTATTCCGGTTTGAACCTCATCTGCGATGAATAATACATTTTTAGCCTTGCATAGATCGTAAGCTTTTTTCAAGTAACCATCATCTGGAACGTAAACACCGGCTTCGCCCTGAATAGGCTCAACCAAAAAACCGGCTACGTTGGGATCTTCGAGTGCTATCTCTAAAGCACCTAAATCATTATACGGAACAACTTCAAAACCGGGAGTATATGGACCGAATCCCTTATAAGAATCTGGATCACTTGACATTGAAATAATTGTTATTGTTCTTCCATGAAAATTTCCTTCACAAACAATAATCTTCGCTTTGTTTTCCGGGATACCTTTTTTATCGTATGCCCAACGCCTGCATAACTTTAATGCAGTTTCATCAGCTTCCGCACCGGAATTCATTGGTAGAACTTTATCATAGCCAAAGTATTCCGTCATATATTTTTCATAAGGTCCCAAAGCGTCATTATAAAATGCGCGAGAAGTAAGAGTTAAATTTTTAGATTGCTCAATAAGAGCATCAATAATTTTTGGGTGACAATGCCCTTGATTTACTGCTGAATAAGCTGAAAGAAAATCAAAGTACTTTTTACCTTCAACATCCCACAAATAAACGCCCTCTCCTTTTGAGAGAACCACGGGAAGCGGGTGGTAGTTATGCGCCCCGAATTTGTCCTCCATTTCGATATAATCTTTTGATGTCATAATAACTCCATTTTTTTTAATCGTTTATGAAAATGTATCAAATTTTACGAGATTTCAAAATGATTTATTTAACCTTTGTAAAATTGTTTTCTTAGATTAGTATTATATTAATGCACCCAATTTTAATCTCTAGTAGAGGTAATTATGGATATATTAACCGAATCTTTTACAGTTTCGACAAAAGGATTTAACGATATAATTGATATTACTGACAGCGTTCAAGAAAAAGTTAATTTAAGTGGTTTTTTGGAAGGAAACGCATTGGTTTTTGTCCCGGGAGCTACTGCCGGGATAACTACAATTGAGTATGAACCTGGACTAATTAAAGATTATCCGGAATTTATGGAAAAGATTGTTCCATCTGATAAAAATTATCACCACGATATGACATGGCATGATGGGAATGGTTTTTCTCATATTAGAGCTTCATTGCAAGGTGCTTCTTTTACTGTTCCATTTATGAATGGACAATTAATTTTGGGTACCTGGCAGCAGATCATTTTAGTCGATTTTGATAATAAGAGCAGAACCAGAAAGGTGGTTACTCAATTTATTGGTAGATAAGATTGAGATAGACTTTTTTTAATAATTGACATTCTACGGCGGGATAGCTGTTTAAAGGATTTGGATTTTCATATTAAATATAATTTAACAATTGAATAAATAGAACTAATAAAACGTATAAGGAAATTATGAATCAGAAAACTATAACAGTCTTTGGCAGCTCTTTGCCAAAACCTGGTGAACCTGAGTATGAAGACGCATACGCAATCGGCAAAATGCTTGCTCAAAGTGGATTTAATATTTGCTCGGGCGGGGCACAGGGAATTATGGATGCAGTTTCTAAAGGAGCAGTTGAAGAAGGAAAAGAAGCAATTGGTGTGACCGTAGAAATGTTTAACGCCATTTCCAGCAAGAATCTTACGCAGGAAATTAAATGTAATACGCTTTTTCAGAGATTAGATACACTTCTTGAATATGGTGATGGATTTATTATTTTACCCGGCGGGACGGGAACACTATTAGAAATTTCATTTGTCTGGGAACTTTTTAACAAGGGAATTCTTGATGAAAAACCCGTTGCATGTTTAGGTGAAATGTGGAATAGTATTGTTTCACCAATGGAGGAAAGGGTAGCGTATGAAAAAAGAAAAACAAATCTTATAAAATGTTTCAATAATGTCTCGGATGTTGTTGATTTTATTACCAAAGAGATCAAGTAGCGGAGATTAGGTATGCAAAAAATTGTATTTGAACAACAAGTGTATTCATATCAAATTGATTACGTGGGTCATTTAAGCAATATTATATATATAGAGTGGATGGAAATTGGAAGAACTAAATTGCTTGAAAAAATTGGATTAACTATGGATAAACTTGCCGAAAAGGGGATTGCTCCAATTTTGGTGCACACAGATATAAGATATAAAAAAGCATTATATGTTAATGAAATTGTGAAAATAGAAATTTGGGTATCTGAGCTAAAACATGCTTCTGCAATAATGAAATTTAATTTCTACAATAGTAAAGGTGAGCTAGCTGCATTTGGGTATCAACAAGGTCTATTCATTCATAGAGAAGCTGTAAAGCCCTATAGACTTAATGCGGAAGAAAGAACGGCATTTGAGAAAGTCCTTATTGAAGAATAATAAAAAACCTCCAAAGTTGTGACCTTGGAGGTTTAGTAAAACATTTTATTTTATAAAAACCTATTTATTCTGTTCCGGTATTTTCACCTTATTTCCATTTGCTAATTTTGTGTATTCATCAATCAATCTATCCACACTTGGATCCTCAGGAACCATAGCTTTTAGTTTTTGTAGTATTTCTAAAAACTTGTTGTGCTCTCCAAGCTTATCATAGACCTGTTTAAGAACAAAATACGGATTATAATCACCACTAACATTCATTGGATTTGATTCTAAATTTTTGAGTGCATCCGCCTCAATTTCTCTAGCTAGTTCAGTATATCTATCAATTGCTCCAGCTGAGTAATAAGTATTCGCCACATCATTTAACAATCTATAATCAACCGGTAATAATTTTCTAGGAATTTTTTCTTCCATCATGTCTAATACTTGAACTGTTTTCTCAGGAGTCTTGGCAGAATATAAATAGTATAGAGAAAGCCTTATAAATGAATTTCTGTAGTTTAAAGTTAAGCGCTTATGGTTTTCATCCATAAAAATTGTACTGTCATTTAATCCTCTGAATTTAAACCCAGGTTGATAATCTTCACTGTAACCATCTGGTTCTTCCATTAATTGTTTCCACATTGCTTCTTCGTTGATAGCACTGTAAAAATCTCCCCCTTTTTTGGGAGTAACTCTAAATGCAAGCCCTTCCATTTCTAAATAGTCATTTAGTCCAATTTTACTATTGTCCGGTGTTGTTACGGCAAAATAAACAGGTCTTTCGTTTATGTTCGATCTAACAATATCCATTGCAACAATATCTTGGGCACGAACAGCTTTAATCTTCCCAAAGTTTACTGTGGATGCCATATCCCAAGAAATTTTACCAATATTTGTTATAGCAGTATCGGTAATACCAAAGTCCTCATAGGCCTTTGCAGTAATTGGTATATTGATTCTTCTCGTTTCCCACTGACTTGGAGCAATTCTCTCTATCTGCGCATCTGATAAAGACATTTTTATTTCCGGTGCACCATGAGGTTTAGTATTCTTTAATTGTTTTATATACCAGTCGGTATTTAGTAAACTAAGGTTGGCAATTCTAACATCTCTTCTTACACCCTCAACATCTTGTAAGTACCAAAGAGGGAAAGTATCATTATCTCCATTTGTAAATAGTACTGCATTTGGTCCTACACTTTGAAGTAGGTTATAAGAATAATCCCAGGGCACAAAGTTATTAGATCTATCATTACCAAAATAATTTGCATTCACCATGTTCAGCGGAATTAGGATAGTTAGAATTGCAATTATACTTATATAAGCTGGCTTGTGAAGATTAACACTTTTAATGGAAGTTTTTGCTAAATCTAGAATTCCTCTAACTCCTAATGCAACCCAAATTGAAAAAACAAAAAAGGCGCCAACGTAAAAATAATCCCTTTCTCTAGGTTGGGATTCCTGTTGATTCTGGTAAAATGCCGTTAAGTACCCGAGGAAAATAAACATCACTAAAAACACAGTTGCCATTTTCCAATCTTTCTGATAATGATAGTACAACCCAAACAATGCTATTAAGAATGGTATGGCTAATAATTGTGAAAAATCAACGCCGGAATCTTGTACGGTAGACTCACGGCCTACATAATTCCACAAAAGATATCTGTTGAACATATGGTTCATTTGATAGGTCCAGAAGAAGTCTAAATCACTAGTGTAATTTGTGTAAACACCCTGCTGATGCGGTTCATGAGTAAATCTTCTTTTAAATATCGGCTGATCACCATATTGCTCTCTATTCATATACTTAACAAATTCCGGGAATGTTTTGGGACTGTTAAGATTTATTGGGGTATCCTGATTTGAACGGATAATAATCATAGCGTAGGATGAAAAGCCTACAATTGCGAATAAAATACTCTTAAAAATTAAATGTAGAGTTTGTTTGTTATTCTTACTCGACCAATAAATTAAATAACCAATTCCGGCGAACAATAAAAACATTATTAGAAGATTGACTGTCATATCGTTTCCACCCAATCTTGAAATCAGGTTGGGGAGAAGTTTAACAATTCCTGGATAAGTAGTAAATAGAGCAATACCGCCAACAATTATCGGGATATAAAATGAATCTCTATGAAATATTTTCTTGTAAAATATTCCCATAATTAAAACGCTTACAAATGCAGAAATCATTAAAAATTTAGAATCAAATGCTTTTTGTTCTTCCGGTGAAGGAGAACCTGTTGGAGCCGAAGCCCACAGTGCGGCTGCAATAACTAATATTACTGCAACATGCCCCACAAAAATATAAGCCGTTTTTTTGAAATGTTCTTCATCCCTTAAGTATTTTCTAGAATAAATAACCAATACAATTGGCACCATTGCTAACACGGACATTAAGTGAACACCTGTTGAAAGTCCAACTAGATAAGCTATTAGTAACAAATACTTCTCATTGTCCTCATTATCAGCTTTCTCGTGCCATATAATCATTAACCAAGTAACAATAGCAATAAAAAATGTAGCTAAGGCATAAACTTCAGCTTCCATTGAGTTAAACCAAAATGTTCCGCTAAAGGCTAATGATAAAGCACCAATTGCAGCTGCTAAGTAAGTTCCAATTGATTCTAAAAAGCTGGGAGTTTCTGATTTCTTAAAATTTTCAATAAGCTTTACTGCAACCAGGTAAAGGAAAAGAACAGTAAAAGCACTTGAGAGAACAGATATTGCGTTAACCCTATAAGCTATATTCTCAGCAAAGGGGATCATTGAGAAAAATCTGCCTAAAAGTATAAAAAACGGAGTTCCAGGAGGATGAGGTACTTGCATTAAATTGGACGATGCTATAAACTCACCACAATCCCAAAATGATACTGACGGCTGAACAGTAAGAAAATATACTGCCGCTGTAAGCATAAAAACAAAAAATCCGATTGATCTACGAATGGTATCTGTATTCATTAATTCCTCTGAAATATTATTTTTTCTTAAAAATGTCGTTTATATCTGGTTTTACTCTATTTGCATAGTATTTTACATATAGATCATTCAATCTTTTAAATGAGATGTTATCCAAATCTTCATCATCCATTTGTCTCTTTAAAAACATTTTATAATCTTTCAATTCAGCCGGAGTGAATTTTCTTTCATAGCGTTTTAATGCTTCAATGAACTTTTTTTGATCAGTGCTTCTCATAGGCTAATTTATTTTATTATAATCTTATAAGATATAAATAATATTATTCGTATTCAGTCTAAATTTTTGATTTTAGCTGTGGATACCATTCAAATATCTTCTCTAAAAAGTAGTTAGCAGAATTATCCCATGAGAATTTCTTTGACCATTCAAATGCTTCCTGGCTGAGGTTATCAAGTTCAGATTTATTACTAATAACCTGTTTTATTTTATCTGCCAGTTGAGCAGAATTGCCCAGCGGCACCAGATATCCGGTTTCATTGTTTCTTATTGAATCTCTAAGACCGGGAACATCAGACCCAATTGCGGGAGTATTCATTGAGTTTGCTTCAATTACAGTTATTCCCCAACCTTCCTTTTCTGCCATTGTAATAAATAACCAGGATTTTCCAAGGAGTTCGGCTTTCTCCTCTTCAGTTAAAAATCCGGTAAACTCAACACTCATTTCTAGATTTAGCTTTTCCACATGAGCTTTAAGATTATCCAGATAATCTCCTTTTCCTCCAATTATCAGTTTAATATTTGGAATATCTTTTTTTAATATTGAAACGGCATCTATAATTTTATCTATATTTTTATAATTTTTTATTCTTCCTACATAAGTAATAAGTGGTGTTTCAGATTTTTCAACATTCACTTGTTCAAACAAATTTTGGTCTATAGCATTATAGAGAATTCCAGTTTTCGATTCATCAAAACCTAATTTTACAAGTTCCGAAGTTGTGCTTGCAGAGACAGTAAATATTTTAGAATTTCTATATTGCTTTGGAATTTTCTGTTCACTTTTAATAATGTAATAAGCTAGAGGAAAGGGGATTTCTTTGTAGAGGGAATGCCCATGAATATGATGAATAATTCCAACTATTGGTTTATTAATGTATGATGGAGTATTAAGTGGAATTTTTGAAATGTCGTCAACAATTAAATCGTAATCTTTATGTGCAAGATTAGACTTATAGTAACTCTTAAATTGTCTATCAAATAAATATTTATTCCCGTGCCTAACTACTTTTATTCCATCTATGACTTCTTCATCCAAAGATCCGTGGAATTTGTGAGCAACTAATGTTACGTTATGACCTTTTTTTACAATGCGTCTAAAAATTTCATGAAGGTGAACTTCTGCACCGCCCATTTCCGGATTTTTAACGCATCGCCAATTTACTAGAAGAATATTCAAGAGAGTTTATTTGATTTAACGAATTAGAATTATTAGTTTGATAATAAATATGCTAAAATGAATATGCAATTATACAAAACTTTTAACCTTTAGTTTCGCAGATATTAATTAATGACAAAATTGCCTGAAGATAAAAAATTTATCGACGTTTCTGATTATGCAAGACCGTTTGCAGTTAGATTAGTAAAATTTCTATTACCAAGCAAAATTGGTGCTGTTCATCTAACGTACTCTTTTCTTGTTGTTGGATTATTATCTGCATATCTAATCTACATTGATAAGTATTTAATTCTCGCTGCATTTCTTATTCTACTTAAAAGTATGCTCGATGCGGCAGATGGAGAAATTGCCCGACAAAGAAATGAACCTTCTATGGTTGGCAGGTATTTGGATTCCATATTTGATTTTGTGGTTAACTTATTTTTGTTCTTAAGTATTGCCTTGGTCTTTCAACAAGAAATATGGTTTATGTTGTTTTCACTCTTGCTATTTCAATTGCAGGGCAGTATTTATAACTATTACTACTTGGTAAAGCGATATCAAGTTAATGGAGATAAAACCAGCAGAATTTTTGAAAGTGAAGAACCGGAGCCGTTTAAGAATGACAATGTCAAATTTCTAAAAGTGTTACACAAAATTTATCTGCTTATTTACGGCTGGCAAGATTTTATTATTCATAAGTTGGATCCAAATGCAATTTCCGGAAGAGAATTACCTTCCTGGTTTTTAACAATGGCTTCTTTTTTTGGTCTTGGTTTTCAGCTGTTGATTATTGCTCTATTTTTAACGTTTAATATTCACCAATACACCTTCATCTTTTTCATCCTACCGTATTCCATCTATGCAGTTATTATTGTTATAGTAAGACGGGTATTAGTAAAATAGACCATTCTTGATATCTACTTTATTTAATAATAAGACAACAAGTGTTAAAAGGTCAAAATAAAACTATTGAATGTTAAAGAAATAATCTTTAAGTTGAAAGCACGATTGCAACTAATAATTAATAAACTACTATTCCGTTTATAACTAATTGGGTTTTGATTATTTGGTTTCTGTTCCCTCAAATACTACTTTAAAAATAACTACTAAACCAAAATTCCTTGAAGCGGTCCGCAATAAAATGATGACCTCTGGATATAGTTCTAAAACTATAGATGCATACACAAGATGGATAAAGGAATTTATAATTTTTAATGACAAAAAGCATCCATCTGAAATGAAAAAAGAGGATGTGGAAAAATTTTTGACATATCTTGCAGTTAAACGAAATGTTGCTCCTTCTACTCAGAGCCAAGCTTTAGCTGGGTTACTTTACTTGTATAAAAAAGTTCTAGGTCAAAAATTCGGTTGGATGGAAGATGTAATTCGTTCCAAAAGAGGTAAGAGGTTACCTGTAGTGTTTACAAAGGAAGAAGCTAAAAGTGTTATTGAATATATGAGTGGAGTTCCCAGAATTGCAGCATCATTGTTGTATGGAAGCGGATTAAGATTAAGCGAATGTTTAAGCTTAAGAGTACTAGATATTGATTTTGATTTAAATATTGTAACAGTACGTAGAGGGAAAGGAAATAAAGATAGGACAACCGTATTGCCAGGCTCAATTCAAAGAAAATTGAAAACACACTTGGAATATGTAAAAGATCTTCATTATAGTGATTTGAAAAGAGGGTATGGGGAAACTGTTCTTCCACATAGTTTAGATAAAAAATATCTGAATGCTTCAAAAGAATTCAAATGGCAGTATGTTTTCCCTGCCGATAATAGAGCAATGGATAAAAGGAATGGAAAATATGTTAGGTCTCATATTCACGAATCATCGATTCAAAAGTCTGTTCGAAGAGCTGTAATTTTAGCTAAAATTAATAAGAAAGCAAGTTCGCATACATTTAGGCATAGCTTTGCAACGCATTTATTGAGTGATGGGTATGATATTAGAACTATTCAGGAATTATTGGGACATCAATCAGTTAGGACAACAATGATTTATACACATGTATTAAAAAACGTAAGTGGAGTTAGAAGCCCGCTGGACTAACACAATGTTATTCCCGAAATATGAGCGGGAATAACAAACTCCAAATTATGTAAAGCTGTTCTGAAAATGATATAGAAAGAAGATTATTTGAACAAATTATTAGTATTAATAAAATGTTATTCCCGAAACATATTCTGGAATAACAGAATTGTAAATGGAGCATTATTGCAATTGGGTGTTCCATATAAGTTATAGTTATACAGTCAGCAAAAATATTCGGGCAATTATTTATTCAAATTAGAAATTGCTGAAAAGTTAGAAGCGGTTAAAGATTTTAGTTAAAATAGAGTGTAGTTGTAAATATTGAATTTATGTGGTTTTAGAAGCATTTACGTTCTTTAAGTATATGAAGTATTTTTAGGTTTTTAGGTCAATGAAATATGGGTTTTATTTGGTGATCGTTTCATAAAAGTTAAGGAAACTATTTAAAATCATATTTGATTAATGAAAAGACAAAAGAATTTAAATGTTCTAAAACCTGTATAACCAGCTGCTCAACCCGTTATGTAAAAAGTCAATGGGCGCTATAAAAAAGTA
>SWCC01004488.1_pt1 | contig 54229 bp, 46 predicted proteins | sample 4692971 | NCBI WGS metagenome assembly SWCC01 (sample SAMN10267277, study PRJNA491770) | bioreactor metagenome | isolation source: DHS bioreactor inoculated with subseafloor sediment | place: Japan: off Shimokita Peninsula | collected 2006-08 | reverse complement strand
GAAACCCTGAAAACCTCGTAAATATAATTTATAGGAGGATAAAAAAGCTCATGAAAATCAATGGTTTTAGCGATTGATTGGTTCAGCAGGAAAAAAATACGATTACATTCAGTATTCATCATTTCCAGGTTTTATTTGCGACGGCGACCGCCAAACAGGGTTCCAAATAAGCCTCTTATCAAGGTACGGCCCAACTCATTGCCCAAAGTGCGGGAAGCATTGCGGCCGACCTGTTTGGTCAATTCGGTAAAAATATCCGGGTTGGCTTTTTTGCGTGCCCTTTCAGCTCTTTCCTTTGCAGCTTCGGCACGGGCGAGGGCAGCCTCTTCTTTAGCCCGATCGAGCTTTTCTTTGGCTTCATTGGCGGCCATCAGTTCCTCTTCTTTTACTTTATTGGTGTGTGTTACCCGCTCAGACAAAATTTCAAATGCCGATTGCCTGTCAAGAAGTTTTTCATAAACCCCGAAGACAAGTGAGCCTTTGATCAGCTTCACACGTTCTTCGGATGTAATGGGTCCTATTTGCGAGCAGGGTGGCAAAATGAGTGCACGTTCCACCATGCCGGGGATGCCTTTTTCATCTAAGAAAGAAACCAGCGCCTCTCCTACCCCAAGCTCGGTAATGGCTGTTTCAACATCCACTTTGGGATTGGTCCTGAAAGTGGTGGCTGCCGCTTTCACGGCTTTCTGATCGCGTGGAGTGTAAGCCCGGAGGGCATGTTGAACGCGGTTGCCTAATTGACCCAACACTGAATCTGGGATATCGAGCGGGTTTTGCGATACAAAATAGACCCCAACGCCTTTGGAGCGGATTAAGCGAACAACCTGCTCAATTTTATCAAGCAGAACTTTGGGCGCTTCGTCAAAAAGCAGGTGGGCTTCATCAAAAAAGAAGACTAAGCGCGGCTTTTCCAGATCACCTGCTTCGGGCAACTCCTCGAAGAGTTCTGACAACAGCCACAAAAGAAAAGTGGAGTAAATCCTTGGCGACTGCATAAGTTTATCCGCGGCCAGAATATTAAGCATGCCCATGCCCCGGCTGTCGGTTTGCAGTAAATCCTGAATATCAAAGCCTGGTTCACCGAAAAAATGTTCAACGCCCTGCTGTTCAAGTACCAGCAAATTACGTTGAATGGCACCAATGCTGGCTGCCGAAACATTACCATACGACACGGTAAACTCATTACGGTTGTTGCCCATGTATTCCAGCAGTGATGTTAAATCCTTGAGATCGAGCAACAACAAATCGTTGTCATCGGCAATTTTAAAAGCGAGGTTCAGTACGCCCTCCTGGGTATCGTTTAGGTTGAGTAGTCGCGAAAGCAATAAAGGCCCCATTTCGCTGATGGTGGTCCGCATGGGGTGCCCCTGTTCACCAAATACATCCCAGAAGCAAACCGGGAACGCACGGTTTTCATAGCCCGTAAGGTTCAGTTTTTGAACGCGCTCAGTAATTTTTTTGCCGGGAACTCCCGCCACGCTGACGCCAGACAAGTCGCCTTTGATGTCGGTCATAAAAACCGGAACACCCTGCAAACTGAATGATTCAGCCAACACCTGAAGGGTAACAGTTTTACCGGTTCCTGTAGCACCGGCTATCATGCCATGTCGGTTGGCCATGCGTGGGATGATGCAAAGATCAATGTCAGATTTCGCGATAAGCGTTTCTGCACCTTTATATGCCATAATCGGAGTTGTTTGTTTCAGCAAATTTAAGAAAAATGACCAATCATTTTCCTTTTGTATGATGTCATTCCGCCTAAATCTGACATATTTCTGTATTTTTACGATTCAATTGAAATACTATGAACAATTCTTCATCACGAAACAAGTTTAAGAACCGAATATATAAAATCATTTTTGAAGCCGATACCCCGGCTGGAAAGCTATTTGATGTTGTACTCATCTGGTCAATTATCATTAGTGTAGGTTTGGTTATTGTTGAAAGTGTGCATGAATATCATGAAGATTTTCAAATTCTTTTCACCGCGGGTGAATGGTTTTTTACCATCCTGTTTTCTCTTGAATACATTCTACGGGTTTATGTGACACGAAGAAAAAAAGCCTACATTTTTAGCTTTTTCGGAATAGTTGACTTGTTATCGGTTTTGCCTACCTACATCAGCCTGATTCTTCCCGGAACCCACTATTTGATGGTAATCCGAAGCCTACGGCTCATGCGGGTTTTCAGGATATTCAAATTGTCGGGCTATCTGGCGGAGGCAAATATTCTGGTTAGTGCGCTCAAAGCCAGTAGTCGAAAGATTCTTGTTTTTCTATCGTCAATCGCGGTAATGGTCATTATTATTGGTTCCATAATGTATGTAATTGAAGGGCCACAATATGGCTTTAAGGATATTCCTACCAGTATTTATTGGGCGGTTGTTACCCTTACCACAGTTGGCTATGGCGATATATCGCCCCAAACCACCATAGGTCAGTTTTTTGCAAGTGTGGTTATGGTGTTGGGCTATGCCATCATTGCAGTTCCAACAGGAATTATGACAGTAGAATTGTCGAAAGTTTCAAATAAAACGAAAAAGACAACAACAAAAGTCTGCAAGGAATGCATGAATGAAGGCCATGATGCAGATGCGCGCTATTGTAAGTTTTGTGGGGAGGCGTTTGAGGAAGAGACAGGATGATGGCATGAACTTGTCGAAAGTACTTTTTAAAAATATTTTCCGGGAATAATAGGTGGATTTGTTTGAGAATAAAGAAAACTATGTATATTTGCACCCTCAAACAAGGCCCCGTAGCTCAACTGAATAGAGTATCTGACTACGGATCAGAAGGTTACAGGTTTGAATCCTGTCGGGGTCACTCTTTTTAAATTTAAAGCGCTGTTTTCAGCGCTTTTTTTGTGGGAAGAAGAAACTGAATTTATGACATAAGCCTCTCCTACCAGTTTTCTCTATTTTCAAACAAATTCAGGTATTTTTGTAGAAAAAATATATCCATGCAAACTGACTGGTTTAACGGAATTAACATCGCCATCACCGTTTCTGACACTGATGGAAACATTATTGAAATGAATGATGCTTCGGCAAAAGTTTTTGAGAAATATGGCGGCAGGGAATTGATTGGCCAAAAGCTTATCAACTGTCATAATCCAAATTCAATTGCAATTATGGGCAGACTGCTTTCAGAAGGGGAAACAAATGTTTATACCATTGAAAAGAATGGCCGGAAGAAAATGATATTTCAGGCGCCCTGGCGAAAAGATGATAAAATTGCCGGCCTGATAGAGTTTTCCTTTGTCATTCCCAATGAAATGCCCCATTTTATAAGGGGATGAAATATCAAAGGCCGGTATCGGGTGGTTTGCGGAGTTCCTTTTTAAGTGAAGTGGCCTTTTTATTTCCAAGGCGGGCTTCCTTCTGGGCTTTGCCGGGTTTTGTCCTGATGCGCTTTTTTGAAGGTCGTAAGGATTTAGCAATCAGTTCATAAAAGCGCTTGACAACATCTTCTTTATTGGTGGATTGGCTCCTTGTTTTTTGAGAATACATCCTCAAATTGCCTTCCAACGATAGCCTGTGCCCGAGCTTCAGCAGCAAAATTTCTTTCTGCTCATCGCTAAGCAATTGTGAGGCAGCAATATTGAAATGAATTTCTACCCGTGTTTCGGTCGTGTTCACATGTTGTCCACCCTTGCCACTGCTACGTGAGGTACCAAACTCAAGTTCCCGTTCAAGTTCGGGCAGATTATATAAATCGCTGATAATGGACACTCCTACAGGTTGTTATCTCGCATAAACACCACTTCACCATCAATGTAGGTACGCAAAGTTTTTGCTTTAAAGATTTCCTTTTCGGGAACAACCATAATATCGGTGTCAAGGATGACGAAATCGGCGTTCATGCCAGGAGACAGGCTTCCCCGACGGTTTTCTTCAAAGCAGGCTTTGGCCGCCCATGTAGTAACTGACTTCAATGCCTCTTCACGTGTAAGTGCATTTTCCTTTTGGAACCCGGTGGGAGGCTCACCGTTTAAATCTTTACGCGCAACGGCTGCATAAAAGGTATAAACCGGGCTGATGTTTTCGATCGGGAAATCTGTTCCATTGGGAATCCAGCCATTTTGGTTCATCAGTTTACGATAAGCGTAGGCATTTTTCAATCGTGCTTTTCCAATGCGCTCACCGGCCCATCCCATGTCCGAAGTGGCATGTGTGGCCTGCACGGAAGGAATGATGGCAAATTCCCCGAATTTTGAAAAATCATCCGGGTGCACAATCTGCGCATGTTCAATGCGCCAGCGAAGGTCATTGGATGGCAGCAGATAGTTGCTGTAAACATTCAGGACCGTGCGTGTGGCAGAATCACCAATGGCATGGGTACATACCTGATAACCATTGTCATAAGCCAGCAAGCAAATTCGGCCAAGTTCGTCAGGGGTAATGGTCGCGATGCCATATTCTTCTGGCATATCGCTGTATGGCTGCAAAAGACAAGCACCACGTGAACCCAGGGCGCCATCGGCATAAAGCTTAACGGAACGAACCATTAATTTGGTCCTTACTCTTATTCCTCTTTTGAGAAATCGCTCTATGTTTTCATCGTTGGGGGTTAACATGGCATAAATGGCCATTTTCAAATCCCCATCAGATTGCATTTCATCAATAAAATCAATGGTTTGAGCTTCCAGACCAGCATCAGCAACCATAGTAAGCCCCACCTCAAAACAACTATTGGCAGCATTGGAAAGCAAGCCACTCAATTCATCATTCGCCGGTGAAGGAATCAGATTACGGAACCTGTCGGCAAAGCTTTCCAGGAAAACACCGGTAAACTTTCCATCTTTCATTAATGCCTCACTCTTATTAGAGATGCTATCAGGCGTAATTCCAGCACGCAGAATTGCGGCTTCATTCACCAACACGGCATGGCCATCAACCCTTATGAGAACAACGGGCGTTTCAGGGTAAAGTGTATTCAATTCGCTATTGTTGGGGAATTGTCTTCCGGGCCAACGGTTTTGATCCCAGCCACGACCGGTAAGCCATTCTGAAGGCTGCCGTTCATGGTGAGCCGCAAGGGTATCGAGCAACTGATCAAAAGAACGGACGGTTGATAAATCAGCATATTGCCCGAGTAGCGAATAGCCATAAAAATGGCAGTGCGCATCGATAAAACCCGGATAAATGGGCTTTCCATTGGCATTAAAAATAGAATCTGAAGTATAATTCTCAGCAATATAACGATCATCGCCAAGTGCAAGCACCTTCCCATCGGCCACAGCCATGGAAGTATAAATGGTAAAACCAGTGTCGGCAGTGTAAATTACCGCGTTGTGAATGATTAAATCGGCGGTGGACCGATCGTTTGTACAGGAGCCCAATGTCATAATTGCCAGGGAGATCGCCAATAATTTGTTAAACATATTTGAGGATCATAATTTTAAGCAAACGTACTCATTTTTTTTCGATTGGAAAATTTAAAAATCGATAAGCACTCGGGTTTTCGCGGCGTTCAATTTGTTGTTAGTCGTTAACAAATTAGTCATTAGTCGGTTATCGACGGTTAGATAACCGTTAGCCTTTAGTGTTTGGTTATTTCGTTCAAAAAATCGTCAAGTGGAAATAATTCCACGGTTTGAGTAGAAAAGGTGGTGAACTAAACTATGAGAATGGCTTGTCTAAAGGCAGGTAAATTGGCTGTATATAACCTTGTAATTCAGTGCATTATTATAATTTGCGATCAAACTAACATTTAACTGGTATGGATTTTGACTTTAGCCTGAACAAAACCAAAAACTAATATTATGAAATCATTAAAAATTATCGGAATCGCAATTCTTGCTATTTCCCTAACCAATTGTTCCACCTGGAATAAATCACAAAAAGGGGCTGCAGTGGGCACTGCCGGAGGGGCTGCCACAGGCGCAGTAATTGGTCGCGCTTCGGGAAACACCGCCCTTGGTGCCATCATCGGAGGTCCCATTGGAGGAGTTGCCGGGGCTGTAATTGGCCGGCAAATGGATAAGCAGGCCGAGGAAATGGAAAAGAACATCCCCGATGCAAATGTTACCCGCGTGGATGAGGGAATTTTACTTGAGTTAAATGGCGAAATTCTTTTTGGCTTTGATCAGTCTAATCTTACACCTACAGCCAGGCAAAATCTGGATGAACTTGTTAGTATCCTTAAAAAATATCCCGATACAGACATTGAAGTTCAGGGCCATACCGACAGTAAAGGTTCGATGAAATACAATAAAGATTTATCCGAACGTCGCGCTCAGGCAGTAAAAAGTTACCTGATTCAAAACAGTATATCTTCTTCTCGTTTGTCTGCGCTTGGATTTGGCGAAACTTCACCTAGATATTCTAATGATAATGAGGCCGACAGGGCAAAGAACCGACGGGTTGACTTCCTGGTAGTTGCAAATGAAAAAATGAAAAGAGAAGCTGCTCAGGAAGCTGGAAAATAAATTTAACTAGATCACCTAAAAAAAACAATTAACTGACTTATGGTTGAATTTGCCGCCATTGTCATTCACAAATAAAAGAACAATCATGAAGACTAAAATGAAAATAGTAACATTTACCGCCATTCTGTTGGCTGGCTTAACAACAATAGTTTCAGCACAGGAAACATCTTTTGGAATTCGCGCTGGTGTTAACTTTCAAAACATCAATGGTAAAGATGCTGATGGCGACAAACTTGAAAATAAGCTCATTCCTGGTTTTAATGCCGGACTCACGGTAGATATTCCTGTTGCTCCCGATTTTTATGTGCAACCCGGACTTTTGTTTACTACCAAAGGGGCACAAGTTGGTGAACTTAATGGTGATGTAATTGATGGAACAGCAAAGCTTCATCTATCTTACCTTGAGTTGCCCATCAATTTCCTTTTTAAACCTGCCTTAGGAACCGGACATATGTTGCTTGGGTTCGGTCCATACCTCGCCTATGGTATAGGTGGGAAATTTAATGTTGATGCGAACATCGGCAACCTCAACTTCAATGAAGATTGGGATGTGGAGTACACCAATGAAGTGGATTATGGCAAGGATCCTGTTGATAAATATTATGTTAAACCTTTTGATGCAGGTGCCAATTTTATTATAGGATATGAAAGCGAATTGGGCTTATCTGCCCAATTGAACGCCCAATTGGGATTGCTGGAAATGATGCCTGATGTTAAAGGTATAGATACTGATGCCACGCAGAGAAATACCGGATTTGGAATTTCCCTGGGGTACAAATTTTAAAAAACCCATCCCATTCAAATTTACCCCCTGTCGCAAACATTCCGGCAGGGGTATTTTTATAACGTGTCTTAAACAAGAGGCAAAATAACTTGTTAAAGCGTTAAGAAATGAAGGATAAATATCGCTTTGGATAAATAAACAGCAGAATTGGAGTGTTTAATCAAAAACCTTTTATAATTTTTTGCCACAAATTAATCAACGCTATGGAAAATAAATTTTTTACCCCGAGAACCCTTCTGATTTTTGCTGCTATTTTTGGTGCAGCGATTATGCGTCTGCTGCCGCACTGGCCAAATTTCACTCCGGTAGCTGCTATGGCACTTTTCGGTGGTGTCTATATTAACCGCAAGGCTTTGGCATTTATTCTTCCAATTGCAGCTATGTTTCTGAGTGATCTCATTATAGGATTTCATTCAACCATGCTTGTCGTTTATGCAGGTGTCATAATTACAGTGGTGATTGGTTTCGGGCTTAAAAACAGGGTTAAAGTTAGCAATATTGCTATTGCATCCGTGATTTCGAGCGTGACATTTTTCCTTATCACCAATTTTGGCGCCTGGATGAGTGGCCTTATGACATATTCCAAAGATTTTTCAGGATTGATACAGGCATACATCGCCGGTATTCCTTTCTTCAACAATGGTTTAATGGGCGACTTGTTCTTCAGCACAGTATTTTTTGGCGGATTTTACCTGGTTACCAAACGTTACCCATCACTGGCAAAAGCTTAAATTCACACGTCAGAAAAAATATTTTGAGCCGGTACTACCGGCTTTTTTTATTCTATGTCCTCAGACCGCTCAATCAGCAGAATGGAATGTTGCGGAACTATAAAAAACTTTTCGCCATGATAAGCAATCTCAAAAGCTCCTTTAAGCAGAAAGATGGCATGATCACCGGGTTTAACCTGTAAAGGAATATACCTCACATTCTCCGAATTCTGCACTTTCCAGGGCTCATCAGCATCCTCAGCAAGGGGAATGGGATATCCGGGACCGGTTTTCAACACATAGCCTGTCTGAATTTCTTCCTTCTCGCTATATCCCGGAGGTAACAATAAACCTCCTTTGGTCTTTTTTGAAGGTGAAGATGGTTTGATCAAAACCCTGTCACCTATTACTATTAAATTATCCAGATTTTCAGGTGCTGACATTTTCAAATAAAGTTGCATTCAAGGAGATGGAAGGGCTCATAGTTTGGAAACACAATATTTCCTAAACCATATCTCTTATTTTAATGCAAAAGTATTGATATTTATCGGTATTTTTGTACATTGTTAGAACAGGACAGTTCCCCTGTCAGACATCAGTTTTATTTGATCAAAAAAAAACATCATCATGAAAATAGTTGCCTTTAAAACCGGTAAACCCAAGTCGTTTAATTATAAGCCGCTCTATTATAACAAGGAAAAAGAGGAGATGGAAGAGCGACTTCGGCTGCTTAATAAAGAAGTAGGCCCTGATGAAGTTAATGAAGAGAAACTCAGGTCACGGATAAGAAATTCATGGGGAAAACATGAAGTCAAATCCAAGTCCAAATCATTGACAAGCAAATCACTATACATTTACATCATCGTAGTGCTTGCGCTTCTTTATTATATTTTTCTCCGATAGTCTCTTTTTCGATGTCTGACATTATTCGCTTACTTCCCGATTCAGTTGCCAATCAAATAGCAGCCGGAGAGGTTATTCAACGTCCCGCCTCAGCGGTGAAGGAGTTGCTTGAAAATGCCATTGATTCCGGAGCCGACACCATTGAGCTTATTGTCAAAGATTCAGGGAAAACCCTCATTCAAATCATTGACAATGGATGCGGTATGTCGGCGACCGATGCGCGCATGAGTTTCGAGCGCCATGCCACCAGTAAAATTAAGGAGGCTGCCGATCTTTTCAGGATACATACTTTTGGGTTTCGTGGTGAAGCACTTGCATCCATCGCGGCCATCAGCTATGTGGAACTCAGAACTAAACGGCATGAAGATGAACTCGGCACACAAATTTTAATTGAAGGCTACGCCATTAAGGGCCAGGAGGCATGTGCCTGTTCATCAGGAACTTCCATCATGGTTAAAAACCTGTTTTACAATGTTCCGGCGCGCCGTAAATTCCTGAAGTCCGATCAGGCTGAAATGCGCCACATTCTTGAAGAATTTCACCGGGTGGTGCTGGTTAATCCAAACATTATATTCGGTTTGACCAGCAACGGCAAAGTTATTTTCAAGCTTCCAGCAGCAAACCTCAAGCAGCGTATTTCTAATGTTTTTGGCAGTAATTTCCATGAAAAACTTTTGGCCATTAATTTAGAAAGCGGGGTGGTGAAAATTACCGGTTTTGTGGGTAAACCCGAAGCAGCCAGGCGCACCAAAGGGGAGCAATATTTTTTCGCCAACCATCGCTACATCAGGCACCCTTATCTAAACCATGCGGTGGAGGATGCCTTCAGCGATCTGCTGCCCGAAGGCCATTTTCCTACCTACTTCATTTTTCTGGAAGTTGATCCTTCCACCATCGATATCAATATACATCCTACAAAAACAGAGGTCAACTTTCAGGATAACCAGACCATTTACGGCACGCTAAAAACGGCCGTTAAACAAGCCATTGGGAGGTTTAGCCTCTCCTCTACCCTGGATTTTGAAACTGAGCAGAGTTTCAATACTTTTTTTCCAAAAGACAGGCCAGTGGTTGAGCCCGGTGTTCATGTAAACGTTGACTTCAACCCATTTTCCAAACAAGGGGTACCTGAATTACGGCTATCGCCCGGCCTGAGGGATGAAAAAAGTGACACCAGAGGCTGGGAAAAGCTTTACGAAAGCCATCACATTCCACAGGAAAGCACATCGGACAAGGATGCAACCCTAACCATTGGTGCTGATTTTGAGCAGCAGCAACTGAGCCGTGGGTTTATGCAATTGAACAGCCGGTTTATCGCTACACGTGTAAAATCAGGTTTGATGATTGTTGACCAGCAGGCTGCACATGAACGGGTACTTTTTGAAAACCTGGTTAAAAAAATTGAAAACAAAAAGGCCCATTCTCAACAATTGCTATTTCCGTTAACGGTCAATTTGTCAGCCCCGGATGCAGAACTTGTGGGTGAGCTTTTAGATGAATTTATTTCCATAGGCTTTCAAATCGAACATTTTGGCGGAAATTCGTTTATAATACAGGGTGTTCCCGCCGATTTACATACCGAAGAGGTGCAACAGCTTTTTGAAAGTGTTCTTGAAACATACAAATACAATCAGTTGGGCCTGAAAGTTGATAAACAGCAGAACCTGCTCCGCTCGATTGCCCGTAATATGGCCATCAAGCCCGGCAAAGTGATGCTTGCGGAAGAAATGCAGTCGTTAATCGATGATTTATTTGCCTGCCAGATCCCCAACATCAGTCCATCAGGCAAGAATATCATTCTGATGATTGGCCTTGATGAAATTGAAAAACGTTTTAATTAAAACTACATAAAATACTCAATGAGCCCTCAACAATACGCGCCCCGCGGTTTTAGTGTACTTCCTCCGGTTGTAAAAAACCTATTGATTATCAATGGATTGGTCTTTCTGGCCCAGATTACGGCCGAACAGGTTTTTCATCTGGACCTGGTGGATTATCTTGGAATGCATTACTGGGGATCCTCAAAATTCAACCCCGCCCAGTTGGTAACTTACATGTTCCTTCACTCAACTGAAAATTTTTACCATATCCTTTTCAACATGTTTGCCTTATGGATGTTTGGCAATACGCTGGAGAATGTATGGGGTGGCAAGCGTTTTCTGACCTACTACCTGATTACAGGGGTTGGTGCCGCGCTAATACAAATGTTGGTGCAATGGATAGGCATTTCAGGCATTCAAGGCGACATAAGTCAGGTAATGATGTCTCCATCCCCCGAAGCGTTCTCAGGTTTTCTTACCAACCATTTTCCGGGATTTGAACCACAGCTTTCACAGTTTATGAATGCCTGGTCGATGAATCCGAAAGACCCGACCCTGATTAATCAGGCATCCATTTACATGAACGATCTCCTTAACCTGAAAATGGATATATCCACAATTGGTGCTTCGGGTGCTGTTTTTGGGATTTTGCTGGCTTTTGGCATGTTATTCCCCAATGCATTATTGTATCTGATGTTCATTCCAATTCCTATCAAAGCCAAATGGTTTGTCATAGGGTATGGTGCCATTGAATTGTTCCTTGGAGTACGCGGTAGTGCTGGTGATAATGTGGCACATTTTGCTCATTTGGGTGGGATGATTTTCGGATTTTTTCTTATTATATACTGGAACAAAAAGATCAATCGTTTTAATTAACCGGTAAAACTGAATAAATTAATGTATCCTACCACCCACTCTCCGTTTGAAAGAATAAAGGTCTTCTTCAGTAGCAGACAGCCACTGCCTATGTTGATTCTGATTAACATTGCGGTGTGGATAAGCATATTACTTGTCAGCAATTTTGCCTTTCTTTTTTCTTCGCCCGCGGCTGGCACGGATGGATCCTACAAGATACATTTAACCAATGTCATCCTCAGTTATTTTGCTGTTCCTGCCAATATCAATGTTCTTTTCAGCAAACCGTGGACCCTGTTGAGCTATATGTTTTTACACACAGAGTTTTTCCACATTCTTTTTAATATGCTCTGGCTGTATTGGTTTGGGGTTATTTTTGTGCAATATCTTTCCCAACGCCAGCTTTTGGGTACTTATATTTTTGGCGGTATTGCCGGGGCATTGCTTTATGTAGCAGCTTTTAACCTTTTTCCGGTTTTTGATGTTGCGCGCGAATCGGCCCTTGCTTTGGGCGCTTCAGCCTCAGTGTTGGCAATTGTAGTGGCCATTTCGTTTTATGTACCCGAATACACCATTCACCTGATTCTGATAGGTCCGGTTAAAATAAAATATATTGCCATTTTCACCGTTATCCTGGATGTTTTCATGATCAGTTCAGCCAATGCAGGCGGTCATCTTGCGCATTTGGGTGGCGCACTTTGGGGTTTTCTGTGGATTAAAATGATACCGGGATTTGATCCCACATCCATTTTTGAACCATTGTTAAATTTGGGTAAACCAAAAACCCTAAGGAAACCGAAAAAGAAGTTCAGGGTTAGCCATAATGAGGTACCCAGAAATGACGACGACTATAACCGCCAAAAGGCTGAAAAGCAAAAACGCATGGATGCTATACTCGATAAAATTTCAAGGTCAGGCTATGACAGCCTGACACGCGATGAAAAAGAGCTTTTGTTTTCAAACAGCAACAAAAAGTAAATCAAACGACAGTCAATGGCTGCAACAAGAAAAAAAAAGAAGGGATTTTCATTCTTCAACACCTTGCTGTTACTGGCTAATATAGTGGTAATCTTGTTCCTTTTGGCCGGCTTTTTTGCTGCTTTTGTTCCACCGGACAAGAACTGGATGATGGCTTTTGTTGGACTGGCCTTCCCCTATCTTTTTATCATCAATCTTTTGTTTGTCCCGATCTGGCTTTTATTTAAGCGGAAATTGGCGCTCTTGCCCCTGGTTTTTGTCATTATCTGCTGGTTTCGCATCAACGGATATTTTCAGATTTCCTTTGATAACAAAAAAGCGCCATCCGAAAAGGCTATAAAAATCCTTTCCTATAATGTCAGGCTTTTTGATTTGTATAACTGGAAAGAAAACCGGGCCAGCGATGCCGCATCGGGAATGTTTGCTTTGATGCATGAAACTAAGCCTGACTTGCTATTTATCCAGGAATATCACTCCGGAAGGAAACGCAGGATTTCCATTTCAGACTCCGTTCAAAATGCCACAGGACTGGAATACAGCCACATCTCACTTGTCGAAAAGAAGGATAAAATTCAGCCATACGGTATAGCAACCTTCAGCCGGTGGCCCATAATTTCGAAAGGGGTGATACGTTTCAGCGGAAATCCAGCGAACGTGTGTATTTATTCCGACATCGTTAAAGGGAAAGATACCCTAAGAATATTCAATATTCACCTGGAATCTATACAATTCAGCAAGGAAGATTATTTGTTTGTAAATGAATTCCGGGCCAATACCGAGGAACAGGAAAAGTTTTCAAAAGGCTTGATAAGTATTTCCAGAAAACTGAAAAGTGCCTTTATCCAACGCGCGGTGCAGGCGCGCAAAGTTGCCGGGGAGATTGATAAATCACCATATCCGGTAATTGTTTGCGGCGATTTTAATGATACACCTTCATCCTATACCTATCATCAAATTTCGGCCAGTCTGGAGGATGCATTTATACATTCGGGGAACGGACTCTCCCAAACCTATGCCGGACCTTTGCCTTCGTTCAGGATCGATTATATCCTATATGATTCAAAATATTTTAATTCAGAAAGTTACAGGCAGATCAGAAAAAAATACAGCGACCACTTCCCCATAATTTCATCAGTTAAATTTCAATCAGCAAAGTAACTTTTAATTATTTCTTGTTTATTGCAATATACCGGAAATTAAAACCTTTTTTCTTAGTCCGGGTTAAATCAATCCAATGAGGATAAAAAATAGATACATCAGGTTTTTCTATGCCACTTTAACCCTGCTCTTGCTGTCAGGTTTGATGATTGCGCTGCTCTCGCCTTACATTAATCCCCGCACAATCTGGATTGCCGCATTATTCGGACTGGCTTTTCCAGTTTTATGGTTGCTTAATCTACTCAACCTTGGCCTTTCCCTTTTTATTGGGAAACGGATTTTCCTTATAACGCTGATCTATCTTCTGGCCGGCACACCCATGATGCTCAGGCATTTTGATCTATCGCTGAAAAGAGGATGCGATGACAGTAATTCCTCCTTCACGCTTATGAGTTATAATGTCAAAGGCTTTGATGGAATCGCAGGCAAAGATAAGTTTGAAGCACAACAAATCATTCATGACTTTATCAATAATAGGTCACCTGATATAGTGTGTTTTCAGGAATATTCCATGAAAGGCAGTAAACATGCCCCATTTTTTAAGAATCTCAGGGAATCACTGCATCAGGATTACAGGCAATTGTCCGATTATAATGCATCGGAATTATCGACCCAAAGTATTCTTGTTACGGCATCCAGACACCCCATTGTAAATGAGGGCATCGTTTACTCGCCCGATAATGAGATTTTCGCCATCTATAGTGATATTAAACTGGATGAAGATACACTCAGGGTTTTCAACATCCATTTGCAATCCATCAAATTGATCAAAGAGAAAGTGATATTGAAACCCAACAGAAAGATTCTTTCAACATCCATCTTCGGAAAGGTTCGTAGCACCTTGTATAAACTCAGAAAAGCATTCTACATCCGGTCATACCAGTCGTTAGTGCTGGCGGAGGCCATAAAGAAAAGCCCACATCCGGTGATGGTTGCCGGTGATTTTAACGACACCCCGGCATCATTCGCCTACGGAACCATAGGAAATGCTTTACGCGATGTATCGTTTTTGCGGGTGAACGGGTTCAAGCCGACTTACGCTGAAAGCGATTATCCATTGGTCATTGATCATATTTTTGCTGATAAGCGTTTAAGTAATTGTAATTACAAGCGATTAGAGGTAAAACTATCCGATCATTATCCCATTGTTACAGATTTTTCCTTCCGAAACTGGCGCAAAAAATAATTTTTGAGCTCGCAATATTCAGATTTTATACTCCTTCTTAGGTTATTATGCCTTAACTTTGTGATTCATTAGTCATTTATGGATTTCAAATTAACTTCAGAATTCAGTCCAACGGGCGACCAACCTGTTGCGATACAGCAACTTGTGGAAGGTCTGAAGCGTGGCGACCCTGCACAGGTTTTGCTGGGCGTTACCGGTTCCGGTAAAACGTTCACCATCGCCAATGTAATTGCCGAGGTAAACCGGCCTGCACTTATACTTAGCCATAATAAAACGCTGGCAGCCCAATTGTACGGGGAATTCAAACAATTTTTCCCTGAAAATGCGGTGGAATATTTTGTTTCCTATTATGACTATTATCAGCCCGAGGCCTTTTTGCCAAGCACGAATACGTATATTGAAAAAGATCTTTCCATCAATGATGAGATTGAAAAACTTCGGCTGAGCGCTACTTCTTCCTTACTTTCCGGAAGAAGGGATGTGATTGTGGTTTCGTCGGTTTCGTGTATTTATGGTATTGGCAACCCGGATGATTTTGCCGAAAATGTTATTCGCCTCAAACGTGGCGAGAAGATTAGCCGGAACAAGTTATTGTGGAGCTTTGTTGAAGGTCTCTACAGCCGCACTGAAGCAGAATTTACACGTGGAAATTTCAGGGTTAAAGGCGATACTGTGGATATTTTCCCGGCCTATGCCGATTATGCCGTACGCATCATGTATTGGGACGATGAAATTGAGTCCATCGAATCTTTCAATCCTGACAATGGCGTTGTTATTGAAAAAATGGACCAGATCAACATCTATCCGGCCAATATTTTCGTCACTTCCAAGGAAAAGATGAAGGACTCCATTGAGCAGATTCAGGCAGACATGTTCGCACAGGTAGCCTATTTCAGGGAAATTGGCAAAGGCCTCGAAGCCAAACGATTGGAAGACCGGGTTGGCTACGACATTGAAATGATGCGTGAGTTGGGCTATTGCAGCGGCATTGAAAATTACTCCCGCTATTTTGACGGGCGCTCACAAGGCTCCCGACCGTTCTGTTTGTTGGATTATTTCCCGGATGATTTCTTAACCGTGATTGACGAAAGCCATGTAACGATATCCCAGGTCAGGGCGATGTATGGCGGGGACAAATCGCGCAAGCAAACGCTGGTTGAATATGGATTCAGGCTACCTTCGGCAATGGACAACCGACCCCTAAAATTTGAAGAATTTCAGGACCTCACCGGGCAGACCATATATGCAAGTGCCACACCTGCCGATTTTGAGCTTCAGGAGTCTGAAGGCGTGGTGGTGGAACAATTAATCCGGCCAACGGGACTGATCGATCCACCCATTGAAATACGACCCAGTTTAAACCAGGTGGACGATTTACTTGACGAAGTTGAACGCACCACAAAATCTGGAAACCGGGTATTGGTAACTACACTTACCAAGCGCATGGCCGAGGAACTGACTAAATACCTCACACGACTCGACATAAAATGCCGCTATATTCATTCGGATGTTGATACCATTGAGCGGGTTGAGATCTTGCGTGACCTCAGGCTGGGGCTTTTTGATGTGTTGGTGGGCGTAAACCTTTTGCGCGAAGGCCTTGATTTGCCGGAAGTATCGCTGGTAGCCATTTTGGATGCCGATAAGGAAGGGTTTCTGAGGTCGGAACGATCACTTACCCAAACGGCAGGACGCGCAGCCCGCAACATCAACAGCAAAGTAATTATGTATGCCGATAAAATTACCGTCAGCATGCAGCGCACCATGGATGAAACCAGCCGCAGACGTGAAATACAGGTTGCATACAATACAAAGCACAACATAACCCCCCGGCAAATTATCAGATCAATGAGTTCTATCATTGGACAGACGGCCGTTGCGGGCGCCAGCAGTGGCCCAAAACCTTACATTGAACAAAATGAACTGAATTTGGCGGCTGATCCGGTGATTAAGTACATGACCACACAACAATTAGAAAAAGCATTACTGCAAACCCGCAAATCCATGGAAAAAGCAGCCAAAGAGCTTGATTTTATTGAAGCTGCCCGTCTGCGCGATGAAATGTTTGCGTTACAGGAATTACTCAAAGTGCGCAAATAATGTTAATCCATTTTCGATGATAAAAAAACGACACTTCCTATATTATTCATTTTTATTGTTATTTTTCATCCAATCTACTGCTACTGAAGCCAGGACTGCAGACACTGCCTCTATAAATAGGCGAATTGAATATGTTATAAAGAATATTTATACCTTAACTGGTGTTAAAGCAGAAACCATTGATTCCATTCTTACAGAATCCATAAGCATCCATTATGACCATGGTATTTTTATGGCTTATAACATGAAGGGGAGTGGAAATCTGATGAGTGGAAATCTGGATGATGCCCAGGCTGATTATAGAAATGCTGCAAAATACATTGACGAAAAGAAGAAGCCCAGAAATTTGGTCATAAATTTATCAAACCGTGCACTTCTTTATCGTCAACAATATAAATTTGATAGTTCAGAAAGTTATTACAAATTGGCGATTGAAAAAGCAAACAAGTATCATTTTGACAATTTGCACCGCAAATTTTTGAGTGAATTAGGCATTGTTTATAAGTTCAAAAACGACTATATAAATGCCTATAAAAGTTTTACCGAAGCCCGGGATTTGTCCATAAGGTCAAAAGATTCCGTAACACTCGCGAATACATATATATCATTGGGTTTGATTTATCAGGATTTAGCCAAATACCAGCAATCTATACTTCTTTTTCACAAAGCGCGTGCAATTGCTAAAAAGACACCTTCTTTGCATATTTTAGCACAGGTTTACAATAATCTTGGAGAGGTGTATGCTGATGTACAAAACCATGATTCTGCCATTTATTATTACTATAAAACCATTGAATCAGCAATGCCCTATGAAAGAGATCGTATTAATCTTACATCCCTGGTGAATATTGGCAATCTTTTTCTTGAAAAAGATATCTTTGATTCCTGCTTTTATTATTACAATAAGGCTTTTGAATCCCCTGAGATTTCGAATTTTCCTGATATTAATACAGCCGTGTTGGTAAACTTAGGTAGCAGCTACCTAATGGTAAAAGATTACAAAAATGCCCGCAAATTTCTGGAATCTGGTTATGAAGCCTCAAATAAGTACGACTTACTGCAATACAAAAAAAATGCACTAGAGGCTCTGATCATGCTGGATAGCATACAGGGAAATTATAAAGATGCTCTCTCCAACTTTTCCATTTATAAACAGGTTTCCGATAGCCTGAATGCAGAAAAAGTATCCAATCAAATTGCGGCACTTGAGTTTGACAAAATGCTTGCCTTAAAGAAGTATGACAACAAGGTTCTCTTGCAGGAAAACAAGATGAAGAATGAGCTTATCAACACCCAGCAGCGAATTCTGATAATCATAATTATTGCACTGGTGCTAATGCTGATTTCCTTTTATTTTGTCATCCTTAATCGGAAGAAGGTAAGAACGCTGGCAAATGAACTTACCATTAAAAATGATAAACTAAGGCAGGTTAAAATTAATCTGGAAAACAAACAGCTTGATTTAGAAACTCAACAAAGTGCTTTAAAAGAATTAAATAAATCAAAAGATAAATTCCTGTCCATTCTAAGCCATGATTTAAAAGGGCCAATCAGCGGTTTTAATGAATTGTTGATGACTATGGATGAGCAATGGGCTGATTTTTCCGATAATGAAAAGCATCACTTAATACTACTTTTAAAAGACTCATCGACAAAGACGTATAAACTTTTGGAAGACCTGCTGGATTGGGGAAAAGCCACCAACGGAAAAATTACACCGGAATTCAAAAACTTAAATGTGAAAGAGCTTACCCATGAAGTGGTAAAACTCTTTGAATCTAAGCTTTCAAAGAAAAATATTCATCTGGAGCTGAATATTTCGGATGATTTTGAAGTGATAAACGATGCCCGTTTGCTCAGTCAGGTAGTTCAGAATTTTGTTAATAACGCGATAAAATATACTTATCCGGGAGGCAAAATTACAATTGCATCGAAAACAGATAAAAACAGCAGGGCACTATGTGTTACGGATACCGGGATTGGGATTCCGACTGAAGTCCTTCCAAAATTATTTGATCTGGGTGAAACATTTAACCGTCCCGGTACAGAAAATGAGAAAAGCTCAGGCATGGGCCTGACCTTGTGTAAAGAATACGCCCGGCTTATGCAGTTAGAAATTAAGGTGGAAAGCACGGAGAATGTTGGAAGTTCGTTTTGTTTAATATTCAAATAATTTGTATTATTGTATAATGCTCATTTTTAAATATAAAGCATCATGAAAAAAATTATCATAATGCTTATAGCGCTTTTTGCCATAAGCCAGGTTAAAGCACAGGGCTGTTTGCCCGAAGGCATTACTTTTTCAAACCAACAGGAAATCGATGAATTCCAAACCAACTATCCGGGTTGTACCCATATTTTAGGGAATGTTATCATCAGCAACACTACATCTTATAACATTGAAAACCTGAATGGACTGAATGTATTACAATCGGTGGATGGCGACTTAAACATTACAGAGAATTATGGACTATCAAATCTTAGCGGCCTGAATAACGTTGAACATGTCGGGGGTAACTTATCCATCTCTTACAATTATTTTATAACTGATTTACAGGGACTTGAAAGTCTGGATACTGTTGCAGGCAGTCTATCGATAATTACTTGTAATGCGATTCCTACCCTGGCAGGTTTGGAGCACTTATCCTATATCGGGGAAAATTTAAATATTGTGTGGAATAACAGTCTCACTTCCTTCAACTGTCTCGGGAATTTGAATCACATCGGAGGAAATATTGACATTAGTATAAATCCCCAATTGACTAACATTGACATTCTTCATAACTTTAATGAAATCAATGGTTCACTTATGATATCAAGCAATTGGGCGCTTACAGATTTAACTGGGCTTCAGAATATTCATCACATTTATGGAGATGTTGATGTTCAGAACAATGCAGCGCTGCAAAATCTTGAAGGTTTGAACAATCTTGAAACCATTGGTGGCTACTTAACCATTGATGGCAATTCTTACCTGAAGAATTTTTCAGGCTTAGAAAACCTTCATACCATTGGAGGAAACCTGGACATAACCGGGCATTCGGATTTGATTAATATTGAGGCACTTAGCAACCTGGTTAATATCGGAGGTGAATTAATTATAGCCTGGAACGAGCCTTTGCAAAGCCTCAGCGGATTAGACAACATTCAGGCAACGTCCTTAATCGGCTTGAATATTCAAAACAACCGTTTCCTTTCCAATTGTGAAGCCAAAAGTGTATGTGACTACCTTGCCAGGCCTGATGCACAAGTGATAATTCATGCAAATGCGTCCTCCTGCAATAGCATAGAAGAAGTGAATCTCGCCTGCGAAATGGTGGATGTTAACGACTTGCAACTGGAAAGCGCAAGCGTATATCCCAATCCTACAGATGGCTCTATTATTATTGAATCCGAAAGATTCGGACCCGGTGCCAAAGTATGTGTTGTGAATCCTTCCGGTCAGTTGATGTATGAAACCGTTTTATCTTTGGGACAAACAGCAATAAACATCCATCATCTGGCAAAAGGCTTATATATTTTAAGGATAATTGACAAAGAAAAAGTGTTTCAACAAAAATTTATCAGAAAATAGGGTTGTATTCACAAGCTTTACTACAGAATTGCGCTATTCCTGCAATTAAACAGCGGGCCATGTAATAAAACACAGCCCGCTGTTTAATTGCAAATTCCTTTTAAAGAACAATTTAGTTACACTGCGTATCCTGCAGGTTGCCATCCCAACAGTGCCAGTTGGCATCCATAAAATGGCCGGGATCTTTCACATGGCCATACTTTTGATCATGATGCCATTCAATATCCGTAAGGTTATTGGCCAGCTTATTGTAAATCTTATAAAAGCGGTTATAACTACCAATCGTGGTTCCATAAGCAATATAGGCTCCATTTTGGGCATCACCCGGAATAATATTGGTATATTTAATGTCGCCCAACACGTCACTGCTTCTGTGCCAGTCAATTCGCAACATTTTATTCGCATTTCCCGGGTTATTCATCAGCATCCAGTATCCACCGGAATTGTTTAAAGCCGATTTCCCATAGAACCATAAGAAATTACTGTATGCTCCGCTCTGTGAAACCTTCATCTGCCAAAAAACGCTGTCAGATTGTACTTCACCCGTCAGATTAGCCATATAGACCGAATTGTTCGCATTCACATTATAACTCCACAGCCAGTTGTTGGCATCAGGATTATAAACAGCTTCATGATTGAATGATTCGGTGAAGGCCGCCACCGGAATGGCCATGCCAATAGAAACTGCGGTATGCCAACCCAGCACAGTCAGGTAAGAATATCCCCAATGATGGTAGGTGCCGAATGTTCTGCCGGCAACGGTATCAGAAGGATTAGAAAAAGAGCTGAAATCCATGGTCATGGAAGAGGCTGGGGGCACCTGGGGTGTTTTCGAGGTATTTTTATCGTCATCTTTTTTACAGCCCGTAAAAAGTAAGGCTATTGTAAAAAGCGACAATGTCAGAACAGACAATGTTTTTTTTATCGATTTCATAAGTTGAGGTTTGAGTTGGTTCTTTTTAGAAGATTTATCATTAAGGTATTAAAGCCTGGGTTCAATTATTATGCCACTATGGCTAAAAGGTCTCAAGTAAAAAGAATGATTTCAAATGGTTTGTTGTAAACAAAAAGAAGAATATTGAATTTCATTAGGATGAATTTTTAAGCGGCATTGCAAATGCTGCTTAGCCATAAGAGGTTGCGTAACGACAATCTGTTCAAGTTTTATACTATTTATCCCCTATCCCAACAATCCTGAATTCTGTCCTGCGATTGGCTGCTTTTCCTTCGGTGGTGAGGTTGGTAGCAACCGGACGAGAATCGCCATAACCTTCATAAGCTAATCTTCCCTGATTTATACCTTTCTCTTTCAAGTAATTAAAGACGGACTCCGCTCTTTTTTTACTCAGTTCCTGATTGTATAATACAGCGCCTGAATTGTCGGTATGGCCGGAAATTTCTATGCAGACAAGGGGGTTTTTAACCAGAAAATTATAGAGTTTGTCAAGTTCTACTTTCGATTCGGGAAGTAAACTGGAACTATCGGTTTCAAAAAATACATTTCTCAAAATGGTAACTTCGTCCTTTGTAATGGGCTTTAAAAGAAAATTGCGCAACTGTGGGGTTACAATCCCTGCTTCCTGATCAATTAAAAAATGGGCGGAATAAAACAAATAACCATTTTTCTCAATGGTAAGCGCATAACTTCTATGGGCAGGAATCGTTACCAAAAATTCACCGTTTGACGCATTTGACGTACTTTTAATCACTTCTATACCTGTAGTAAGATCGGTAAAAATAAAGTCGGCACCTAGTTTTTTTAGAGAGATACTATCGGATACTGTTCCTTTTAAATAATTAACGGCCAAAGGTTTAACGTTTTCAGGTAAATGAAAACTATAGATATCCGTCAGTTCCTTTGCGCCTTCCGTAGAAGAAGAAATATAAGCAAATCTCCCCTGTAAATCCACCACCAGATTCACTTCATCGGCCTCGGTGTTTATCGGAAACCCCAAATTTTCCGGTTTCGACCATTGCCCTTCTGAATTAAGGCGGCTCATAAAAATGTCGCCCTCCCCCATTCCGGGATGTCCTTTTGATGAGAAGTAAAGCGTTTGTCCATCGGGATGGATAAACGGCCCGCGTTCGGATTCGGAGGTATTGATCACAGCACCTGCGTTTTGGGGTGTTGTCCAATTGTTGCCATCCAGTTGGGTAAACCAGATATCGCTGCTGCCAAATCCGCCAGGGCGGCTGCTCACGAAAAACAGGGTCCGGCCATCAGGAGAAAAGGTGGGTTGTGAATCCCATTGTGGTGAATTAACAACCGGACCAAGATTTTTCGGCTCGCCCCAGGCTTCCCCCAGGCGCTTCGAAACATACAGATCGCAACTTCCATAGCCATCCGGACGGCCACAAGCAGCAAAAAACAGCAATTGTCCATCCGGTGAAAGACATAAAGCGCCTTCATCTCCCGGAGTGTTGACAGGAGACCCCAAACTCTTGACATTTCCCCACAAACTGTCCATCCTTCGATGTGCAATATAAAACTCTTCATCCTTTTGTGGCCCTTTTGGAGTACGCCGGGTAAAATACAAGCGTTCGCCATCGGCACTCAGGTAATTGATGAAATCGTAACCTTCGCTGTTTACCTCACTACCAAGGTTTACCGGCTTAAAGGGAACCGGATTTTGCATGGCTTCCATCCTGAACCGGGCAAGAGAAATATTTTTTTTTGCGCGTTCTGATTCAGCAGGTTTAATGCCCGGATAGGTCAGATATTTTTCATAATTGGCCAGGCTTTCGTTGTACAGCTTGTTCCCAAATTGAAGATTCGCAAGGATATAAAGCGCAGGTGGGAAAAAGCCTTCGTCAATGGAAATGGCTTTGGTATAACTTGTGATGGCCAAAGCATCTTCTTTTCGGATGCTATAAATATCGCCTTTCAACAACCAAGATTCAATATTATCGGGGTTAATTTTAAGCGCTTTCTCCAACTCAGGCAAGGCTTCGTCAAAAGCTGATGCCTGATAATACTGCAAAGCCTTGCGGTGATGTTTCATTTCCCTGCCTTCAGATTGTTTCTGAGCCGACAATATAAGGGGCATCATCAGAAACGATATGAATAAAGGGCGAAGGTTGAGCATAATGGTAATTTTAACTTAAAACGTCTAAAAGCGGATTAAATTATACAAATTCCGAATCAGGGAAATTTAGCCTTTCCATGGCGATTATCTGGCATTCATCACCAGAAATGGCGAACTGTAAACCTTATCACGCGAAAAACACCGAAGCATATACAATCCATCATCCATCTGACGATAATTAAGGCTTGCTTCTCCTTTAAAAGAAGGATGATTTTTTCGGCTCATAAGCTTTCCGGAAGCAGAATATAATTCAGTAATCAATACATCCTCAATACCATTGGGAAGGATTTCGATGGAAAAATGTCCGTTGTTTGGATTGGGATAGATCAAGAGTCCATGATCATCCCGTGGTTCTATCATGTCTTCGATGCCGGTGGAATAGGCGCCGGTCCATTGGTGGGTATTTAATTTAAAAAGTTTGGCCGGGTTTACCGCAGTCTTTTCTGAGGATATAAAAACATTGCGACTAAAACTGTAACAAATACCTTCTGTTTGGACGCCAAACATTCCTGAAAAATCGATCCTTCGTTTGTTTCCACCAAAGAAATCATCATCATTAAAATCATATAGTAACCACATAAAAGGATTGTAGTTTTTATAGCCGATCAAAACAATTTCCCCACGCTCATTTATATCTGCGCCCGTTAATAATCCATCCACATTCATTGAATCTTTTGGAAAAACCACGTAAGTACCAGCTACTTTCGGCAGTGTATATAAGCGGGTTTGAAGGTTGTCCCAATTCTTGGTAAAAATGTACAAACTATCACCTAATGAGAGCAGGGACTCACAATCATAATTGTTATTTCGGTTCAAACGCCTGAACGAGGTTTGATCACCATAGCTGTAATTAATCGACATGGGTGCAATGCTTAAATTGCCTGTATCCGGAATCGCATCCTTTTGAATGAAAAAGATGCTAAGATCGGTTCGATTTCCCAGATTGTTGCCGAAATCACCGACATAGATATAATCCTCATCCTGTGTAATGTCTTCCCAATCAATGTTTTCCACTCCCTGAAACGAAATAACCTGCAAAACATCTCCGGTAAGGGTATCAATTTTATAGATTTCCGGCAAATTCTGGCTGTCGTTAAAGGTCCATAAACCGCCATTCCAGTAAATAAGACCGGAAGTTTCCATAATCTGGTCGGGCAGCGCGGGAACAACTTCTTCGGGGGTGAAATTGGTTGGTGCATAAAGGCAACTGCCATCATTCACTTCAGCATCGGGATTGAAGTTCTCAGCTTGTGGATCAGTGCAGCCAGATACCTGTGCATCAACCTCATAGGAAAGTAAAAAGAAGGGAATGATCAGCATCAAACCCAGATTAGAAAGGGATCTCATTGAAATGGTTGTTATTGTGTCAATAAGATAAACATCAGAAAGCCCGGCTTGTTAAAAGTCAGAAATATATTTCTTTGTTGTTAGCCTTGATGGTATTCAAAAGCAGACTCACAATTGTCATTGGGCCAACGCCTCCCGGCACAGGCGTAATGTAACTGCATTTTGGTGCAACAGCATCAAAATCAACATCTCCGGCAATGTGATATCCTTTTTCGCTGGAATCTTCGATGCGGTGGATACCCACATCAATCACCACTGCGCCATCCTTAACCATATCGGCCTTAACAAAACCAACCTGACCGATGGCAGCAATCAAAATATCTGCCTGACGTGTGAGTTCGGGGAGGTTTTGTGTTTTGCTGTGACAAAGGGTCACGGTGCAGTTGCCGGGGTTGGCTTTGCGCGACATCAATAAACTCATGGGGGTACCAACAATGTTGCTGCGGCCCAATATCACACAATGTTTTCCCTCGGTTTCTATGCCACTTTTCTCGAGTAGCAGCATTATTCCCGCCGGTGTGGCAGGAAGGTAAGAAGGCAAACCTAAAGCAAGGCGGCCCATATTTACAGGATGGAATCCATCCACATCCTTGGCAGGATTGATCCGTTGCAACACCTTATCGGCATCGATATGTTTTGGCAGTGGTAACTGTACTATAAATCCATTGACATCATCATCGTTGTTTAGGAAATCAACAGCTTCGAGCAAGGCTTCTTCTGAAATACTTGCAGGATGGCGATAAACACTTGAAGTCATTCCAACAGCCTTACAGGATCTCTCCTTACTTGCCACATAGGTCTGGCTGGCAGCATCTTCACCCACCAGAATGGCTGCCAGGTGCGGGGGTTCTCCTCCTGCATCAATTATTGCAGCATTCTGCATGGCAATATCCTTCTTAATCTCTTCTGCTATCTTCTTTCCATCAATCAAATTCATAACTACAAAGGTTTATCGTTTTCTTCCTGATGACATTTTTTTCATATTCCGCATGGCGTTCAACGCGTTTTTCCCGCCGCCCCCGGAAACCATTTTCATCATCTTACGGGTGTCTTCAAACTGCTTGATCAATCGGTTCACTTCAGCAATGTCAGTGCCACTGCCCGAGGCAATACGTTTGCGGCGGTTGCCGTTTAAAACAGATGGATTTTCACGTTCAAGCGGTGTCATGGATGAAATAATGGCTTCTATTCCCTTGAAAGCATCATCATCAATATCAACATCTTTCAGGGCTTTGCCCATACCGGGGATCATTCCAAGCAAATCCTTCACATTTCCCATTTTCTTGATTTGCTTGATCTGGGAGACAAAATCGTTGAAGTTAAACTGATCTTTGGCAAGTTTGGTTTGCAGCTTTCGGGCTTCCACTTCGTCAAACTGATCCTGGGCCCGCTCAACCAGCGATATAATATCACCCATTCCAAGTATGCGGTCGGCCATACGCGATGGGTAGAATACATCTATGGCATCCATTTTTTCACCCAAACCAACAAACTTCACGGGCTTGTCAACCACCGAGCGAATGGTCAATGCCGCACCACCGCGGGTATCACCATCCAATTTGGTAAGCACAACGCCCTGGTAATCCAATCTATCGTTAAATGCCTTGGCGGTATTCACAGCATCCTGTCCAGTCATGGCATCCACCACAAAGAGGGTTTCATGAGGATTAACGGCCTGTTTAACCGCGGCAATTTCATTCATCATCTGATCGTCAACGGCCAGGCGGCCAGCGGTATCGATGATAACGACGTTAAAATCAAATTCTTTGGCGTGAGCCACCGCTTTTCGGGCAATATTTACCGGACTTTTATCATCGTCAATGGTAAAAACCTTCACGTCAACCTGCTCGCCCAGCACCTTTAATTGCTCAATAGCGGCCGGTCGGTAAACGTCACCTGCAACCAGCAGCACCTTGCGATTCTTTTTGGTTTTCAGGTAATTGGCAAGTTTTGCCGAAAAAGTCGTTTTACCAGAACCCTGTAATCCGGCAATCAAAATGATGGCTGGTGAACCCTTGATGTTGATTTCGGTTTGCTCCCCTCCCATCAGTTCGGCAAGCTCATCGTGTACAATCTTAATCATCAATTGTCCTGGTGAAACCGAAGTAAGCACCTGCTGGCCCAATGCCTTTTCTTTTACCGTATCGGTAAAGGTTTTGGCAACCTTGTAACTAACATCGGCATCAAGCAGCGCCTTGCGGACATCCTTGAGGGTTTCGGCAACGTTGATTTCGGTAATATGACCCTGGCCTTTCAGGGTTTTAAACGCCCTTTCGAGCTTATCGCTTAAATTTTCGAACATAATGACAAATGATCAGCTAATGGATTTTTCAACGCTGCAAAATTAACAAAATAGCTCATAAATACAGTAAATTTTAAGCGATAGATTGAAGGTTGATGCATGATTTTGACTGTTTTTCATTATTTGATTAAAATTCTTCATTAATTCATGAATTTCATTCCCACATTGATATGCAAGGACGTAATAATCATTTTAAAAGAACTTGAAAGCACATTGATGTACTTATTATTATCTGAATGCCAATTACTTAGATTATATTTCAATAACTAGTTTTAATTAAGTAAATTTGAGCCATAAAACCTGACTAATATCAGAAAATAAAAACCATGAAGATAACCGAAACTTCAAAAAAGGTAAGATGGGGAATCCTTGGGTTGGGCAATATAGCCGGCAAATTTGCTGAGGATTTACTTTTAATTAAAGATGCTGTTTTGCAAGGTGTTGCATCGAGAGATGCAATAAAAGCCGAAATTTTCGCAGAAAATTTCAAAGCAAGGAATGTGTACGATAATTATGAAGCACTAACTCAGGACCCTGAAATCGATATTATTTACATTGCCACGCCCCATGTTTTTCATTTTGAACACACCATGCGCTGCCTAAGGGCCGGGAAAGCTGTTTTATGCGAAAAACCTTTTGCTATGAATGGTGTAGAAGTCAAAACCATGCTGGAAGAAGCAAATCACAGGAAACTATTTCTGATGGAAGCCATGTGGACCCGCTTTATCCCGGGAACGGAAAAAGTGCTTGAAATCATTGCAGAAGGCGCCATTGGCACCATCGATTTTATCAAAGCTGACTTTGGCTTCAAAGGGGACGGCAACCTTGAAAGTAGGGTTTACAATAAATCCCTCGGGGCGGGCTCTATTCTCGACATTGGCATTTACCCGATTTACCTGAGTTTGCTGCTTCAGGGTGTCCCGGATGCCATTCGAGCCATCGGGAATTTTACTGAAACCGGTGTGGATGCTTCCTGCACCATGCTTTTCATATATGCCAATGGGTCTAACACCTTTCTCGAATCAACCATTTTGGCCGACACGCCAATCGAAGCCCTCATTTTCGGAAGCAAAGGTTCGCTGCAAATGCATTCACGGTTCCATCACACCAAAGAAATAACCTTGAGGTTGAATGATGGAAACACCGATTCTTTTAAGTTGGATTTTATAGGAAATGGTTACTATCATGAAATTCTTGAAGTGATGCGTTGCCTGCAACATGGCCTTATTGAAAGTCCGAAAATGCCACATTCCATGAGCCTGAAACTGATACAGGTTTTGGATGAGGTGAGGGAGAAGATTGGTTTGAAGTATGATAGGGAATGAACGGAAACAGGCAAAGAATTTCGGATTGCGGATTTCAGATTGTAGATTGTAAATGGGGCCCAATTGTTTGAACGAGCGCTGGTTGGAGAGCCGGTTGGGGAACTGGTTGGTGAGCTGGTTGGTGAGCTGGTTGGTGAGCACTTTGTCGAACCATGTCGAAATATCGTTGAACTACTCGAAACAAGTCGAAACCATCAGAAGAAACGGGCCGTTGGCGTCGTCCTGTTCGTCGAGATCAGTTTAAGTGAAAATGGAAATTATTCACTAATAGCGGGAATGAAGTCAAACAAGTCCGCAGCAATGGTTGCCATCCTTGTCCGACTGCCTCATACGATTTGATTCGATAAAATCCATTTAATCAGGCAGGCAGGCCCTTTGGGGATTTTATCCCTTGCACAGTAAACATGACCCTTGAATAATAGCAAAATCGAAATAATTTCTCAATAATGTATTTTACCGCAACTCCTTTTCCCTATTTTTGCTTAATCAACCTATAAACCCTTCAATATGTTAAATCATCCACAATTTAAGGAATTTCAGAAATCAATGGCGATTGTATTTTTTGCCTTACTTGCCGGACAGGTATTCTTTGCCTTAATTTCTCTGGGATTGGTTAGTCAGGGTATAATTATTGGAGAACCACAGATGCGCAACATTGGATTGGTTGCCATTCCATTGCTGGTGTTGGTTGGCTTTGTGGGTAGTCGATTCCTTGGCTCCAGAATGCTATCTCGCGCCAGAATGGAACAAAATATCGAAGAAAAGTTTATTCAGTACCGTTCAGCATTTATTCTAAGACTTGCACTGCTTGAAGCACCCGGGTTCTTTGCCATTATTGCGTTTATGCTGACGGGCGAACGAATTTTCCTGGGCTTTTTAGGAATATTGCTCTTTTATTTTGTAACGCTGTTCCCTTCAGAATCAAGAATCATTGCTGAACTAACCCCTGAGGAAGATAATTACAGGGGTGGTAGATAAGAAAACCATTATTTTGCCACAAAGACTCAAAGCCACGAAGTTTGAATGTTACTAATTACGTGTAGGGTTTTGTGGCGAATTTCATTTTATCTTTTTGATTGAAATTACCATCTTTCAATAGAGCAAACCAAACATCCATAATGGAATAACATTATCTGAGCCCAATTCAATTTCATCTTTTACAACATAAGCATTTCCCACTCCTTCAATCTGTTTTCTGCTTTTATTCCTGCCGCCAACTTCAAAATAGTGTTTACCATCCAGAAGAAAATCCCCACTTTCAGGAATAGAAACCTCGTGATCTACAGAAACCTGCGAAAGGAAAAAACTTTCTCTTTTGTTTCCAGTATCTGTGTTGTCTTGTGACAGCGAATAACTCAAATTAGGGTTATGCATCCATATTTTATCTGGTTTGTTTAACATTCCGATGCTCTTCCCGCTTTTAAAATAAATATGTATTAGATAAGCTTTAGCCAACCAGTGTAGCGCTTGAACCAGGTTATTGCGATGAAGACCTATTTTCTCGCTCAAACTGCTGATGTTAGGCGTAAATGGCACATTGGCAGATAAAACATAGAGCAACCTTTTGATCTTTGTAATGCTAACATAATCAATGTTTTGGACTGCGGGCAGATCGACTTCAAGGATTAGATTAATGGTTTGTTTCAACTTTTGATAATATATTGCTTCATCCCCATCAAAATATGGATAAGCCCCATGCCGCAGGTAACCGTCAAAATACTGAAAAGGCTTTAAGTTTTGCAAAATGGATATTCCGATTTCCTGATGTTTAGTTAAAAGCAAATTATAATCAATGGCCTCAATTTTTATTTTGTGATTCAGCAACAAATATTCCCGAAAAGACATTTCATGCAATTGATAGGCAACAACCCGCCTGCTCAAATCAGATTCTCCCCTATAAATATCCAGTATTGAAGAGGAAGTGAAAATTGTTTGTAAATCTGAAAAATCATCATAAATCAGTTTAATTTCCCTCGACCAATCAGGATATTTGTGCACTTCATCCAGAAGCAATAATTGTCCACCCATTTTATAAAATTGAGAGGCCAGATCATATAAGGTTTTCCCACTGAAAAATAAATCATCCAGCGCTGCATAGAGCGTTTTTTTATGCTTGAGCCTTGCCCCTATTTGCAACAATAATGTCGTTTTCCCCGAACCCCGCGAGCCTTTTATGCTTATGAGCTTACTCTCATAGTTGATACGTTCATAAAGATAACGGTTGAAATCGGTCGTAACGTTTCCTATTTTCAATGCTGACTTGGAGAGGAGATCATTCATTTTGCTATTATTTGTAGCAAATATACAACTTTATTGCTATTTTTAATAGCAATTTATACATTATTTTGCAATTTTTTATAGCAATATATCCTTATTGCTCAAAAAATCTTATAAAACACTATGAGGATGAAATTGAAAATCTCGTAAAAAACAAAAATAACCAGCGCAATTTCACTAAACTTCTTCTGCCTTGAGTAAGGTTTCAATGTCTTTCAATTTACCGAAAAGTACCACTTCATCGCCCTTCATTAGTTTTTGAGTGGCAGATGGAAGCCCAAGTGATTTCCTGGTTTTTTGCACCTGCCCGAAAATTGATTTTGTTTCAACTGTTCTTAAAATGGTTAGCACCAGCAACGAATATCGATTGGTGAAATCCACGTCGCTAAGGGTAAATCCGTCATAGCGGTCGGGTAAATCCGCTTCAATGATGCGGTAATCATCCGTGATTTCGTAGGAATTGCTAACCCCTGCCAGTAAAATACTGTCGGCAAAGCGGGAGGCAGCATCATGTTCCGGCCAAAGTATGTGATCCACGCCGAGCGATTCCAACACTTTGGTATGCAAAGGACTAATTGCCCGGCATACCAATTTCCGCACGTCGGCCTGTTTAAGTAAGGCCGTGGTCATGACGGATGCTCCAAAATCTTCACCAATCGCTACAATGGCATAATCAACCTCTTTCAATGGCAATGTGTTTAATGCCTGTTCATTGGTACAATCAAGCGATATGGTTTGGGTAATTACATCCTTAAATAACTCAACCTTGGAGCGATTTCCGTCCACACCTATCACTTCGTGGCCGAGGGTTGTAAGACGGGCAGCCAATGCCGAACCGAAATTACCCAATCCGATAATAATGAATTTCATATTTTTTGATTTAGTTGATCATAATATTTTCCTTTGGATAATGGTATTGAAAACTACGCAGTTTTCTGAAAAACCCTACCAAAAGTGTCAGCGTTCCTACCCTTCCCAGGAACATGGTAACGATGATAACCCATTTACCGGCTGTCGTAAGCTGAGGAGTAATTCCGAGCGTTAACCCCACCGTTCCAATGGCAGAAACAACTTCAAACAATATTTTTGATGCCCCAAGTCTGCCATCGGTAATAATGAGCAATAATGTTGCGAAGGCAATCACACCTAAGGAGATGAAGATCACTGCAAAAGCCCGGCGCACCGAGTCTCTGGCCAACTCACGACCAAAAACCTCAATCCGCCCTTTTCCTTTGGCAAGACTCACAAAATTCATCACTGCCACGGCAAAAGTGGTGGTTTTTATCCCGCCGCCGGTAGAAGCAGGTGAAGCACCCACCCACATCAGAAACAGGTAAACCAAAACCGTAACCGGCGCGAGCAATGACATATCCACCGTATTAAAGCCCGCGGTTCGGGTAGTAACCGAACCAAAAAATGCGCCGGCGACCTTACCTCTGAATGATAATCCGCTGAGCGAATGATTGTATTCAGAAAGCATAAAGAAAGCAAATCCGCCAACAATGAGCAATAACGTGGTAATCATTACAAGGCGGGTATTAACATTGATGATTCGTGGAATATGGATATATCCTTTTCTTTTTAGTATCTGATTGAATTTATTTTTAAGAAAATGTCTCAACAATTGGTAATAGTTGAACACAATCGGGAAACCCAGGCCACCAATAATGATCAATCCACCAATAATGTAGTGTAGGTTATAGTTGTAACGAAAACCTGGCTGATAAAGCCCGGCAGACAATGTGGAGAACCCTGCATTACAAAAAGCGGAAACTGAATGAAATACCGAAAAACCAAGTATTGACAAATCTCCTGAAAAAAATGAAGGAGTAATCGTGTAGTAGATTAGCAATGCGCCAATAGCCTCGATGGAGAAGGTGAGGGTGACGATTTTTAGTAAGGTTTTAAAGATTTCCCCAATCTTCTCTTCGTTGATAAGCTCCTTTAACAGAAATTCATTGCCAAAGGAGGCCCCGCCTTTAAAAAAATAACCAAAGAAACTGGTAAAAGTCATAATGCCCAGTCCGCCCAATTGGATCAATACGATAATAAATATTTGCCCCAGTGGCGTAAAGTAAGTTGCTGTATCCACCACAATCAAACCAGTAACGCATACCGCACTGGTAGCTGTAAAAAATGCGTTGGTCATTGTAATGCCACCGTAAGTTGCATTGGGCAACATCAGCAATCCTGTGCCCAGGAAAATGATAAAAAGAAAGCTGAACACGAAAAGCAAAGCCGGGTTGGTGTTACGGTTGCTGAGCTGAAGTGAATTGGTGGAAACTTCCACAATAAGCGCAAAAATAAAAACAGTATTAATGGCCAGATCACCTTTTAAAAATGAAAATAAATCGCTCTGAGGCCATTCGGCACCTGTAAAACCAGTACGGGCATCAAGAATAATAAGGATCACCGGAATCATAACCAGCTCAGCAATGCGGAGATTGATGGCGCGTTGCTTCCACTTTGCAAGTGTAAGCCCGGCGAGGTTGCTGACAACAATTGCCCAAAGAATAACATTGTAGAAATGCTCTATCCTGAGTTCTTCGCCAAATTCATGTTGAAATCCAATGTGAAAGATGAACAAGAGAAATCCTGCCAGGGCAGCAAGAATACCGATAGCATCCAGAAAAGCCATTAGCTTTTTCCGCATGCGGATGAAGAAATCAATAACCCGAACAATTTGAATTTTAAAAAGCATAAACCGGAACAAGGGTTTGGACTCACAAAAATAAGACAAAAATAGCCAAAGTGTAAAATAGTATTGATACCACCAGCGTTTTATGGCAGGACATTTGATATATAAAACGCATCGTTTTAAAATAAGTTAAATTTGAAACCTTTAAAAAATGGACCATCCTGAATTTTATAAAGAAATCGGCAGACTAGCATACGCCATTGCCAGAGCCGATGGTATTGTCCACGAAAGCGAAGTTGACAAAGTATGTGATTTTATAGGAATGGAAATTGAGCAGATTAGCCCCGGCGATAAAGATAGTGGTGATGCCATTCTACAGGCCGGGGTAGAATTCAACAAACTGAGAAATGAAAATGCCTCTGCAAAAGAAGCCTACCTGGGCTTTCTAAATTATATTGACCACAACACTGAATTATTTGATCAACGCATAAAAAACCTTTGCATCAATATTTCATTGCGCATTGCCTCGGCTCATGAAGGTATTGATGAAACCGAAAGGGCATTGATTGAAAAGCTGAAAAAGAAATTGGATGGGATTGAAGGATAAGTTATAATTTGATGACTAAAAATAAGAAAATAACAGAATTATTTACAGTCAATTTGATGTTTTAAAAACACTTTATCAGCACCAAATTAAATGATTTTTTCAAAAAATATATTGGAATCCAAATAGTTACGTAGTGTATTTTACCAACGTCTGTCGATAAAAATATTTTTTAAAAAAACACTTGCTTTATTACCAACAATCGCATAATTTAGCTGACACAAATTGAATCTATAGATATTAAACATGTCGATTTATAAATATATCAGCCCCTTTACGCATGATACAGAAATAGCTATAATGCACGGCTACGTAGAGAGAGAGAGAGAGAGAGAGAGAGAGAGAGAGAGAGAGAACCTAAACAAAATAATCCTGACTTTCATAATAAATCACTTTATTATTCTTTTGCACATTCTTTCACAAGGTTGAATTGTTTTTCATGGACAGCCCTGTCAAAGGATGTGCCTCCATGAATTTTCAATAAATCAATGGCTGTATTACATTATTCACTTAAATAAAACTAAAAATGAAACGGATTTATATAATATTTGTGTTCATCATATTTATAATGAACAATCTTTTTTCGCAGACACATGAAGACGGACAACTCTACGTTTATGTTAAAGACATAAACGCAATACCAACATTCGAGAGAATTGGAGACGACCTTATACTAAATTGTAATAACTTAAATTTACAACAAGTATTGACAGACTATCGGGTATATTCATTCGAGCGCGCGTTTCCGATTGTTGATAATTTCCCTCAAAACTACAAATATAATCTGGAAAGGGTATATTTACTAAAATGCACACAAAGCGAATCAGCATTAATGGAAATACTCTCTTCCAATTATACTGATTATTATGATCATGTGGAAGTGGTGCCTGTCTTTTTCGAGTGCCATACCCCTAATGACTACCACTTATTGGATGGAAGTTTAGGCCCAAACTATGCACTGAATATAATCAATGCAAAAAATGCCTGGAACATAACAACCGGCAGTCCAAATACTATTATTGGAATTGTAGATATTGGTTTTTATGTTGATTTGCCAGAGCTTGCTCCAAAGATTTATAGTGTAGAAAACAACACTGCTAATGATAGAACTCATGGCACTTTTGTAGCCGGAATTGTTGCAGCAGCTACAAATAACAATATAGGAATGAGTAGCATAGGGTACGAGTGCAAACTTGCCTTGAATGGATCGGGAACGATTGGCAGAGTACTGGATCTTTCCATACAAGGCATCAAAGTGGTTAACTATAGCTTGGGCTCATATATATATAGCTTGGTCAATGAGGGGATAATTAATCTAGCATATGACAATGGAACCCTGATTGTTACCGGCGCAGGAAACGACAACACAACCGATTACATGTATCCTGCTGCCTATCCAAGGGCAATTTCTGTTTCAAGTGTTGATGAGAATCTTCATCACGAGAGCAGTGGCTACGGGATCCATAATCACAATGACCGTGTGGATGTTTGTGCGGCTGGATATAATGTCATTTCTATTGGTAAAGGTTCTAACAACCAACCAATTTATTTTAAATCATCAGGAACATCCTTCTCTGCTCCATATGTAACTGGCTTAATTGGATTAATTTATTCTATTAATCCAAACCTTCATCCAGAATTGGTAACACACATTATTAAATCCACAGCTCTTGATATTTACCCACAAAATCCACAATATACCGGTTTGCTTGGGACCGGTTTAATTGATGCCTACGCAGCAGTTCAGAAAGCACAGTTCATTAGCAATAGTGGTTCCAACTATGACATTTACAATGGCCAAAACATAGTTTGGGAATCAGGTGAACCGAAGGTTGTTAATAATTATATTCGAGTTCATACCGGAGGTAGCCTGACAATTAGAACTGATGTTTTTTTGAAATCAAATGCATTAATTACCGTTGATAGAGGAGCGTCACTCATTATAGATGGGGCATTATTGTCAAGCTACGATCAGCAGAATTGGGAAGGAATTCAGATCTGGGGCAATAAATTACTTGAGCAATTCCCTACTTCTAATCAGGGTTATCTTAAGGTAATAAATAACTCTACAATTTCCAACGCAAACCGTGCTATCAGGGTTGGCAAAGGTACTGGTCCATTTGACTTACTCGACTATAGCGGGGGTATTCTTGAATTGGAATCCTCAAGTTTAATCAATAATGGGAAATCAGTGCTTTTTACACCTTACCGGAGTGTAATACAAAAATCCAACAGAAGTTACATTAGAAATAATGATTTCATTTGGGACAGAGCCAATATTTCAGGAATGGTTTTTATAACACTTGCAGATGTTTATATCTCAGATATAAGCGGGAATCGTTTCTTGAACAACAATTGGGTTGATGGGGTTGCTAATGAAGATTTCGGCATTGGCATATATTCCCTTAATTCAGATTTTTCAGTAAAAAGCCTTAATGTAGGAGGTAATCAGATTGATTCATATTTTTTTCACTTGCATTATGGAATAAAGTCGGAAGCATCAAATCCCGTTCGATCATTTAGTGTTGAAAATACAACCTTCTCAAAAGTTTTTAATGGTATCTATGCGAATGGTTCTAATGGCTTACGTATCGTTAACAATACATTCGAGCCGCTGAATTATCCTGATGTTGTCCCTTCTTTGCCCTATAGCTATGGTTTATATTTAAATGGCTGCTCAGGGTATAAAGTGGAACAAAACATATTTAGGAATTACAATAATGCCACACTACATCGAAAAATAATTGGCATTGTTGTTAACAATTCTGGTTCTGCCTACAACATTATAAACGACAACTCTTTCAGCAATTTAAAAGTTGGCGTTTTGGCTCAGAATCAAAATAGAGGGAGCCTGAGTCCTGAAACAGGATTAGTCATCAAATGCAACTATTTCAGCAATAACAAAAATGACATTGCTGTTACCGGAATACAAAATGGTCTGGGATATGGTATCGGTTATTACCAGGGAACCAATGCTACAATTAGCTCACCTGCTGGCAATCTGTTTGGCCATGCTTTTCCAGGTACAACCAGTGACTACCATAATGAGTTGCAGAATATTGTTTACGTTCACCATCAACCAAATCAGAATTTCCCTGAATTAATACCATGGTATTATACCAGTTCAACTATCTCACTATTTAATTCAGGAAAGGAATATATTCCCGGCTTATCTTGTTCATTAGTAGTTCCTACTGAAAAGGAGGAACTTAAGGCTTTAATTGAAGAAAAAGGAGCTATGGCAGAAAGCTTAAATGAGGTATTAGTTACAACTATTGATCGGGGAAATACTGATTTATTAGAAAATACGGTATTCTCCAGCACCCCTGAAGAATCATTCAACGTTTATCAGGAACTAATTCAAACAGGTTCTTATGTTTCTAATAGCGTCTTGTCTGTGGCCATTCAAAAGGAAGATGTGCTAAATGAAGCAATGATCAGGGATGTGCTTGTTTCTAATCCCCATGCTGCAAAAAGCCCTGAGCTCATGGAACTAGTAGGTAACAGGCAAAATCCGTTGCCCGAGTATATGATGGTTCAGATCGAGAATGGATTTAATACCTTATCAGCTAAAGAGTTGTTGGAACAGCAGATTTCTATACAACGATTAGAAGCTTCAGTAGCGGAAAAAGAACTGATTTACCTGTACAGAACTGACACAACTGAACCAAGTGATAGTTTATTGCTTTTCCTTAGCAGCAGAAACAGACCTGACGCCTTTATTCAACTTGCATTTGAATACCTTAAAACAAATCAGATATCGGATGCGTTGAATGCAATAAACTCGATAAATACGTCCAATCTTGGTGAACCAGAAACTGAGTTAAGGAATAAAATGCATGATTACCTGCAATTCCATAGTGTATTGATCAATGAAGGACGTAGCACTGCAGAACTTAACAATTCAGAAATAGCCGAACTTGAAGTTCTTGCTGAAGGTAATGATCTTGTGGCATCATGCTCACGTAGTATTCTTATAGCCAATGGGTTAATAGAATACGATGAACCGATCCTGCTTCCAAATGATATGTTTAAATCAACAAAAATTGTCCGCAACAATAAGATTGTAAATAATAGTCAACTTATTATCTATCCAAACCCGGCATCACGATGGATAACAGTTGAATATGATTTACAGTTAAGCGGAAATACAAACGCTGAACTTAACATAATTGATGCAACCGGTAGAGTTGTGAAATCAATGGAATTGAGAGGAAATAAGGACAGTGTCATTGTTGATCTGACTAATTTGCAAAAGGGAATTTATTTTTGTAATTTGGTGTCCGACAAACACTCCATTAGCAGGAAACTTACAATAAATTAATCGGAAATGTTTTCTGATTATTCCTAGTAAAAATTGACTCTTAATATACCCTGCCAGCCAATATAGGCAGGGTATATTACTCAAATTTGTTATAACAAGCTTAAAAAACATAAGATGAAACTCACGAAAGTTTTTTTATTCATCCCTATATTGTTTATATTTAGCATCATACCTTCTAAAGGTCAAAGCCTTTATTCTAATTATGTACTCAATCCTTTAAATAATTGGACATATGGTACTGCCATCTTTAGCCAAAATGGGACTACCTACTTTACTTCTTTAGGAGGTGGTAACAACTATTTTTCAGATAAAGCAATGTTGATTGGCAAACTAGGTCAAAAAGGAGAAATTACTTATCAAAAAACCTATCAGGAATCATTCGCACATTATTACCCGGATCCTGCTGGATTTTATCCGATTGGTGATAGTTCATATCTTGTTATTGGGACAAGAAGACTATCAAATATTGATAAAGGATTTGTATTTCAATTGGATTATAATTTTGATACGATTATTACCAAGTTTTTTATGGTTGATACATTTCAGACCATATTAAGATCAATTGATATTTTACCAAATGGTGAATATATAATGAGTGGTGAAATTTTCCATTTTATCAATCCATGGCAAGGTATGAGCGATGGGATTTTTCTATATAAAACAGACTCATTATTTAATCTACTGTGGGTTCAAACTTATAAATATGATGTGAATAATCTTTGCTTTACTGTTAATCAAACCTCAGACAATGGCTTTGTTATTGGGGGCTACACCAATGCAAAAACCGATTATTCGGGCCAACCTTTGGTGATTAAAACCGATAGTCTTGGCAATCAGAAATGGATATGGCAAGATGGCTCAAATTATGATGATTTTCAGGCAATTACATCCATTACCAATGATGGCAATATCCTGGTAGCATATGGCCATGCCACTTATCAGGCACCACCCTATCCGGTGCCAAGTTCATTAACTCAAATAAGGGTAGTAAAAATGGATAACAACGGAAATGAAGTATGGACCAGAGATTATGGTGGATCATATATGGGAAATCAGGTATGGACAATAACTCATTTACCTGACAGTACTTATCTGATAGGGGGTGACGCATGGATCACTGATACAAGTGCATATGGTTGGGGATATACGAGAGCTTTTTTGCTTAAAATAAATGAAAACGGCGATAGCCTTTGGATGCGACATTATCTACATGAGGACGAATATGGCTCACAAACGAACCTTTTCAGCCACGCAAATTCCGGGCCTGATGAAAGCCTATTGATGATAGGCTGTAGTCATAATTTTTTTAATCCAACAGCATCACAATCGATGTGGATCATGCGATTAGATAGTCTGGGCTGCGATACTCCGGAGTGCAATCCATTTGTTGGGGTAAAGAAACCGGGGATAATGAAAGAAGGGAACATCAGGTTATTTCCAAACCCTGCCAATCAATATATTGAAATTACTATACCGGAAGAATATATATCCGGCAATATATCAAACCCCATTGTAAAAATTTACGATATGAATGGCAAACTTGTACTGGAATCAATTCCGGATTATCAGGGATTTTCATACATTTGTAATACCCAAGCCCTTCAGCCAGGTATATATTTCCTTCAACTAATTGACCGCAACTGCATTATCGGCAGTGGCAAACTCTTAATAATTCGTTAACTAAAAAAAACGCTTTATGAAAAAAATTACTCTGTTTATTTCAATGCTTATCCTGTGCTCAAATCTTATGGCGCAATCCTGGCATTGGGTCAACCCAACCACCGGGTTCAACCAAATCCACGACATACATTTTATATCAGCAAATGAAGGTTATGCAGTAGGCAACCAAGGCAAAATATTGCATTACATTAACGGGGAATGGTCATTGATGAACAGCCCGGTAAATACAGATTTATTTGGCGTTTCGTTTGTCAATCCTGATATGGGATGGGCAGTTGGTGCAGAGGGAAACATTTTGCGATATCAGTATGGCACCTGGTCACAAGTAACTTCGCCGATAACCGGTGTGCTAAAAGACGTTTGTTGCCTCGACGAAAACCATTGCTGGGCAGCAGGTGATGCCATCCTAAGATATAACGGCAGCGAATGGCTGGTTGATGCCAACCTTGGCGGAAATGAAACCATTGGCTTCCTTAACGAAAACCTGGGCTGGGCAGGTAGCGGTCCTTCCAATCTATACAAATATGAAAACGGAGTTTGGTCGAATGACAATAGTTTTAATTCCGGCACATATTATTCTTTTCATACGCTTGAAAAAGCCGGAGACTATATGTTGATGAATGTGAAAACCCTTGAAGAGGAAGGTTTACTTTATGAAAACGATGGTAATGGCTGGGTTCAGGTTCCTTCAGGAAGCTGCAACAGCGGAATATCATTTGCCGACAGACAACATGGTTTTGGATTGCAGAAAGCCGCACCTATGGGCTATGACTTGCTTCCCACTGTTCATCAATACAGTGATGGAGTCTGGCAGCCCGCTTTTGTTCACACTAAACGTGATCAGATTTTCACCGCGATTGAAGCACTCAGCAATACAGCATGTATGGCATCCGATGCACTGGGATATATTCATAAGGTGGAAGATGGCAATCATTCCATTGCCAATGGATTTATGTACGACAGCATAATTGATCTGAAATTTGTAAAGCCAAACCTTGGTTTTTTGGCAGCACATAACAGTGGGTTATGGAAATATGATGCAGGTGAGTGGAGTAACATCTTTAATTATCCGGATTACACCATAAATGTGATTGATTTTCAAAGTGAGGATTGGGGTTATTTTGGTGCGTATCACCATGAAGCAATCTTTCCTTTCTGGCCTGAAGCAAAACTTTTCTCTTACTACAACGGAGTAATTACTGAAATTATGTTTCCTGATGAGTCTTCATTTATTTCTTCATTAAACAGTATTGGAATAGACCTGATATTTACTCAGCGAAACACCATATTTACCTATACAAATGGCCAGTTTACATCTGAAGCATTGGCATTTCCAGACAGTATTTCGGACTTAAAGTTTATGATGCCGATACCCATCAATTCAAACAACCGGGATGGCGAATGGGAAGCTGCATGGATGAGTGTTAAACGCCACAATGATGCAGATAGTGGTGTAATTTTTTACAAATACTTTACCAACAACTGGCAGGAAGTTTATACAACCAGCAGTGGCAGCTTCAACGACCTGTGCATTTTCGATTACAATCAGGTATATGCTGTGGGCACCAATGGTTTGATTGCTTATTTCGATGGTACAAATTGGGCAGAAATAGAGCCCCTGACCAATGAAGATATTTTATCCGTTCACGTAAATGTTAACCAGGATGGATGGGCTGTGGGCAAAAACGGCACCCTGCTTCGCTGTGAACAGGGAGAATGGTCGCTCCAAAATAGCCCGACAACTTATGATCTGAATGTAGTCTCGTTTTACAACAATTCCCTTGGTTTTATAGGAGGAAATGAGGGTGCGCTAATGTGTACGAGTGAAAAATTGCCGGTTGGGCTGTTTGACAAACCGCTTGCGCCATCCTTTAATCAACTGAATGTTTATCCAAATCCTGCTGGAGACTACTTCTTTGTGGAAAGTAATCAGCCCGTTAATTCAGGTCAGGTTTCAATCACAGATATAACGGGAAGAGTGGTTTTTGAAAAAGAAGTTCAAATGATGGGCAAGAATAATCCATTAAGAATAATTGCTAAGGACTTTTCGCCGGGATTGTATTTAATTAGAATAGTGAGCGAAAAAAAGTTGTTGACCGGGAAGATTATGATCAAATAAATATCCTGATAAGTCAGGTCTTTGAGGTAGGTCGGAGGGCGACTTGCTATGATAATTATCCTATTGTCCTAACAGGTTTTCTTTCAACCTGTTAGGTCTATATAAGAAGTAAATATCTTTTTGGGGATACTTTAAAAACCTAACAAGTCGGAAGAAGACTTGTTAGGATATTTTCAGGATTGTCCTAACAGGTTGCCTTCGACTCCGCTCAGGCACCAAACTGTTAGGACACTGCACCTCTTAAACGCCCATCGCGCTTAGCAAATCTCTTAACGGCCAGAGGCTGTAAACAAATCACCTTAGCTCTTAGCTCTTCGCCCTTCGCCTTTACCTGGAAGTAAACTCATTTTCAACCGTCAAATATCCCGGATAAGCGATGGACCGTCCATTAACCATAATACTTGGTTTAGCCTTTAAGGTGATGCGGGTAGGTTTGTTGCCGGCACCAGTGAGGTTCAGGCCGAAATTAGCAATGGCATCAGCACTTTTACCTTTAAGGGCTTCCTTGAGGTTGATGCCGATGGTTAATGGAATAACTGAAGTTCCACCATTGGCCGCAATCTGAATGTTTTGTTCATTTACGCCGCTTACCATTTCAATATCATCAATCAGAAGAATCCAATCAAGCCGATTGAGACCCGCAGTGGCACCATTGGGATTTTTGGCTTCCACATTCAGGGTGAAATTGAGGGGGAGGTTTCCTGAAGTTGCAGCAGCAGTAATTCTGGCAGCATCCATAAAAGTCAGGTCTGAAAATTGATCTACCTGCTGAATGTTAACACCTGCCAATCGCAACTGATCCACACTTTTAAGGCGAAATTCACACTTGGTAAGGTTAGCCACCTGACTGGCCTGTTCCAGGATATCACAGGAACTAAGCGTGAATAAAGTTGCAATAAACAGGGAGAGAATGAATGTCTTTTTCATGGTTCAGGTGCTTTATGTTAATGAAATCAGCATGCGGACATACAAAAATGCAGCCACAACAGGTAACAATCACTAAGAAAAGAAAAAATTAACTTTTTGATGAACGTTTGCGATCGTGCTCATCAAGGATAATCTTGCGCAAACGAAGCGAACGCGGTGTAACTTCAAGATATTCGTCTTTACCTATATACTCCATTGCTTCTTCAAGGGAGAATTTAATGGCCGGCGTAATAAATATTTTGTCATCGGTACCCGAAGCGCGAACGTTGGTGAGTTTTTTCGTCTTGGTTATATTCACCAATAAATCATCGGGACGGATATGCTCGCCGATAACCTGTCCGGCATAAATATCCTCGTTGGGATGGATGAAAAAGCTTCCACGGTCCTGAAGTTTATCAATAGAATAAGCTATAGCCTGACCCGTTTCCATGGCAATGAGCGATCCGTTGCGCCTTCCGGTAATTTCACCGCGCCAGGGCTCGTAAGCTAAAAAGCGGTGTGCCATAATGGCTTCCCCTTCGGTGGCTGTAAGCACATTGTTACGCAGGCCAATGATTCCCCTTGATGGAATACTGAATTCAAGGTGAATGCGATCGCCTTTGGTCTCTATGGTAGCAATTTCGCCACGGCGCTGTGTAACCAATTCAATCACCTTGCCCGAAAAAGCCTCAGGAACGTGAACGGTAAGCATCTCAACAGGCTCATGGGTAACGCCATCTATATTTTTAATAATCACCTGAGGCTGGCCCAACTGAAGTTCATAGCCTTCGCGGCGCATGGTTTCCACCAGAATAGAAAGGTGTAGAATTCCACGGCCATAAACCATCAATGACTCGGGTGAATCTGTTTCAACCAGTCGCATGGCGAGATTTTTCTCGATTTCTTTAAAAAGTCTTTCACGTATATGCCTGGATGTCACAAACTTGCCTTCTCGGCCATAAAAAGGGGAATTGTTGATGGTAAACAACATGCTCATGGTCGGTTCGTCAATGTGCATAGGTTTCAGCGCTTCGGGTGCTTCGAAATCGGCAATGGTATCGCCAATTTCAAAATCATCGATTCCGAGTACGGCACATATTTCGCCAGGAAAAACATCGGTTTTGATTTTTTCCTTGCCCAAACCTTCAAAGGTAAAAAGCTCCTTTACTTTCGATCTGAAGATGCGACCATCCTGCTTTATGAGGGAAACATTCATTCCTCCTCGGATAACGCCTCTGGATAACCTTCCAACAGCGATGCGGCCAACATAAGATGAATAATCAAGTGAAGTAATCTGCAATTGGAGATTGCCTTCGGGAAAAATCGGAGCCGGAATGGTTTCGATGATCGTATCTAATAAATAGGTAATGTCTTCGGCAGGGGTTTTCCAATCGGCGGCCATCCAACCTTCCTTAGAAGAACCAAATACCGTAGGGAAATTCAACTGATCCTCGGTTGCATCAAGGTTAAACATCAGGTCAAATACTTGTTCCTGAACACCTTCAGGATCACAATTGGGCTTATCTACTTTATTTATAACTACAATCGGCTTGAGGTTAAGGCTGAGCGCCTTTTGAAGTACAAACCGCGTTTGTGGCATAGGACCTTCGAAGGCATCAACCAGGAGTAAAACGCCATCAGCCATGTTGAGTACTCTTTCAACTTCACCGCCAAAATCGCTGTGACCGGGAGTGTCAATGATATTAATTTTGATTCCTTTGTAACGAACCGAAACATTTTTCGCAAGAATGGTGATACCACGTTCACGTTCCAGATCATTGCTGTCGAGAATGAGTTCCCCCATTTCCTGATTTTCTCTGAATAAATTAACCTGGTATAAAATCCTGTCAACCAAAGTTGTTTTACCGTGGTCAACGTGGGCAATAATTGCTATATTCCTGATATCCCGCATTTTAATTTGTTTAAGTAATTTTTAAAAAAGAACGCAAAAGTAGTTATTTTTATAACACCTTATTTATAATGAGTATAAACTTATGGTAAAGTATTCAACTTTGTGCTGGATGAATGAACGGATGACCCTGTAAACAAGGACAAGTAGGCTCAATCAGCATTAGTTCTTAAATACTATGGTTTGCCGTTAAACAACTAAATTTTACGATATTTGCACACTCTTCCACATAAATACCGAAATGTCGAGAATCATCTCCCTCTCCGAAGCGTCCTCCATTGCCATACACAGCATGGTTTTAATCGCTGCATCAGGCGAAAACCTTAATGTACAAAAAATCGCCGATCGAACCGGGGCATCTAAACACCATGTGGCAAAAATCCTGCAACGATTGGTAAAAGAAGGTTATCTCAACAGCACCCGCGGACCATCTGGGGGATTTTTTCTGAACAAAGCTGCCGATGATATTACATTGCTTGACGTGTATGAGGTGATCGAAGGAAAATTAAGTTCAACAACCTGTCCGCTTGCTCATCCAATTTGCCCCTTCAACAAGTGCCTGATGGGTGGAATCGTCACAAAAATGACAAATGAGTTTAAAGAATATATGCAAAATCAGCGGCTTTCTGATTATCTTGAATAGCTTTATCCCTCCCCTATTTATTGAATTCCAATAGATTATCTCAACTTAAAAATATTTATTTAGTTTTATTTGCAGAATCAAAAATGTATGTACATTTGCGTATTCAAATACCTAATTACCCAATCAACAAAATTCATGGCAAAAGTCGTCCACATTTCCGAAGCAGCCTCCCTCGCAGTTCACAGCATGGCGCTGGTTGCTGCAAGTAAGGAGATGATGAACGTAACGCAAATTGCCGGGCTCACCCACTCTTCGCGTAACCATCTGGCCAAGGTAATGCAAACTTTGGTTAAGAACAATTACCTGGATTCGGTACGTGGGCCAAAAGGGGGCTTTACGCTGAAAAGGGATGCCTCAAAAGTAACCCTTCTGGAAATCTATGAGTTGATGGAGGGAACATTAGAGCACCATTACTGTGGAATTGGTGAGGCCAAATGTCCATTCAAAGCCTGTGTATTTGGCGGACTTGCTGATAAATTTTCACTTGAATTTGACCACTACCTACGAACCACTACTCTTTCACAACTGATTTAAACTGAAATTTTGCAATGAAAAGGACAATTATAAAAATTGATGAAGATTTATGCAACGGATGCGGCAATTGTGTACCTAATTGCCATGAAGGCGCACTTCAAATAATAGATGGTAAAGCACGCCTGATCAGCGATCTATTTTGCGATGGACTAGGCGCATGTATCGGTCATTGCCCTGAAGGTGCAATAGCCATAGAAGAACGTGAGGCCGAACCTTATGATGAAGTGAAGGTAATGGAGCTCATGGTTGTTCCAAAAGGGCGCAATACCATACTGGCTCACCTTGAGCACCTTCGCGATCACAATGAAACAGAATTACTCAAACAAGCCATTGCTTATATAAAGGACAACAACATTGATATGAGTCCCAAAGATGGCGAAAACACCGCAAGACCCAATCATAAGAAAGCAGAAGTATTCAATTCCATTGAACAGGCAAGAGCAGCAGTGGCTGCTCCGGTTGCTGCCGGATGTGGTGGTGGTTGCCCGGGTTCGGCACCTATTGATTTCAACATTGACATGAATAAAGTGGATGAAGCCGTTAGCCAGGCTAAGAACGCGACGGTTGCAACTGCAGGTGCAGATGCTCCTTCAGAACTCCGCCAATGGCCGGTTCAACTGCACTTACTAAACCCACAGTCCGGATATTTCAAAAATGCCGATGTGTTGCTTGCCGCCGATTGCGTTGCTTTTGCAATGGGCAACTTCCACAACAAATACCTAAAAGGCAAGACCTTAGCCATTGCTTGTCCGAAACTGGATACAAACAAGGAATCGTATATCGAAAAACTTACCAGTATGATCACCAACAGCAACATCAATACACTTAGCGTATTGATGATGGAAGTTCCCTGCTGTGGTGGACTGGTTCAAATGGCAACTATGGCACGTCAGATGTCGGGGAAAAACATACCAATTAAAAAAACTGTTGTAGGTTTGCAGGGTGAATTTTTGAGTGAGGAATGGGTTTGAAAATTTCTAATTTCTAATTTATAAAACCTAAAAACCTAAGAAAACCTTGCTTCATAGCGCTTGTCCGACATAACCTCTCTACTTCTGCATACAGGTTGGCACAATAAAGGCGGGTCTTAGCAAGGTTCTTTTAAATTTCTCAATTCTGAACATGGAAACCCGAAATCGTAAAACTAAAATCACAAATCAATAAAAACACTAACTAAAAAAATCAAAAAAAATGAGCATGTTTTGTTATCAATGTCAGGAAGCATCAAAAGGAATTGGCTGCACAGTAATTGGTGCATGTGGAAAAACCGATGATGTTTCAAATCTTCAGGATTTGTTAATGTTTGTCATGAAAGGCATTTCGATTTATGCCGAAAAAGCCCGTGAAAAGGGAATTGAAAGCGCACAGGCAAACAAATTTGTTACCGATGGCCTTTTTGCCACCATTACCAATGCCAATTTTGACCGCGCTGTGTTTATCAGCAAAGTACACGAAGGTTTGAAGCTTCGTGCTGAAATGAAAGCGACTTGCGAAAAAGCCGGTATTTCATTTGATGAAAAATCCTTAGATGAATCAGCCACCTGGTTTGCTTCTACTGAAGCTGAGTTCGATGCCAAAGCCCTTGAGGTTGGCGTTCTTGCAACTGAGAATGAAGACGTTCGCTCACTGCGCGAATTGCTTGTCTATGGACTGAAAGGAATGGCCGCTTATACCGAACACGCTTTCAACCTCGGGTTTGAAGATCCCGCTTTGTACGCCTTTATGAACCGTGCTTTGGTGGCAACCACCGAAGCGCACACAGCTGACGAACTCGTTGGCCTGGTGATGGACTGCGGAAAACATGGTGTAATAGCTATGGCACTGCTCGATAAAGCCAACACTACAGCTTACGGTAACCCCGAAATCACCAAGGTGAACATTGGCGTTAGCGACAAACCCGGTATCCTCATCAGCGGCCATGACCTGAAAGATATGGAAGAGCTGCTGAAGCAAACCGAAGGCACCGGCGTGGATGTTTATACCCACAGCGAAATGCTGCCAGCCAATTATTATCCTGCTTTCAAAAAGTACAGCCACTTTATTGGTAACTATGGCAATGCCTGGTGGAAGCAGAAAGAAGAATTCGCAAGTTTCAATGGTCCGGTTCTTTTTACTACCAACTGTATTGTTCCTCCTACCTCAACAGCAACATACAACGATAAGGTTTACACCACAGGATCTTCCGGTTTTCCCGGATTTAAGCACATTGCCGACCGCAAGGAAGGACAGATGAAAGATTTTAGTGAGATTATTGCCCACGCAAAAACCTGTCAGGCCCCGATTGAAATCGAAAAAGGTGAAATCGTTGGTGGATTTGCTCATGCTCAGGTATTCGCCCTGGCCGACAAAGTGGTTGATGCCGTAAAATCGGGAGCCATCCGCAAATTCTTTGTAATGGCCGGTTGCGATGGCCGTATGAAGAGCCGCGAATACTATACCGAATTTGCAGAAGCATTGCCAAAAGATACGGTTATCCTAACTGCTGGTTGCGCCAAATACCGCTACAACAAACTGCCTTTGGGCGACATAGGTGGAATTCCACGCGTTCTGGATGCCGGACAATGCAACGACTCCTATTCACTGGCCGTAATTGCCATGAAACTGAAAGAAGTTTTTGAACTGAACGACATCAACGACCTTCCCATTGCCTACAACATTGCATGGTATGAGCAAAAAGCCGTAATTGTATTGCTGGCACTGCTGCACCTTGGTGTGAAAAAAATCCACCTCGGCCCTACCCTTCCTGCTTTCCTTTCGCCAAACGTGGCCAAAGTGCTGGTTGATACTTTTGGTATTGCCCCCATTGGAAGCGTTGACGAGGATATGAAACTTTTCCTGAATTAATCAAACATGCTCAGGCCGTCTGTTGTTTATACAAAACAGCAGGCGGCTTTTTTTGCGCCTTTTACTTACCTTTTCAACAAAAAAATATTTTTTACAAACACATAATCCTAACGAAATGAGCGAATTAATCAATAATTCTGAAAAACGCAAAGCCCAACTCAAGGAACTGATTTTGAAACTTCATCATGGTGGATCTCAGGAAGATGTTCGCCAGGAATTGCTCCAGAGCCTCAAACAAATCCCTTACGGTGAAGTGGTTGAAGTGGAACAGGAGCTCATCAGAGAAGGTCTTCCTGAAGAAGAAGTGTTGAAGCTTTGTGATGCCCATTCGGCTGTTTTGCAGGGAAATATTGACCTTTCGGGATCAAAAGATATCCCCGAAGGCCATCCCATTGATGTGATGAAGCACGAAAATGAAGAATTATTGAAAGTTACCGCACAGGCCAGGCAATTGTTTCAAAATCTGGATGATAATAAAAATGAAAGCCTTACCGAAACCATTTTTAAACTGCGTGGTTTGTTTAATCTGCTTTTTGATGCCGACAAACATTACCAACGCAAGGAATACCTGCTGTTCCCATATCTGGAAATTAAAGGCATTACCGGTCCACCAAAAGTAATGTGGGGAAAACACGATGAAATCAGAGACCTCATCAAAGGTAGCATTGAAATTCTGCAACAAACCGATGTAACTGTCGATGAGTTAAAGGCTTCGGCGGAAATTATTTTTGATCAGACACTTTTTGGCATAGACGACATGACTGTGAAGGAAGAGCAAATCCTTTTCCCCATGTCCCTGGATAAAATCACCGATGCTGAATGGTACGAAATCAGCAAACAATCCCTTGAAATAGGCTACTGTCTTTACGATCCGCCAAAAGAATGGCGCCCATGGGGAACCGAAGAACACAGCATCAACGAAGCTCAGAAGTCAGGAAGTCACATTCAATTGCCTTCGGGTGGATTTTCGGCTGCTGAACTGCTGGCGATTCTCAACACCTTGCCCATCGACATGACCTTTGTGGATAAAGATGATAAGGTAAAATATTTCTCACAGGGTGCTGAGCGCATTTTCCAGCGTAACCGGGCCATCCTGAACCGTGACGTGAGGCATTGCCATCCGCCGGCAAGCGCCCATATTGTTGACAAAATTATTGACGATTTCAAATCGGGCAAGCATGAACGTGCGCCTTTCTGGATAAAAATGGGCGACAAGATGATATATATTGAGTATTTCGCACTTCGTGGCGAACAGGGCGAATACCTTGGCACACTTGAAGTTTCGCAAAATATTGCGCCATACAGGGCACTCGAAGGCGAACAAAGGATACTTTCCTACACTTAAAAATCCTGAATCATGAGAAATGACCTCATTATAACACCCAAAACCAAAATACTGCAGCTCATTGAAGCCTATCCGCAGCTTGAAGAAACGCTGATTGGCTATGTGCCGGCTTTTGAAAAACTCAAAAATCCGATACTTAGAAAAACTGTTGCAAAAATTGCCACACTTCAGCAAGCCGCAGCCATTGGCAATGTTGCCGTGGAAGAACTTATCAATAAACTCAGAAACGAAATAGGCCAGGACCTTTTCAATCAAAACGAAGATACGATGTACAAAAAGGAAAAACCATATTGGTACAATGAATCACTTGTGGGCGGCGAACTTGATGCCCGCGCAATGCTGGCTGCCGGCGAACATCCGGTAAATCAGGTAATTGCCGACCTTAAACAACTGGAAACCGGCAAAATTTACAAACTCACTGCTCCATTTTTACCCGCACCATTGATTGATAAGGCCAGCAGCCTGAATTTTGACCATTGGATTACCAAAGGCGACGATGAAGCTGTAATCATTTATTTCCACTCCAAATAAACAAGCCATATGGACAACAATAAATTCAATACAGGAAAACCTTTTTCTTTTACAAATGAAGTCAACTACTCCGATGGAGGCATTGTGAGCATGAGGATGCTGGAAAAAAGCGTTGGCAATGTCAGCCTTTTTGCTTTTGACCAGGGACAAAAACTTAGCGAGCACACTGCGCCCTTTAATGCACTACTGCAAGTGATTGAAGGTGAAGCAGAAATTACCATTGGCGGACAACCCAACCATCTTTTGGAAGGCCAGAGCATCATCATGCCGGCAAATATCACTCATTCAGTGTTGGCCATCAAGCGCTTCAAAATGGTGCTTACCATGATCAAGGCATAATCCAGGCATGCTGTATTTCAGGCTTTCTTCCTCACTTTTCTCATTCAACTACCCATTCTGTTTAGCACAGTATGAAAACTTTGCGTAAATACCACAAGTGGCCTTCACTTTTTATTGGATTTTTTCTATTGCTTTTTGCCCTTTCTGGAATTGTGATGAATCACCGCGATTGGGCTTCGTCACTGAATTTCCCCAGGCAATGGCTGCCATCGGTTTACCATTACAACAACTGGAACCTGGCCGCCCTAAAAGGCGATATTGAGCTGAATGACAGCACTATGCTTGTTTACGGAAACATCGGGATTTACAAAACAGACAAGAAGTTTACCCAATATACTGACTTTAATTCCGGGCTGGGTGATGGCATGGATGACCGAAAGGTCTTTACCATGCTCCAAACCACCTCGGGGCAGTTGTTTGCGGGCACACTTTTTGGCTTACAGCGCTATGATTTATCTTCAAAATCGTGGGTAAAAACTAAACTTCCTGAGAAAGCGGCACGGGTGGTTAAAATTACGCAAAGCGGAGACACCATTTATGTGCTCACCCGTTCGCATCTTTACGCCTTTTCGGATGGGGTACATGGCTGGGATAAGTTATTGGAAGTTTCCATTCCGAAAGCAGCAGACGACGATGAAAAAGCAGGACTATTTCGCACGCTTTGGATCATACATAGCGGTGAATTGCTCGGTCTTCCGGGAAAAATTGTAGTTGATTTGCTGGGACTTATCGTAATTTTCATCACGCTCAGCGGATTTTACTACACTTTGGTCCCTTCCCTGGCCAAGCGATCGGGCGATTCAGTTAAGAAAAAACTGAAACGCGTTAACCGGTTTTCCATCAACTGGCACAATAAACTGGGTGTATATGCGCTGATATTTTTATTGGTTACCGTGGTTTCTGGTATGTTTCTCAGGCCTCCCCTGCTCATTCCCATTGCTTATACACGTGTGAACCCCATTCCGGGCTCCATTCTTGACCACGCCAATCCCTGGCATGACAAACTGCGCGATATGCTGATAGATTCAGCATCTGGGAAAATTATTTTATCGAGTAGTGAAGGATTTTATGGATTCACGCCAGGAAGTAGCAAAATAAGCGAACCATTTAACGTTCAGCCCGAGGTAAGTGTAATGGGCATCACCGTTTTTGAACATCTGGGCAAGGATGAAATGCTGGTGGGCTCTTTCAGCGGTCTGTACCGATGGAATATCAAAGAAAAGGCGGTTTTCGATTACATCACTGGACTTTCGGCACAGACCGGCAGCCGGGGAAATCCCTTTGGAGCAGTGGCCGTTTCGGGCATTATTAAAGAAAAGGAAAATCCCATTGCAATGATAGATTATGCAGCCGGTTGGATGCCGTTGCATCAAAGCCGTTTGAAATCTGAAATGCCTGCTTTTATCCGCGAGTTGCCCATCTCGCTCTGGAATCTTTCGCTCGAAGTGCACACCGGAAGGATTTTCTCCGTAATTTTAGGCGACTTTTACATTCTCTACGTCCCACTGATGGGATTGACCACGCTGCTTGTTCTGATTACGGGAATATGGATGTGGCTCAAAATGAGAAAGAAACCCAAACATCGAAAAACCGAAAAACCATGAACATCCAGCGCGTGAATGATGCCCCCAAAGTAAATTACAACCTCGACGGCCATATTTTATGCACCCTTGACGGAGTTGAAGTTGTTCATTTAAGCCTGAAACCCGGCGAAAAGATTGACAAGCACATCAATCCAAACGATGTAATCTTCTTTGTGCTGGAAGGCAAGGCTATGTTTGAAACCGACACCGAAAAAGAACTGGTAGTCAAAGATCAAACCATTCTTGTTCCTGGTGGCATTAACCGGGGTATTGAAAATATTTCAGTTTCTATGTTTAAAGTATTGGTTATCAAAACCAAAACGTAATAGTATCAATTCACATGGTAGATAAAATCCATGAATTTTATCTACCATTAGAATTACACCTGCCATTTGAATTTCATCTGTCCCCTATCAAACATTCAGGGTAGTTTTTTTATATCATGATTCCCCGTAACCGCTAGCAGCGGCCAATTTAGAATAATTCTATATTTTAGCCAAACATCAACATTTACCACCACTTTAACAGATTCCATCGTATATTTGTCTTTAATACTGAATTCGGTACTTGTTTACCTGTTTTTGAGGTTCATCTAAATACATTTCTATGAAAGGGATATTACGAAAACTCATCCCCCCGGCCCGATGGCAACTTCCTGTGATTATCCTATTGGGCGTAATTGTTGGTATTGGTCTCGTAATTTTTAAGGCATCCAATGCACATTCTTATTTGAGCGACAAGCCGGAAACCTGCATCAATTGTCATGTGATGTATTCGCAGTATGCTTCATGGAATCACAGCAGCCATCGCGAAGTGGCTACTTGTAATGACTGCCATGTGCCGCAGGACAATGTTTTCAGAACGTATTTTTTCAAAGCAAGTGATGGCTTGCGGCACGCGACCATTTTCACTGCGCGTGCAGAACCTCAGGTCATCAAGATAAAACCAGCAGGTATTGGTGTAGTGCAGGAAAACTGCATCCGTTGCCATCAGGATTTGGTTGGCATGGTGAGTGCCATTCAGGTAACGGGGAAAAACCATGAAACCGGACAGGGCGCCCGTTGCTGGGACTGCCACCGGGAAACCCCGCACGGCACAGTAAACAGTCTGGCCAGTTTTCCTCATTCATTGGTTCCCCAGCTTAATTCGGTGACGCCGGAATGGATCAACACATTTATGAAAGAAAAAAAATAACAGAAAATACACCACATATGGAAACAAACACAACTCCTCCAAAACGTAAATCCTGGAAAAACTGGCTTTTATTCCTTGCAACTGTCATTGTTGTCTTCGTCCTTGGACTTCTGGCTTCATCGGTGATTGAACGACGCAGCGAAGCCAAACTTTATTTTCAAACCGTAAGAGAAATTCCTGATTGGGAACCCCGCAATGAAGT
>SWCC01016536.1_pt1 | contig 54803 bp, 58 predicted proteins | sample 4692971 | NCBI WGS metagenome assembly SWCC01 (sample SAMN10267277, study PRJNA491770) | bioreactor metagenome | isolation source: DHS bioreactor inoculated with subseafloor sediment | place: Japan: off Shimokita Peninsula | collected 2006-08 | reverse complement strand
CTTTGAAACTATATTTTCTAATAACTTTGGATCAACTGCTGTTGATCTCTTATTAGATTATAAAACCATTGATGATATTATCGATTCATCTTTAGAAGATTTATCTGACTTTGTTGCTAAATCAAGTAAAAATCGCTTTGATAATTCACTTGACATCGCTGCTAAGATCCAAAAAGCTGCTAGAGATTCTTATCGTCTTGATAAAGTTTCTTATGATCCTATTAATACAGCTCTCGCTTCATCCATAAATGTCATTAAATGTTATGAACATGAAATGAAAGATATTGATAAAACCATTTTGCGACAAGTCGCTGGGTTTAATCATGATCACTATCAAATCTTAACGTCTATACCTGGTATTGGTAAAGTTTATGCAGCCGGTATCTTAGCTGAGATTGTTGATATTAGTCAGTTTGAATCCAATGATGCACTTGCTAAATATGCAGGTATTACCTGGCGTAAAAATCAATCCGGGAAATTCACCGCTGATGAGACTTACATGACTAAAACTGGAAATAAATATTTGCGCTACTTTTTAATCCAGGCAGCCAACATGGCTAGAATTCATATACCTGAGTATCGTGATTTTTATCATAAGAAATATGATAAAGTCACGACTCATCAACACAAACGTGCACTCGCCTTAACTGCTAGAAAACTTATTCGTCTTATCTATGGTTTGTTGAGTACCAATAGACTTTATAAGTAAAACTTAATTAGATTAATTCTTATAACTTTTACTTTTTTAAGCATGTCTTTAAATGATGCTTTTTATTAAATTTTACTCGCTTTTTTAATTTTTAGTGCTTGACATCTTTACCGGTTGCTTATATTTTATTCTTAATAAAAAATCTTTGTGCCAAATTAAATACATTTTCATAATTTCTATCAAAAAAGTAAGTATAGGCATCACAAAATTGATCCATCCCAATTGGTGTATGGATATCTTTTTGTCTATGTCTCTTACACCCACCTAAACAAAGCGGATAATATTTACAAGAAAGACATTGGTCGGTTTTTTTCATAGATGACTCAATAAATAACTGTGTCTTCTTGTGGTTTATAATGTCTTTGAAACTATGTTCGTTTATGTTGCCGATCAACCATTGATCGAGGACATAATAATCACATGGATACACATTACCATTGCTTTCAATCACTAAATTTAATGTGCATTTTCCTTGTTGTTCACAAGCTTGTGCTTTAAAACCCATTGCCATCATAACAAGATTATCAAAAAAACGAATACTTATTTTTTTACCATGTAAAACATCATCTTGCCATTTCTTATAAACTTCATCTAAAAAAACACCATAAGTTTTAGAGTCAACAGCTAAGAAATGATTGTTTTGATCTTCTCCAAATGGTGCTATCGCTGGTATAAATTGAATATATTTGAAATCACATTTTTTATAATGTTCATATATTTCAGTTCCATAATTCACAGTTTCTTTGTTAACTACTGTCAAAACATTAAACTCAACATCATACTTCTTCAACAATTGAACACCTTTTATAACTTTTTGATATGTACCTTTATGTTGATGATCAAATCTATGTATATCATGTACAGTTTCATACCCGTCAATTGATATACCTACAAGAAAATTGTGTTTTTTAAAAAACATAACGAACTCATCATCCAATAAAGTTCCATTTGTTTGTATTGCATAATTCACTTGTGTATGATGTTGATTAAAAGTAGAAACTAATTCTACAAATTTTTCAAAATAAGCAAGCCCAGCGAGTGTTGGTTCGCCACCTTGAAAAGCGAATATCACTGCCTTTTTAGCTTCAAGAAATGCTTTTTCAATCAAATGCATCATTGTTTCTTCATTCATAATACCAAAAGATTTTGATAATCTGTGATTTGATACATCATGATAAAAACAGTATGTACATCTAAGATTACAAAGGCTAGATGCTGGTTTTATTAACAAACTTATTACGTCCATTTTTCTTTTGAATACCATATTTTATATGCATAAAAATAGTGTCCATACTCCTTTCTTTAGTTTCTCATTGATGCATATGCATACTTATATTAAACCATATTTTTTTAATGTCAACTAAAAATCTTTGTTTTAAATCATAAAATAAAAAAGCTCACCCAAATGGATGAACTATAATTTATTAAAGATATGTTTTACTATTGCTTTAGTGAAACCATCATGTTCATATGTATCAGTCACATCATCAGCAACTTTTTTTAATTCAATATGCCCGTTGCCCATTGCGATACCCATTCCAGCAGTTTGAATCATTTGGATATCATTTTCTTGATCACCAATCGCAAGTACATCTTCTATGTTTACATCAAGTAGTTTTACTAAGTGTTTTATCGTATTTCCTTTGTTCGTGTCCTTATGTCCAATATCCAAGAAGATTGGTCTACTTTGTACTATTGAGATATCTTCTTGATGCTTTAATTCTTTTTTGATTTGCATCAGTTTTTCATGTTTATCGTCGATTGCTAGTATTTTAAAAACACCAATATCAATATAGTCTTTTAACTGTTCTTGATTGACAACATGTGTATCAAAATATCCGATTTGAGCATGAATCTTTTCTTTAGCTTCTAAAGTGGATACAACATACTTTGTTGTATACATCAAAAATGAGACTTGATGAAAAAAACATAAATCCATAATCTGTTCAACAGTCCTTGGATCAAGTACTTCTTTACGAATAATCTCATCTTTCTTGTAATCATAGATAATCGCACCATTTCCACAAATCACAGGCAAATCAACTTCTAGAGTTTCTGCCAATGCTTTGGTTGCTACCATATGTCTACCAGTAGCTATCGTAAACAAATATCCTTGTTCTTTTAGTTTTTTAATTGTATTTAATGTCGCTTTAGATACCTGTTTTTTTTCTACAAGTGTTCCATCCAAATCAGCTATAATTAATCTCATATTATTCTCCTAAAATTCCTATTGATTAAGTCAGTAAAAATAGTGTAATGATATATTGGATTGCCCCAATCATTGCACCTAAAAATAGTCCTACAACTTCTACAAATCGTAATTCTTTATTCATCAATCCAAAAATAATTTTTTCAAATTCTACAAAATCTAACTCATCAATTCTATTTTTAACAATACTATAAATATCTAAATTCTCTAAACTTGTGTCTTTAAACTCATTAAGCATTTGTTCAAAAATAACATCTCCATGCTTATCCAAATATTTACCAACCAAACCTTTTACATCTCCACCCATAAACATAGAGATTGCTGGTGGAATAGCTTTAGCAAGTTGCTCTATAATCACTTGTTTTAGTTTTTCTTTAATCGCTTCTTTTTTCTCATCACCTAATAACTGATCCATCATCACTTCTTTTGAAAGTAATTCTTGTTCAATGATATCAGCTAGAGATTTTGCAATTTGGTCTTTCCTTCTTGGAAACACACCTTGAAATCTTATGCCTAAAATCTTATGAGGATTAATCGGTCTAAAAAGCATTTTAATCGCAATCTTGTTTGTTAACCATCCAATCAAACCACCAATTAAGATAAATAATATTAGTTTTTCTATTTCCATCATACACCTCTTCATTATCATTAATTTTATAGTATGTTTCTCACATATTATAGCATATAATATGGTTTTATTTGATACATGATCAACAAAAAAAAGGTATAGATTTCATATCCATACCTTTTTGAATGCATCTTACATTTATCTTCTACTCATCAATCTTTCTGCAATTTCAACAAGTTCTACAAATTCATCTCTATATCCATACTCATCATCTCCGAGATTTGCGTTTGCTCTTGAAATGATTTGATCAAAATTAGCTTCATATTTATAAGCAGAATCTCTAAGTAATAATCCAAATTCAACAACAGCGCTTGCAAAATTAAATGTTTCACTTGTTTCTAATGAATAATCGCTTTCATATGTTTGATATTCGATTAATTCTGAAATATCACTATTTGGATCTTTGTATCTAATTGCTAAATACATAAGTTCATCTTGATAATTTTCACCTGTATATCTTAACTCTGAGATTTCATCAAATGTTTGCTCATCAATTGTTTCTTCTGAATCAGCTGGTATGATCTCATAAAAAGCAATAACTACATGTCCAGCTCCCATATCTCCAGCATCCTTTTGGTCATCATCAAAGTCCTCATAATTTAAAACCCTATTTTCATAACCAATGAGTCTATAGCCTTTAACATGCACTGGATTAAACTCTATTTGAAGTTTAACATCTTTAGCAACGGTTACCATAGATGCGCCTAATTCATTTAAAAATACTTTTTCTGCTTCTTTATAACTATCAATATAAAAGTACACACCATTTCCGTGATCTGCAAGAGACTCTAAAACATCATCTCTTAAATTACCTGTCCCAAATCCTAAAACACTTAGGAATACACCTGTATCTCTTTTTTCAGATATCAAATCTTCTAATTGATCTACATCAGATATACCTACATTAAAATCACCATCAGTAGCTATTATGATTCTATTATTACCACCTTCAATGAAATTTCTTTCCGCAACCTTATATGCAAGTTCAATACCTTCTCCACCTGCAGTTGATCCACCAGCTTGTAGATCATCAAGTGCATCATAGATTTCTCTTTTATTAGAACTATCCCCACCTTCTAAAACAACACCTGCAGCTCCTGCATAAACAACAATAGAGATTCTGTCTTTAGGTCTAAGGTTATCCACAAGTAATCCAAAAGCTCTTTTTAATAATGGTAGTTTATCATTTGATCCCATCGATCCTGAAACATCAATTAAGAATACTAAATTCATACCATCAGTATCTTCAAACACAACTTCTTCGGCTTTTAATCCAACCATAAGCAGATGATGATCATGATTCCATGGTGCTTGACTATACTCAGTAAAAATATTAATAACTTCATCATTTGATGCTTCTAAATCATAATCGAAATAGTTGATCATCTCTTCAATACGAACTGCATTAGGATCTGGTAGATACCCATCTTCGATCATACGTCTCACATTTGCATAAGATGCAGTATCTACATCTGTTGAAAATGTAGAAACAGGCATATCTTCTGTTCTTATAAATTCATTCTCAACAATCTCAGCATATGTTTCACCCTCTTGATAATACTCAGTTGCGTATGGTTCAGACTCAACATTCATATCATACATACTAGAACAATGCTTTTATGTCAATAAAGTGGACACGATAAGTGAGAATTTCTTACTTTGAGTAATACACTTGATAAGGTGTTCGATAATCAATGGAACTATGGATTCTTTTACGATTATAAAACCCTTCAATATATTCAAAGATGACCATTTTGGCTTCTTCGAATGTTTTTAAAACCATACGACTTAAACGTTCTCTCTTGATGATAGAATGAAATGTTTCGATCGGTGCGTTATCATAAGGCGTACCTTTTCTCGAATATGAGTGAATCATTTCATAATTATCGATGAACTGTTCGACATCATAACTTAAATACTGACTACCTAAATCCGATTGAACAATAATCCCTTTTGTTTGTTTTGTCTTATAAACAGCCTGGCGTAAAGACTCAAGGACGATTTCCTGTTTCATGTGACGTTGATAACTATAGCCAATGATCATCTTTGAATGAAGATCCATGACGGATGCTAGATATGTCCAACCATCATAGACGGTCCAGATATAGGTGATATCCATCACCCATTTCTGATTCGGATAAAGGGTTTTAAAGTCTTGATTCATGATATTTTCTTTATCATCAGGCGCTTTAGAAGTTGACCCAGGTTTATATTTTTTAGTAATGATAGATCTAAGCTCTAATCGCCTCATATAGACGCTGACGCGCTTAAGTGAAGCGTAGTAGCCCTGTTTTATTAGCTCCCTACGAATCTTTGGTGCACCGTAGATGCTATCAAACTCATTATAGATTTCAATAATCTTGGATTCGAGTTCTAATCGTCTGATTTCTCTATCAGACATCTTGTGTTTGAATATCTTATAGACTGTGCTGCGGTTTAGATGAAGCACTTTACACATTATCTTAATTGGATAGATATGCTTGAATAATTTGATAAAGTCGACTTTTTCTTTTAGGGTTTTCGTGCGAATATGGCGGTCGCTTTTTTTAGGATTTCATTTTCCATTTCAAGTTCCCTAATTCTCTTTTCTAATGCTTTTACTTCTTTAGGTGTAACAGTCTTACCATCCTCAGTGATCACAGGTGTAAGTTCTTTTGTCCATTTATAGATTGTCCCGGTGGGTATGCCATACTCACGGGACAACTTAGATACTGATTGCCCGCTTTGAAATAATTCGACGATTTGTTGTTTAAATTCGTTTGAATAACGATTGCCTGTTGAAGACATGAGATCAACTCCTTCCTTATATTCTATCATAAGAAGGATTCTTACTCTTTGTGTCTACTGTTCTATATTAACAGCACAAGCACTTAAAGTAAACAATCCTACAACCATCCATAACACTAACATTTTTCTCATACATTTTCCCTCACTATAGATAACAATGCAATCAGTAATGTTATGATAATAATACTTTTTTTTATTTCCATTTAAGAACCCTCTCCTTCTACTACTTGTTGATTAATAGTGATACTTCCAGATGTATAGTCTCCAACCATTTTTATTCGATATTCACCTATGATTGTGGAGATCTTATTGATACCATTTGTTAAATCGATAATTTGATTATTTGGATCAATTAATACGACTTTAAAACGACCTTGTTTGATTTGAATACTCAAATCTATCTCAATCCGGATCCATCAGCAAATGAATCTAATAAGTACGTCCCACTAAATTTTTCAAACTGTAATTGATCATCACTTCCTGTTTTACTAAAGAAACTAAATGAAGTCCCTTCTGCGATGATATACTGATCATCATCAAATAACTTACCTTTATCATCAATTTTTAAACTAAGTCTTATGACTGCAGATATTGCTAAGATGAAAATAATGGCAACACCCATGATAATTATTACTTTATTTCTCATACTTGTTCCTTTTGTTTTACTTAATTAGTATTTAATTCAGTTTCAATACATTATCTACAATTTGCTTAATAATATCTGCTCTTTTTTCTTTATCAAACAAGTCAGTAAATAAAAACTCATTGTATGTATCACTATTAAGAAAAATCACCTGTAATGGAGTAATTATTTGCAAAGCATATAGTTTTAACTCCGTATCGCTTTTTTTACCTTTAAAAAACTCGTTTAACACTGGTAAAATTAATGAAATTGTATCTGTGCTACCACGTTTCATCTCATTTGATACGCCTATTACAGATAGATGATAAGTACCAAAAACAAAATCTCCAATATCAGTCATGGTCTTTAGTAAACGGTCATAAGCTGACATTCCTGTCAAATCATCTGATGTCATATGTAATTGATTTGTAATATGATCTAAAATATTTCCTGTGGCAATGTAAATTAGGTTTTCTTTTGAACCAAAATGATAGTTAATCAGTGCAAGATTCACTTTTGCTTTTTCTGCAATATCTCTTACTGTAATTTGTTCGGGATCCATATGATTGTTTAACATCTTCATAGTTACTTCTAAAATTTTATCTTTTGCCTTCATAATATCCTCCATTTTTTAAACGTGTTTAACCTTTAAACTTATTATATCATAGTAAACTTATATATGTCAATATTTTTTTAAACGTGTTTAATTATTATTGGACATATACATATCATATGTCTTATTAAATTAAAGATTCTAAAATAAGTACCCTATCAGTAATGGTGCAAAAGTTAACATCAAGTTCGATATATTATGAATGAGTATTGGTATAATTATATTTCTAGATTTGTAAAAAGCGTAGCCCTCAATCATGCCCAATATCAAAGCTGTAAACAACTGATAAGAATCATAAGTCATCGAAAATGGATGAAATCTATAACTGACATGTGCTGCTGAAAAAATCAAAGAAATCAGAATCAATGATCCAAAAACTTTTCTTTTTGAAACCTTTTTACCATATATAAAATAACCATTTAAAAGAAGGGTAAGTCCAAAACCTCTAAATAAAACTTCTTCACCAAGCCCTGGAAAAACACTTTGGAAGATAACAGTATCTCTTAATCGACTCATATCACTGATCTGATAGTTCGTGAGTGTTAACCAAGTTTGAGTATCAAAAAGATAAACTAAAAGATATACAACTGATAACCCAATAGGAAAAAGTAGAACAAAATAAAATACATATTTCAAGTTATCTTTAAGTCCCTTGAATACTTGATAAGGTACGCTTTTAAAACAAACTAACGTCAATATCACACCTGTTACAAACATAATAAGCTGTTGATAAATGCCTGTAAGTAAATATGAATCAAGAACAATCATATCTCTTGTAAAGATCAAGAACAATTCAAACAAAAAATCAAATACAGCAAGTATGAGTATACCAATAATTACAGTTTTTGTTTGAAATTCTTTTTTCAATTCTTTCATTTATAGATTTCCTCGTTTTTTTTATTCTGATTATTTAAACATGTTTAATATATCATAATCAAATGATATCTGTCAATGATATCTGTTTTTTTTACTGTTTTTACAATAAAAATTGTATAAACGTATTCTTCTATGTCTTTAAACTGTTAAAAAAGTCACCTCTACTTCTACTTATAATCTATTGACAAAAACAAAACCTTAACATAAAATACTAGATAAACAAAAAACGCGACATAACGAAAGGACATATTATGCTATATAATCGAAAAGACCTGGTTAAACTTATAAGACCGTGGGTTGAACATCAATCTAAAATCATCGCAGCATGGGAAGGGGGATCAGCAGCAACTAATCGTATGGACGAGTACTCAGATTTAGACTTATCGCTTGTTGTATCTGATGATCAAGTTGAGCATACATTTGATCTTTTTGAAGCATTTTTAAAAGATCACTTTACCATCATTCGCAAATATCGTGTACCAGAACCGACATGGCACGGATTATCACAGTGTTTCTTTCAAATTAGTGATGTTACAGATCATCTATACTTAGATATCGCTGTGATCAAGGAAAGCTTACCAGATAAACTTATGGAAAAAGACCGTCATGGCATCGCAAATGTATGGTTTGATCGAAAGCACATCTATGATGGTTCACCATCAAGCGAAAAAGATATGCGTATTAGAGGAAAAAAACTGTATGAAAGTGTCACTCAAAGTGATTTTTTAATGATTTTAGAGATCAACAAAGGTATTGCAAGGAAACAATTTATAGATGTTTTTCCAACATACTTTACTTTCATATCAAGACATTTAGGTATCATGCTTAATTTAAAGCATCGTCCAGAAAGAGCTGATTTCAATTTAAGATACGGACGTCTAGACTATTCTAAGGAAGATGTCAAACTCATTGAAGATAGTTTTAAAGTATCTGATATAGAATCATTATCAATCCAGTTCTCAAAAATCCAAGCACGTTATCAAGAGCTAAAAACTGAGCTATTTGATCTATGGTCTAAGTAATATTAAATAACAATATATAATAGTATCGATTCCTGCTATCGATACTTTTTTTAATGAAAACGTCTTCATCATATTGTACATTTAAAAGAAAGGTGTATAATATAAGTAGAACGACAGTTTACTTTTATAAGGAGAGTTTATGAAACGAGAAGAAAAAAAACAAAGATTATACCAACATATACTAGATCAAACGCTTAAATTATTAGAGCATAAATCTTGGTCAGCAATTACCGCAGAAGATATTGTTAAACAAGCTGAAGTAAGTAAAAGAACGCTATATGCTTATTTTCCTAGTATACATCTCATTTATTTAGCTCTTATCAAAAAGTCATTCGAACAGAGAAATGCATATTTAGATGCTCACATGGATTTAGATCAAGAGATTAAAACCTTATTATATAATCTTGCAAAGCATATTATGACTTTTTCTTTGAGTTCAAGTATTGAAGCAAACCTCATCAATCAATACGATGAAAATCTTTATATTGAACAATATCCAGTTCATGTAAAAGAAATCAGTGATATTGCTAATAAATATGAGTTAAGCCAATTATTCATCAATAAGGAACTAGACACAAATATATACAACAAATATCTAGCTATTTTTTTGTGGAGTTCGATTACAGGATGGATAGATATTATCAAAAGCAAAAAAAACTGGCTAACAACTTACTTTCAAAGTGACATAGATAAACTCTATGAAGAACACTTAAACATATTAAATAAATTTTTGGAGACATTATGAAAAAAAGAACGATTAAAAGCATTGTAATGGTAGTGCTCATTGCAATGATAACAACATTAGCACTTATTCCAGTTATCAATGGTGCACTTGAACCAGTCAAATATGACCTATCAAAAGATATCTATGATGACGAAAGCGCATATATGACTGAAGACCAATTCCATTTGATAAAAGCAGGTATGTCATCTGCTAGTAGTCATAACATGCAGCCATGGTTAGTTAAGATTGTAGATGAAAGCACGTTTGAGGTATATATCGATCAAAGTAAATTGTTACCCGTTGTTGATCCAAACAATTATCAAACATTGATGAGTATCGGCGGATTTCTCGCAAACATAGATGATGAGGCTTCATCAAGAGGTATGATGATTGAAATATCATATGCTGAGAATATTGACTTCGAACTTGAAAGTCCAAAGGTTGCTACCATTTCAATCATCCAAGGTACTACAATGAACCCAACAGACATAAGATCAGGTTCAACATATCAAAATGATGGTGATAGTTTAAATCAACAGACTTCATTTAACCCTCAACAAGAAATGGATAGATTTTTTGAACAAGGATATACCATTGATCTTATCAAAGATGAACAATTAGAAACATTCAAAGCATTTTTATTAGAAGGAACCACAATTGAATCTACGGATCAAGCTGCAATGGATGAACTCTTATCGATTTTTAGATTTTCTCGACATTCAAAAAATGTGTTTAGATATGGTCTATCACTTAACACAATCTCAAGACCAATGCAATTCTACATTGAATCATTAGTTGGCATGACATCAAACTGGGAGTCTTTTGGAAAATCTTCAATAACAACATTTGAAAAAAGATTAGCTTCTGAGTTTTCGTACTTCGTTATTTCGAAAGAGCAACCATCTCAACTTGATTACCTTCATGTTGGCTACTTATCACAATGGTTATCATTAGAACTCTCATATGTAAATCTAAGACCTGCAGTACAACTGATAGAACCATTACATGGCATGAATCAAGTCTTAACAGACGCAAAAGAACAATTAAACATAACAAATGAAGTTATGCTGATTATTGGTGTCAAATGGTCAGAACCATCAAAAGCATATGAATCCATTCGCCATCAAGTCATGGACATAATCTTGTAGTGTAGAATCTATATTTAAAAATCTTAAATATTATAGAACATTAGTTGATTCCTATAAATCAAAAAGCATCCTATTTATGGATGCTTTTTCATATATTAAGTTCTTATCAAATTACACGAATTATACTTTGATTCGTTTAAGTTATAGAGAATCAAAAGTTAATCTTTATTTCAATAAGTTTTTGAAGCAAAGCCATATCTTGATGACTATGAATCTCATACTGAAAAGACTTTCCTTCAGCATATTGTTTAGATTCTTTTAGTGTTTCACTCACTTGACTCAGCATGATATCATCTTCGATTTGCATGATTGCTTTAGTTCCAAATACTAAAACACACGTAAAAAATCCTTGATTCGGATAAAGAAATATAAGGTTGCGCTCAACTTTTCCATTGATTAAAATAATTTTTTTGCACCAACCGGTTTTTTTTGAATAAAATTTCCATTCAACTCGGATAGTACCATAGTCCATAATTAATGATTCAATCGCTGTCCAAAAAATGTGATTTTCATTCAATGTTGTTTGGACTTCTTCTTCAGTTGGATGTTTACTTTTATCTGTATATACACTTAACATTATGCTTCCTCCAAAAATAGGCTTTTTTAATGAATTAGAAAATCTGTAAATGATCCATTATATGAATCATTTTTTGTAAAAAATATTTGCACAGTCAATACAAAAAATACATTTTCATCTTTACTTCAGATTGTCAAACTAATTCTTATGAACCCTATTCTAAAAAATATCACAAAATTTATTTATATAAATTAACTGTTGTTTATAATAAACATATTTTTATTTTATAATCTTTATCGATTTTTTTGACTTCACTTAAGCATTTATATAAAATGATAATCGCATAACAACTATAGCAAAGGAGAAAGAGAATATGCACAAAATTTTTGCATTATCATTAATGCTTGTTGTGATTTTCACACTATCCGCTTGTCAACTAAACCAAGCAGGTGAAGAATCATTAACTATATACACTGAGCGTCATTACGACACCGATCAAATTTTATATGATCAGTTCACTGAAGAAACTGGCATAAAGATTAATCTTGTTCGTGATGAAGCAGATAAGTTGATTACTCGTCTTGAAAATGAAGGCGAAGACACAGAAGCTGATCTATTAATTATTGTAGATGCTGGTCGATTAGGAAGAGCAAAAGAACTTGATTTATTGCAACCAGTTGAATCAACGATTATAGATGAAAATGTACCCGAGAGTTATCAAGATCCAGAAAACTATTGGTATGCTTTAACCATGAGAGCAAGAGTGTTTGTTTATCATCCAGATCGCGTATCTGAAAACGAGTTATCAACATATGAAGATTTAACAGATCCTAAATGGGAAGGTCGTATTGTAACACGTTCATCAACTAACATCTACAATCAATCTCTTATGTCTTCATTTATTGAACTATGGGGTGAAGATGAAGCATTATCATGGGCACAAGGTCTAACTGCTAACTTCGCAAGAAGTCCTCAAGGTAATGACAGAGATCAAGCAAAAGCAGTCGTTGCTGGTGAAGCAGACCTTGCAATCATGAACACATATTATATCGGTAAAATGTTATACTCAAGTGATCCACTTGAAGTTGAAGTTGCTGAAACTGTACGTGTGTTTTTCCCAAATCAAGAGACTACAGGCACACACGTTAATGTCAGCGGTATTGGTGTTGTTAAGCATTCTGAAAAACAAGAAAACGCAATCAAACTCATTGAATACCTAACATCAGTTGATGCTCAATCATCTTATGCAAACGCAAATTATGAATTTCCTGTAAACCCATTAGTTGCTCCACATGAATTACTTGCATCATGGGGTACATTTAATAAGCAAAACATTACTCTAGATACATTACGTGAACATGCAACTTTAGCTGCAATGCTCATGAATCAAGCAGGTTGGGTATAAGAAAAAAAGGTGGCATCTGTGAAGAAATATATCAAATATAAAACAGATATATTTACCATATTAAGTATTATAAGTGGCATACTCATATTATTGCCGCTTTTTAATATTTTAGTTGAACTTTTTAGTCCAACAACTCCAGAGTGGATCCACATTAAAACATATTTACTAAGGACATATATTACAAACACAGTCGTATTAGTTCTATTGGTATCTGTCATCGCAATCACTTTAGGTTTATTTTCAGCATATTTTATATCTAGATTTGAATTTAAAGGTAGAAAACTACTGAGTTGGTTACTCGTCTTACCGCTAGCTGTTCCAGCATATATCGCAGGTTATATCTATGCAGATATGACAAGTTATACTGGCACACTCACTCGACTACTTGGTTTTCTTGGTATTGATCATTCTATAAACATCATGCATACTTTTGGAGCATCCGTCATCTTTGCGTTCACCTTATATCCATATGTATATCTTCTGTCTTTATCAAGTTTATCTAGACAAAGTTCTAATTATAATGACTCAGCTAAACTTTTAGGTGCTAACTCCTTTAGACGTTTTATGACAGTCACTTTACCTCTGCTTAGACCAGCACTTGTTGCTGGTAGTCTACTTGTTATTCTTGAGACATTAAATGATTATGGACTTGTCCAATATTTTAATATTCGAGTGTTTAGTTTTGCGATATTTAATGCCTGGTTTCAACTAGGAGATGTCACATCTGCCATAAGACTTTCAGCCTATTTAATGCTTACAGTCTTCATGATCATCCTTATCGAAAGAGCCTTAAGAGGTAAAAAGAAATACCATATGCCAAGCAAATCAAAACTTATCTCAAGACAAAAGCCGAAATTACCATTAAAGATTTTTATATACTTCTTTTTACTCACAATTCTTTTCATTGGATTTTTCATTCCTGTTTTACAGATGCTGTATTATTTATTCTTAACAATAAAAACAACTTTAACAGAAGGTTTACTCATTATCACTTTACAAACGATCATTTCCGCAATCATTGCGACTTCAGCAATCGTCATCATCGCAGTAATCATGGTAAACTTTAATCGTTTGAAAAAAAGAAAACCACTGCATAAATACTGGGTGAAAATCTCTAACTTAGGCTATGCGATCCCCGGAGCTGTTATCGCTGTATCCATTCATATCTTTTTTGTGGATTTAGATCGTTTATTATCACCTATTTATAGGTTCTTCAATCCAGATAGTCCAACCTTAATCATTACAATGAGTGTATTTACACTACTATTTGCCTATGTCATTAGATTTCTAAGCATTGGATTTAATGCAGTTGAAAGTCAATATGAAAAAGTTGGTACACATTTTACAGAATCAGCTTACATGCTTGGGTCATCAAAACTAAAAGCTCTCATCACAGTTGACATACCGATGATTTATCCAGGATTAATTACAGCATTTATATTAGTGTTTGTTGATGTCATAAAAGAACTACCATTAACATTAATATTAAGACCCACAAATTACGATACTTTAGCTACAAGTGCTTATGTCTATGCGAGTAACGAGATGATTCAAGAAACATCAATGCCATCACTCATTCTCATATTAATCGCATCAACATTGATATTTATCATAACACATTATAAAAAAGGGGTGTTTAGCAATGTCCATTAAATTAGAAAACATACATTTTAAATATGAAAAAGAACACCCTATTCTTACAGGATGTTCATTAACAGTAACAAACGGAGATATCGTTGCAATCCTTGGTCAAAGCGGATCTGGAAAAAGCACATTACTTAGAGTTTTGGCTGGACTTGAAAAACCGGACGCAGGTATAATCACTTTAGATGATGTTGTTTTAAATGATATTCATCACTTTGTTGATCCTAGCCTTAGAAAGATTGGTATGGTCTTTCAAGATTATGCATTATTCCCACATTTAAACATCGAAAAAAACATTGCATATAGTTTATCGAAAAAATCAACTATAGAAAAAAACAAAATCGTTGATGAGTTACTCGAACTCATAGAGCTCAAAGAAAAAAAGGGCTATTATCCTCACGAGTTATCAGGAGGACAACAGCAACGTGTTGCGCTAGCAAGAAGTTTAGCAGCAAATCCTAAAGTACTTCTTCTTGATGAACCATTTAGCAACTTAGACGCTGATCTAAGAGCTCAAATAAGACAAGATTTAAAACGTATTTTAAAGGAAAAAAATATAACCTGTATATTCGCAACCCACGATTTAGCAGATGCAATTGATATTGCAGATCATATTTATCAAGTTAAAAATGGAATCATAGAATATATGAAAAACACGGAATAGTACCCGTGTTTTTTTATTTGACTAAAACCGATTCAAGTTGATCAGTTATATCTTTTAAAGACTGATCTTTGAGACATTTAAAATATAACGATCTTAGTAATTGCTTCACATTATTTTTACATATAATATCATTTGGGAGAGGTAATTGTTCATCCATATGCAGCATATCATCAATCCACTTAAACACAAACTCATTTGACAATATCTTTCGATCAAGTCCGGTCTTTAGTGCTATTGCCAAACGCTCATCTTCATTAAACATATAAAAATGATGTTGATCTTTTATTTTCTTGCTAACTGCATGAAACATCAACTCAAGTTTCGATGCATCAAACCATGATAACCCCATAAACATTTTAATTAAATCAGCACTATGTGCTATCGCATGAACCCATCCAAGTTTACTGTCATATCCTGTTAACATCTCTTCTTTTGAGAAATATAACATAAACCTATCAAAAGTTTCATGGATCAACTGTTTAGATATGACATCATCTCTTTGATGAACATAAACGAAAATAACAAGTTGCAAAACTGTAAAACTTCTTTTTAAAACACTATTTTGATGTTGATTACTCATATCATAGAACAAGAAATTATCACTGATCAACCGAGAAAGGTATTTTTCTAAAGTTTTATCATCTAGTAATTGATCATGAAACACATGTGCGAGCACTTCATAGACAAGATGATCTCTAATATAAGGATCTTCATGTCCTATGTTTTCTAACAATGCTTTTATAAGTGCTTGAATATCCACTTTAGAAAAATCAAATTTGCTTTCTTTAATATTCTCTAAATGTTTAATCATTTGTTTTTCCATCTTTACTCTCCTCGTAAAAATTTATTTTCATGACTATTTTAGAACATGCTTCTTCATTGCTTTTGTAAAACCTTCATTGTCATAAGTGTCAGTAATATCATCTGCAACTTTTTTTAAATCTACATGTCCATTGCCCATAGAAATACCTAAACCTGCAGTTTTTATCATCGTAATATCATTTTCTTGATCACCGATTGCAAGCACATCTTTAATATCAACATGTAGCAAATCGGAAAGTTTTAAAACTGTTCTTCCTTTATGAGATAAGTGATGTCCTATATCTAAAAAGAAAGGTCGACTTTGAACCATTGATATACCTTTTGTATCTAACAAAAACTGTTTAAGTGTTTTGATCTTCTCAATCGTATCATCAATGACAAGTATTTTAAAAACACCTGTTTTGATATAGTCTTTAAGTTCACATTTCTCTACAATATGCGTATCAAACACACCAATTTTTTCATGGATTTTGATTGCTGCTTGTTTGGTTGTAACTACATCTTTGGTTGTATACATTAAGAAGTCAAGATCTTCTTCAAAACATCTATCTATGATTCGATGAAGTATGCCTTCAGGTAGAACTTCTTTATGTATAATTTTATTATTTTTAAAATCATAGATAATCGCACCATTACCGCAAATCACAGGTAAATCAATTTCTAATCTTTCTACGAGTTCTTTAGTTGCTACCATATGTCTACCTGTTGCGATTGTAAACATAATGCCTTGTTCTCTTAATTTTTTTATTGTTCTTAATGTCTGATTTGATACATATTGCTTATGTACCAAAGTTCCATCTAAATCTGCGATTACTAGTTTCATGTTTTCACCCACATGTAGTTTATATATTATACTTTTCAAAAAATGTCATTTTTACTTTATCTATACCATTTCAGACAATCATTATCTTTAGATAAACAAAGTGATTAGATACTGAATAACACCGATGAAAGCTCCAAGGAATAACCCAACGATTTCAACAAAACGTAACTCTTTATTCATAAGTCCAAAAATTATTTTCTCAAACTCAACGAAATCTAATGTGTCAATTTTTTCTTTAACCATTTGATAAATATTTAAATGATCAAAACTTGCTTTCTTAAATTCCTCGAGCATTTGATTAAACATTTCATCACTATGTTTGTTCATGTATTTTTCTATAAACGGTCTAACTTCTCCACCCATAAACATTGCGATCGCTGGTGGGATTGCTTCTGCCAATTTATCAATAATAACTTTTTTCAACTTTTCTTTGATTACATCCATATGTGCTTCATTGAGTAATTGATCCATCATAGCCTCTTTTGACAACAACTCTTGTTCAATAATTTCAGCTAACGAGACAGCGATTTGGTCTTTTCTCTTTGGAAAAACCCCTTGAATCTTAAACCCTAAAACATGATGTGGATTGATTGGTCTAAAAAGCATCTTAATAGCGATTTTGTTTGTTAGCCATCCGATAAGTCCACCAATAAAGATAAATAATAATAATTTCTCAATTTCCATAATACACCTCATCTTAAATCATTTATCAATAAAATAATCCTAAATCATTATAGCATAATTTGTATAGTTTTTCTCTATAATAGAAGATATCTGTTTTCAACTAAAATCTATAATGCTTTATATACTACTATGATAACAACATCTTCACATAGGAATCACGACAAGTCTCAAATTGCTTGGTTTATATATAGTGTTTTTTAAATTCAATAATTAAATATCGATAACCTATTGACACACAATGACTAATTATGATAAATTAAACATGTTTAAATATCTACATATGTGGTCTTTAACACAATAATTTTTTAAATATATACAATGAATGGATGGACTCAAATGATCAATTACAAAAATATCACATTAAAAAGACTTACAAAAGATGACAAACACATCTATTATGAATCTGGATTTAAACATCCTGACGAACAAGTAGACTATCTAACAGGCACAGATAAATCATATTCATATAGTCAAATATCAGATTATGTTGATCATGTGGTCGACCAAAATGATCGCATAGATTTTTTAATTTTTTCTGAGACAAGACTTGTCGGTGAAATTGTGTTTAGTCACATAGACACATTAACTAAACATTGTGATTTTAGAATTGCGATATTTAATCAAAGTGACTTCAGTAAAAAGTACGGATCTCATGCCATGAAAGCTGGTCTAGATTATATGATCTCAAAACATGAAATAGTGTCATTCTCTCTAGAAGTTTACACATTTAATCTTCGAGCTATTCATGTTTATGAAAAATTTGGATTTAAAATAATAAGTCGACACAAAGATGCTAAAAATAGAGATTATTACATCATGAGACTTACAACAGAAAAGCATTAACATATATAAATAATACTCAAAGGAGAACAAAATGCATCAAAATCAACTCACTCAAAAACAAAAAGAAACTATATATACTGACCTTGACAATATAAACCTTAAGTGGAAAACCACGTTTTCTTCAAATCCTAAAGCATTAAAAGACTATTACCACCCACAAGCAATCATCTTTTATGAGAACGAGACTCACAAAATAGGCGATGAACATATCATCAACACTTATCTTAGAATGAATAATAATCAAAAAACGATTGATAACCTATCAGTATCTTATCGAGCGGTACTCAATGGCAATCAAGATATTGTTTATGAGTCAGGACACTTCTTATTATCCACCAAAGAGATATATCAATATATGGTCATATGGTCAAAAAAAGATTCTATATGGTACCGTGAACTTGAAGTCCTAGCAAGATATAACCCTCAAGAAATCAATGAAGATCCTCTTAAACCTTTAAGAGATCAGTGGGGTATCATAGCAAGCAATCAAGGTTGCAAAGCTTTGATTGAAAATTTATATACAAAAGACTGTGTCTATTACAATCAGGGTAATGTTTATACTGGTCACGAGCAGTTAAATCAAATGTATTCTTATATGAATCAACCAGAATATACTGTTCATTTAAAAAAAGATTTCAGCGTTGTTGTAAATGCATCCTTAGCATATGAAATAGGAACATGGATCCTCCCAAACTATCAAGACAAATACTTTGTGATTTGGATTAAAGATCGTGATGGTTTATGGAAAATGAAATTAGATTCAAACTGGTAAATAATAATTCACATCTACAACTCATGTTTTTAATAAGCGGTTTACCGCTTTTTTTCTTGTTTTTTTAGTGAGAGTAACACCCCAAGAACAATCGATAAATAACTTGCCATGAGTACTCTATATGTAGAAGGCAACATAAATGTAATCGTATGTGCAGGAATCCAAAATAACGGTATAGTTTTCATAATCACGAATGAAAAGAAAAAATGATAATCTATCTTTTTCACAACATCATCAAAACGAACAGTTACTATTTTTTTAATTGATCCTTCTCCTAAGTCAATATATGTATCTGTGAATCTATGAAACATCATAAATGTAGGTGCAAATATGACATTCATTGAAAAACTAATCATAAATGCATAAATAAGTTTATTTAGAAACTCATTTTCGAAAATAATTTGATTGTTAAATATTGTTTTTATACCTCCATCAAATAGTGGAAACACAAAAACAAATACCATCCCTAAAAAGCCCCAGATGATTGCTTTAATATAAACTCCAGGATCTCTAAAATAATATCCAGTTCTAATTCTTTTAACTAAAATCTCACCCATACTGGCTAGAATCATCGTTTTTAGAAAACCCATAGCATAAGGAAAACGCGTTGTTAGTTCTACAAAAATTTGATTTGTCCTCGGTAAAAATACAAACAATGATATGAAAAGCAAAATACATCCCCAAATAAAATCTTTAATTTTCATAAGTCACCTCGAATATATCTATACTCATGATAACTTATAAATAAAAATTTCACAAGAAAAAAAGGCACTAGGCCTTATATCTTTATAAATATGGGTTTTCTTTTTTCAAATACAGTGATTTCATCAAATCCTGCTTTTTTAAGTAATGCAATCGCTTCATCAAATCCAAAATAGTAATCTTTAACATAATGAGCATCAGACCCAAAAGTCACAATCTTTCCACCAAGTCTTTTATATGCTTTCATAATATCTAAAGAAGGATGAACAGAACCTAATCCATATCTAATACCTGAGGTATTAATCTCCAACCCTTTACCTTTTTCAATTAATACCTTTAAAAACATCTCAATCGTATCCTTGTGATCTTCATAGTTATACTTACGCTCATCATATGTTCCCCATCTAATAATATAATCGATATGTCCAAACACATCAAAATTTTCGTAGTTTTGTACCGTCTCTAAGCAGATTTCAAAGTATCTTTGATAAGCTTCTTTTTGAGATTTTCCTCTATAAAAATCTAGGTTATAAAAATCCAATCCATCTCCTGAATGAATCGAGCAAACAACAAACTCAAAGGGGTATCTGTTTAAAAACTCATTAAGTCGATCATTTAAATGGGGTCTATATCCAATTTCAACACCTACCGCAAGTGGAAAGTTTTCCTCTTTTTCGACTTTCTTCAAATCGATCATGTATCTATCATAATCAATTAAGTCGTCAAAAAGTTCTGCTACACTATCAAAATCTACATGATCTGTAAACATAAGTTTTGAAATACCCATCGATTTAGCTTTTTTAACATATGCTTTAAATGTCGCATTTGGATCTGCGTCAGGTGAATAATTGGTATGCATGTGTTGATCAATGATTTTCGGATTCATTTTTTATTCTGTCTCCTTTTTAACTCATTTTTAATATCATCTGGTTTAATGCCTTGTTCAACCATTAGCACTAAACTGTGATAAACAAGATCTGATAACTCATAAATCAGTTCATCTTTATCTCTATTTTTGGCTCCAATGATGACCTCAGCAGTTTCTTCTCCAACTTTCTTTAATATCTTATCCAAACCTTTATCAAATAAATAGTTAGTATATGAACCTTCAACAGGATGCTTTCTTCTTTCTTCAATGGTTGCGTAAACCTCATCAATGATATAAGATGAATCACTTAACTGAGTTGTTTCAAAAACAGGTTCAAAAAAACATGATCGATGCATCGTGTGACAAGCAACACCTTTTTGATCAACCATCAACAACAATGCATCTTGATCACAATCATAATACATGGCTTTTACATATTGGATATGACCTGTTGTCTCACCTTTTTTCCATAGTTCTTTTCTACTTCTGCTATAATAGTGAGCAACCTTTTCATCTACTGTTCTTTGATAAGCTTCCTCATTCATATAGGCAAGCATTAATACTTCTTTCGTATCATAAGCTTGAGTGATTACAGGAACTAGTCCTTGTTCATTAAATTGAATTGGTTTCATTGTTTGCTCCCTTCGATGCGTACATTGATTCCTGCATCTTTAAGATATGATTTTAAATCGTTAATCATAATTTCTTTATAGTGAAATACTGATGCAGCAAGTACTGCATCTGTATCAGTTTTTGCTAACGCTTCTAAAAAATGTTCTTTTATACCTGCACCACCAGATGCAATGATTGGCACTTTAACTGATTTTGCTAACAAGGTCAATAACTCTAAATCATACCCGTTTTTCATACCGTCTTCATCAATTGAGTTGATACATATTTCTCCTGCACCTAATCCTACTCCTTTAATTGCCCATTCGATCACATCTAAATCGGTTTTATTTCTACCACCATGTGTATAAACTTTATAAGTCCCATCTAAATCTTTTTTCGCATCAATGGATAAGACAACACATTGATTACCAAACTTCTGAGCTGCTTCCTTGATTAACAAAGGATTTTTGATTGCTCCTGAGTTAACAGATATCTTATCAGCACCTCTTCTAAGAATATTTGTAAAATCATCAATCGTATTGACACCACCACCAACACAAAAAGGTATATTGATTTCTTTTGCAACATCAGATATGAAATCTAAAGATATTTCTCTTGCTTCGTGTGATGCTGTAATATCATAAAATATAATTTCATCTGCACCCTCTAAGCTATAGTACTTTGCTAAGGCAACCGGATCATCAACATCTTTAATATCTTCAAATTTTTTGCCTTTGACAACTCTTCCATTTTTAACATCTAAACACGGAATGATTCTTTTTGTAAGCATGTGATTGCCTCCTTTAAATCAATTCTTTTCTCATATAATGCTTTACCAATAATCGCTCCATATAGCGACATCCTATTTAACTCAAGGATATCATCCACTGATGAAACACCACCAGAAGCTATGATCATCAGCTTCGTTTCATTAAGCAATTGCTGATAGTCCTTAAAACTAGGACCTTCTAACATCCCATCTTTTGAAACATCTGTGTATACAATCTTTTTAATACCTATTTCTTCCATCTGTTTTGCAAAGTCAATGGTTTTAATCTTACTATTTTTTTGCCATCCTCTGGTAAGTACATATCCGTTTTTAGAATCTATTGAAACAACTATTTTCCCAGGAAAAGCACTGATCATTTGTTTTAATAGTTTTGTGTCTTCAACAGCAACAGAACCAACAATCACTTCAGAAACACCTATAGAAAAAAGATCTTCCATTTGTTTTAATGACCTAATCCCACCACCTACTTCAACTTGAAGAGTTGTTTGATCAACAATTTGTTTAATGATTTCTAAATGATTCATGTTTCCATTTTTTGCACCATCTAGATCAACCACATGAAGATAGGTTGCACCTGCTTTTTCAAAGCTCTTTGCTAATGTAACCGGTTCGTCACTATAGACAGTTTCTTGATTAAAATCTCCTTGTACAAGTCTAATAGCTTTTTGATTTTTCAAATCAATTGCTGGCAATATAATCATCTAATATCTCCTTGTATGCTTTTAATATATTTGCACCAACCAATCCAGATTTTTCTGGGTGAAACTGTGTTGCATATATATTGTCTTTTCTAATAATCGCAGATATCTCTTCTTCATATGTTGTAAAACTTAAGACTTCATTACTATTAGCACTTACGTAATAAGAATGCACAAAATATACATAGTCTTTTTCACTAATATATTTTAGAATAGGGTCTTTTTTCTTAAAATAAAGTTCATTCCATCCCATATGTGGAACCTTCAAATCAATGTCTAAGTATTTAACATCGCCTTTTAAAAATCCTAAACCTTCATGTCTACCATACTCATATCCAAACTCATAAAGCAGTTGCATTCCTAGACAAATACCAAATAAATATTTCTTCTGATTGACGTGTTTTTTGATAAGAGGTATAAGACCTGATGTTTTAAGTGCATCCATAGCATCTCTAAAAGCTCCGACTCCTGGTAAAACTAATGAAGTTGCTTGCTCAATAATATCTTTATCCTTAGATATGATGGTTTTTATACCAGCCTCATTAAAGGCTTTTAATACTGATTCCAAATTCCCTGAATCATAATCTAAAATCACATTCATTACAGTAACCCCTTAGTCGATGGACATTCATTTGATATGACTTTGCTAGCTTCACTTAGGGCTCTTCCAAAACCTTTAAATATAGATTCAGCTTTATGATGATCATTTGAACCATATAAGTTTTCTATATGTAGATTTATTCTTGCTTCTTGGACAAAAGCTTTGAAAAACTCTTCTACATTTTCAGTAGATAGTGTTCCTAATTTGTCTTGTTTGAACAAAGCATTAAAAACTAGATATGGTCGATTAGAGACATCTACAACTACTCTTGATAAACTTTCATCCATAGGCAGATATACTTGTCCATATCGGTTAATACCTTTATAATTACCAATAGCTTCTTTAAATGCCATACCTAAAAGGATTCCTACGTCTTCAACTGTATGATGATCATCTACCTTTAAATCTCCAGATGCTTTTATCTTTAAATCTAGGTTTCCATGAAATGCAAACAGTTCTAACATGTGATCGAAAAAAGCAATACCGGTATCAACGATAATATCTTTTTTCCCGTCTAAAGTTAATTCTATTTCTATTTCGGTTTCTTTCGTTTTTCTAGATAATTTACTTTGTCTCATTGATAATCTCCTCTATACTTGATATCAAGATATCCATATCATTTTGTTGCTTAATTGTGATTCTATAAAACTCACTTTGATCCTTTGAAAAATCTCTAATCAAAATACCTTTCTCATTAAGTCTTATGCCTAAAGCTTTGATTGGTGACTTAACCCACAAAAAATTTCCCTGTGACTTATAAACTTTAAATCCTAAATCGATTAAAGTTTTCAACGTTTTTTCTCTAACTCGTTTAATCTCATCTATATTATTGAATATGAGATCTCTTTTTGACAATGCCATAAGTCCAGCTTTTTGTGATAAGGCATTTACATGATAAGGAGATCGTACTTTATTCATGATTGACGTAATATCCTTTGAACTTACCATATAGCCTAGTCTTGCGCCAGCAAGTCCATATGCTTTTGAAAATGTTCTTAAAACTGCAATTTGATTATATATAAGTATGTCTTTAATCATGGATTCATTTTGATCTGAAAACTCAATATAGGCCTCATCAATGACCACTAAAGCTTGTGTCAAATTTAATAATTTTAATATATCTTTTCTAGGTATTTGAAAACCTGTTGGATTATTAGGTGTACATAATAAAATCATCTTAGGATTAAGTGATAACTGGCTAATCATTAAATCCATATTTAAAGTAAAATCATCATTTGATGGTACTTTAATATAGTTAGCACCATAAATGTTTGCATAAATTTCATACATTGAAAACGTTGGATCAAAAGATAATACCACGTCACCGGGTTCTATGTATGCTTTAAAGAGTAAATCCAAAAGTTCACTTGACCCATTGCCAATCGTCATCAAACTAGAATCAATGCCTATATACTTGGATAAGGCTTGTTTAAGGGATTTTGATTGATGATCAGGATAATACTCTACGCCTTGTAATGATAAACTTATGTCGTCCAAGTAATTGTTCGATTCATTCGCATCAAGCTTTAAAAGATATGGTTGATCTATAACTTGATATGGTTTCAAACTGATAATATTTTTCTTTGCTTTCATATCTTTGTTACTTCCTAAATCTTGATTCTATTGATCTAGCATGTGCGCTTAATCCTTCTGATTCAGCAATTCTAATAATGCTATTTTTAGCCTTTTCTAAAGCTTTTTTTGAATAATAAACATAAGAACTTTTTTTGATGAAATCTAAGACAGATAGACCAGAAGAAAATGTTGCTGTTCCACTTGTAGGTAATGTATGATTTGGTCCTGCAAAATAATCACCTACAGGTTCTGGACTATATGGTCCTATGAATATTGAGCCTGCATGTTCAATATCCTTAAAAATAGCACTCGGATTATTTGTCATTATTTCTAAATGTTCAGGTGCAATCCTATTAGATATTTCAGCTGCTTGATCTATCGAATCAACTAAAATGATAGCACCATAATTTTTTAAAGAAGATTCAATGATCTCTCTTCTAGATAATGTCTTGATCTCTTTTTCAAGTGCTTCATTGACTTTGTCAGCTAAAGTTTTACTATTAGTGATAAGCATTGCAGCTGCTTTAGGATCGTGTTCTGCTTGAGCCATTAAGTCACATGCTATATAGTTTGGATCAGCAAACTCATCTGCAATGATTAAAACTTCTGATGGACCGGCTATCATATCAATACCTACAGAACCTGATACAATCTTTTTTGCAATAGCAACATATATATTGCCAGGTCCTACTATTTTTGAAACTTTAGGGATGGATTCCGTTCCATATGCGAGTGCAGCAATCCCTTGTGCTCCACCAACTTTATAAATTTCATCTACACCTACCAATTTTGCTGCAGCTAAAATATGATCATTAATCTTACCCTCTTTATTTGGTGGAGTAATCATCACGATTTTTTTAACACCGGCAATCTTTGCTGGTAATGCATTCATTAGAACTGTCGATGGATATGCTGCTCTTCCACCAGGTACATAAATGCCAACACTTTGGATTGGACTCACCTTTTGTCCAATGATTACACCGTCTTCTTTTTCATATTCAAAAGAATCAATCAATTGTTTTTGATGATAAAACTTGATGTTTTCAATTGCTTTTTTTAGATCCTCAATTAATAATGCATCTACACGACTATAGGCATCATCAATTTCCTCTTGAGTGACTTTAAAACTCATCACACCAACACCATCAAATGCTTTTGTGTAATTAAAAACTGCTTCATCTCTAAATGATTTAACTTCTTTAACAATCGTTTCAACTGTTTGTGTTATTTTTATGTCGTTGATACTCGATCTTAACATCAATTTTTCTATCAAATCCTTTTGATTGATTTGATTTATAATTTTTAACATGCGACTAACCTACCTTTTCCATCTCATCCATTAAACTTGTAATAAGTTTATACTTAAATCGATAACTAACAGGATTTGAGATGAGTCTTGCACTTACATCCATCATCTCTTCTAAAATCTCTAAACCATTAGCTTTCAAAGTCTTTCCAGTTTCAACAATATCAACAATCACATCAGAAAGACCTACTAAAGGAGCTAATTCCACAGAGCCATTGAGTTTAATCACTTCAATGGTTTGATTTTTTTGTTTGAAATACGCTTTTGTAATATTCGGATATTTTGTTGCTATCCTTAAGACATCTTCTCTTTGATGAATAACTTCTTCTTTTTTTCCTGCAATCGCAAACTTACAATATCCAAAACCCAACGGTAGTAATTCATATAAGTTTTTCTCTTCTTCTAAAAGTGTATCTGAACCGATAATGCCAAGATCTGCAACACCATTTTCAACATAAGTTATGACATCGCTTGGTTTAATCAGCATAAATCTCATCTTCTTCGCATCGTCAATAAAAACTAATTTTCGAGAGTTTTCTAAGATTGAATCTCCATACCCAATCATTTTAAACTTCTTTATAGCTTCATCCCCTAATCGACCTTTAGGCAGTGCAATGGTCAAATATTGATCATTATTCATATGACAACACCTCCTTGATGATCTCTTGTGTATTAAGTGTAAATCCAATTGCGGGTATTCTTCTTCCATAATTTTCAGTAAGTGGATCATATCTTCCTCCACTTAAAATTTCTTCTTTACTGCCTTTGATGTAGCCCTTAAAGAGAATGCCATCATAATAATCATAAGTAGACACTAAGGATAAATCAATCATCACTTGGTCTTGATTAGATATGTTTTTAAGTCTTTCCTTTAATCCTTCAAAAGCTATTTGAATCTTTTCATTGACACTATATTGAATCAACTTGGCTTCTACCTCTTTGATATTCCCTTGAAACAAAAAAAATTGATTCAAAAAGACTTTCATTTGTGGAATCATTGGTTTTTTTTCAATGAACTTTTTTAAATCATATAAACTTTTTCTAAATAAAATATCTTTGAACTGATTTTGTTCTTGATCATTAAGTTCAAGTACTTCAATTATGCTATCTAATATTTTTGTGTCAGAGATTTCAATGATGTAATCTAAATTGAATAAGTTTAATATATTCGAGGCTAAGTTAATAATCTCTAAATCTGCATTCGTACCCTCTTCACCAATAAACTCAACTCCAAACTGTCTAACAGTATCTATTTGATTTGACGAAGACTTTGTAAATATTGTAGAGTTGTAGAATACCTTTAACATCATTTGATCTTGAATTCTAGGAATGATTTGTCTCATTAATGAGGTTGTTATATCTGGTCTTAAAACAAGAATTCTTCCATCAGCATCAATGAGTTTAATCATACGTTCTTTTTTAACTCTACGATTTTTTAAAATAAATGACTCGTAATCTTCAAAAAAAGAGGGTTCAAATAATTGATATCCTTCTTTTATAATAAGGCTTTGAAGTTTTTGAGTTACTTCAAATTTCACTTTTTGATATTTTAACTCATCAGAAATATTTAAAAATGTCATGTAATAAATCTCCTTTGATAATAATTCTAAATATAAAAACTGGCTAGTATATGTAAATAAATTACTTTATCACTTTATCATAATAAAGTTATGAATTGATTGTATCACAAAAACATCCACATGACAAGAAAATAACACTATTTTTTTATATTTAGTTCATGATAACGCCTATAATTTTGATAAACTTATTTTAATGGGTAATACTTAACCTTGTTATATACCTATCCATTCGTTGATTGTGTTTAATTTAATCAGAAAAAAACAAAAGATCGCATCTCAAAATAACTGCTGTCAAGTAGTTTTCCTATTTTTTTAAAAGCTATTAAGTACTGGGAAAACGTTTTCGTTATTTTTTACGAAAACTTATTTTTTTATTATTTTTAACGCTATATAAAGGCTTTTTATTATGGTATAATTAAGAAAACGTTTTCTCACTTTCTATTTTTTGAGACTTTTTTCGATGTTATAATAACGGTAGCGGAAAGCGCTATCAAAAAATCTTAGAAAGAGGAAATAAATTATGAAGTATCTTAAATTAATTATCTTAGGACTCATGATCAGTATTGCATACGCCTCAATAGCAAACATAAACGTAAATGCTGCTGAAACTGATGATGTCATTTTGATTTATGCAGAAACTCCAAATACATTTACTGCACCACACATATGGACATGGGATGATGACGGCACAGGTGCATTTGCTGATCTTGGATGGCCAGGAAAAGAAATGATCAGCGATCCTAATAATCCAGGTTGGTATTATTTATATATCCCATCTACAATGACAAACGTAATTGTCAATGGCAATGATGGTACTGTACAAGGAGAAGCGTTTGCTGTTAATGGACAAAACGTATGGGTTACATTTACTGAAGGCTTAAATGCAGAAAATGAAACCATTTATGAACCAACGTTATCATTAGCTCAGTTAACTGTTGGCGATCTCCCAACATATGTACCAACAAAATACGTTTATGCTTATGTTCCAGTTGAATGGGATACTGCTGGCGTTTGGGCATGGTCACATCCTGATGGAACAAATGTTTTCCCATCATGGCCAGGACAAGAAATGACTCTATTAGATGATGGTTGGTTTAGAATTGAAATACCAACATCTGCAAACAGAGTGATTATTAATGACATGGGTGATCCAGTTGTTCAAACAATCGATATTGATATTCCAACTGAAAATGTCTATATCGTATTAAAAGAATTAAATAATGATGGAAAATATGAAGTTGAACTTTTCAACGAAAAACCAATTTTCATGGAAGACGCATTCGAAGTCTATATTACAGTTCCAGATACATGGACAACACCTCATGTGTGGGCATGGTCACATCCTGATGGAACAAATTTATTTACCACATGGCCAGGTGAACCACTAGTTTTTGATGATGAATCACAGACATATAAAGTTATAGTTCCAGATTGGGTAAATCGTATCATAATTAACAATGGCGTTGTTGGCGATGGTGCTGCACAAACCATTGATACAGTACTTGAAATGACTGAAACTACTTATATAAGTGTTGGTGATCAGGATACTGAAGGTAAATATCTAACTACTGTAACTTATGATGAAGAACCAAATGAAGAAACCTTTGATTTATATATTTATTTAGATGAATCTTGGGAAACCCCAACAATTTGGGCATGGTCTCATCCTGATGGAACAAACCTATTTCCTACATGGCCAGGCGAATCATTAGTTTATGATGATGAAGCTGAAGCTTATAAAATCTCATTACCAGTTAGTATAAATCGAGTGATTATTACAAACGGTTTAGAAGGAGATGCTTTAGTTCAAACCATTGATACTGTCATAGATCAAACAGATGATACTTATATCGTTATTGGCGAACTAGATGAAGATGGTAAGTATACGACCACAGTTACATATGGTCAAGTGCCATCATTTGATGAACCTGTTGAAGACGAACCATCAAATACACCTCTCATTATTGGAGGTATTATAGTAGGTACTTTAGTTATTGGTGCTGCTATATTCTTTGTAGTCAAAAAGAAATAATAAAAATGAAAGTCGAAGATGTTAAACATCTTCGCTTTCAACGCTTTTAAAGGAGGCTATATGAAAAGACTATTATGGATACTTTCGCTTGCTACAACTTTAGTTCTTCTTTCAGCGTGTCAAAACCAAGAAGTGGATAATACTATTGTCATTTGGCACGATAAAGAGGAAGTTATTGCTGATGTGATACAAAACCAAATCAATACCAATTTACCAGAAGTACAGATTGAACTTATCAGAAAGGAATCGCTTACTGATACACTAAAACTTGTTGGAAATAACGAATCTGCTGCACCTGATATGTATATATTTGCTCATGATAAAATCGGACTGTTTGCAGAGATAGATATTTTAACACCTATCACAGATCTAATCGCTCCTTCTGTGTTTGATGATTACTTACCTCTTACGAAAGATGCCATCACTTACAAAAACACAATATATCAGCTTCCATTTTATTTTGAAACACTTCTCTTTATGTATAATAAAGATCGTTTATCAACTGAAGAAGTTCCTGAAACGACAGAAGAGTTATATCAATATATGAAAGAAACAACAAATTCTAGACGATATGGATTTGTAGAACAACATTCTAATGCTTATTACAGCGCAGGCTGGATTCATGGTTTTGGTGGATCTATTCTAAAGTCTGATGGAACTCCTGCACTGAATGACGAAAAAACCATTCAAGCATTAACTTATCATAAAAAATTTATCGAATATATGCCAAGTGGTCAAGCTGAATATGCCACAGTAAATGCACTTTTTCTTGAGAAAGTCGCAAACTCAATTATCTCTGGTCCATGGTTAGTGCCACAAGCAAGAGACAATGATATTAATCTTGGATTCGCAAATATGCCCGTTGTTGATGAAACTGGATTGCCAATATCCCCATATGCAGGTGTACAAGGGATACACGTTTTAAAAGTTGCAGTACAAAATCCCGAGAAAAAAGCTATCATTTCAAATATACTTAATGTTTTATCTTCCCCTAATATCGGTATAGAGATGGCTTTATCTAGTGCTGTAGCACCTGCACATGTGCAGGCATACCTAGACCAAGAAATCCTAGAGGATGAACTTGTTATGGCAATGAAAGCCGCTGCAGAAAAAGCAATTCCGATGCCAAATCTTCCTGAAATGGATGTTATGTGGTTAACAACATCCGAGATGCTTGTAAATATCAATTTAGTCGGTAATGATATTCTAGATTCCGCGAACAGTGCTCAAAGAAAATCTGAAGAACTTATCGATTTGATGAGATCTTAAACTATGAGAAAAGATAGAACTTTCATCAAAAAAGCTTACCCTTACTTAACAAGTGCCCCAGCTTTAACGCTCATTGGTTTAATCGTTTTATTCCCTATACTATATACATTCTATATTTCATTTACAAATATGAATATATATAATTGGTTTACATTTAATTTTATTGGGTTTAGCAACTATCAAAGAGCTATATTTGTTATAGATTCAGGGTTCATTAAAGCATTAATATTTACTATCGTTTGGACGACTGTAAATATGGTATTACAACTGATTATTGCATTTATCATCGCATTCTTATTGAATAACAAACTATTAAAAGGCAAAGGTATATACAAAACAATCTTACTCATTCCTTGGGCAATCCCAGGATATGTCTCTATTCTAATTTGGCGCACTGGCATGTTTAACACAGAATTCGGTCTACTTAATCAGTGGTTAAACGCTATGGGTTTAGAATCTATAAAATGGTTAGGATCTAGTGGGATTGCTTTTATAAGCCTAGTTGTTGTTAATTTATGGTTAGCTCTTCCATTTATGGTTATGATCATGGATGGGGCTCTTCAAAGTATTGATCAATCTTATTATGAAGCTGCTGATATGGAATCAGCAAATATTTTTCATAAGATTCTATTCATTACAGTCCCACTTATTAAACCCGTCATTGGTCCCGCTGTAATCATCACTTTATTTACAACTTTTAAGCAATTTGATATCGTATTTTTGCTAACACTTCAACCGGGTTCCAGAACTGGTGCTAATCTGCATACGATTATCACATATGCATACGAGAATGCATTTATTACAAATAATTACGGGTATAGTTCTGCTATCTCAATCATTATTTTTATATTACTTATAGTTTTTGTCATACTAACGAATAAGCGATTAAAGAGAGGAAAAGACAATGTCTAGAAAAAAAAGAAAGCAAATCATCATCAAAAAAATACTTTTGCATTCTTTTTTCGTTTGTTTGTCTTTCATAACACTTATCCCGATACTATACACATTATCCGTTTCTTTAAATGCCCAAAATGAGTTGGTATCTTCTAATTTTTCATTTTTACCAAGTGCATTAACACTAAAACACTACATAAACCTATTTACAGAAAAACCATTACTGCTTTGGTTTAAAAACTCTTTGATTCTTGCTATATCAACACTAGGATTATCCTTAAGTATAGCAATACCAACAGCTTATGCCTTTTCAAGGTTAAAATTCAAAGGTAATCGTTCTATATTTCAAGGTTTAATTTTGCTTAATGCATTCCCTGCAATCTTGTCAATGTTTGCCATCTGGAAGTTAATGTCCGGTCCAGTATCTTTAGTTAACACAAGATTAGGCTTAGTTTTAATTTATGCTGGAACTATGGCTATATTTGGCATTATGAACATGAAAGGATATTTTGATACAATACCTAAAGAAATTGAGGAAGCTGCACGTATAGATGGTAGTTCAGAATTTCAAGTAATCACAAAAATTGTATTACCACTAGCAAAACCTTCAATTATTGTAACATCTGTCCTTGTGCTTATATATGTTTGGAATGAATATATATTTAGCATCACTTTTATGACAGGTTTAGAAAAATTTACACTTGCTGTAGGATTATATAGTCTACAAGCTGGTGAAATGAGTGGATCATGGCCACTGTTTGCTGCAGCTGCACTCTTAACATCTTTACCTGTACTTATCGTATTTTTAACCATTCAAAAACACATGGAATCAGGACTAACTGTCGGAGGTGTAAAAGCATAATGAATAAAAGTTTAGTTTCCCATTATCCAATGTCAGAAGATGCATTTGCAATCAGTGAACAAGAAGCTGTTTTTAGACTAAAAACTGGTAAAGAAGGTATTAGTGCAGTTTACTTTTGTTACGGAGATACTGCATTTAAAGGTAATCCAGTCATATTTACAAAATTGCTTATGAACAAGATTGCATCTGACTTATATAAAGATTATTATGAGGTTCATGTCACTGAACCTTACCTTAGAATGGTCTACTATTTTGAAATAATCGACGAAAATCAACAAAGTTATTACTATTATGCAGATCACTTCTACGATTCTATCTCAATAGATAGAAACGATTTATACAAACTCCCTTATTTAAGAAAAGAAGATATAGCAAAGGTTCCGAGTTGGTTATCTAAAAGTACTGTTTATAATATTTTTCCAGATAGTTTTGCGACAAGAAAAAACTATATATCCAAATCAGCTTCAGAAGTCTTTTATAGAGGCTTGTCTTGTAAATCTAAGTTAGGTGGTACACTTAAGGGTATAACAGAAAACTTAGATTATATTCAGAATCTAGGCTTTAATACAGTATACTTAAATCCAATTTTTACAGCCGGAGAGTATCATAAATACGACTTAATCGATTACTATACAATCGATCCAAATTTTGGAACTAATGAAGATTTTTTAACACTTGTTAATGAAGTCCATAAAAGAAACATGAAAATCGTTATTGACGGCGTCTTTAATCACTCCGGATGGAACTTTTTTGCATTTAAAGATGTGCTTAAAAATCAAAAAGATTCCATATATAGAGACTGGTTCTATCGTTTAGATTTCCCTATATATTCGCCCGATAACTATGATGACATACCTCCTTACGCGTGTTTTGGTTATGAAAGACATATGCCAAAACTAAACACTTCCAATGAGACTGTCATTGCATATTTTATTGGAGTCGTTAGGTACTGGACAGAAAAATATCATATCGACGGCTGGAGATTAGACGTTGCTGATGAAGTAGACATGAATTTTTGGAGAGCCATAAGGAAAGCTATTAAATCCGTTAATCCAAACTGTGCAATCATAGGTGAAGTATGGCAAAATGCTCATGCATTCTTAGATGGTTCTATGTTTGATTCTGTTATGAACTATGATTTTAGAAAACATTCAATCGAGTTCTTTGCGAATCAGCACGTTACTGCTCACGTGTTCGATAGTCGTATATCAACACTGAGAATGCGTTATCAATCTCAATTTAACTTTGCGCAATTTAATCTTCTTGATAGCCATGATGTGCCAAGGTTTTTATCACTATGTAAAAACAACTTATCTATCTATAAACTTGCTGTAGTATGCTTATTTACTCAACAAGGTGTTCCTATGATACTTTATGGAGATGAGCAAGGTCTTACTGGAATTAAGGAAGACGATTATCGACAAGCCATGGTATTTAATAACAATCATGAATTGTTTGAATTCTATCAACAAATTTCTGCTATAAGAGCTTCTCATAAAGCTTTAATGACTGGTAGTTATCAAACAGTCCATGCGAGTGAAGATCATGGATTATATGTCTATAAAAGAGCAGATGAAATAGAAGAAATTACAGTGATTTTAAATCATGCGAATGAAACATCAAATATTACAAGCTTCACGCAAGGAAATGTTATTATTCAAGAAGGTCTTTCTCATGGAGAAATCGCACCTTATGGTTTTGCTATTTTTCATAAAAAATTAAGAAAAGAGTGATTTTATGTCCGCAACGATTAAAGATGTCGCACGTATAGCAGGAACATCTATATCAACAGTTTCAAAAGTAATCAATGGATCTCCTACCATTTCACTACCAACTGTTGAAAAAGTGCAATCGGCTATCAAAAGTCTAAATTATACCCCTAACAAAAGAGCTCAGAATCTTGCTAAAAAAAACACAAATATTATATCATTCATTACGAAGGCAAAAAGAGATTCAGCCTTTGTCAATCCTCATTTATTTGAAGTGATGACAGGTGCCCAACGCACTCTATTTCAGCGTGGATATACCATGTCGTTTATTGGACTAAAAAACTCAGATCTTTCAGTCATTAAAGATTTAGTTGAAAACAAAAGTGTGGATGGCATGCTTATACATGCATCGGTAATTACACAAGAAATAGCTAAATATCTATCTAAAATCAATTATCCACATATCATCATAGGGATGCCAGATTTTCCGACATCCGCTTCTTGGGTAGATACCAACAATGAGCTATCAGGACATCTTGTTGCTAAACATCTCATCGGTTTAGGTAGAGAAAAAATTGCTTTTATCGCTGGAGAAAAGAAAGACTTAATCTCAGAGCATAGATTACAAGGTGTCAAGAAAGAGTTAACTGATAATTTGGTTGCTATTAATGAAGATTATTTTATAAATACTAATTCTTCCATATCTGCTAGTTATCAAGTAACAATGGATCTCCTAAAAATGGATCCTCGTCCTAATGCCATTGTTTGTGCAAATAATACGATTGATTTAGGCTGTATTGCAGCATTAAATGATGCTAAAGTAATCATCCCTGATGAAATGGCTGTAGTTACTTTTGATGATTATCCATATGCTGCGATAACCAATCCACCAACTACAGCAATTAATATTGATGTATACGATTTAGGACAGCAAGCTGCAAAATTACTTTTAGAGAAAATCAGAAAACCAAACTCTAGTTTTCAAACTTTTATGACCGTTCCTTTACTCGTCATTAGAAAATCGACACGAAAAGATCCAAGCTAAGCATGTTGATTCAAAATGAAATGACTTTCCTATTATAATAAAAAAGGATTGAGTCTTCTATTTGATAGAATCAATCCTTTTTCATTTATAACCAATAAATATTCTATGTTATAGTCTAATTACTAAAAAAATTACTTAATTTTGCTTATTTATTTCCTTTCGGCAAAATCAAATCGCAAGAATTAACAGCAAAATAAATGTAATCAAATTAATTGGACCAAACAGGTTACGCTCTTTTTTGCTTTGAGATGATAAGTTCATCACCGTGCCAAAAAAGAAAAATACCACAACAAACCATAAAAGCACATCAGTCACAAATGCAGGTTGATTTATGATCAATTCTGAACTCGCAGAAACGATATAGACAAACCCCCACAATATAAAGACTTGAATGATTGCCGCAATTCTTAGTGGTTTAGGTAAAACCCCTTCATATTTACCCCCCATTGTATAACTACCTAAAGGTGCCTTAAGCGCAAGTGCAATTTGAAGAGCACTCACAAAAACAGCTACAACTATAAAATAAATGCCAATAAAAGTATTCATAATTCCTCCATTTTATATTTTTATCTAATTTAATGATTACTTCATTTACTTTTTCAATAAGTAATCCATAAGTGCTTCACCATTGTTATCAATAAGTTTGATGACAGCTTCATCTTCTAAGTAGGGTTTGTAATAACTCTTTTTAGCCATAATGGCTAACCCAACTTGTAAAGCCTGCATAGAAATAATGAAACGCATGAGTGCTTCTTTACTAAGGTTCTTATATTGTTCGTTTTCTAAAACTGCATCCATCATTTTTTTAACATTTTTCTCACTTGTTTCTGGATCATCCTCTTCAAGAAGAAAAACCTTGTAAAGCTTTGGATATTTTTTATTAAACTCTATCGAAGCAATCGCATATCGTAAAAACGGATCTTCATGCTTAGATGATTGAATCATGTGATGATAGACATGTTGCGCTTTTTCCATAACTGCTTGTTTTAATTCTTCAACGCGTTTAAAGTTAACGTATATTGGTGCAATCGATGAGCCCATATGTTTGGCTATATTTCTTATTGTCATATGATCAATACCTTCTTCACATGCTACATTAAAGGCTGCATCGACAATCATTTCTTTTGAAAACACTGTATTAGCTGGCATAAAATTCAACTCCTCATAGATATCACTTGATATATATCACATGATATATTATAATAGAAGTGTATCTTAAAGTCAACTAAAATTAGTTTGTGGAGGAAAAATGGCTCATATAACATACAAAAAAATGAACATAAATGATGTTCCCAAGTTGTCAGAAATCGACGCTTCTATATATATCAAAAACGCTTGGAGAGATGTAGAAGGCATCAAAAAATTGGTTTCAATTGATTATGATGAAAAAGGATTCCCTAATGGCATAGATGAACACAAAAAGGAGTTAGAACATACCATCTTGAATCATGGTTATGCGGTTGGCGCATATAACGATCAAGATCTATTGGTTGGATTTGCAACACTCAATCGACCGATATTTGGAAAATCATATCGCTATGTTTTACTTGATCAATTGTTTATATCCAAACCTTTTCGAAAACATGGCATTGGTAAAACTCTTATGAAGCTATGCATGGATGAAGCCAGATTATGGGGTGCTAATAAATTATATATCTGTGCAGGTTCTTCTGAAGATACCATCGCTTTTTATCGATCTATTGGATGTAGAAATGCTATGGAGATTAATCAAGAACTCTATGAAAGCGACCCAAGGGATTTTCAACTTGAATGTGAACTCTAAGTAAAAAGCTCGAATCTCGAATAAGAGATTTGAGCTTTATTATTTTTCTACATCTTATAAGTGTTCGGTTAAACTATCAGCTAACTTCAATAGTTCTTCTTTTTCATTTAGTCCTTCAATAAATCTTTTGGGGATCCCTGAAAGTCCCACTTGTGCACCAATTAATGCACCAGTCAACATGGCACGAACTTGGTTTTGTCCACCACCATTGATAGCATGTAAAACACCAGATTCAAAATCACCACCAAATTTCGCAGCCAAATAATAAACAGCTGGCATCATATGATAAAAAGCACATGGCATTCCGTAAACTAAAGAAACTTTCCAAGCTGGTTCAATAACAATATTTGGATCAAATGCTGCTCTAATCATATAACTTGGAGAAAGCAGTGCATCAGGAGATGCAAATAACCCTTCATTAGATTTTGCTTTTTCTCCTTTTTCAGGTACACCTAAATTTGAAGATGTCACTGCATGAAAAGGTAATTCTTTTTGATACACTTTTTTCATGAGTTTCGAACTTATATCTTGATTAAATGGTTCTCCTTGAATGATCAAAGCAAGTAAAACATTAAATGCAACTGATACTGATCCAGTTACATTATCACTTTGCGTTAAGCATGTGTTTTCTGTAACGATCTCAGCTACTTTTGCTAAATCTTTTGCATAATAAATTGCAGTTGGAATATTTCTTTCAAGTGATTCTGTTGTATCACTAATACTTGCTAAATGATCCCAATCTACCTTTTCAATGACTCTTTTTTGATAGATATGTCTCATGACTTGTGATGTATATCCACCATAACCACCCATAGGTGTACCATCTAACTGAGGTAGTATTTCCTCATCAAAAAGCTTAATAAATCCAGATTTTTTGTAGCCATTATCTTTAATGTATTGTTCAGCAACTTTCTTTATGATCCAACCTTGTTGAGATATATCTCCTCTTTTCATTTGTCCATGATATCTATGCGCTAAAGGAGTCGTATAATCATCAATCCATGTTCCATAGTGTTTATGTTGCTCATCTAGATTATAAAACCAATGTGGACCAACACCCAAAGCTTCTCCAATTAAAGCACCTATAAAAGCACCTTGTGCCCTATCTTTTATGTTCATGACACACCTCCACTAATTTAGTCTAATTATATCAAATTTAGAAACAATCATTGATCTATACGCCTTTACTTAATCAAAAAAATGGGACAGATATTCAATCAAAACATCCATCCATATTTATAAACTTAACTATCTTTTTTTAATATTATAATTGTTACTATTGTTATTGAAGAAATAACAGTAAAAACTAAAGTTGTAACAGCAATACCTTCCATAAGTGTTTTTAAATTGTATACATGTTCAGGTAAGTTTACAAAAACGATATCAATATCATCAGTAAAAGGATCATCATCGATCACTTCTAACATCATATGATACACGTGATTCTTTTTTAAATCTAGAATCACAAGATACTCACTCATTTCATCAATAAGAACTTTTTCATTTTCCATAAGCGATTTAACTAGTGCTTTTTCGTGATTAATACCATCATATGATATCTGAAGGTGATAGCGATCGAGCATAACATAGTTATCTCTATATGTAATAATTTCAACATATTCATCCAATAACGATACTTCTATATAAGAAGCAACTCCTGTTTGACCGATAATAGCTACATATTCGCCCTCATAAACAGTTGTTTTCGGTTCATTATTAACATATAAATATCCGTACTCTAAACGTTTTGTTTGATTAAAAGCTATCACAGAAGCTATTACAGATACGACAATTAAAACCATTGGAATTATCCAAAGTTTTTTGATCTTCATAGTATCACCATTTTCAATTTTTTTATCTCATATCACACTTAATGAAAATCCTAGTTTCTTCCAGTTTATCACTTATTATATTGACACAATCTCACAATTGCTATATAATTTGCTTAAAGACGGCACTTATATATTAAATATAGCATAATTTTGTAGTAAATCCTCAATGAATCAGTATGATTTTAAATAGGAGGTAACTTTTATGCATCGGTTTTTTATTAGAAAAACACTTTTTTCTATATTAACCCTCTTGATTGTCGTTACTCTTGTGTTCTTCATGTTAAGAGCAATCCCCGGTGGACCTTTCACAAGAGAAAAGCCTTTGCCTGAGGCAACCCGCGAAAGACTTGAAGAAGCTTACGGCTTAAACGAACCATTGATGGTTCAGTACTTTACTTACATGGGTAATCTTTTTACCGGCGACTTAGGACCATCCTTTAGAAAACCAGCTTATTCAGTTAATGAATTATTAGCAACAGGGATCCCCCAAACCTTTCAAATTGGGCTATTAGCGGTAATAGTTATTATTGTTGTAGGCATCCCTTTAGGCGTCATTTCAGCGTTAAAAGCAAATACATATATCGATTACGGAGTCATGATCTTGGCCACGGTAGGCATTACTGTCCCGAGCTTTGTCATTGGCTCTTTGTTTATTTTATTGGCCCAAAATACTTCTTGGATGCCAGTAGGAGGGCTCACCCAACCCATATCTTACCTTGGTCCTGTGGTTGCACTTAGCGGCTATTCTTTAGCATTTGTTTCTAGACTTACTAGATCTAGTATGCTTGAAGTTTTAAGACAAGATTATATTAGAACTGCACGTGCCAAAGGATTATCTGAATCAAAAGTTATTTTCAAGCATGCATTAAAAAATGGACTTATTCCAGTCATCACTTATATTGGTCCAATGATTGCAGCTATTATGACTGGTAGTTTTGTCGTTGAAAGAATCTTTGTCATCAATGGTATTGGTAAATACTTTACTGAATCCATTGGCGCTAGAGATTATACCCTTGTTATCGGTGTCACATTATTTTATGCATCATTTTATATCATCATGGTTTTATTAGTTGACCTAGCTTATTCAATAATCGATCCTAGAATTAGGGTTTCTAAGTAGGTGATGTTATGGATAAAAATCAATTTAAGTTTCTTGATAAAGATCAAAAATTAGATAAAGAGCAAACACGAAAAAGCTTAACTTACTGGCAAGATGTTTGGCGAAGATTAAAGAAAAACCATCTAGCTCTTGTTGGTCTTGTTTGTGTTATACTTATCATACTTTTTGCTACCATAGGTCCATTTATCAATCCTCACGATTATAGTAGTCAAGAACTAGATTATAAAAATATTCCACCAAAATTAGAAATTTATAAATTAGATGACGATTTATATGTATACCTGAGTGAAATGCTCGATTTAATACTCGTCTCAGAAGATGGTCATCTGATTGAGCGATTTAGTCTAGCAGAGGCAGATAAAGATTTAGTAAACCGAACAAGAACTTACAGATTATACGATGAACAAGATAACGAAATTGCTGCTATTCTTGTAGACTTCTCTTATCAAACAGACCCTATTAAAAAGCTAGAAGGTATTCGCTATAGCTTTACATATGAAGGTGTTGAATATAAAGAAGCTTACGATAATGTTTGGAATAAAACATATATTTTGGGAACCGATTTAAATGGTAGAGACATGCTTGCAAGACTGATGTATGGAACTGGAATATCATTAGTTATTGCTTTCATTGCAGCAATCATCAACTTCTTTATCGGTGTTATTTATGGTAGCATCTCTGGGTTTTTTGGAAAAAATACCGATATGATTATGATGCGCATTGTAGATATCATAAACTCAATACCTCTACTTCTATATGTTATCTTACTTATGGTTGTATTAAAAGAGAGTTGGTTTGAGCAAAACATACTAGATAAACTGTTTGGTACAGGTGGCTTAGGTACAATCATTATCACTCTCATTAGTGTCTACTGGGTAGGTATGGCGAGACTCGTAAGAGCTCAAGTGTTAAGTCTTAAAGAACAAGAATATGTTTTAGCTGCAAGAACAATGGGTGTATCTAATAAAAAGATCATTCAAAAACATTTAATTCCTAACGCTCTTGGTCCAATCATTGTTACTATGGCAATGATGATTCCTACTGCAGTTTTTACTGAAGCATTCTTAAGTTTTATTGGTTTAGGCATATCAGCACCCAAAGCATCACTTGGATCCCTTGCAAATGATGGTTCGAGATTTATGCAAACCTACCCATATCAACTGTTTATTCCATCAATCGCAATTGCGTTTATGATGCTTGCATTTAACTTTTTAGGTGATGGTCTTCGTGATGCACTTGATCCAAGACTTAGAAAAGGATAGGTGGGAAAATGAAAAAAGATAACATACTAGAAGTTAAAAACCTAAGAACTTCATTTTTCACCCATCTTGGAGAAGTTCAGGCAGTTAGAGGTATAAGCTTCGAACTCAAAAGAGGTGGCATCTTAGGCATTGTTGGAGAGTCTGGCAGTGGCAAGAGTGTATCTAGTCTATCCATTATGCGCTTAGTCGATGATCCAGGAAAAATCACTGAAGGTGAAATCATTTTTGATGGTGTAGATCTAGTCAAACTGTCAAACAAAGATATACAAGATTATAGAGGAAAAGAAATCGCCATGATTTTCCAAGATCCCATGACTTCATTAAATCCTGTATATACGATTAAAAATCAAATGATTGAAGTTATCTTAAGACATGTTCATATTACATCTGAACAAGCAGTTAAAGAAGCTCAAGACATTAAAGATCTAAAAGAAAGAGAAAAAACATTAAAAAACCTTGAAAAAGGGATTACAAGAAAACTAAATAAAAATGAAGCATTAGACCGTGCAATACACTACTTAAAACTAGTAGGCATACCCGAACCAGAAACAAGAATTAAAGAATATCCTCATCAATTTTCTGGTGGTATGAGACAAAGAGCACTGGTTGCTATGGCTTTAGCTTGTGAACCAAAACTTATCATTGCAGATGAACCAACAACAGCACTAGACGTAACTATTCAAGCACAAATACTAGATTTACTAAAAACCATTAAAAAAGATTTAGATACATCCATTATCTTCATCACACATGATTTAGGAGTTATTGCAGAACTTTGTCAAGATGTTATTGTCATGTATGGTGGTATGATCATGGAAAAAGGGACTGTTGATGAAATATTTTATAATCCTCAGCATCCTTATACCAAAGGACTTCATCAATCCATTCCAAAAGATGTTGTTGGTCAAAAAAATAGACTCATACCTATTCCTGGATCCCCACCAGATCTCATGAGCCCACCTAAAGGATGTCCATTTAGCCCAAGATGTCCATTTGCTATGGAGGCATGTATCAAAGAAGCTCCACCTTTATATAAAATCAGTGAGACTCAAGTATCTGCTTGTTGGCTTCAAGACCCAAATGCTCCAGATGTTGAAGGCTTTACAAAGTCAGAGGTGAGAAATCATGAATAAAGATAAAGTTTTGTTACGGGTGAGCAACCTTAAAAAGCACTTCTATATTAAACACTCACTTTTAGGTAGAGTTACTAAAACGTTAAAAGCGGTTGATGGTGTCAGTTTTGATATCTATGAGGGTGAAACATTTGGACTTGTTGGTGAAAGTGGATGTGGTAAAACAACATGTGGTAGAACCATCATTGGTCTATACGAGAACACTGGTGGAGAAGTATACTTTGAAGGTAAACTCATTTCTATTGGTACAGATGAGTTTGATCAAAACATCCATGAAATCCTGGATGAACTTAAAGAAAATGTACAAAAGATACCAAAAAGTCGCATAGATGAAATAACGACTTTAAAAAAACTATATAAAGAAAAAGTTGATCAAGAAATGCATAAGAAACATGAGGCTCTGCAAAAACAAAAGGACATCAAACGCAATCCTCGTGACATTCAAATGATATTCCAAGACCCATTTACTTCTCTTAATCCTAGAATGACTGTTTCTGAAATCATCTCTGAAGGAATAAAAACACATCAATTACTAGAAGGTAAGGCCATAGAAGAAAGAGTCTTTAGTCTATTAGAAACTGTTGGATTAAAAAAAGAACATGCCTCAAGATATCCACATGAATTTAGTGGGGGTCAACGCCAAAGAATTGGTATTGCTAGATCTTTAGCAATGAACTCAAAAATGATTATATGTGATGAACCAATCAGTGCACTTGATGTTTCAATTCAAGCACAAGTTGTTAATATGCTTGAAGATCTCCAAGAACAATTCGGATTAACATATTTGTTTATTGCACATGATTTATCCATGGTTAAACACATCAGTGATCGCATTGGAGTTATGTATTTAGGAAAAATGATGGAACTTGCGTCTAGTGATGCACTTTATGAAGAACCTTTACATCCCTATACAAAGAGTTTGTTATCATCGATTCCACTACCTGATCCACAAGCAAATAAAAAAAGTAAACGAATGATACTAAAAGGTGAAGTCACATCACCAATTAATCCAAAACCTGGTTGTAGATTTGCAGGACGCTGTCCATATGCAAAAGATAGATGTTTCACAGAAGATCCAGTCTTTGAAGAAATCAAAAAAGACCATTATGCAGCTTGCCACTTCGTCAAAGATATCAATGATTTGAAATAACCATATCAGATTATGATTATTTGAAATAAATAAAAAATGGAGGAGATTTAGAGTTATGAGAAAAATGTTGTTAGTTTTAGTCGCTATCGCAACCTTGTTCACACTCATCGCTTGTGGTGGCGGAGTCGATGCCAATACACTTAATTGGAATATCGGCGCTGATCCAAAAACTTTGGATCCAGGTCTAAACGGTGCTAGTGATGGTGGGGACGTCATCAACAACACGTTTGAAGGTCTAGTTAGAGAAAAAAATGGTGTTGTCTATCCTGGTATGGCGGAATCTTGGGAAATGTCTTCAGATGGTCTAACGTATACATTTAACATTAGAGAAGATGCTAAATGGTCAGATGGAACAGCTTTAACTGCTGACGATTTTGTTAGATCTTGGTTAAGAGGCATGGATCCACGAAATGCTTCTGAATACTCATGGATTTGGGAATACACTAATGTTGTAGGTGCTAATGAATTTGCATTTGCTGATTCAGAAAGTACAGATGCCGAACTTGATGCACTTGCTGATGATGTTGGTATTAAATCGCTAAATGATGGTGCTCAATTCGAAGTTACATTAACTGCGCCAACAAACTGGTTTGTATCACTGATGGCATTTTATCATTTCATGCCAGTTCCTGAAAGTGCTACAATCGCAGGTGAAGGTGCATGGGCTAAAGATCCTGAAAAAGCTATTTCTAATGGACCTTTTAAATTGACTTATTATGAAGTTGGAGATCATCTTGAACTTGAAAAGAATGAACACTATTGGAATGAAGATGAAGTTGGTATTCAAAAAATCAATGGATATTTCATCGATTTAGCAACAACTTCTTATGCAAGATATTATGCAGGTGAACTTGATGTATTAAATGATGTTCCATCTGATTTAATACCAAATCTATCTGTAACATCAGATGAGTTCTATACTTTTGCTTTACTAGGAACTTATTATGTGAATTTCAACTTATCTGGTACGCCTATTGGAGGTACTAGAGATATCGGTAATCGTGATGTTGAAATATTCGGTAATCAAAATCTACGTTATGCTTTAACTTTATCTATTGACCGTACAGCAATCACTGAAGCGATTGGTACAGGTGCAGTTCCAGCTGCTGGATTTATTCCTCCTGGATTTAAAGATCATAACGAAGAAGATTTCTACGAAAACAGTAAAGATGATTCTGAAATTGCTGTTGATGACAGCATGTACGACGAAGCTGTCGCTTACTTTGAGGATGCTGCTGATGAACTATATCCAAACTCATCAACCCCACTTGCTGACTTAAGAGCAGAACTTGAAACTAAGACATACTTATATAACACAAGTGAAGCACATGCTCAAGTTGGTGTACTGATTCAAGAAATGTGGTCTGAAAACCTAGGCTTTGAAATTAAACTAGGTAACGAAGAATGGGCAACATTCCAAGACACAAGAACTGATGGTGCTTACGATCTATCTCGTGGCGGATGGTTAACAGACTTCATGGACCCATCAGGTATGATTGGTATCTTCACTCAAGGTAATGCCTATAATGACCCTGATTATTATAATCCTGATTTTGAAGATGCATTAGAAGATGCTAGAGACGCAACTACTGCTGCTGCTCACTTTAATGCTTTATATGCAGCTCATGAAATCTTTATGGAAGATATGCCAGTGATTCCAATTTATCACTATAGTGATGTACTCATGGTAAGTTCTATAGTAACTGGTTGGTCAAGATCAGTATTGGGAACTATTGATTTCTCAACTGCTAGTGTAGACAAATAATATTTAACTCAAGCAAAAGAGTTTAAAGTGTACTCATCACTTTAAACTCTTTTTTTTGTCTATTTAATTAGACTAAAATCTCATAGATCATTTGTGTTTAATAGGAAGTAGTTCTTCTGGTGCATAGGTATTAACAACTTCCAATATTTGATCATTACTTGCTATAAATATATTAGCTTTCTTCAATCGATATTTTGATATCTCCCAAAATCCACTACCTTTAATCACAATCTCGGACTCAGAAAAGAATAACCATCCTTGTGTTGGTGTATGAATCATCGTGATTTCTTTAACTTCTTTCCAAGACACACTCTTTTTCATCCAAAGTAGTTTTCTATCTATACCTTTCTCACTAATTTTAACTTGGGGTAGCAAATACAGAAAAGCCCAGATCCATAATCCAAGTGGGAAAATTAAAAACATTAAAACCCCTATAATGATGACACCTGTCGTAACACTATCATTTCTACCTACTGTCATCATCAATATGTACATACTTACTGAAACAACCGTGAGTACTGTTATAAAAATATAAACCGGTAAAAACACAATGAATGTATCTTTCTTCTTTTTCATAATTAACTCCATCGTTCGTATTTATTTCAACCCATGACCTTTTTCAATCAGTTCAACCATTTTTGAAAGAGCTCTAATCGCTGGTGCACCATCGATGACATCATGATCAACTAGTACAGTCACATACAAATAATCTCTAATTTCGATATTGCCTTTAACAATACCTGGCTTTTTAATAATAGAACCAATCGCAAAAGAAAGCGGATGAACACTTTTAGGAATGACCCATCCATTAATTCTACCAATCATACCTACAGAAGTAATCATCACTGTTCCCATGTTCGATTTTGTTAAAAATGGACTATGTAAAATTCTCTTCCATATAAACCTTCTTAAAAACCTAGGAGCTCTAGCATAAATATTCATCATACGAGCATTTTTCTTTTCACCTAAGACATAATCGCCTTCGTTGTTTATAGCTTGATTTTGAGCATTAGCAATCTCTAAAGCAATATCACTAATCGATTTTTCATTAGTCTTTCGAATGAGATAAGGTAGCGGTACTTTGATGCCATCAGCTTCTCTTTCAATCATGATTGTTATATCAATATCATCGAATATAACAATTTTTTTCTTACCTTTTCTAATGCCATGAATCGATTTGTTTTCTTCAACTGCTTTACTGATGCATTTAATCATCCATGCATTAAAAGATAGGCCTTTATTTTCCTTTTTAAGTTCTCTTAACATTTTTCTTGCTTCAGTTACATCTAGTTCTATGAGTGATGTTATTTGATGCTTCATCTTACTTGCATAACCAATATCAACTGTTCCTACTCTGCTTTTTGCAAAGTCTTCTAGTTTATAATTGCCCAAATTTTTCATACTATCTCTCCATTCATACAATTACAATATCGATGTGATTATTATCGTTAATCATGGATTTTATCAAAAAATTGGTGTATCAAACCTGAAAGCCATCCATTGATTCGACGTATTCTATCTTCTATTTGATTTCCTTGATTCCATATGATTTGATTGATCTCATGTTCTAACTGATAAATTGTAAATCTTTCGGCTAACATCGGAATCGTCCAAAAGTGATCATAGTGATCAAGTATCGATTTTAATAGTGTTTCAAAACTTCTATCTAAATCCATAGGATATATACACCAATGAATTAAGTTGGTAAATTCGAAATCATATGATCCATATTGTGAACACTCCCAATCTATCATACCAACATATCTATTTTGATTAATGATAATATTTTTGGGGTGCAAGTCATTGTGGAGTATTACTGGACCTTCTTCAAAATTTAAACTATCTATATGATGATACATATATTTAAAAGCTAATGCTATCGTTTGTTGATCATCAGCAGAAAGATCTACTTGTTTGATTTGATTATGTAATAAACTTATATATTTTTGATGACCTGATTTCCAGCTTCCTCTGTGCTTTGGAATTGTTGGAATATAATGCCCAATATCATATTGATCACCTTTTATTTGATGTAATTGTTTTAGTGCTTTAGCAATATCTTTTCCTATTTCAATAGCATTGTCAGTCGATAAAGCAGGTATGGTATCATATAAATTTGACCCATGAAAAAAATCTAAGAGCATATAGTTTATCTTATTCTTTTGATGTATTATGCAACCATGTCCATATACTCTTTGAGTACCCTGCAAAACATTTAATCTTAAAAGCTTATGAACTTCATCTAATGTATGTTCTGAAATTCTTAGCATCAAACTTTGATTAACTAGATAATCGCATACCCGATCATTACTCTGAAACACTTCAATCTCTTTAGCATCTAAATTGCACTCACTTAAAATTTGATTGATGATATGTTCACTGTGATTTATATTGATTTTCATTATTTCCCTTTTGAGCAGTATAAGACATATCAATCCTTAAACATTGCCCATTCCTTTTCTTTAACAACTAAGCATTATTTCTTGTAAAATCAATGTTAGCCTTTTATAACATTTGTTATCATTATATAATTTTTACACGCAATCGGCCAGTAGTGATTTGAATTTTGTTTTTCTTACCTTTGATACAATCCCTAAAAAGAAAGATTTTGCATATACTGAGGTTGTTTAATGCCTAAGAATAAAGTAAAATAATGATAACTGTCAAGGAAAGGAGCACGTATTAAATACGTTTATAAAAACACTATGAAACCCTTAATCAAACCTAAAAAGTTAAATCCAGGAGATACTGTAGCTTCAGTCAGTTTATCATGGGGTGGTGCAGGTGATCCAAACACTAGCTTTCGATATGACTTGGCTAAAAACCGATTAAAAGAAGTTTTTGGATTAAATCTTATAGAGATGCCTCACACATTAAAAAGTCCTGAATTCGTTTATAATCACCCGGAAAAACGTGCAGAAGATTTAATGGCTGCCTTTAAAGATCCAAACATAAAAGCAATCTTTTCTACCATTGGTGGTGATGATAGTATCAGAATGTTACCATACATTGATTTTGATGTGATTAAAGACAATCCTAAAATCTTTATTGGTTATTCAGATACGACTGTCGCTCATTTTATGTGTCTGAAGGCTGGTCTTAGTAGCTTTTATGGTCCTTCATTATTAGCAGAGTTTGCTGAGAATGTTGAGATGCATGATTATACAGTAGAGCACTTAAAAAAGGCATTATTTAGCGATTTACCTATAGGAGAAATTAAACCAGCTTCCTATTGGGTTGATCAACACCTAAGATGGCATCAAGAAACAAAAGATATCCAAAGACATCAAGCACCAAATGAAGGATATGAACTCTTACAAGGTAAAGGTATCGTCTCTGGTCATCTCATTGGTGGATGTATCGAAGTCATGGAAATGATAAAAGCAACAACAATTTGGCCAAGTTTGGATCAGTGGAATGATGCAATCTTATTCTTTGAAACATCTGAAGATGTTCCTACACCTGATTATATTGAATACTGGCTTAGAAACTATGGTTCCATTGGTATTTTAAATCGTGTGAAAGGTATTGTCTTTGGGAAACCTTTCGATATGAAATACTATGACGAATATAAAAACAGTATTTTAAAGATCGTACGTGACGAACTAAAACTTAAGGATTTGCCTATATTATATAATCTAAATTTCGGACACACAGCACCTATGATCACGATTCCTTTTGGGGCAAAAGCAACCATTGATTGTGAACAAAGAACATTCATTATTGACGATTCTGGCGTGACAGCATAAAACAAACACATCATTATAAAGAGGATACCCGATTAAGGATATCCTCTTTTTGTTTTCGATTGATCTACTTTTCTAATTCTACTACTTTCGTATAAAGTCTTAATGGAAAACTACCATCATGACTTTCTCCAGTTATCATTCTAGACATGTTATTGGCTTTTGTTAATCTTGTAACACCTGCATGAATTAATAATGATGCATAAGTTTGATAGTCATTTCTAGACACCATGAGTCCAACAGTTTGTAAATGATTCTTATGTGGTTTTAAGGTGGTGATAATGTGTTCTTTTGGAAGCATTTTAATCCAAATACTTCTAAAAAGCATGGATAATTCTAGATTTGAATCATCAGATGTCATTACACTGATGCCGTCTTGTTGCCAAATCTTTTTACGTGTTTCGTGTTGTTCTAGTTTTTCATTGTATAACTGTAATGCGTTTTTACTTTTCATACCAAATGGGATAGGCTTATGCTTACGATTTACGTCAATAAATATCTTGAAAAATCGATCAGCAAACTGATCAAGTTCTTCTCTCGAATCAGTATCAACAAATATACCTTGTGCAGACGAACATAAAACTTGATTGGTCATTGCCATGTGATTGGCAATGCCTATTAAGTCTTCATCGCTTGCATCCAGTGTCGCATAGCCAAATGACAGTTTGTGCCCCCATTCAATAATTTTGGTTGTCACAGAAGCCATTGATCGTGCTGCCTTAACGGCAACATCACCTCCCCAAACAATAATCGCATCTGCAATATCAGCAAACATCTTCAAAGTTTCAAGTTCAGTTGATGGCACATCAAAAACATATATGTATGGTTTTAATTTAGGTTCTATCTCGATTAGTTCAGATAACAGTTTAACCGACACACCTCTGTCACCTGAAGGTAGTTTTAAAATATTTATATTTCCAGCGAGTAATCCTTCAATGACTGAATATGCAGGTAAAGCATCAACATTACCTGCTGCAATATGAAATAATATACCTAATGGATATATTTTTCTTTGGACATGCTCATTTAAACCTTCTAAAGATTGATAATCTTTACCTAACTCAATTTCCATTTTTTTGAATAATGCATCTTTTTCAAACATAGGCATGTGGTTCAAAAAATAATCATAAGGAATATCAAACTCTTCGAGTAATGGCAGTATCAAATCATCATATGCTCCTTGTTTAACTTTTTGAGCGAGCTTATCACATGCCATAACAACATCATCAATATTCAAACGATCTTGAGCTTGTAATGTCTTATAACAATCATTTCTAAGTGACTTAAGTTTTTCTGATTGCTTATGATTTTCTAATATTTCACCATGATATAAAATCATATAATCACCTCAGCTCTTCAAGAGATCTTCTGCACCTTGTGCACAAGTCGTAATATCTTTTATACCTACACGTCCTATGATTTCCAGCCATGGTGATTGCGCACCACATGAACATCCTTCATCGTGTAAAATCCCCAAATCATCTGTCATGATCGATAAGAGTGGAGTACCTTCAACCATAGGTGTCAATAAATTAATAAGTCCTATTTGTCCATTAGGCACTGGTTTAAATGTATCGGGATCTCTAATAATTACCCTTGCATAAGCAGGTACATGAAAATGATGATGTTCACAATCAATGTATAAAATAGGATGTTCAACCGCACCAAAGAATTCAACACAGTTTTTCTCTTTAATGCCTAAGACATCATGCACAAGTCGATAGAATTCTTGTTTATCTACTTTTTCTGCATAAAACTGTTTCCATCCACCACCTACAGTGATTTTGGATCCTTTAGGCATAGTGAGTTTGATACCTTCAGCTTCCATTTCTTTAAGCAAAAAATATGTGTATGCTGGAAAACCTATGGTTCGAATCGGTGTTCTTTTTTTAGATGCAGAAATAAAAGCTTGTTTCATATGTTCTAAATCTACTTGATATCCCTTTTCTTTTGAATAGCGGATTGCATAGATTCTCTTCTTTGCAGGTGCAACATAAGTAAAACCATATGCAGTTTTCATGATACCCGCATCACTATGTTTTGTTGGCTCATATCCGAATATCAAATAAGTGACTGGTCTCATAGACCACAACTTATGCACCGCAAACAATCGCTTTATCATCTTAAAACCACGCCAAAGGTCACCTACACTTAAGGCAATCTTACTTTTAAAACCTGTCGAAGTACCTGAAGAAGTAGCTTTGATTGGCATTTTCCATAAAGGTTTTGAAAAAAGTTCATGGTGTTTAAAATATAAAGTTGGAATAAATGGTAGATCTATCAAATCATCGATAGATTCAATGTTTGTTGGGTCGAAATTTGCTTCATCTAATATCCGCTTATAATCTTCGCAGTTATTATAATGATACATTGCGTTTTCTCGCATCGCAAGACAAAATAGATCATCTGATTTTTTCAAATCATATGGTCTTTTCAAGTTAAACAGTTTTCTTGCATATCTTCTTTTCATCATGACCTCCAAAGATTTATTATATAGACTTACTAAACATTATTTATTATCTGGAATATGACCTTATTGCGCCACAATTCGGACATTTAGTCTTATCTTTAGCAATCACAGAGCCACAATATAAACAATAGTCTTTTTTCTCCTGGGTATCATCATTAGTATATTGATCTAGACTTGATCTTTGCGAACTCGATGTCTTGAAGTAATATGTTAAAGATAGAATAATTGAGAAAATCAAAATCAATCCAATGCCTAATGCAATCCTACTCAATCGAACTGCTTCAACATAACTTCCATCATCAGATAAATCAAAATTCATATAATCGGCATTGATAGAATCTGTATCAGATGTTAATGGTAATCTATCAACAACAATTTGGATTTCTCCTCTTCTAAAAATCCGAGAAGCTTCTTCTACCGTGTAAATAGAATACGTATACCCATCTTCATACCATAAATCAAAGTTAGAATCTTCTATATTATAAGTGATATAATACTTACCACCTTCACCTAGAAACTGATTTGTGACTTTTGCAGTGACATATTGATTAGGTTCAGCTGTTTCAATCATATTGAAGTAGTATGACTGATCCCTTTTGATTTGGTTTATTTTAGAAAGTTGTGTAAAAAAGAAAACACTACATATGACAAGCCCAAAGACTAAAAAGGATATTAAAGGACCGATTTTTGGTCCTGAATTATATCCGGATGAACCTGTTGTGTATGATCTTCTGAAGAAAGGATATCTATATCGATGATAGTCATTATCTCGACGCTGAAAAGATCCAAATTTGATACCTTTAGAACTTCCAATTCTAGATCCTCCAAAGCTGTGACCGCCTCTTCTTCCACCGTGAGAACCTGATGGCATATGTGTTCCCTCCTTAACGATTATTATGTGCACATTTAAACCTTAGAAAAAAATGATTTGTTGAAGTTAATGATTTTTGAGATATTATTTATTTAATAAACTCTTTTTCCTTTGCAAATTTCACTGAAAAAAGCAACCCAACAATTGCTATTAAACCAAATACAACACTTCCAAATATCATGACTCCATCAGTGGTATACGTATATGTCGCTACATCATCTGTATTTCCCGTTCGTGTATAAATATTTTTTATAACAGTGCTATTAATAAAGCACAATATGACTCCCAAAAATCCTAAAACAAAAATTGAAATGCTTAATACAAACTTTTTCATAGTGAACCCCCTCCAACTCGGTTATATAACTAACTATTATGATTACATCACTTTTACATTACGAGCTTGGTACATCTAATAAATGTACTTCGTCAATTTTATAATGTATTATATACTCAAAATCCGAGCCATTAATGATTTGTGATATAAATCCTGGACTAGTTTTAACAACTAAATATAGATCATCACCAAACTCATATATTTTTTTAACATGCGTTTTAATTTTGAAATCTAATACTATGATTTCATCATCAGCATTCATTAATATAACTTGATTATTAAAGAAATCTGAAGACTCTGAAATGTCTGTATAATGTGAAGAGTTTGGTCTATAAACCTCATTTTCTTGTTTTTCCTCAATAAAATTAGATTCTGAATCATAGATATCAATTGTACCTTCATAAATGGAACTTTTACCATAGAATATTTGATGATCTTTTTTCCAAAAATCAATATACTCATCTTTATCATGAGTCACAACTTCTATTTCACCTGACTCAATATGATATATACTAGCTATGTGATTTCCAAATGTTCGATTAAGCAAATCACCATAAACAATAATGTAATCATTTGTCAGCATAGGATGAACTTGATTTGCTATACCATATTGACTCGTTTGATCTAAATATCCAATATGTTCTAAATCTAACAATTCACCTGCTAATGAGTGTTCAACATAATCTATTTGAATGTTTCCATTATCAAATAGTGTTACACCTTTTAAATGCTGATCAATGATGAAATCTTCATAAAAATAAACTGTATCAATGATTTCGTATGTATTGCTTTTTGAATCGAATTTCACGAAAAAAGTATCTCCGTATACTTTCACACTTGTGTAGACATACTCATTATATTGTGCTGAAGTTGCCCTTACTTCTCCAGCTCTTATACCATCGCCATCATTATCTAAGGTAAGCGTCTCTGTAACTTCTTTTGAACTCATTATATTACCTTTTGAATCTGTAACGGCATAAACTAGCATATCATCATAGCAATCGTCATCATCTAAAGCATCAAAAGTCTGTTCATAATTTTTAAGAACAAAAATTAAATAATCTTCATGCTCAAACATATTTAAAACAGTTGAATTTTTATAATATCCTTTTGCTAAATTGAATTGATTATCGGGATATCTTTCTATAAAATAAATAGCTACCATTAAAACTGCAATACAAGTAACTACAATCATTAGTATAATCTTTTTCATTTAATCTCCCCCAATATTGTATGGTAGTGTCAAAAGTTTAAAATTTCGACCTACTCTCTTTCTATTTTT
>SWCC01000804.1_pt1 | contig 55067 bp, 49 predicted proteins | sample 4692971 | NCBI WGS metagenome assembly SWCC01 (sample SAMN10267277, study PRJNA491770) | bioreactor metagenome | isolation source: DHS bioreactor inoculated with subseafloor sediment | place: Japan: off Shimokita Peninsula | collected 2006-08 | reverse complement strand
ACCGGTATGACAAGTATAAAAAAGAGAAGTGTCGTTCCGGAAAGAACTGTCATTCCGGTTTACATGGTCTTTTTATGAAATACAGGAATCTAAGAGAAAATAAGATACCGGTATTGCGAAAATAGCAAACCGGTATGACAAGTATAAAAAAAGAGAAGTGTCATTCCGGAAGAACTGTCATTCCGGTATTACTAAATTAGCAAACCAGTATGACAGTTTATTAATGCTAGCAATTAATTAAATTGCGAGACAATAAAAATTTAAAATTCAATTGATAGTGAAATATGATCCAAAAGTATATTATCGATGGGAATAATTTAATTGGCAAGATTAGTGACCTTTGGGCATTGCAGCAGAAAGACAAACAAATGTCAAGAGTAAAGCTTGTTAAAATAATCGACCAATATTTCAATAATAAAAATGTTAAAGTATCTCTCCATTTCGATGGATTTGCAGGAGATGCAATTCCTTCAAGTTCAGCTAAAATCTACTATTCCAATAATAAAACTGCAGATAGTAAAATTAAGCAGGAAATTGATTCCTCGAAAAATCCTAAAACAATAGCGGTTGTAAGCTCAGATCACTCAGTTCAGAACTATGCTAAGGTTAATTCTAGTAAGGTATTTAAGAGCGAAACATTTTCCAAACAACTAAATGAGAAGAAGTCTGTTAATTCCGAGGAAGAAATTTCCAAATCAATTAGTGACGATGAAATAAAAAAAATGTTTGGAGTTTGAGTTTAAATCATCTTCATATCGTTTAGAAATCCAAGTTTGCTTCGTATTTCATTTGCTTCATTTAAATTAAGATCAGCGTAAATAATTTTTTCTTCATTTTCTACCATACTAATTTCATCTCCCATTGGATTGAATATTGCTGAACAGCCGTTATAGGTCTGATAAGGATCATTACCTATTCTGTTAACTCCAACCATAAAGCACTGATTTTCAATTGCTCGGGCTCTAAGTAAATATTTCCAATGTTCAATTCTTTTAACCGGCCAGTTAGCTATGTTGATCATAAGTTCAGTTCTCTCTTTCGCATAATATCTGTATAACTCAGGGAATCTAAGATCGTAGCAAATAGATAAGCCGATTTTATAATTATCATAATTTGAGGTTACAATATCTTTGCCTCTTGTGAAATGCTGATCCTCTTCTGCTAAAGAAAATGGATGAATTTTCCTATAAACTGCCTTAATCAATCCATTCGCATCAAAATGAAAAAGTGAATTATAATGATTAGAATCATACTTTTCAATAATCCCAGCCATAATATCTGTTTTCAATTCAATTGCTAGTTTCATGAAGAAGTTAATCCCAATATCATCAATTTCTTCAGCATATTTTTCAGAGTTCATTGTGAATCCAGTTAATGTCATTTCCGGGAAAACGAGAAGAGATGTCATAGGATCAAGACCTGAAACTAGTTGATTTATAAGTTTCATGTTTGCTTCTTTAGATTCCCAAAGAGGTGAAAATTGAACGAGTGCTACTTTCATATCATTTACCAGTTAAAGTGAATTAATTTGAGAAAAACAACATGCCATTTAGACAAAGAATTTATAACTTTAGAAGTTAAAATTGAATTTTTCTTCCGTAAAATCAAGGAGTATTAAATGCTTAATTATGTATGGCTAGGATTGTTAATGCTAGGCATAGGTGTTGCTTTAACAACTGACATTATTGATAAAAGTGACAATAAGTACAAAAATGGAGAAGCAATATCTGTTGAAATCATTTTTGAAGACTCGGTTTCTGAATTTGGCGATAAAAGCTATGACGCAGTTATAAAAGTTAGAAAAGATGAATTTAATAATTTTTATAATACTCAAATTGAAAATGAAGTTTCACAATCCTCTAAAATTACTTTTGACCAAGTAAAAAATAAAGCTCTTCTTTTCTTTAATGTAACAGATGATTCACCGACTTTCTGGAAAGATATGGCAAAAATATCTGGAAAGGAGAAAGATTTAACCGGTGAAGTTTTTGTTGGTGATCAAATTACCCCAACGACATTTAACGGTACAATTATTTTAGAAGACATTGCATTTGCTAAAATGAAAGATGTAACAAATTCAGCTTTAGAATATGCTGGAATTGCCGTTGAAATTGCTTTGGGATTGATAGGAATTATGGCACTTTGGCTTGGTGTAATGAAGGTTGCCGAGGCGGCTGGATTAATCAAAATTATTGCAAATGCAATGAAACCATTAACCAAATTTCTTTTCCCTGATGTTCCCCAAGATCATCCGGCAATGGGTGCAATGATTATGAATATGGCTGCAAATATGCTTGGCTTAGGTAACGCAGCTACTCCATTCGGTCTAAAGGCTATGGAAGAACTAGATAAGTTGAATCCAAATAAAGGTGTGGCAACCAATGCTATGTGTACATTTTTGGCTGTTAATACTGCTGGTTTAACTTTGATACCTGCTACTGCTATTGCAATACGGGCTGCTTCTGGAAGTAGTGATCCTGCAATTATAATTGGAACGGCTATATTTGGTGCATTTTGTGCAACTACAGTTGGTATAACAGCAACCAAGGTTATGGAAAAATTTCCACTTAAAGAGGGTGGGATTGCATCTTTAATTAGTTCCAGCAAAAAAGGTATTATATTCTTTGCTATTCTTGCACTGCTTGTATTTGTTTTAATTGTAACTGGATTGATGACAAGTTTAATTACATTTTTTAATTTTCTAAATCCGGAATTATTTAAAAGTGTAATTCAAATAATTTCTACACTTGCTATACCAATGTTAATATTTGTTTTTATTGGATATGGTGCTATTAAAAAAGTCAAGATTTATGAAGTGTTTGTTGAAGGTGCAAAAGAGGGATTTGATGTTGCAATTAGGATCATTCCTTATTTAGTGGCAATGTTGGTTGCTATCGGAATATTTAGAGCTGGTGGTGCAATGGAGATATTAATTTATGGACTTACTCCAATTACAAATTTTATTGGTATGCCTGCCGAGGCACTGCCAATGGCAATTATGCGGCCACTCTCAGGTTCAGGTTCTTTAGGAATTATGGCAGAAATTATTGCAACTCATGGGCCTGATTCTTTCATTGGAATATTAGTCTCAACATTCTTCGGTAGTACAGAAACTACATTTTATGTAATTGCTGTTTATTTTGGATCAGTTAATATTAGAAAAATAAGACATGCATTGGCAGCGGGACTCTTAGCAGATATAGCCGGTATTCTTGGAGCAGTATTTATTGTAAAACTATTATTTGGGTAGTTAATGAAAGTATTTATTACGAGAAAAATTCCTACTGTAGCAAAAGAGATTCTTGAAAAAAGCGGGTTCTCTGTTAATGTATTTCCTCATGATAGGATAATCACTAGAGAGGAATTAGTTAAAAATGCTAAGGATGCAGATGGAATAATTGCTCTCCTTACTGAAAAATATGATAAGGAAATGATTGATCAATTGCCTAATTGCAAAATAATAGCAAACTATGCAGTAGGATTTAATAATATTGATATTGAATACGCAAAATCGAAAAATATTATTGTAACCAATACTCCAGATGTTCTCACAGATGCAACGGCAGAAGTCGCTGCAGCTTTAGTGATTAGCTGTGCAAGAAGAGTTCCTGAGGCTGAAAATTTGATGCGAGAAAACAAGTTTAAAGGATGGGAACCAGAATTATTAATTGGTGTTCAATTAACTGGTAAAACAATTGGAATTATTGGAGCCGGGAGAATTGGACAGGCTACGGCAAAAAGAATAAAAGGGTTTGGGTGTAAAGTAATTTATTACAACAGAACTAAAAAAGCCGAATTTGAAAAAGATTTGAGTGCACAAAAGGTTTCCCTATATAAATTGATGAAAACAGCAGATATTATTTCAATTCATTTGCCATTAAATACTTCAACTAATAAGTTGCTCGATAAAGAAAAATTGGAATTAATGAAACCCAACGCGATTATTGTAAATACTGCGCGTGGTGAAATTGTAGACGAAAAATATCTTATTAAGATGTTAAAAAGTAAGCGAATATTTTCAGCAGGTTTTGATGTTTATGAAAATGAACCCAACGTTAATCCTGATTTGCTGAAATTAAAAAATGTAGTAATATTTCCTCATATTGGTAGCGGGACAATTGAAACAAGAAATGCAATGGCTGAATTAGCTGCCAAAAATGTTAATAATGTACTAAAAGGTAAAAAGCCATTGACTTCTGTATTTTGATTTATCCGATCAATTAAAAAATCGTTGTTTTGGCTTAAAATTCTAGCTATTTTTTGTAATTATAAATTAAATATTTAATCTTATGAGAATTGGAATTCCGAAAGAAACACAAAGAGAAGAAAAACGTGTTGGTTTGGCTCCGGCAGGTGTCGATGCATTAGTAATTGCTGGACACACAGTATTTGTTGAGACAGAAGCAGGCTTGGGTAGTCATTTCCCTGATCAAGAGTACTTAAATGCTGGTGCTACTATTGTTTATAGTGCTGAAGAAGTTTTTCAGCGGTCAGAACTAATAACTATGGTTAGTCCTTTATCGGATGAAGTAGCAGATTTAGTACAAGAGAATCAGATTATATTCTCATTCCTTCATTTGTCTGTAGGGAAAAAATATGTTATTGATAAACTTTTGGAAAAGAAAGCTACTGCTATTAGTTACGAGCTAATTGAAAAAAATGATCATTTACCAGTTCTTCAATCAATTAGTGAAATTGCCGGACAACTTGCAGTTCAGGTTGGCAGTAAATTTCTTAAAAGCAATGTCCCATCTGGAAGAGGAATATTAATGGGAGGAATCCCGGGTGTTGCACCTGCAGCTGTTGTAATCCTTGGAGCTGGTGTAGTCGGTCTAAATGCAGCGAGATCTGCACATGCTCATGGTGCTCAGGTAATAGTCCTTGATAACGATCTAAGAAGATTAAGAAGAATCGAGAACTCCATATCTAAAAATATTACAACTGTTGTAGCAAATCCAATGACAATAGCGAGAGGGGTTAAATTTGCTGATCTTTTCATTGGTGCTGTACAAGTAAAAGGTGAGAAATCCCCACATATTATTACTGAAGAAATGGTTAAAACAATGAAGAAGGGATCTGTAATTGTAGATGTTGCAATTGATCAAGGTGGATGTGTTGAAACAAGTTATCCCACAACCTTGTCAAATCCCACATTTATAAAACATAATGTAATTCATTATTGTGTCCCAAATATTCCGGCTTTGGTATCAAGAACAGCCAGCTATGGTATCACTAATGCTTCACTTGAATACATTATAAATATTTCCGACAATGGATTATCAAATGCTCTACTGGGAGATGTAGGTCTTTCAAAAGGAGTATGTACTTATAGCGGAGCTTGCTCAAATGAAGTAATTGCGGACAATTTTGATCTTGAATATAGAAGACTTCACATTTTTTCTACAAATTAACTAATAAGCATGAATGATGACAAAAGACATTAAAATAAATATATCAAAAAAAATATCCTGGCGGGAGAAGTACAAATCCAAAGTTCTATCTTCTGATGATGCTTTAAAAGTTGTAAAATCCGGTGATAAGGTAGTGATTCAACCAGGATGCGCAGCTCCTATGGAACTAATAAGAGCAATGGTAAGAAAAAAAGATGATTTAATGAATGTTCTCTTATATCACATACTTATTGTAGGTGATTTACCATACTTAGCTCCTGGCATGGAAAAACATTTTCAACACAAAGCTTTTTTTATTGGTGGGAATACTAGAAAATCAGTAAATGAGGGCAGAGCAGAATTTATTCCAATTTTTCTTTCTGAAGTTACAATGTTATTTAAAAGAGGAATAATAGTTCCTGATATAGCATTAATTAATGTGTCACCTCCTGATGATCATGGATATTGCAGTTACGGAATTGATGTGGGAAATATTAAAACTCCAACTGAAAAGGCAAAAGTAATTATTGCTCAGATCAACCATGAGATGCCCAGAGGTCTTGGAAATAGCTTTATTCATTTGAATAAAATTGATTTTATTGTTGAACATGATGAACCATTAATGCAACTTCCACAGGTTGACCCAAATGCTAGCGCAGAAGTTTTAGCAGCTTATGATAAAATTGGTCAATATATTGCTGAAATGATTGAAGACGGTTCTACTCTTCAAATGGGGATTGGTGCAATTCCAGATTCGGTAATGAAATATCTTAAAGATCATAAAGATCTTGGTATTCATACTGAGATGTTTTCTGATGGTATTGTGGAATTAGTTGAAGAAGGTATTATCAACGGTGAGCAAAAAGCTCTTCACACAGGAAAAATAATTGCGGGATTTGTTTTGGGTACCAAAAAATCATTCGACTTTATTGATAATAATCCAATTTTTGAATTTCACCCGCAAGAATATGTGAACGATCCATTTGTGATTTCGCAAAACAATAAAATGGTAGCTATAAATTCCGCTATTGAGATCGATCTTACTGGGCAGGTTTGTTCAGATTCAATAGGAACAAAATTTTATAGTGGTATTGGTGGTCAAGTAGACTTTATTAGAGGAGCTGCACGTTCAGAAGGTGGCAAACCTATTATTGCTTTACCTTCAACAACAAAGGATGGTAAAATATCAAGAATAGTTCCAACGTTGCAAACTGGGGCGGGCGTTGTCACCTCGAGAGGGGATGTTCATTATGTGGTTACCGAATATGGAGTTGCAAATTTATTCGGTAAAAGCATTACAGAAAGAACCAAATCTTTAATAAATATTGCTCATCCGAAATTTAGAGATGAGTTAACCCAATTTGCTAAATCTACTTATCATATATAGGATTTTATGGTTGCTGTAATTGGCGATATTCACGGGTGTTTTAATACTCTGCGAGAACTTTATCATAAAATTCAAGCAGAATATCCTCAAGCAGAAGTTTATTCTGTTGGTGATTTAGTTGATAGAGGGAAATACAGCTTAGAGACAATTGAATACATAAAAAGGAAAAAATTAAATTTTACACCTGGTAATCATGATCTAATGTTCTCTCATTTTTTTGAAAGTCCAGGTAGTGTTTTTGCTAGGACATGGATACATAATGATCATGGCCCAACATTAGCCGCTTATGAGTTTGAGCCGGACAAAGTCTGGGAACACATTGAGTTAATCAATAATCAGCCTTTAGTTTATAATCTGGATGATTGTTTCATCACACATGCTGGCTTCTCTTCATTTTATAAAAATGTCCTTCCTAAAAATTATAAGGACAATTTGGATGTACTTACTCCTATAATTGATAATGAACATTACAATAATCATGGAGTTATGTGGAATAGGGATAAAATGCTTAATCTAGGTAAACTCCAAATAGTTGGGCACACTCACGATGTTGAACCACGGTTTGACAAAAGAGCAAACACGCTATATATTGATACAGGCGCTTTTCGGGGGAATAAACTTAGCTGCGCAATTGTCGAAAATAGTGAGGTTATTGAAGTATTATCTGTTAATACAAATCAACGAGATCTTTATTAATAAGGCAGTCATTTTTGACTATTAAAAAGACTAATTGATAATTATAATTAAAATAGATAATTTTTCGTCCCTTTAAATATTGAAGGAGGTATTATAGATTTATTTTTACAATAATTAAAGATCAATCATAATTTAGGTTTTGTTAATAATTTGATTTTTGGAAAGAGAATACAGTTTTCACTGTTAACAATACTAATTTTACTTATAGTTTATTCTACAGATACTTTCACTTCTAATTCTGAAAGTAATGAAGATATTATTGATGATACAAATTCAGATGTATCATTAACTCAAAATGAAATTTTTGGGTTATCCAATCGCTATAATTCGCCCGCATTTCCACCGGATAGTAACCTCACATTAGATCAAATAGATTCATTGCGTGCAGACTCCATTAAGCTAGGATTAATAGAAATTGATTCGTCAATGTATGACTCAACGGCTAGGCTAAAACATTTTAAATATAGTAGAAAAGAGAATGAGTTCTTAGAATTTGATTCCAAAAGAGAACTAAGTTTTTATAGTTATCCTTCTCAGCGAATGTTAAGAAGAACGGTGGAGCTTGATTCAACTGGAAGTTATGTAATTATTAGAGAATTTATTTCTAACAACGAAGTGCGTACACCTATTAAAATTCCTCTTGATCAATATATTGAAATGAAACTTGCTAATACTGAACGAAAATCATGGGAAGAGCTTGGATATAAATATACACTTATCGATACTAAGGATGATTTGGGTCAGTTGTTTAGTGATATTACAAACATTGAAATTCCTTTACCAAGTGTTTCTTTCTTAAGTATTTTCGGGCCACCCAAAATTAGTTTGAAAATTAATGGTGCTGTAGATATTCACGGTGCTTGGAGAAATGAAACTACAGAGGGCGTTACTGCTTCACTTTTGGGTAATACAAGAAATGAACCTGATTTTAAACAGCAAGTGCAGATTAATGTAAATGGAACTATTGGCGACAAATTAACAATAGGGGCTGACTGGAATACTGAACGTACGTTTGAGTTTGAGAATCAGTTGAAATTGCATTATAAAGGTTACGAAGATGAAATAATTCAAAGTATTGAAGCTGGTAATGTTTCTTTGCAGACATCACCTTTAGTTGGTGGTGGAGAAGCCCTTTTTGGTATTAAAGCACAATTCCAATTTGGGCCATTTAGTTTAACTGCATTAGCTTCACAGAAGAAAAGTGAGGTTGAAGAAGTTTCTGTTTCCGGAGGAACGCAAAAAAGCACATTTGAAGTCCATGCTTACAATTATTCACAAAATCATTATTTTGTTGATCAAGATTACGCTTCCACCGCGCCTGAATTAAACTTGTTTGAAAGATACTTTGCAAATGCTAATCCTGATATTGATTCAAGGTACCGTATAAAAGAAATTGAAGTCTGGAAAACAACTTCCGGACAGTTAGATATCAGCACTCAGAGAAGAGCAAGTGCTTTTATAGACATTCAACCGAGAGAAACTGCAGGCACTGATGCACCGATCCCTTATGACGATTTATACCGTGATATTGATTTTAAGCCAGTTTCGGGTAAAGCTTTAGTAAATGACAGGTTCATTCCAATGCAGGAAGGTGTGGATTATGATTATAATGCTTACGCTGGATTTATAAGTTTTAGAACACAAATAAGTACAGAAGATGCCATTGCCGTTGCTTATAGAGTTGAAGGTCCTAATGCCGGCACTGACCTTTATTATGGTGAATTTTTAGAAGAGGTTACTGATGACACTACTAAGGTACTGGTATTAAAGTTAGTAAAACCAAGAAATCTTCAACCTGGTGGTACATTCGCTGATGCTTGGAATCTTCAGTTAAAAAATATTTATCCTGTTGGTGGAAGAGATGTAAAGAAGGAAGGATTTATATTCGATATAAATTTCGAAATTCCAGGCCAAGAACCAGTTAATAATATTGGAGATGATAATATTTTAGAAGCATTTGGGTTGGATATAACTGATGAGAGTGGATCCGGAGCTCCAGATGGAGCGTTCGATTGGGATCCCCAGAGAACAATATTTCCTAAAACAGGTGAAATTATTTTTCCCAGACTTCAACCATTTGGAGATGATTTTCCATTTGATGAGGAATTAGCTTACCATGCAGTTTATGATACATCTGTAACATTTGCACAGCAAGATAAGGCACAAGATAAATTTGTTCTTATTGGCGGATATTCTGCTGATGCTTCTTCGGTTTATAATATAGGGTTTAACGTTGTTGAAAATTCTGTAAAAGTTACACTAAATGGGGGAGCTCTACAGTTAGGCACAGACTATAGCGTTGATTATAATATAGGACAAGTTATAATAAGAAATGAAGATGCACTTGTTCCTGGTGCAAATTTAAGAATAACATATGAAAAAAATGACTTGTTCCAACTCGCTTCAAAAACCCTTTTAGGCTTACGAGGTATATATGATTATAATGAGAAAACAAAATTAGGTTTCTCATTCCTAAATCTAAATCAAACAACACTAAGTGATAAAGTTAGAATTGGTGAAGAACCCCTTAATAATTCAATATTTGGTTTGGATTTTCAAACTGGACTGGATTTGCCATTCCTAACCAAAGGACTGGATTATTTAATATCAACTAAGGAAATGTCATCGATCAATTTGAAGGGTGAATTTGCATATATGAGCCCTGATCCTAACACTAAGAAAAGTAAAATTGATAGTGATAATGGAGAAAGTATTGCATATGTAGATGACTTTGAGGGTGCTAAAAGAACTATCCCTATTGGAATTTCCTATACTGGCTGGAGAGACATAAGTGTTCCTGATGAGATTCCAGAAATAGGTGAATTTGAATTAATTGATCAGATGAATTATAAGGCCAAAAGTTACTGGTATAATATTTTGCCTTCTGATGTTGAAGTGGACGAGATTTGGGGAGATAGAAAAACAGTTGGTAGAAATGATGATAAGGTTACGGTTTTAGATTATTTCTTTGATCCTGGAATTAGAGGCACTTATAACTATAATCCTAGTCTTGAAGATAAAACCAAGAATTGGGGCGGTATGATGCGTCCTCTTTCATCAACTGCTAGTAATCTTGTGGAAGAGAATATTGAATTCATAGAGTTTTGGTTGAAGATAACAGATGTTCCGGAAAATGGCGAACCAAAACTTATAATTGATCTTGGCCAAATAAGTGAAGATATTATTCCTAATAACATTCTTGATCAAGAAGATCAGAATCAGAATGATAGATTGGAAGAAGAAGAAGATTTGGGGATTGATGGAAAAAGTAATGCTGATGAGATTTTAGAGTATGGGAATGAATTTTCTGATCCGAGTAATGATAATTTTTCTTTTTCGTTAGGCTCTTTCGACTATACGACTATAAATGGTACTGAAGGCAATGGGAAACTTAGTGATTCCGGATTATTGCCTGATACTGAAGATATGAATAAAAACTTTACATTAGATAGAGTGAATAGTTATTTCAGGTATGAAGTTCCTATAGATACGGTTAAGGCTAGAAATGAGTTTATTAGCGGCGGCGGAGATAATGATAACTGGTATCAGTTCCGGATTCCATTAAAAGAATTTACATCAGAAATCGGTAGCCCGAGTTTTACAATTGTAGAAGTTCTTAGAATGTGGGTTACAGGAGTTGAAGAACCGGTTCATATTAGATTAGCGGAATTAAATCTAGTTGGTAACCAATGGCAAAAAGTTCTGATCCCAGGGGAAGTAGAAGATGATGATACAACATTGGTCGTTAGTACTATCAATTATGAAGATAATCCAGAATATATAAGTCCGCCTGGGATTGAAAGAGAAAGAGATAGAACTAATACAGAAGAAGAAATTTTCAAGAATGAACAATCATTGAAACTTGTATTAACAGACCTAGAAGATGGTGATAGTAGAGAAATTGTAAAATATCTTTTCCGCCCCATGGATGTTTTTAGTTACAAAGAAATGAAACTCTTTATACGGGGGGAACAAAATGATGGTCCCAGTTCAATCTCATTTTATGAAAATGATACCAGTTATGGTTCTGAAGTTTATTTCCGGTTTGGAACAGATACGTCTAATTTTTATGAATATAGACAGCCTGTTACTAAGGGAGAGATCAATGATGAGGGGTGGAGTGAAATATCCATTTTGTTTGAAGACCTTACTGCAATAAAACAGGGTCGTGATGATCCTTCTGAATATTATTCTCAGGCTGTTGACGTTAATGATGCTGATAAGGATGGGCATTTTTACGGTGTTAAAGGTCTACCTACTTTAACAAAGGTTAATTATTTTTCATTTGGTATACTGAACCCAAAAAACAAGGGCGTTGAAAATGAAGCTGTATCTGGAGAACTGTGGGTTAATGAATTAAGGGTTCTTGGGGCAGACGATACACCAGGTTGGGCATATAGTGCTTCATCACAAATTAAATTTGCAGATTTACTTTCTGTTAATGTAAATGCAAGTCAAACAGATCCATATTTCCATAAGCTTAACCAGAGATTTGGTAGTAGAGTGGACAATAGTAGATGGAGTGGATCAGTAAATCTTAATCTTATCAAATTATTACCGTGGAATTTAACCGGCAGTAATTTCAGTGTAAACTATTCTCATACAGAATCTATTTCAAAACCACTTTATCTTCCTGGAACAGATATAAGTGTTGAAGAAGCTGTTGAACAAGAAATGGCAAGCGTCGATGAAGCAAAAGCCACGGACGTAGGAGATAGCCTTAGGACTACAACCCAAACGGTTAATATTTCAGATACGTGGTCACTTTCTAGTATAAAGTTTAAATTACCCTCTAAAAAATGGTACGTTCAAGATATTATCAATAATTTACAATTCTCTTTTAACTATAACAAAAACTATAGTCGTAGTCCATCTCTCGTCTTCCAAAGAAGCTGGGTTTGGAACGGAAGTGGAAAGTATTCATTAAACTTCAGCAAGGAGAATTATTTTTTTGCTGCCGATATTCCTTTATTGGGTAGTTTAATTGAGATATTTGAGGATTATAAAAATGTTAAAATTTATTTTTCTCCTCAATCTTTTAATACTGGTTTATCTGCTTCTAGAAAAGAATCGTCTAATTTAAGTAGAACGGATAGTGCTTCGCAAAAAACACAAAGAGATTTTACGACAAAAAGAAATATTGGATTTAATTGGAAAGTAACAGAGGGCGGGCTATTAAATCTAAGTTTAACCTATAGTGCAAATGCGGCTTCGTCATATGCTCATTTATTAGCGGTAGATGATATAAGTAGATCAGGAAAGGATTTATGGAATGATATATTGAGCGGCCCATTATTCGGCAAGGATTATAGTTATTCACAAAATTTTGATTTAAAAACAAAAACTGCTTTACCAACTCTGTGGAATATCAGAAAATATCTAATTCTTACATTGGGGTATGGAGTAAATTACAAGTGGTCCAACAATTTTAAACAAGAAGATCTTGGTAGAAGTGTTGGGTTCAGCAATAGTATACGTGCTGGGCTTACTCTAAAATGGCAATCTCTAACAGCACCTCTTTTTGTTAATGGGAAAAAGGCCAAATCAAAAAAGAGTAATAATAGGAATACCAATAGAGGAAGAGGGCAAGGTCGAGATAAGGTAGTTGTAGATGAAGGAGACGAAACAAAAACTCCTAAAGATGACGATGATCTATTAAAAGATAAAGTAGTAGATGAAGAAGAAAAAGAGCCTATTTATTCCAAGGCTTTTAATTACTTAAAACTGGCTTCCAAATGGCTGTTTTTTGATTATGAAAGTATTAGTATGAATTTTAGTCAATCAAATTCTGCAAGTAGTTCTGGTATAAGATCTAACGGTACTGGTTTTACAAATTTTTGGGGATGGGAAGACGATTCTAAGAATGGTCCATCAAGATTATTTATGATCGGGCTAAGTACTGAAGCTGGAGATAGAGCGCGGAATGGTACTTTATCAGATAATTTTTCACAGAAGAATACTATTGATTTTAAAACATCACGACCACTTTGGGAAGGCGCAAAAATAAATCTTAACTGGAAAGTTGGATGGGGAATAAATAAAACTACTTCAATTTCCACCGATGACGATGGGAGTATTTTGATAAATGATATTAAATCTAACGGTACTCTAGATAGATCCTTTGTTTATCTTCCAATTTTCTTTTCCGAAGCAGGAATAAAAAATGTAAATGATCTTTACGTGAAGAATGGCAAAGAGGATATAGCTGGGGCATTTACTGAAGGATTTGAGAGCGTTCCACTTTTGTCAAAATTGCCACTATTTAAGGATTTAGTAAAATATATTCCTCGGGCTAATTGGCGCTTAGATTGGAGAGGTTTGGAGAAAATTGGATTTATAAAGGGAATTGCAAAATCAGTATCACTTAGTCATGCTTACTCATCCGCTTATTCCGAAGGATGGAGAGTTGATACAGACGGTAAGCGTCAAGTTCAAACTCAGAGAATCAATTATGGCTTTTCACCCCTTGCGGGTGTAAATGTAACATTTGATAAAATGTGGGGTGGAGACTTAACGGGCTCTCTAAAATACTCAACTAAAACTAGTTATGATTTGGGAATTGCTACAAGAAATATTACAGAATCATTCTCAAAAGATATTAACGTTACTGCGAGTTTTTCTAAATCTGGATTTTCACTTCCATTGTTTGGGCTTGATCTTAAAAATGATATTGAAATGTCTCTATCTTATACAAGCGCCCAAAACTCAATTGTAATATTTGAAATGGACAATTTTACTGAAGAGGGTAAACCTCAAGATGGAACAATAAGAACAATAATTGAACCTCGAATTAAATATACTCTTAGTTCAAAGGTAACATTATCAGTTTTCTATAAACGTACGGCTGTTGAGCCGCAAGGTGCTTCAAGGATTCCACCAACAACAACGAATGAAGCTGGGCTGGATGTTCATATATCAATACAATAATAAGTAGAAAGGCTAGAATGAGAAAATATAAAATATTATGGGTTGATGATGAAATCGAAATGCTGAGACCTCATATATTATTTCTTGAAGAGAAAGGTTATGATGTCTCTACAGTAACTAATGGAAAAGATGCAATTGCAGAGGTTGAAAACAGAGAATATGATCTAATTTTCTTAGATGAAATGATGAGTGGTATGGGTGGTTTAGAAACACTATCAGTTATTAAGGAAATAAATTCTAATATCCCAGTAGTAATGGTTACCAAGAGTGAAGAAGAAGCATTGATGAATGATGCAATAGGAAGTAAAATTACTGATTACCTTATTAAATCTGTTAGCCCATCGCAAATATTAATGGTGTGTAAAAAAATATTGGATGGCAAAAAAATATCAGGAGAATATGTAACTAAAGATTATTTGGAAGATTTTAGTAATATTTCACGTCGACTACTAGACAATCTCGACTATGATGATTGGATTGATATAAACAATAAAATGGTTAATTGGGATATGGAGCTTGATGATCATAGAGAAGTTGGTCTCAGGCAAACACTAACCGAGCAGAAGAAAGAGTGTAATAAAGAATTTTCAAAATTTGTTGAAAAGAATTATGTGAATTGGATTCATAAAAAAGGTGAAGATTCTGTTCCTTTAGTGACAACCGATATTGTTGAGCAATATGTAATTCCACTTTTGGAAAGTGCGGATGGCCCAGTATTTTTATTTGTTTTGGATTGTTTGCGATTAGATCAATGGTTATTGCTAGAAAAACATTTGCTCGAATATTTTAGTATTGAAAAGGATTATTACTATTCCATTCTACCTACTGCAACACCCTATGCCAGAAATGCCCTATTTAGTGGACTTTACCCATCAGAAATTGAAGACTATTACCCTGACCTATGGCAAAATAATAAAGACGATGAACGAAGCCAGAATATGTATGAAAAAGAGCTGCTTCAATTTTTATTAGATAGAAAGAAAATAAAATTGGACAATGATCTTAAGTACATGAAGATAATTGATCCGGATGTAGGGAGAGCATTTGAACAGAATATTGTATCTCACAAAAGAACTCATTTTATGGCAGTAGTTGTTAATTTTTTAGATATGCTCGTTCATGGAAGATCTGATTCAGAACTGATTAAAGAAATTGCCCCGAACGAATCAGCATTTAGATCATTAACAAATAGTTGGTTTATTCATTCTTCTTTGTTTGGCACATTCAGAAAAATTGCAAAAATGAAAAATGCAAAAATTATTGTAACAACCGATCATGGTAGCATTATTTCCCGAAGGGCATCTAAAGTATTGGCTGATAGGGAAACCTCAAAAAATCTCAGATTTAAATTTGGCAGAAACTTAAAAGTAGATAGTAAACATGCATTGCAAATTAATGATCCAGGCAAATATAAATTACCGAAGAGGGGAGTTACGGGAAGTTATATAATTGCTAAAGAAGATTATTATTTTATATATCCTACAGATTATCATAAGTATTTAAATCATTTTAAAGATACTTTCCAACATGGGGGAATTTCCATGGAAGAAATGATTCTACCTGTGATTACAATGGAGAGTAAAGCTTAATTGGATCTACCATTTGAAAAAGATATTAGTAATATTGAAGAAACAAAATTACTTGCAACTGAGTTATCAAAATTATTTAATAAGGGTGATGTTGTAGTATTTAATGGTAATCTAGGATCTGGGAAAACAACTCTAATTAAATACCTTTGCACAAATTATAGTATATATGAAGTTAACAGTCCTTCATTTTCAATTGTAAATGAATATATTGGTGAACGTAAAGTCTATCATTTCGATTTTTACCGACTAAAAAAAATTGAAGAACTTTATGATATTGGTTTTGAAGAATACCTGAATGATCAAGATGCAATTGTTTTTATTGAATGGGGCAATTTAATGCCGGATATATTACCAAGTAATTATTATGAAATTGAATTAGAACTATTCAATAAAAGTGAAAGAATTATTAAAGTATCTAAGAAAAACTAACTCTGGTAGAATATTTTTAAAAAATGATGAATGATAAAAAAATATTGGCAATTGAAACTTCTGGGGAACTTTGCAGCGTCTCTCTCTCATTTGAGTATGGCAAATATGATGAAAGAAATATCCTTATGAAACATATTCACTCAGAAAAGTTAATTCCAATGATTGATGAAGTTTTATCGTCAAATAAAATTTCAACTAAAGAACTTGATTGTGTTGCTGTTTCTGTTGGTCCCGGTTCGTTTACTGGATTGAGGATTGGAATGACAGCAGCTAAGGGGATTGCATTCGCTTCAAATTTACCACTTATTCCGGTTCCTTCTTTCGATGCTCTAAGTTTAGAAATCTCTAATTATTTATTACCAAATACTACCTTTTGCATAGTAAATAATGCAAATATTGAAGAATGCTATTATGCTAATTATCAAAATGAACCTAGTGGACCTAGATCCATTAAAAAAGTAAGTTTACTTAAAAAAAGTGAAATTGCTACTGAAATTCAAAATTCTGATATGATTTTTGGTAACCTGAATACAATTGAACGGATAAAAAACATAAGCTCGCCGAAAGCATCTTCCGTTGCAAAATGGTCTTATTTATATGGCGAAGATTTATTAACTTTTGATTACGATTATTTGGAACCAAATTATTTGAAAAAATTTAAGGTAAAACAAAAGAAATGAAAAAAATATTATACTTTTATTTCATAATCACTGTCTCAATATTTGCACAATTTGGAAACCCAAAGATTGTTCCGCATGAAAACGAATTCGATTTTGGGGATATCCAAGAGGGAGAAAAAGTTGTTCATAAATTCGTGATTTTTAATAGGGGCCTAGACACGCTCAAAATATCGAAAGTAAAAGCTTCTTGCGGTTGTACTGCAGCTAATCCTTCCAAAACTGAGCTAATGCCTGAAGACTCTACCTCTATTAGAGTTGAGTTCAATTCTACTAGAAGAAAAGGTCAACAAAGAAAATTTGTATATATATTTAGTAACGATCCCGATACACCACAACTAAGATTGACGTTCCATGCTAATATTATATCAGAAGAAGATCCCTATTCCAATCAAAAACCAAGTATTAAACTTTCTAAATACAACCATAATTTTGGAAATGTAAAGGAAGGTGTTATTCTAGACTTAGTTGTAAACGTAATGAACAATGGTGATTCTTATTTGAATATTAGTAAAATAAAATCCTCATGCGGTTGCACAGCTGCCTTAATGTCTAACAAAAATTTGAAACCGAATGAAACAAGTGAGTTGAAAATTGAATTTGATACTAAAAATTTAACGGGACAGATCGCAAGAACTATTACACTATTTACAAATGACCCTAAGCATCCTACAAGGGTATTGACATTAATTGCAAATATTGAAAAGGGTTAATTTTTATGGGGTGGTTTAAAAGATCAAAGCAAAATATTTCTCCAAAAAGTAAAAAATTAGATGTTCCTGACGGGCAATGGATTAAATGTGATAAATGTGGAGAAATAATTTATGCTCGTCAGTTAGAACTGAATTCGTGGGTTTGTTTTAAGTGTGAGCATCATTTCCGAATTGGAAGTAAAGAATACATTTCAATTTTGTTTGATAAAAATTCTTTTAAAGAATTAGATAAAAAAATGAAATCTGCTGATCCTCTTAATTTTGAAGATACAAAAAAGTATTCTGATAGAATTGTAGCCACAATTAAGAAAAGTGGTTTGAATGATGCAGTTAAGACTGGTACAGGTACAATTAATGGTCAAAAAGTAAGCTTTGCTTGCATGGATTTCAAGTTTATTGGTGGAAGTATGGGCTCTGTTGTTGGCGAAAAAATTGCTAGAGCAATTGATAAAGCCTATGAGAATAAAACACCAATGATTATTATCTCTCAAAGTGGTGGTGCAAGAATGATGGAAGGTGCATTATCACTTATGCAGATGGCAAAGACTAGTAGTAGATTAGCACGACTCTCAGATGCTGGTCTTCCATATATATCAATATTAGCCGATCCTACAACAGGTGGAACAACTGCAAGCTATGCAATGTTGGGTGATGTAATTATTGCTGAGCCCAAAGCTTTAATTGGATTTGCCGGACCTAGAGTTATCAAACAAACTATTGGGCGAGATCTACCCAAAGGATTTCAACGATCTGAATTTTTACTTGATAATGGTTTTGTGGATGTCATTGTTCCGAGAAAAGAATTAAAAGAAAAACTTACAAATTTACTTCAGTTTATGAGCTAAATATTCTGATAATAGAATATATTTTTTGTTTGTGAATTATTCTTTAATCTTCTAAACTTTTTTCATTCGTTCGGATAGTTTTAACATTGTCTCAATAGTATAATCCAATTCCTCATGTGTATTTTCACTTGAGAACGAAAATCTAAGTGTACCTCTAGCATAATCATCTGGATAACCAGCTGCGAGTATTACATGGGAAGTTTTAAGAGTCCCGGAAGCACAAGCGGATCCAGAGGATGCCGCAATACCATTGATATCCAAAAACATTAGCATAGCTTCAGAATCATTTTTATAAATGTTAGGATCAAAAGTCAAACTCAATATATAAGGAGATGATTCTGAGTCTCCATTTTGTGTAAGACCTTCAATACCACAATTATTTAAACCTTCCCAAAGATATTTTTTTAGTTGGGTAACTTTCTCAAAATTATCGTCCATTTTTTCTTTGGCAATCTTAACAGCTTCTGCAAAGCCAACAATAGATGCTGTATTCTCTGTTCCTGCTCTTCTATTTCGCTCTTGACCACCACCTAATATTAGAGAAGACATTGGCGTTTGACTTTTTATATATGCTAGTCCAATTCCTTTTGGTCCATACAATTTATGCGCAGAAGCGGAAAGAGAATGTATTCCTAGTTCTTTAACATCTACCTTAATTTTACCAAAACTTTGTACTGCATCAGTATGGAAATATGTATGATTAAATAATGAATTCAGTTCCTTTATATTATTAATCGTTCCAGTTTCATTATTTATGTGAACTATTGATGAGAGGGAAGTATTATCATTATCAATTGTAGATAAGGAATCAGAAGTTATCTTAAAATTTTTTTGAAGAACTAATTTTGTTGATACAAAACCCTTAGTAACTAAATTATCAATTGTATTAAGAGTGGCTTTATGATCACCCTTTGATGTAACAATGTGGTTTTTCCCGGATTCAGCAAATTCAGTTTCAACAATACCATTTATTATAAAATTAGTAGCTTCAGTTCCACAGCTTGTAAAATAAATTTCGCTTGGATCAGCATTCACAAAATCTGCAATTATTTCTCTCGAATCTTCAATTGCAACTCTGGATTTTCGTCCAAAAGAATGAATTGATGAGGGATTACCATAATTTTCATTCAAGTACGGCAGCATTGTTTCTAATACTCTTGGGTGGAGTTTTGTTGTAGCAGCATTATCTAAATATACTTTCATTTAATTTATCGCCTAACTGTTATATCACCACTTGTGATTTTTTCTAATTTATCGCCAATTTTTAAAATCATAAATCCATTTGCATCCAGATCATAAAAAATACCATATTTTTTCTCTTCCCCTATTTCTATTGTAACTGCCTCTCCAATCATCCGACAATTATCTCGCCATTCGCTTAATATTTTTTTTGGACTTTTAATTAGTTGACTAATTAGATCTTCAAACACATTTAAAATTTCACTTAGTAAACGTTCTCTTGCTATTTCTCTTTTTAATTCAAACTTTATTGAAGTAGGTTGAATTTTGAATTCACCAGTATATTTAGTTTGATTTGCGTTTACACCTATTCCTATTACAATTTTCTCAATATCCGATCCTTTGGAAGAAGATTCTAATAATATCCCACTTACTTTTTTATTATTGATTAGTACATCATTAGGCCATTTCAAATCTGTCTTTAGTTGGAATAAATTTTCTATTGCATATGAAACAGCAAGAGATGCAGCCAAACTAATATGATTTGGATTAAGCTTGTGTAGATTTTTATTCAAAAGAACTGAAAATGTTAGGTTTTGACCTTTAGTACTGTTCCAAGGTCTTTTAAGCCGTCCTCTTCCTTCACTTTGATATTCACTAAAAATTGTAGTTCCATGCTTTAATTCAGTTGTATTCTTGAGAAGGTATGAATTTGTCGAAGCAACCTCCTCACTATAAATGAAATTTCTACCGAGAAAATTAGTTTCTAATTTAATATCAAAATTCTCTATGTTAAACATTTTACCTCCAAAAATAACGTATGTGACAATTTGGCAATTATTATGTCATAAATTATGTGTTAGCGTCATAATGACTGTGAAAAGGCATTATGGCACATTTACCTATTTCGATTAAAAACCCATTAACTTATTGTTATGCAAGCATTTAGAGCGATAAATAAATATGGCACAAGTATTGCTATTCAAACTGTAAAAATTAACAAAAAAATTAAGAAGGAGATTCAACCATGACATTATTAAGATTCGAACCCATGAGAGATTTCGATCATATATCAAATAGATTTCAAAGATTTTTTGACGAATTCCCAACTTTAAATAATCGCAGCCAAGATACCTTTTCACCAAGAATTGATATTTCAGAAAATGAAAAAAGTATTTCGATTGATGCTGAAATTCCCGGTGTACCAAAAGAAAATTTAAAAATTATACTACAAGATAACATTTTAACAATCGAAGGTGAAAAGAAAAAAGTTTCTGAGGAAAATGATAAAAATTATTATAGAGAAGAAAGATCTTACGGTAAGTTCAAGCGAAGCTTCACACTTCCGGTTGAAGTTGATTCTGAGAATGTAAATGCAAAGTTTGATAGTGGAATTTTAGAAATCAAGCTTGATAAAGTGGAACCAAAAAAAGATGAAGAAAGAGTAATAGAACTTAAATAAAATAAAATTTTATAGCGACTCAAGTGAGTCGCTTTATTCAATTAAAGGAGAAAAGAAATGGGTAAGATTATAGGAATTGATTTAGGAACAACTAACTCTTGTGTTGCAGTTATGGAAGGAAATGAGCCGGTTGTAATTCCAAATTCGGAAGGTGGAAGAACAACTCCATCCGTGATTGGATTTGCAAAGAACGGGGATCGACTTGTTGGCCAGCCTGCTAAAAGACAAGCTGTTACTAATCCTATAAATACTGTCTTTTCTGTAAAGAGATTTATGGGTAGAAGACATGACGAAGTAAGTACGGAAATTACTGAAGTACCTTACAATGTTATTTCCGGAGATAATGGATCAGCAAGAATTAAAATTGAAGACAGAGTTTATTCACCACCAGAAATTAGTGCAATGGTATTGCAAAAAATGAAAAAAACTGCTGAAGATTATTTGGGACAAGAAGTAACAGAAGCTGTTGTAACCGTACCGGCATATTTTAACGATGCTCAGAGACAAGCAACAAAAGATGCTGGCGAGATCGCAGGATTGCAGGTTAGAAGAATTATTAACGAACCTACAGCTGCTGCACTTTCGTATGGTTTGGATAAAAAAAATAAAGAGCAGATTGTTGCGGTTTATGATTTAGGTGGCGGTACTTTTGATGTTTCAATTTTACAATTAGGTGATGGAGTATTTGAAGTAAAATCTACTAATGGTGATACTCATTTAGGTGGAGATGATTTTGATCAAAGAATAATTGACTTTTTAGCTGATGAATTTAAGAATCAGGAAGGAATTGATTTAAGAAAAGATCCTATGGCATTGCAAAGATTGAAAGAAGGTGCTGAGAAAGCGAAGATTGAATTATCTTCAACTACACAAACAGATGTTAACTTGCCGTTTGTTACTGCAACACAAGAAGGACCAAAGCACTTAAATATTACTCTTACTAGAGCTAAGTTTGAACAATTGGTTGATGATTTAGTTGAAAGATCAGCAGGACCTTGTGAAATGGCAATTAAAGATGCTGGTGTTTCTACATCTGAAATTGATGAAGTAATATTAGTCGGTGGTTCAACAAGAGTTCCAAAAGTTCAAGAATTAGTTAAAAGAATTTTTGGTAAAGAACCTCACAGAGGTGTTAATCCTGATGAAGTTGTGGCAATTGGAGCAGCAATTCAGGGTGGTGTTCTTGCCGGTGACGTAAAGGATGTATTATTACTTGATGTTACTCCACTATCATTAGGTATTGAAACTTTAGGTAGTGTAATGACAAAATTGATTGACGCAAATACTACAATTCCGACTAAAAAGAGTGAAGTTTTCTCAACAGCAGCTGATAACCAGCCATCAGTAGAAATTCATATTCTTCAGGGTGAAAGACCAATGGCTGCGGATAATAGAACTCTAGGAAGATTTCACTTGGATGGATTACCACCGGCACCTAGAGGTGTTCCACAAGTAGAGGTTACGTTTGATATTGATGCAAACGGTATTATGCATGTATCTGCAAAAGATAAGGCGAGTGGAAAAGAGCAAAGTATAAGGATTACTTCTTCAAGTGGTTTAAGTGAACAAGAAATTGAAGATATGAAAAATAAAGCGAAAGAAAATGCTGCAGAAGATAAGAAGAAAAAAGAAGGTGTTGAAGTTAGAAATGGCGCCGATAATTTGGTCTTCCAAACTAAAAAGCAAATTGAAGAGCTAGGAGATAAAATTCCAGCTGATGCAAAAGCAAAATTAGAAGCTGAAATAACAAAAGTTGAAGAAGCATTGAAAACAGATAGTACCGAGACTATAAAAGCAGCTACAGATGAGTTGAATAAAATTTGGGGAGAAATTGCTCAGAATCTATATCAACAACCTGGCGCTGATGGTCAACCTGGAGCCGGCCCGCAACCTGGAGCACAACCTGGTCCCGATGCTGGAGCACAAAGTGAAGCTCCAAAAGATGAGAAAGAAGTTCAAGATGCTTCCTACGAAGTAGTTGACGAAGAAGATAATAAGAAAGATAAATAAGGAATAACATAATGGAAGAAACAAAAGAAATGACAAAGGTTGAAGAAAAAAGAAGCTGGGATGAAGCTTTGGAACAAGAATCCTGGGTAGCACCTTTGATAGATATATATGAAACTAACGACGAGTATTACTTAGTTGGCAATATGCCCGGAGTTGCAAAAGAAGATGTTAAATTGAAAATAGAAGAAGGTAATCTAATAGTAATGGGAAGAGTTGAATTCTTGGGGGAGTTGGATAGAAAATACCTAATGAAAGAAATTGACTCAAGTAATTACTATAGAAAATTCAAACTTTCTGATAGCGTTGATGAATCTAAAATTGATGCTAAATTAGAGAATGGAAGATTGTTCGTTCACCTTCCTAAAGTTGAAAGAGTAAAACCAAAAACTATTGAAATAAAATAATAACTCTTCTTCAAAGATGTTAAACCCTCGACAATTGTCGGGGGTTTTTTATTTATCGTAGGGATAATTCATTACCTTGCTTTCATCAAAGACATAAGATTTAGTGTACTCACCCCAAGCTAATCGTTCATAAATAAATTGACTTGCACCATAATTTAATGAATACGCATCATAGCCTAAAATTCTTAGATAAGCTACAATTGAAGCACCTAATTGACCACTATAAGTATAAATGATAATCTTTTTATTCGATGGAATTGTTTGGAGATAAGCCGTACTTTTTAATTCAAAAATCGGATCGGCCAAATAATGAACAACCCCATGTGGATGTCCTTCCCCCGGTGTAGGACCTTCTAGTGCATGTGCTTTATATAAATTTAAATTACCATAACATATTACGAAGGCGCTATTACTTCCAAGTGGTAAATTCTGAATAACAAAATCATTATTCCAGACAGAATTAATTCTATCTAGAATATTCTGACTGATATTATCTGAACTTTCTAAGTTTAATTCAGGCAGTGCAGAAAAATCTAATTTAGGAAAATTTGTATTATCAAGACTTAATTCATTGTTTAACGATAAAAGATTTCTTTCTGATAGAACTTCTTGAGCAAAATCATTATTCCAAGATGCTATTCCAAAATTTAATGAGTAAACATTATTATATCCCATGAACCATAATAAACTAGTTAAATAAGAAGATTTTTGACCGCTTTCAGAAACTAAAACTACAATCATACTATCAGCTACTGAATTTTCGAAATATGATATCAATTCTTCTGACTTCAAATTTATGGAGGTTGGTATTCTGCCTAGCTCAAATTTTTCAGTACTTCGTAAATCAATTATATTGAAAATCCCCGGATTAGAAAATATTTGTTCAGCACTTATTGTTGGAGGAATTAAATTAGTGTTAATATAATCACCCTGTTCTTCTAAGTAATGTAACAATAGAGCTGTGTCAGTTAATTCATAGTCCGTAGATGTGGGAGAAGGATCTTCTAAACAACTTGTAAAACAGCATGATAAAAGTATAACGAATGACAATAATAAATATTTGTTATTTAATGAAAACATTTTCATCTATTAATTTTAATAAAATCACTTTTTGCAAATCCAATAAACATTCCTATTGCGTTCTCACCACTTATGTTCCATTTTATTGGAGCTCCACCTTGTGAGAATGAATCTTCAATTGGATTATTATTATTCTTAGTATAGAAATAATCCAGATAGGCCGTATCAAATGCGTACACTTGCATAAACATCTTATCTGAATAGAATTGGTTTAAATAATTATTAGAAAGTTTTGTGGTTCTTACAGCTATATTTCTATTGGAACCAGATCCATCAAGATTAGATATTGAATAAAAATCACTTGCTTGATCATTTGGGGAGGAGAGTTCATTATTTGCAATAATCCAAATTGCACCATATGCTTCTCCTATATTGGATTTAACAGAGGCAGATAAATATCCATCTGCTACATATCTTTGACTGTTAACTAATGGAATCTGAGGGACTATTGTGATACTATAGATTTCTTCATCCGCTATCGATGCATACAATTCATAGGTTCTACCGGATTTAATTTTAAAAGGAACTAATGACTTATAGTTTCCGTTCCCTCTGTAATGCAATGGGATTATCTTCGCAGCATCAACAATAAGAAATACTAAGGCATCTGTAATTTCAGCTTTTTCAATACTATAAATTTCATTCAGTGGTAAAGTTTTAGTTAAAGAAACACCACTAAAAAATTCATTTGCAATCAGTTCACTTTGAACAACTATTTTCTCCTGGTGTTCTAATTCAATTTCTACTATATCTACTTCTTCGCAGCCCAATATTAGTGAGATAAGTGCAATAAAAATGTATTTTTTACTAAAGTATTTCATATGGTTAAAATTCAAAATTTAATCCGATAGTTGGAATAAAAGGGAATAATGTAATTTGTTTCATCGTAGATGCAGAATTTTCACTACTCTCCTCATTCTGTTCCGGACTGATATAATATGCGAAAGCATTTTTCCTATTGTATACATTTAGCAAGTTAATATAAGCCTGTAACGGAATACTGCCATACTTAAATTTATAAGTCAAATTAATATCCAGTTTGTGATATGAGGGCATTCTGAAATCATTCCTATCAGTATAGTCAAATTGATTTTTCTCCCTGGTTCCCAACACAGGAAATTCGAATGAATACTGACCCGTTGGAATAGTAAATCCTTGTCCCGATGAGTATACCCATGTAGCTCCAAAATTTAAATTATCCAATATTTTGTAACCTAATACTATGGAAATATCGTGTCTTCTATCATACCTTGGGAAGAAAGTATTACCAATATTTAAATCAGCAAACTGTCTTTTGGTCCAGGATAAAGTATAACCAATCCAACCGAAAATATTTCCCGCTCTCTTATTTAAGAAAAACTCAATACCATATGCTTCGCCTTCACCTTTTGTGAATAAATCTTCAAGTTTATCATTCAAGCCTAAATTTGCACCATCACGGAATTCATACAAATTCTTCATATCCTTGTAATAGCTTTCTATGGAAAAAAGATATTTGCCTTCATCAAATTGCGATTCAATTCCAAAAACATATTGAGAAGATTTACTCGGTTTAAGACTAGAAGTGGAAGGATACCATAAATCGGTAGGCAAAGAAATATCATTTCTAACAACTAAATGTAAAAACTGGTGTGCAACAGCATAGGCAGTTTTTAGAGAAATATATTTATTCAGCTTGTAAGAAAGTGAAAGTCTTGGTTCAAAATTTAGATATTTTGAGTTATTGAAATAATATAATCTTCCTCCAAAATTAGCATCAAATCCATTAGAAATTTCCCAAGCGTTTTGTGCGTATATTGTAGCTTCCGTTGCAAAAATTTCTGTTATTGAATTCTGATCTACCTCTAACAATGGATCATAGTTATCTGAATATATTAAATCATAGTAATGTACAGCTACCTCTCCACCAGCTTTTAGTATGTTATCTTCATTCCAATAAATATCAGCATTGGTCTTTATTATGATATCATCTAAATTGGAAGAAGCAAAGTAGTCCGATGAATTACTAATACCTTTATTATCTCTTAATAACGATCTAAATTTATAATTAACATAACTGATAGAATTGTTTAAGAAAAGCGAATTAGAACCTATTTTAAGCCAGTTTAAACTGATAGTTTTATTTTCCCACCCAATATCATATTCAATATCGTCTGACTGAGAAGGACTGTATAAATCATCATAAGTTAGCATCCCACTTACCGATAGTACATTTGATTCATTGAGAGTATAGGTAAGTTTTGTATTTATATCTTTAAAATTATACCTTGGTGCAGTACTCTTTTCATCAAACTTCTTTTGAAGTACATCATAATACATCATTCGACCAAATAGCATATATGTAGAATTTTCACGAAGTGGGCCTTCGAGCATTAAATAAGAATTAACTAGGCCTAAGCCTATTTTTCTCTTATCTTTTTCTTTAGTTCCTGCTCTTAATTTTATATCGAGAACACTAGAAAGTCTTCCTCCGTATTCTGCCGGGAAAGCTCCCTTAATTAAACGGACATTTTGAATGGCGTTGGAGTTGAACGTACTGGCAAAATTTCCTAAATGTGTGGGATTATATACAATTACTCCATCTACTAAGGTTAGGGTTTGATCAGGCGATCCGCCTCTAACATATAATCCGGTAGATAATTCACTGGCTGTTTTAACTCCTGAGATAGTTTGCAGAGATTTAAATAAATCAACTTCTCCACTATAAGATGGTAACTGCTCAAGTAATTCCGGCATAATATCAACAGTACTAATTTTGGACTTACTTTCTTCTTTTCCTCTTACAATAATTTCTTTTAATTTTACATCTTCCGGTATAAGCTCCAGATTAATTCCTAAAGTTCCGCTATTAATTGTAATAAGTAATTCTTCAAGTTTTGTTTTATATCCCAGGTTGCTCACTACAAGAAAATATTTTCCTTTAGAAATTTTAGGAATTGCAAAAAAACCATGTTTGTTTGAACTTGCTCCTCTATAAGGTGGATTGTTAAGATTTAATGAATCTTTATACAAAAGAATATTTGTACCAATGAGCATTTCCCCGCTGGAAGCATCTCTAATAAACCCTGATATAGTGACTTGTTTATCCTGAGAATAGATTGAATTGCTGAATAGATATAATAATAATAGTATTAAATGCGGCTTAATAGAATATTGCATCATTTACCTAAATGGAAATAACAGCATACTATTTATTAAAATATATAATTGAAAACAAGTTAAAATTTCAGTGGTAATATTTTTTGAATTGACAATAATTGTCATGCCGGTTTGCTTTTTTTGCTATACCGGCATCTATAATTTTTAATGGACCGGTTCTGAATCAGATTCCGGATCAAGTCCGGAATGACAGTGTGAATGATTTTGTATCAGTAAAAAAGATGGTAATAACTAAGTAACATAATTTAGTTTTCATGTTGTCATGCCGGTTTGCTTTTTTCGCAATACCGGCATCTGTTAATTTTAATGGATCGGTGCTAAAACAAAAGAAGTATTTACCGGAATCTAATTTTAATCTGATCATATATCAAAATAGACTAATTTTTATCTTGTACAATTCTTTTATATTTTTACATTAGCTTTATTAAGAGACTTCTGAATTATTCTTTATTGTCATTCTGAACGAAGTGAAGAATCTCCATCTGACTCAGAATAGAGATCATTCGATTCCTAGCATGACAAGATTTAGTTTTCAGAGGGCTTATTTAGAGATTGCATTAATTAAGAAATTTAATAATAATATTAGACTATTATGGCAGTACTACCAATTACAGTTTATGGTGACAAAATATTAAGACAAACGGTTAAGCCAATTAAATCTATTGATGATGAATTGATTGGCGATATCCAGAGTATGTTTTTCACAATGAGGAATGCAAACGGAATTGGTTTGGCTGGTAACCAGGTTGGGTTTGATAAAAAAATATTTGTAATTGATGTTTCACCTGTAGAAGATTATGAGCACATCAAACCAATTGTTATGATCAATCCAAAAATTGTACAAAAATCTGATGATTTAGTAATTATGGAAGAAGGATGTTTAAGTTTGCCGGATCTTAGAGCTGATGTAGAAAGACCTGAGAGTATTATTGTAAGGTATCTAAGTCCAGCTGAACAGGAAGAAGAAATAGAAGCGTATGGATTGTTTGCAAGAGTAATTCTTCATGAATATGATCACCTTATTGGTAAAATGATACCGGATAGAGTTAGTGAAAAAGAAAGAAAAAAAATGCAAGAATACCTGTCTCTAATTACGAAACGTGAAATTGAATGCGATTACCCAATCACTGAGCCAAAGGAATTTTTAGCATAATGCGAATAGTATTTTTTGGTACACCCGATTTTGCAATTCCATCACTTAAAATATTGTACGAGAGCAAACATGAAATAGTTGCAGTTGTAACTGCACCGGATAAACCACGTGGTCGTGGTAGAAGTCTTTCTGTAACTCCTATTAAACAATTTGCATTGGATAATGATTTAAAAGTTCTCACTCCGGATAAACTTAAAGATGAAGAATTTGAAAAAGAACTGAAGGGTTTAGAGCCCGATTTATTTGTGGTAGTAGCATTTAGAATCTTACCTGAGAATATTTTTACAATTCCAACTAAAGGTTCATTCAATCTTCATGGATCATTACTTCCTAAATATAGAGGAGCTGCTCCAATTCAATGGGCAATAATTAGTGGCGATACACAAACGGGATTAACTACATTCTTCCTCGAAAAGAAAGTTGATACCGGAAATATTATATTAAAAGAAAAAATTGATATTGAAGAACTGGATAATTTAGGTACACTTCATGATAAAATGAGCATGGCCGGAGCAGATTTAGTTATTGAAACTGTTCATCTAATTGAAGCTGGCAATGTGAATTTAACGGACCAGGATGATTCAATAGCAACGCCGGCACCAAAAATTAAGAAAGAAACATGTAGAATTGATTGGACGAAGAATGCAGGAGAAATTCATAACCTAATTCGCGGATTATCTCCTTATCCAGGTGCTTTTTTTGCTCTTAATAATAAAAATTATAAAGTATTCTCTTCAGAAATTTCTGAAATGACAAATCTAAATCCATCTGAAGTTCACCAAACTAAAAATGAAATATTTATTGGAACCGCCACCAATGCAATAAGAATATTGGAGCTTCAGCCAGAAGGTAGAAAAAGAATGAACGCAGAAAATTTCCTTAGAGGATATTCTTTAGTCTAAAATTTACTTCCCATTTTATCATCTCTTTCAATATTTTGCAATTACATTCTAAAAAATTACGAGGATCACAATGGGTTTTTCTACTGACGCAATTCATGCCGGACAACATCCTGATAAAACTACCGGGGCGGTTGTTACTCCTATTCAATTGACTTCTACTTATGCACAAGAATCACTTGGTAAAAATAAAGGATATGAATATGGCAGAGTACAGAATCACACTCGTGAATCAATGGAGAAGAACATTGCTGTACTTGAAAAAGGGAAATATGGCGTTTCCTTTGCATCTGGTTTGGCCGCAATTCAAGCTGTAATGAGTTTGGTAAAATCCGGTGAGCATGTAATTGCAACCGGAAATCTTTATGGTGGATCCTATAGATTATTTGAAACAATTATAAAAAATTACGGTGTAGAATTTTCATGGGTAGATACAGCTAATCTTAAAGAAATAGAGAATTCAATTAAGTCAAATACAAAAATGGTTTTTATTGAGACTCCGACAAATCCACTACTGACATTAACTGACATTGGTGCAGTTGCAAAAATTTGTAAAACCAATAAATTGCTTTGTGCTGTTGATAATACTTTTATGAGTCCATACTTTCAAAATCCTTTAGTGCTTGGTGCTGACATTGTTGTTCACAGTTCTTCCAAATATTTAAATGGTCACAGCGATATTATTAGTGGAATTGTAATATCCAATAGTAAAAAGATAAAGGATAGCCTTAAGTTTACCCAAAAAGCCGTTGGTGCAATTCCTTCTCCATTTGATTGCTGGTTAATATTAAGATCAACAAAAACATTATCCTTAAGAATGAAACAACACAACGCCAATGCAATTGAAATAGCCAAATATTTAGAAAAATCTAGTTTCGTAACCAAGGTGTATTATCCGGGATTAAAAACTCACCCTCAGCATAAAATTGCAAAAAAACAGATGAGTGGTTTTGGGGGAGTAGTTTCTGTAGATTTTGGCAATTTAAAATTGGTTAAAAAGTTTATTAACAAAACTAAATTATTTACTCTTGCAGAAAGTCTTGGCGGAGTAGAAAGCTTAATTGCTCATCCGGCAACTATGTCACATTCTTCTTTTCCAAAGATAAAGCGAGAAGAAATGGGTATTACCGATTCAATAATAAGAATTTCAGTTGGTATTGAAGACATAGAAGATTTGATAGCCGATATTGAACAGGCAATGAAATAGGAATTATTCCAAATCAATTTTGTAATTATATTACATTGAGATCTTTTTTTTTCAATATTACAAAATCAATTCCCTTGGAAATCTCTTCTGAATAAACTCTCTAAACGATAGAGCGTTTCTTTTTCTCAACTGATGTTGGCATAAACCGAATATAATTTGCTGATATTTAGTTAAATAAGTATATTACAGCCGTAAAAATAAAAATTTCCGAATAAAACACGGCAATCATGAAAAATATAGATAAAAATGACCGAAAGATATTAAACGAACTACAAGAGAATAGTTCAATAACGAATGCTGAATTATCGGAACGACTAAAACTTCCAGCCACAACTGTATTTGACCGTGTGAAAAAGTTAGAACAAAATGGAATTATTGCTAAAAGGGTAGCTATTGTTAATCCAGAAAAAGTAGGTAAAGAAACAATTGCTTTTGTGCAACTCTCTTTATCAGGCCATTCAGCTAAAAATGTTCAAAAATTTTTGAAAGCTATTGAAGCTTTGCCGGAAGTGCTGGAGTGCTATCATATAGCAGGAGAGAATGATTTTATATTAAAGGTTATTGTAGACAACATCAGAACTTACGAAAAGTTTTTATTAGAAAAACTAACTGCTATAGAAAATATTGGAAAGATTAAAACATCATTTGTAATGTCAACTATTAAGTATCAAACAAAAATACCAGTTTAAATAAATATTTGTAATAGATTTAACGGAGGCTATAATGGCTGAAAATAGTAAAACGAAAGAAAATGATATTGACTACTCAAAATATGAGATGGATACACATTTAATTTATGGAGAAAATGTATCTAACAAATGGGATTATAGCCATCATGTAACTGCACCAATTTCTTCATCAACCACTTTCAGATTGGATTCTGTAGAACGTGGAGCAGAAGGATTTATGCAATTCGCTCAGACAGAAGCGCATGGTAAGGAATCCCCGATATTAATTTATGATAGACTTGGTGAACCCAATAAAGATATACTTGAAGAGAACCTAGCTTACATTGAGAAAGGTGAGATGGCTGTAACTTTTACAAGTGGTATGGCAGCAATTTCTGGTGTGTTAGGTGTTCTTACAAAATCCGGTGATGAAATAATTACTCACACAACTTTATACGGTTGCACAATTTCATTATTCAATAATTGGTATCCTAAATTTAATATTGGAGTTCATCCAATTGATCTTACTAATCTTGATAACATTAATACCGTCTTAAATGAAAATACAAAGGTTATTTATTTTGAGACTCCGGCAAATCCGAATTTAGATATTGTTGATATTAGAGAACTGAGAAAAATAGTTGATAAGGTTAATGAGACAAGATCAGAAGAAAACAAATTAACAATCGTAGTTGATAACACTTTTGCCACTCCTTTTAGTCAAAGACCAATTGAGTTGGGTGCGGATTTTACTGTTCATTCCTTAACCAAGGGAATCGGCGGTTTCGGAACAGATATGGGTGGAGTAGTAATTGGCAAAAATAAATACAGAGATGCCATTTTACTATATAGAAAAGACTTTGGAGCAGTTCTTAATACAAAAAGTGCTTGGTCAATTTTAACTTACGGCTTACCTTCTCTTGCTTTAAGACAAAAACAACAGATACAATCATCTATTAAAATTGCTGAGTTTTTAGAGAATCATCCTAAGGTAGAGATGGTTAAATATCCTGGTCTTAAATCGCACCCGCAGCATGAAATTGCTAAACAGCAGATGGTTGATTTTTATGGCAACTTCGCACCTGGAAGTTTAATCTATTTTGTTCTTAAGGGAAATTCTCCTGAGGAGACAAAAGAAAATGGAAGAATATTAATGAACCACGTTGCCGAAAACGCATACACAATGACACTGGCAGTAAGTTTGGGACATACCAGAACTCTCATTGAGCATCCTGCTTCTATGACTCATTCAGTAATTCCAGCAGATAAACTAGAAGAAAGGGGACTAGAAGCCGGTGGTGTTAGATTGGCAATCGGTATCGAGAGTGTAGGTGATATTCTCCACGATTTGGAAAAATCATTAAAGATTATATAGAATAATTATTTCTTAGAACCCCCTTAAATCTAAGATATAATTAGTAGCGCAGATATTCGTATCTGCGCTTTTTTTTTGCAATTATAAGATTATCATAATTTTATTATCACTACTGTTTACTTGAAGTAACATAAGAATTTGAAATTAGGAATTTACTATTTATCACTTCTGAATTATGTAAATAGGATAATACTACGATTCTTAAACATTACATCTGTACGATTAAATACTGAGTCATATAAAATATTTTTCTATTTTTGATATTCAAAAAGCTGGAAAATGATTCGAAAAAACCGACCTATTGTGGTTACATTATAAAAGCATGATAACAAAAATTTTATTAAGTCACTTTTTCACAAAATGAGTTCTCAATGCGCAAAACACTAATTATTGCTATTTGCTTATTATCTATGATATCGTGTAGGGAGAGTTCGAATCCAAGTGATCCTGAGACTAATCCAAACAAAAGCGGTACTGAAATACAAGGCTCAATTAGCGGTGTATTGCAAAAAAAAGATTCACCGTTTTATGTTGTGAATGATATTTACATTGATTCAATGAATACACTTACTATAGAAGCCGGTGTAAAACTAGCCTTTTATGATTCGACTACTTTGAAAATTCGAGGGACCATTATTTCAGTTGGAGATAAAACGGAATTTATTAATTTTACCAGTCATTCCAATTCATGGTTTGGTATTGAGATTCGCAATTCTAAGAATTATAACGAGTTTCAATACTGTAACATCAATAATGTTAATGTCTACGATACCGAAGTCTCAGAATATGGTGTGGTAACTATATTTAATTCACATGCCTCAATCAAGAACTGCATATTTAGTGATAATTATTCTGTCAACGGAGGTGGAATATCAATTGTTAAATCAGAAATTGAGCTAAAAAATAATATATTTATTGATAATTTTGCCGCTGTTTTCGGCGGTGCAATTATTTCTATTGAATCGATAACTAAGATTTACAATAACACAATATTCAGAAATACTTCTTATAATTACGGAGGTGGTATTGTTTTAGTTAATCCTATTTTCGACGACATACAAAATAATATACTTTATCTAAATTCTTCACAAAGCGGTGATCCAAGTGTTTCCGTTAATTCAGGTGATTCAACAAACTATAATTCCAAATACAATTTTTTATGGTATTCAGATTTGTCTCCTAAATTTATCTCTGAAGATGATTTAAAATTACAAGTGGTCTCTCCTTGTATAGATCAAGGAAATCCAAATTCGGAATTTAATGATCATGATTGCACTCGTAATGATCAGGGAGCATATGGCGGACCAAATGGAGATTGGTAAAATAATATACATCTATTGATTATGAATCAGAATTAATTCTGTGTTATTTTTGCTATTATACTTTTCAAATATAATCCCGATAATTAATTGTTTGTCAAATTTTGATAAGAAATAATTCTGAAAAAATTCATATTAATATTGATTTTACTTCCATTTCATTTATTTGCACAAGATATTTCGTTCGATCTTAGCGAAGATGTTACTGGAATTGTGACTTCAAATGAAGGAGTGTATCTCGTTCTAAAAGAAGGGCTTACACAAATAAAACAAACTAATCCATATGCAGAGTACTATAGAGCAATATATAATGATTCTACCATTATAAATCCAAATACCGAGTTAAAGACTGAATTTAACTTGAATATTATACCATTCATTTCACCAACACTAAAACAACACAAAATTGATTTTGAGGAACCACTAAATCTTGGAGTTTTTATTCAGATGAATCAAATGGGTGGAATAATTTTAACTCCATATGCTCAAGAAATTGTTGACTCTTTATCTAATCTTTAACTTTAATATTCAATTCTGAATGACATGTTTTTATAGATTGACAAGCAATCTGAGTCACTGTTGTCTCAAGGGTATCTAAGTTAGAAATGTATCACAGATATTTGAACCTGTCAATAAATCATCTTTGATCTAAAACTTAGACTAGGTAAATTTTGCTCGAAATTTCAGGAATGTTTACGAATTATGTTAATTAATAAACCTAAAATATTTGCTCAATTTCCAAACCTATTATTTGGTCTAAGTACTAAATCAAATCATAATGAAAGTGATTATTTCCAATTTAATATGTCAAGATCAATTGGAGATAATGAAGAAACAGTACTTAATAATAGAAAGGAATTCTTTGAGAAGTTTGGTCTAGGTGTTAATAATGTGATCATTCAAAAACAAATTCATAGTGATATTGTAAATGTTGTAGAAAAGTTTGATGAAAATATAGAAGGTGATGCACTTATCACCAGTGCTACTAATTTGGGATTGGCAATTTCTACTGCAGATTGCACAAATATTTACTTGTATGATTTCCGACAAAAAATAATTTCAGCTGTTCATTCCGGCTGGATGGGAACAGAAAAAAGAATTCTTGAAAAAACTCTAGCTCAGCTGATCACAGAATTTAACTCTGATCCGAATGATATTTATGCATACTTCGGGCCGTCAATATGCCAGGAAAACTACGAAGTGGGTGAAGAATTCCAAAATAAATTTGATAAAAAATATTTGCTTTCAAAAGGTAGAAAGTTCCTTTTAGACTTAAAATCAGCAAACTACGATATGCTCCTTAATATTGGAGTGCCGGAAGCACAAATTGAAATTTCTGATATATGCAGTTTTGGAGATAAGGAGTTTCATTCATATAGACGTGATAGTAAAAGTTCGGGAAGAGCTTTGGGAGTTATAGTTATGAGGGATTTTAGTGAAATCTGATCAATTTAAGATAATATTGGGCTATATTTTTATAAGTCTTGTCTGGGGTTCCACCTGGATGGCAATTAGGTTAGGCTTAGATTCGTTAACGCCTCTTATTTCAGCTGGATTGAGATTTTTTCTGGCATCTTTATTAATATATATTGTAATCAAATTTCGTGGTTCTTCAATTCACAGAGATGTAAAATCAATTAAATTATATTTTTTCATGGGATTCTTTTCTTTTGTAATTCCATTTGGTCTTGTTTATTGGGCCGAACAATTTATCCCTTCCGGGCTCACATCAGTCTTATTCGGGATGTTCCCTTTTTCTGTATATTTCTTTTCGCTCATTCTTCTCGATAATGAAGAAACAGACAAATACAAACTTCTAAGCATTGTACTTGGTTTTATTGGAATTGTAATTATTTTCTCTGATGGATTAAATGTAGATGTTGAGAATCATATTCTGGGTTTAATTGCTGTTCTTGTAAGTGCATTTTTCCAGGGATCAGTTTCAGTTGTAATCAAAAAATGGGGTGGACATTTAAATCCTTTTTCAATGAATGGTCCTCCACTTTTAATTGCCGGTATATCAATGATTGCTTTGGCTATACTATTTGAGGATTCATCGACATGGGTATTTAACCAGAAAGCAATTCTCTCAATTTCTTATCTGGCAGTCTTCGGAACCATCCTTGCGTTTACAACCTATTTTTGGCTATTACAGAGAATAAACGCGGTAATTTTATCACTTTCTTCATTTATAACTCCCATCATCGCGGTAATACTAGGTTGGTTCTTTTTGAATGAAAAATTGTCTCAACAAGTATTATTAGGAACTCTTTTGGTGTTAATGGGTATATTATTTGGTAATTTTAATGCACTAAAAAAATCATATTTATCAAGAAAAGGAACATCGAATGCTTAATGTTGTGCGAATAAAAAAAGCAGCCTTTTACGCATATCATGGTGCATTAAAAGAGGAGCAATCGATCGGTGGTCATTTTGAAGCTGATGTTGATATGTATTTTGATTTTAGCGAAGCCGCAGCAACAGATGATCTGACAAAAACTATTAATTATGAAGGAATTTACAAGCATATTAATAAAGTTATCCATGAAAAGAAATATTACTTAATTGAGACTATTGCTACAATTATAGCAGAAAGTTTAATGGAAACTTATCCAATTTTGGACAAAATAGATGTTAAGGTTAGAAAAAATAATGTACCGGTTGGCGGCATAATTGATCATGTTGAAGCTCAGGTAGTGAAAAGTAGAGATGAATAAAGTTTATTTAGGTTTAGGCTCAAATGTTGGAGACAGTATTGGAAATATTAGACAAGTTATTCAAGAGTTTCTATCAGATAACAGATTCAATAAAGTCGAATATTCCTCTCTCTATGAATCCACACCTTATGGAAATGAAGAGCAAAGCAATTTTTTAAATGGAGTGATTTCTTTTTCAACTGATCTATCGCTAAATGAGTTGTTTTTATTCACAAAGAAATTGGAAAAAAGAATTGGCAGAATAAAAAGACAAACTTGGGGACCAAGAGAAATTGATATTGATATTCTGCTTTATGGTGATTCCATTGTTAACAGTGATAAATTATCAATACCACATAAAGGGTTATTAGACAGGGATTTTGTTCTTGTTCCATTAATTGAGCTAAATGAGAACCTAATGCATCCGGTTGAGAAAAAAAAGATAAAATCATTTTTATCTGAGCTGAATGATAAATATATTATTGACAAAATAAATTTTAGTTTATCTGAACAAAACTTAACTGAGCAAAATCAATAATGCACTAATTGTAGGAGTAATTTTTGGAAGGCCCAAAGTATATTGCCATTGAAGGAGTTATTGGAGCTGGAAAAACTTCGTTAGCAAAAAAATTAGCTGAGAAATTATCAGCAAGACTAATTCAAGAGGAATTTGAAGAGAATCCTTTTCTTGAAAAATTTTATGATGATAGAAAACGACACGCATTTCAAACTCAGATGTTTTTTTTAATTAATAGATTTAAGCAACAAGAACAGTTTAACCAAGAGGATTTATTTTCAGAATTTGTTGTTTCAGATTACATCTTTGATAAAGATCAGATTTTCGCATACCTGAATCTATCCGGAGAAGAACTGAAACTTTATGAAAGTATCTTCCCAATGCTTAAAAGGGATTTGCGTCAGTTTGATTTAGTGATCTTTTTGCAAGCTAGTGTTGATAGGTTAATTTATAATATTAAGAAAAGAAATCGACCAATTGAAAAAAATCTGAATAGGACTTATATTAGGGAATTGAGCGAAGCATATAATAATTTTTTCTTTAAGTATAGTTCAACACCTTTGTTAATACTAAATACCACTGATATTGATTTTGTAAATAAAGAAGACGATTTTGATGAGTTATTTAAACAAATATTCAGAAAAGATAGAGGATTTATTGAATATTTTAATCCAAAAATTAATGTATAAGATATAACATGTTAATTAGAATAATATTATTTGTGTTTTTAGGTTACATTCTTGTGAAAACGTTTAAATTTTTAAAATCTCTTTTTACTATCATGAATAGGAAAAAAGAAGATGACAAAATTTATGATACATCAGCCCAAAAGAGCAAGATAGATAAGAAGGATGTTATTGACGCCCAGTTTGAAGAAATTGAAGTAAAAGACGACTCTTCCTCAAATAAATAGATATCAATGTTCAAAAGATTTCTTAGAGAACTATTGCTAGCTCCATTTAAAATTTTGTTACGAGTAAAATCTAGTTCTCGAGCAGATTTAGGGAGTCCCAAAACATTTTTAGTTATATGGACAAATAGTAGTTTTGGTTTTTTTCTTTCCGGAAAAACTCTATTTAGACACCTCAAAGAAAAATATCCAAATTCAAAACTAATTCTTTTAACGGATGGTCGGTTTGTTGGTCTGCTAGAGAATGAGGATATTTATAAATCACTTGGTTTTACTGGCGATGACAAAATTATAAGTCTTAAAAACTTCCATGCTATTTTTTCTACTAAATTTGATGTTGCAATTGTTCCAACAATTGACAAGTTCTCACCATTAACTCATATTTTAATGCGCTTGTCAAAATCTAAAATTAGAATTGGGATCTCGTCTATAGATGATAAGGAAAATCCATACTCTTTTTTATTTGACAGACAAATAGAATTAAATTGGAATAGTGTTAGGGACACTCACATCTCAGAGTTTCTTTTAGAACTTTTGAAACAGTTTGGAATTTACCAACAGTTTAGAATTTCTAAATTGAATGTTTTCCGAGACCCGGTTTCTGAAAGAAAAGAGATTTGTCGCAAAGCTGGAATAAGAAATAATCAAAAAATTGTTATAATAAATAACGAACCTGAAGAAATTCAAAATAGATGGGGAATAGAAAATTTAGTTAAGCTAATAAATTTGTTCGTTAAATCCGGAGATTATTACTTTTACTATATTGAAGATAAGATTGAGCAAGATTTTAAAGTTATGCTCGAAACGGATGAAAAGGTATTTCATTATGTGAATAAAAACAATCTTAATGATCTGCTAAAAATATTTTCTATAAGTGATTTATTGATTACCTGCGACTCAGCTTTAATGCATTTTGCAGGATTAACAGATATTTCACAGATTTCAATCTTTGGGATCAATAATCCATTTAACTGGGCGCCATTGGGGGCAAACAAGAAATTTATTAAGAAGTCCGATCTCATAAATGATGTTACTGCAGAAGACGTATTTCAATTGTCTCAAGAATTATTAAATATGGCAGATAATAATGAATAGAAAACTAGCAGCTATTGATATTGGAACAAATTCATTTCACTTAGTTGTAGTAGAACTAACAGATAATGGGAAATTTGAAATAGTTGATAGTGAAAAAGAATTAATAAGATTAAGTGAAGGAAGTTCCGGTGATATAAAAATCATTAAAGAAGATTCCATTCAGAGAGCAATTAGCGCGCTAAAGAAATTGGCCGGCATTGCAAATCTTCATAAAGCTGAAATTAAAGCTGTCGCTACAAGCGCCGTAAGAGAATCAGCAAATAAAATTGATTTCCTAAATAGAGTTCATGAAGCAACGGGCATTAGAATTGAGGTAATTAGTGGGGTTGAAGAAGGCCGGTTAATCTATCTTGGAGTTTTGCAAGCGGTTCCAGTCTATAATAAGAGGGTGCTTTGTGTAGATATTGGTGGTGGTAGTACTGAATTTGTTGTTGGTTATAAAGGTAAAATACTTTATGCAGACAGTCTGAAACTAGGAGCCGTAAGACTTACTAAAAGATTTTTTCCCGATTTTAAAGTTTCGTCATCTGCAGTTAATGAATGTAAGAAATGGGCGGAAGGTGTTCTTTATCCCATTGCAAAAATAATAAGCAATTTTAAAATTGATTTTGTTGTTGGATCCTCTGGAACAATAATGGCATCTGGATTAATGATAAAAGCAATGGAAGAGGGGAGCATTTCATCAACCATCCTTAATAATTATAAATTTTCTGAAGAGAGTCTTGAAAAAGTTAAAGAAAATGTTCTAAGGCAAAAATCAGTTGATGATAGAAAAAAAATAAAAGGACTCGATGAAAAAAGAGCCGATATAATTCCAGCTGGTATTGTATTATTGTCAACTATTTTTGAGCAGTTTGAATTTAATGAAATGACAATTTCTGGATATGCCCTTAGAGAAGGAATTATTTTTGATTCGATTACTAATGAATTAGAGAATGATAGTAAACAATTCTCTAAGGATATTAGATTAGAAAGTGCAGATCAACTTGCCAGATCATGTAATTATGATTATGATCACTGTTGTCATGTGTCAACTCTTGCAGAAAATATATTTGAACAATTATCTGAATTACATCAACTATCAAATCGGTATAAAGAATATTTAGTTATTGCAGCGAAACTTCATGATATTGGATATCATATTGCTCATTCAAAACATCATAAGCATTCTCAGTACATAATTGTTAACAGCGAATTATTGGGTTTTAATGAAAACGAAATCCGAACAATTGCTTGCGTTGCAAGATATCATAGAAAAAGTCACCCAAAATCTTCTCATGAAGAATTCATGTTTTTATCAAAGGAATGGAGAATAGTAGTTCAAAAATTATCTTCAATTCTAAGAATTGCTGATGCTTTTGATCGCACTCACAATTCATTAGTAAAATATATTAATGTAATTATTAATGAATATAGTGTTGTCTTTTCAGTTGAGAATAAAATGGAAGACATCGAAATTGAACTCTGGAGTATTGAAAGAAGAAAAGAGTTATTTGAAGAATTGTTTGGAACAAAAATCATTGTAAAAAGTTTTAAGTAATATAATTTTATTAAGTTATGTAACTTTATTTAAAAGATGCTATTTTTCCCCAGCTTATAATAATTTATTTCAGTAAAAATTTGGTTTAATTATGATTTCACACGTTTATATCAAAGATTTATCAAAACACGTTGGACAAAGTATCACACTAAAAGGCTGGTTATTTAATAAAAGATCCAGTGGGAAAGTTAAATTTTTAATACTGAGAGATGGTACAGGTTATTTACAATGTATCGTATTTAAAGGTAATGTATCTGAAGAAGTATTTGAACTTGCGGGTTCAGTTTCTCAAGAAGCTTCATTTGAAATTACCGGTACTGTTAAAGAAGAACCAAGAGCGGTAGGGGGTTATGAGTTAGATGCAGTTGATCTAAAATTCATTGGTGAATCACAGGATTACCCAATTACTCCCAAAGATCATGGGGTTGAATTTTTAATTGACCATAGGCATCTTTGGATAAGATCAAAGAGACAAACTGCTATTCTTAAAATACGTCACAGAATTGTTAAGGCTATAAGAGATTTTTATGATGAAAGAGGTTTTACTTTATTTGATCCTCCAATCATAACGCCGAATGCTGCTGAAGGAACTTCTACTCTATTTGAGATGGAATATTTCGATTTAGGCAAAGCTTATCTTACTCAATCTGGGCAACTTTATGCCGAAGCTGGCGCAATGGCTTTAGGTAAAGTTTATACATTTGGACCAACTTTTAGAGCTGAAAAATCCAAAACAAGAAGACACTTAACTGAGTTTTGGATGGTTGAACCTGAGATGGCTTTTTATGATCTAAACGATGATATGGATTTAGCTGAAGAATTTCTAGAGTATATTGTTCAAACAGTTTTAAAAGACTGTAAAGAAGAACTAGAGATTTTAGAAAGGGACACATCAAAATTAGAAAATATAAAAAGACCATTCCCAAGAGTTTCATACACAGAAGCCGTAGAAATTTTGAAATCGAAAGGGCATGAGTTTACTTGGGGTGATGATTTTGGTGCTCCAGATGAAACAATAATTTCTGAGCAATTTGATAAGCCAGTTATGATTCACAGATATCCTGCTGACATTAAAGCTTTTTATATGAAAAGGGACCCGGAAAATCCAAAAGTTGCATTAGCCGTTGATGTTATTGCGCCAGAAGGATATGGTGAAATTATTGGTGGAAGTCAACGTGAAGATGATATTGAATTATTGTTGGAAAGAATTAAAGAACATGACCTTCCTCAAAAATATTTTGAGTGGTATTTAGATCTAAGAAGATATGGTTCTGTTCCTCATTCTGGTTTTGGATTAGGATTAGAAAGAACTGTAACATGGATATGTGGTATTGACCATTTAAGAGAAACAATACCATTCCCTAGAATGATATATAGAAATACTCCCTAATAATAAAAGTATATATTACTATGAGAAAATCTATCTTGTTTTCCTTTTTTGTACTGTTAACTCAGCTGCCAACAAATCTCATTGCGTCATCGGAAAGTTCACATGCTTTACCTGAACCTTTAATGGTAATTCCATTTGTTGTGCTTCTGCTAATGATTGCTACCGGGCCATTATTTTATCATCATTTCTGGGAACATCATTATCCTAAGGTTGCAATATTTCTGGGTCTTATAACAACAGCATATTATTTATTTGTTTTGGGTGACTCACTAAGTTTGCTTCACACACTAGCCGAGTATTTAGCTTTTATTGCTTTATTGGCATCACTCTTTGTTGCATCAGGTGGCATTCTTATAAAAGTTGATAAGAAATCTACACCAATGTTAAATGTAATACTATTGTTCATTGGTGCTGTTATAGCTAATGTTATTGGTACAACAGGTGCATCTATGTTGTTAATTAGACCCTTTATAAAAATTAACAGAAAAAGAATAAAACCCTATCAGGTGATATTTTTTATTTTCTTAGTAAGTAATATTGGTGGTGCTTTAACTCCAATTGGTGATCCACCCTTGTTTCTTGGGTTTTTAAGGGGTGTAGATTTTTTCTGGTTCTTTTCGAATATTTGGCATATTTGGTTACCAACAGTTCTTCTAGTTTTAGCAATATTTTATGTAATTGATTCCAGAAATGTGCCAGAAGAAAAAGATGAAGAAGAGTACACGGGAAAGATTCAATTTTCAGGTCTTAAAAATGTTGGTTATCTCCTTATAATACTAATATCAGTATTTATTGATCCAGCAGTAATTTCATGGGTTCCCAGTTTAGCACCTCTTCCTTTTGGCATAAGAGAAATAATAATGTTTTCAGTTGTTTATTTATCTTATAAAGGGGCAGATGAAGAAATTCTAAAAGCAAATGAGTTTGATTTTGAACCAATTAAAGAAGTAGCCTATTTATTTGTAGGGATCTTTGCCACAATGATTCCAGCACTTCAGCTTATTGCTCATGAAGCTAAGCTGTACGGAGAGCAACTTAATGCTGGAATATTTTATTGGGCGACTGGTTTACTTTCCGGATTTCTCGATAATGCACCTACTTATTTAAACTTCCTAAGTGCAGAAATGGGTAAATTCGGTTTGGATATTAATTCAGTTTCAGATGTTCATAAACTATCACTTGAACAACCATTGTATTTAACAGCAATATCTGTGGCGGCAGTATTTTTTGGTGCCATGACCTATATTGGAAATGGTCCAAATTTTATGGTTAAATCAATTTGTGAAAGATCAGGAATTGAAATGCCAAGTTTTTTTGCATATTGGATAAAATATGCGATTCCAATATTGATACCCGTTTTCATTTTAGTATGGTTAGTATTTTTTAACGGAGGATAATATGTATGCAATAGACAAAGTATTACAAGAAAAGAAATGCGGATTGTATTATGGTGCTAGAGTAATACTTCCATTTGTTGTTGATATTCTAAAAGCTGTTATTGATGATGATATCATAACTGATTTTAGCCCAATGTCAGATGGTGCATACTATGAGAAGCAAGATAATTTTACAGAGATTTATTTCTTTGAGCATGAAGATATTTTGAAAGATGTTTCAAAGTATGAAACAATTAAGTTGGTTCTTGTCCACGAAGAAGATGATATGTTTGATTTTAGTCATCACAGAAAAATTTCATTGAATCCTGTGGATAATCACAAACTTGAAATAAACGAAATTAGTGATGATATAGTTTTCATTGAATAAAAATTGAAGTTGATATGATACCTTTATATTCCGCAGAACAAGTTAGAGCAGCAGACAGTTATGCTATTTCTAAATTGCAAATTCCAGGAAATATTCTTATGGAAAATGCGGCAATTAGTATAACCGACTCCATATTCAAAAAGTATCCTTATCTAGACTTTTCCTATTCTTTTGGGATTGTTTGTGGAAAGGGGAATAATGGAGGCGATGGTTTTGCTTTGGCCCGTCAGTTAGTAATTAAGGGCTTTACAGTGCAAGTTCTATCACTTGCTGCCGAAAAAGAATTAAATGGTGACGCTCTAACTAATTACAAGATAATAAAGAATCTTTCTAAAGAATATGAAAATTTATCCCTCTCTATTTATAGTTCTATCAGAGATTTACAGAAAATTATTAACTGTGAGATTATTGTTGATGCAATTTTAGGTACTGGAAGTTCAGGAGAATTAAAGTCGCCGTTAAATCAAATTGTGGAAAAATTAAATAAAGCTTTGGCAATTCGGATTGCTATTGATTCACCCACCGGATTGAATTTGACCAATGGTAGTGGTGAGAATGTTTTCAATGCAAATTTTACGGTAACGCTTGCTGCAATGAAGACCGGATTATTTTATGAAGCGGGGAAAAGAAATGCTGGTAAGGTTGTAGTTGGATCAATCGGAATTGGGAATAAGTATTTTGAAACATTACAATCTAACGAATATGTGGTTGAACCTGAAGATGTTGTAGGTTTCTTGCCTAAAAAGGACATTGATCTTAATAAATATACTGCTGGTAAATCATTAGTCATAGCCGGTTCATCAAGTATGCCAGGAGCAGCTATTTTTGCCATGAATGCAGCAATGATCAGTGGAAGCGGAGCAGGTTTATTAGCTTTCCCAAAATCATTGAAGTCATTAGCACAGGCTGAAATGAATTCAGCAATAGTTTTAGATTATGAAGATGATCAAAATGGATTTCTCCAATATCACAATGTTGATAAGATAAAAGAAAATGTTAAGTGGGCAGATGCAATAGCAATTGGGCCTGGCTTAGGTAGAGATACTGATACTCAAAATGCCATTATTGAAATTATTGATAATAATTCTAACAAAACATTTGTGATTGATGCAGACGCTATCAGCGCTTTGAAAAACAAAAAATACAAGAAAATTGATTTGTTTGGAAATATCTTTACTCCTCATCATAAAGAGTTTGCCGATTTATTGGGTGTCGAGATAAATGAATTAAAATCAAACTTACTGAATTATGGCAAAAAATTTACCAAAGAGACTCAAGCATACCTTGTATTAAAAGGGGCACCTACAATCATATTCAACCCAGATGGTGAAGTTTTTATAAATAGCACTGGAAATGCTGGGTTAGCTAAGTTTGGAAGTGGCGATGTTCTTACCGGAATAATTGCATCATTTATTGCTCAGCAAAAATATATTGAGAAATCAGTTATCTCTGCTGTATATCTTCATGGCCTCACTGCGGATCTGCTAGTCAAAAAAGAATCAGAATTTGGAATAACACCCCAAAAATTAATTGAACAATTCCCAAGTACCATTAAATTTTTAAGGAAGTCTGTTGTATAATTTTATTAAAGTAAATAGAATTAAGGTATTAGTAATTCCCTTGATACTATATTGGATTATTTTGTTTATTGGCACAAGTATGCCCTCAGATCATTTAAGTAGTTTTCTTGAATTTGGTGACAAAATCAAACATTTTATTGCCTATTTAGTATTAGCTTTTTTACTAAGTTTAAATTTGCATTTTCAAGAAAAATGGAAAGGGGTAGCAGTTTATTACCTCATTTATGCTTTTATTATCTGTACAAGTTATGGTGTTCTGGATGAATTGCACCAAATATTAGTGCCTAACAGATCAGCAGAATTCTTAGATTGGGTAGCAGATCTGTTAGGAAGTTCAACAGGTTTGATTTTAGCTTATGTCTTTTTGAAATTTATCAAAAATATTAAGCCAAATTTTGAAACAAACTGAATTTTAAACTGTCAAAATGAAGAAGGTAATTGACAATCTAAAAATGATTTTATAAGTTGCATCTGATTAATACACATTCTTTTCTTATTAAGGAGGAAAGCAGTGGCTTTACCTAAAAATCCAAAAGTTGACTTAAAACTTAAATATCGAAAAGTATTTGAGTTATGTATAGTAATTGCATTACTAATAATGATCTTAGCATTCAAATTCTTCCCAAGAGTAGAAGGCGAACAAATGGCAACCGAGGCGGCTCAAGAATTAGTAGATGTGGAAGATGTTGAAATTACCAAACAAGAAACAGCTCCACCTCCACCACCTAAACCTCCAATTCCAATTGAAGCACCTGCTGATGATGATTTAGAAGATATTGAAATTGAAGATACTGAAATTGATATGGAGGAAGTAATTACAGCACCTCCGCCACCGGTTGAAGAAGAAGAAGAAGTTACACTTGATTTCTTTGTTGCTGTTGAACAGATGCCAGAACCCATTGGCGGAATTGCAGCTATTCAAAAATTAATTATTTATCCAGAAATAGCTAAAAGAGCTGGTGTGCAAGGAAGAGTATACGTAAAAGCTTTTGTTGATGAGAGTGGTACTGTTAAAAAAGCAGAAGTTATAAAAGGAATTGGTGCCGGATGTGACGAAGCAGCTGTTGCTGCTGTCATGAAAACCAGATTTAAACCTGGAAAGCAAAGAGGTAAACCTGTAAGAGTTCAGGTTTCCATACCAATCTTATTTAAGCTAAATTAAATTTTTAAGCGCCTTTTTAAGGCGCTTTTTTTTTACCCTATTCTCAACCGATAATCCAAATTATCATTGAAACATTTTTTCTCGATTGATGTTTAATTAAATAACGCTCATAATCGAGGAGAATTAGTATGCCGCCTAAAAATCCCAAAGTTGATCTAAAATTAAAGTATCAAAGAGTGTATGAAGTTAGTTTAATCCTTTCTATTTTATTATTGATAAGTGCATTTAGATATTTCCCAAGGCTAGAAAATTCCATGTCTTTGGTTATTGAAAATCAACCGTTGATTAAAGCAATTGATGTTCCATTAACTGGAGCCCCAGAAATCCCACCACCACCACCAAAGCCACCAATCCCTGTAGAGGCACCAGATGATGCTTTGCTGGAAGATATTCCAATTGAGGACACTGAAATTGATTTCAACAAAAAATTAGCAAAACCAACTCCAATGATTGTAGAAGATGAATACGAGTATGATGGGATTTTCGAAGCAGTTGAAGAAATGCCGAAAATAATTGGAGGTTTATCAGCACTTTAAAAAAATATTTATTATCCTGAAATTGCTAGAAAAGCTGGAATTCAAGGGAAGGTTTATCTGGAAGTTGTAATTGGAAAAGATGGGGAGGTAGAAAAAGTTAAAGTATTAAAAGGAATTGGAATAGGCTGCGATGAGGCAGCTATTGCTGCAGTCATGAAAACCAAATTTGCACCGGGAATACAGAGGGGAAAACCCGTTAGAGTCCAATTGGGAATACCCATTTCCTTTGTTCTAAGTAATTAATTTTAGCGCCCTTTGTGGCGCTTTTTTATTATCCTATGCATTAATCTTCAGTTAAAATTCATATCTTTGGATGCCAATATTATATTGTTATGGAAATAATTAAACTCAATAATATATCATTCAGATACTCTGAAAAAAGTAATATTAATACTTTCTTTTTAGAGAATTTGGACTTCACTGTAAGTAAAGGTGATTTTATATCAATCCTCGGTCCAAATGGCTCTGGAAAATCAACATTATTAAAGATAATTGCAAACATTCTAAAACCATCTATTGGAGAGAGGACACTTTATAATCAAACATACTCAAAAATTAAGAGAACTGATTTTGCGAAAAATGTAGCATTCGTACCACAAAATAGTAGCACAAATTTTCCTTATTCTGTCTATGAAATTGTAATGATGGGTAGATCACCATATCTGAATTTTCTTGGTATGGAGGACGAAATTGATCATAAATATGTTTTAGATACATTGGAATTATTAGAAATTTCACATTTGAAACAGAAAGGGATCAACGAAGTGTCGGGTGGGGAAGCTCAAAGAGCACTTATCGCTAGAGCGATAGTTCAAAAGCCTAAAATATTATTATTAGACGAACCAAATACACATTTAGATATTAAACATCAATTAAGTATTTTTAATTTATTGAGAGAATTTAATACTAAAAATGAATTAACAATTATAACAATTTCTCATGACCTCAATTTTTCCAATTATTTTAGTAATAGAGCTGTACTAATGAAAGATGGTGAAATTTTGTACGATTCTTCGCCAGAGGCGATATTAACTGAACAGAATATCAAAGAAGTATTTGATGTGGATTCAAAGTTAATTGTTACAAGCAATAAAAATAATTCAGTTATAAGTCTAATTCCCGAATACTGATGAACAAAACTAAGAAATACATATTTTTTATAACTGCCGTGGGGATAGTAAACTTATTTTTACTTTTCTACGTGAAATATGTCTCTAATCAACTTACAATTGTAGATTTTGATATTTCCAAAACGGGAAATATTATAAATTTTGTGTTAACTGTATTATTGGTTTTTGGCTGTATACTTATTTTTGCATCAAAAGTTAAAATTAATACTGGCCATCTAAGATTTTTATCATTATTATCAGCTATATATTTACTTCCACTTCTAATTATTATTTCCTTCAATTCACTGCATCTAGAATTTATTCAAGATTATTTATTTGGATATCCATTTAAAAAAATAATTCCAATTATTTTTTATATAGTTAATCAAATCCTTTTTTTATTTGTCTTATTTATGGTTTGGTATATTTACTTTGGTCATAATTTGCTGTCCTATTTTTATTCCTTGATATCAGTAGTAGGTACAATTATTTTATTTCTGATCGCTTCGTTAACTTTTACTTCATTCGTTGAAGAACACGATCACCTGAATGACAATGAGAAATTTGAATATGGAATTATTTTAGGGGCAGCAGTTTGGAGTGGAAATAGACCAAGCCCTATATTTACTGGTAGAATTGATAAAGGGGCGAAACTTTTTAAAGACAAAGTTATTGAAAAAATACAACTGACAGGGGGAAATGCACCTGGTGAGGTTAGTGAAGCTAAAGCTGCGTTTACTTATCTTACTGAAAAATACAATATTACATCAAATAGTATTCTAATAGAGGAAGTTACTTCAACAACAAATGAACAGATTAGATTTATTAAGAACAAATTTGCAGACAGCAGGGATGATATAGTTTTTTTATTCATTTCTGATGAATTTCATCTTCAGAGAATTTCTGAGATGGCAGATTTTTATAATTTAAATGCTAAAGTTGTTTCTTCAGAATATAAATTAAATTTTCAAAAATCTTTATATTATAGATTCAGAGACAGTATTGGTTTAATTCTTTTTTGGTTTTTTGCCATTTAGAATTTTTCTATAGCTGAATATATAATGATGGAAGTATTTTTAAATAAATACTCTTTATTTTACTGTAATAAAGAAGAGGGATTTTATTCTTTTCTTACTTAAGAAAGACTTATTATTGTTAATTAAATTTTAAAATGTATTCGGCTTTAGAGTGGGATATTTATATAGTGGATGAAAGATGAAATCAAAACGAAGAAAACTTAGAGAAAAAGTATTGCAAGTTTTATACGCATTTGAAATGCATGGCAGTGGATTATCTGAAATTATTAATGATCAACTAAAAGATGTATCAGGAGAAGAGGATAGAGAATTTTGTACCGGGCTAATAAATTTTATTTTAGCTGAAAGGAAAGATATTGAAGATAAAATTGAAAAACGACTTGTAAATTGGGATTTTGCCAGAATTGCTGTGATTGACAAGCTATTACTAAGAATTGGTATAGGTGAACTCCTTTATGCAGTTGACGTTCCCCCAAAAGTTACAATAAACGAAACAATTGAGATTGCAAAAGAATACAGTACTGCAAAAAGCGGAAAATTCATCAATGGTATACTTGATGCAATACTAATTGATTTAAAAAAAGAAGGCAAAATTAAAAAGGTCGGTAGAGGACTTATTGAAGACACCCTCCCAAAACAACCCGATTGACAATTCAAATCAGAGTAAATCCAAGATATTTGTTTGGACACTTTACGATTTTGCAAATACATCATACTCTATAGTAGTAGTTACGTTTATTTTTGCAGTTTATTTTAAAGGTACTATTGCTGAAGGAAAACCTGTAGGCGATTTATTCTGGAGTTTTGGGATAAGCATTTCCATGTTTGTTACTGCAATTATTGCTCCGATATTAGGCGCAATATCTGATTATTCCGCCGGTAAAAAAAGATTCCTACTGTTGTTTACATTGATGTGTGTAATTCCAACCGCTCTTTTATATTTTACAGGAACCGGAGATGTTTACATTGCCTTGCTATTATTCATAATAGCCAATATTGGATTTGAAGCAGGACTAGTGTTCTATGATGCCTTTTTGCCGGAGATAACTTCCGTTAAAAATTATGGCAGAGTAAGTGGTTACGGTTTTGCAATGGGCTATGTTGGCTCACTTGTGGTTTTGGCAATATCAGTCCCTTTTATACAAAATGAAATGATAAAAGAAACTTTCCCTTTAGCCGCCGGATTCTTTTTACTATTCAGTATTCCATTATTTCTATTTCTCAAAGACACTCGTAAAAATGTTGTAGTTGAAAAGTCTTATATAAAAATTGGTTTAAGTAGAGTTTATACTACAATTACGCATCTAAAAGAATACAAAAATCTTACACTTTTTCTTTTAGCCTTTTTCTTTTATATCGAAGGTGTAAATACTGTTATTTTCTTTGCTGGTAATTATGCCTCAACCACATTAAATTTTTCAATGTCGGAACTAATTCTGTTTTTTATAATTGTTCAGACAACAGCAATATTTGGATCATTACTATTTGGAATAATCTCAGATTCAATTGGTCAGAAAAGAGCTATTACAATCTCATTGTTTATATGGATTTTTACTGTGATTCTCGCTTTCTTCACAAGCAGTGCGGATAACTACATCGTTCAATTTTTTGTTAGAAGTACTGAATTAACTCCCAAAGACATAATGATTAAAAGTTTTTATTTTGTTGGATTGCTTGCAGGGAGTGTAATGGGAGCTACGCAATCAACTAGTAGGAGTTTGATGTCTAGATTGACGCCTTCAGATAAGAAAACTGAATTTTTTGGATTTTATTCACTATTTGGAAAAAGTTCTGCAATTGTTGGGCCGCTGGTCTTTGGTCTGGTAAGTTATTTTTCTGGTAGTCAGCGGTTCGCAATTCTTTCGGTCGGAATCTTTTTCATTGTTGGTCTCTTCATTCTTAAATTTGTAAATGAAGATCCCGCAAATCAGACTCTGGTTAACTAAAATAACTTTTTCTGATAAGTAGAAATACAATAAATATTGATATAAAAAACACTACTAAACCGATCAAAATTGCTGGGAAACCAGTTATATACTCCAATATTTGAGTATCCGTTTCCCGTAAAGTTGTTGTTAAAAGATCCTGCTTTATATCAACAATTACATAGAGGCAACTTATTAATCCTAGGAATTTCAAAAAAAAAGAAATAATTCGTTCACTTAAATATTTTGGAGCAAAATAAAAAACTAAAGCAACAAGAAGAGTTAGAAATATTTGTATGCCTCCTTCAATTAGATTAACCGCAACTATAAAAAATATAATTGCCAATCCGCTAGTTAGCCATTTTCTTAACCTTAAATTCTCTGCTGATAGATAAAGTAATGTACCAATCAATAAACTCCCCAAATAGCCAGCAATAGCAATTAGTATTAAATTCCCTCCATTAGTTATCGTGAGGCCAGATAAATCGAAAGCAAATCTAATACTTTTTACGGATCCACCTGTTACAATTGTCATTATAGCATGATTAATTTCATGAATAAGTACAATGAAGAGTTTAACTGGATATGTAACTGGGGTTTCCCAAAGTAAAAGACTCACTAAGACTAAGCTAATTACGACACTAAATTCAGTGTATTTATTCTTTGATTTCTTTTTCTTACTCACATCATGAATATAATATAAAAATTTTGATTTTCAGATTAGGAATTATTACATTGTATTATTCTTCGTGCACCTTTACCAACCAACTAATTTAGTGGGGAAGATATGGCACAATCATATGATTTCCAAACACCTCGAAACCTTTACGAAAAATTGTGCAGAGATTCTGAAAAACTTGAAGTTGTTATTGATGGTGATTATTTATTTAATTTCATTGCAACTGCACATCATTTAAAGGATTGGATTAAAAAATCACCCTTAATGTCATCGACGACGATTAAGCGTTTCTTAAAAAGATTAAATGAAGATGATAATTTGAAAATTTGTGAGGATGTTGTTTCCGCACAATCGCATTTCAAGATTACTCCATCTGACAAAGGGTGTGAGCTTAAAGTAGGTGATTCATGTATTGAAGTAGAAAAATTTAATCATGAAATTATGGAATTATACAAACTGTTTTTTAAGTTAAAATAACACTGGCATCTTACAATGCAAACTTGTCCGCTCACTGGTTTTGTTGATTGAGTGTCAGTTTCCCAAAACAAATGCAGCTCGTTCAAAAAAGTAGTTGCATTAAATTAATTATTAATATAAGTTAGTTATTCTAAATTTTGAAGTTATGGGAGCTTAGCTCAGTTGGTTCAGAGCACCTGCCTTACAAGCAGGGGGTCACAGGTTCAAATCCTGTAGCTCCCACTCTTAAACCCTTACAAGGAAATATTTTGTGAGGGTTTGTTATTTTAAAGAAAAACTCTGAAGGAGATGTTAATATTCTCTCTCAACCAATTTGAGGAAGTTAAACCTATTTTATCGAAAATTCATATCCGGATTAAAAATAATATCCACTACTCAGCTTCTGCACTGCTCAGTTTAATAGCGGTATTCACTAAGATGATGTTTTAGGAAATGATGTTAATATATTAAAGAAAGCATATAAGGCAGCTGGTAATTATTAATATTTGTTTGATGGTTATGGGCTCCCAAGCGGTATTTATTTCTACAAATTTCAAGCTGGTGATTTTGTTGAGACAAAGATGATGATTTTGTTGAGGTAGTATAGATCAAAAAAATCTTAAAGATAATTATAGCCTATCAATTGATGGGCTTATTTTTTACTCTTTATAATTCTAATCCAGCAGATTTTATTTCTAGTTCTTCGGGTTTAGATAATAAAATAATAGTTAGCATTAAGTATAATTTATTTGCCCTATTATAACAATCCGGTTGAAGCCGCTCTGTGATAAGGTGAACTAAGACATTATGTCTTAGTATCCAAGATATTTAATTATTGATTAATCAACCTATAAATCATACTTTACAATTATAAATTATACCTCCTTGAGAGAAACGTTTTGACTTTCAGTCCTAAACATTCTCTCTAGCATATCTATTGTGCTTCTTTCAAGGTAGATATTCTCTCACATTTTAATATAGCACTTTGTCGAAATGGAAATAATGTGTTTTATCTCAAGACTATTTTGCTATTTAAAACTTAATTCTTAGTAAAATCTGTAAAAATTATGTCTATTCTAAAAAGTATGATTATTAGTTACAACTCACTATGGATGATAGTTAACTTAATAGTTACTATTAGTATAGAAACTTTTTGTCAAGTGAATGTTGTAGTCCCTGATACATTTCAAAAAGAAGGGAAACGAATAACAATCCCTATTGAAGTCAGTGACCTGTCTGAGCATAATATCCGAGGTTACCAATTTAAATTACTTTACGATCCAAAAATTCTTAAGGTCAAGCGGATAAAAGATTCAGAAACCTTATCTGATCAAAAAAGTTGGGATGTTCATAGGAATATAGGAAAAGGGAATATTACAGTTGAAGCAAAAGGTCGGCAAGATTTAGAAGGTAGTGGAACACTAATTAGGATAGAATTTGAGGTTGTTGGCAATGAAGGTTTGTCACCGTTCTCGTTTGATTACTTTGAATTTAACAGAGGTTCACCTTTCCCTCTGTTGACTGTTGGTGAATTTTGGGTACTGAATACGAAAAAGATCGAATTTTTGAAGAATGGTGATGGCAATTTTAAGATAGATGATAATGTCTATGATTTCCCAATTAATATTGACCTAATTAAAGGAAAAACATACGAAATAGAAGCACTCCCAGATGATAATAGTGAATTTGTCAAATGGTCAGGAGAGATTGACTCAGATAACAATCCACTGTTCTATAAAATTGAGAATGGTCAAAAAATAGTTTGTGAATTTGATATTAAAAATTTTGAAGTAGATATTGTTCTTAATCCGCCTGAAGCGGGTGCTGTCAATGGCAGTGGAAAATATAAGAGTGGTGAAAATGTTATTCTGGAAGCTATACCTAATCATGGTTGGACTTTTGTAGGTTGGTATAAAAATGGAGTTCTCATTTCAAACGAATTGATTCACTCAGTTATTATAAATTCGAATATGGTTTATGAAGCTAAATTTGAAAAGTCAACATATAATATTGATGTAATAATAAAACCATCTGGAGCGGGTGTTGTCAATGGTAGTGGAAAATATAAGAGTGGTGAAAATGTTATTTTGGAAGCTATACCTA
>SWCC01010174.1_pt1 | contig 55821 bp, 48 predicted proteins | sample 4692971 | NCBI WGS metagenome assembly SWCC01 (sample SAMN10267277, study PRJNA491770) | bioreactor metagenome | isolation source: DHS bioreactor inoculated with subseafloor sediment | place: Japan: off Shimokita Peninsula | collected 2006-08 | reverse complement strand
TAATAAGAAAAATGAGACTTTTTAACATAACATCTGAACGCCGTTGTTGTTGGGCGGGAATTTGTAAAATATAAGTTTAGAGTTTTTGTATAGAATTGCAGTTAAAGTTTGTGAAATGGAAGGTTGTGTTGATGTCTAATTTAACCTGGACAGTTGGGTTTAGCAAAGCAGTTTGAGCTCAAGTAGCTTTCTAAGCTTTAGCTGTGTGGCAATTAACCAAGGATTAAGATTTAATTAAGATAAATTGAAAAGTAGTTTATTAAGTTAAGCAGCAAACAATACTTGCAATGATAAATAAGTATTGTTTGCCAAAATCTTGACGGGAACAGATAAGTAAAAGTTCGTTGTTTTGGACGCGGATTATCGGCAACGCCGGTAGGCTTCACTAAAATATAATTAATAATGTAAGGATATTTGATGAACAACTCACTAATTAATAGGATTATAATCGTTGTGATTAGTTTACTAGTTTTTAACTGTAAAAATAATTTTTCCGACCAAGATGCTGAGTTAGAGAAACTTAAATCATGGATGACTGGCTCGTTTAGTAGTCAGGAGCAATCTGTAGCAGATACAAACTATTTCGATATTCGTTTAGAAATGATACAAATCTGGGAAAATCGAAAAGATGGAGTTTGGCTATATGTGGAGCAAGCAGTCGCCTGGTCATTGGATAAGCCCTATCGTCAACGAGTATATCATCTTACAAAAAATGTAGATGGCAGTTTCAGCAGTGGAGTTTACTCTTTTGATAATCCACTTCGTTTTGCAGGTGTCTGGAAAGAAAATCAACCACTAGTTGAGTTAACACTAGATTCACTAATTGAACGAACAGGATGTTCAATAATACTCGAATTAAAAGAAGGTATATTTGAAGGAAGTACAGTTGAAAAAAGATGTACGAGTCAATTACGTGGTGCGAGTTATGCTACATCAGAAGTTCGTATAGAAGAAGAATATCTTACTAGTTGGGATCGAGGATTTGATAAAAATGGAAATCAAGTATGGGGAGCAGTTAGTGGACCATACATATTTAAAAAGTTAAAAAAATACAATTAGCTTAAGAATACTAGATTTAATTGAGACTAAGTGAAAAGTAGTTCTTTCAGTTAACCATCAAACAGCAATTGCAATGAAAAATAATTACTCCAATGAATGCATCAAATCTTTGTTGTCTTTGCAAGTGAAAATTTATAGGATTTATAAACAAATCGAGTCAACCTATTTCATGACTACACAAATAACATCTTTTTATATATTTGTATATAAATAAATTTGAAAGTTAAGGGAGGTATATATTATAAAAAATATAAAAGATATAATATTTATAATAATTGGAGTTATTTCAGCTGGTTTTGGATTGAAAGGTTTTTTGCTGCCTAATGAGTTTATCGATGGTGGTGCAATGGGAATTTCACTTTTAATTTCAGAAACAACAAAAATATCATTATCAATTCTAATAGTGGTAGTCAACATGCCATTTCTTGTTCTGGGTTATTCACAAATTGGGAAAGAGTTTGCAATAAAAAGTATTATAGCAATTATACTTCTAGCAGTCGTTGTTCACATTGTTCCATATCCTTTAATTACTACAGATAAATTGCTTATAGCAGTATTTGGTGGATTTTTCTTAGGCGCAGGTATAGGATTGGCTATCAGGGGTGGATCTGTAATAGACGGTACTGAAGTGTTAGCTATTTTTTTAAGTAAAAGAACAGGTCTTACAATTGGTGATATTATTTTAATTTTTAACATAATTATATTTTCATTTGGTGCTTACATATTGTCAATAGAAGTTGCTCTCTATGCTATTCTTACTTACCTAGCTGCCTCAAAAACTATAAATTTTATTATTGAAGGTATTGAAGAATACACTGGTATTACAATTGTATCGAAGTATAGTGATGAAATAAGAACAATGATAACTGAAAAATTGGGAAGAGGTGTTACACTTTACAATGGCAAGGGTGGGTATGGAACTAAAGGAAAAGTCTCAGAAGAAATTGATATTATATATACTGTAATTACTAGGCTTGAAATTTCGTTATTAAAAAAAGAGGTGGACACGATTGATCCAAAAGCCTTTTTAATAATGCATAGTATAAAAGACACAAAAGGTGGAATGATAAAAAAACGATCCTTAAAGTAGAAAAAGTGTTTATAACCAGCCGGTATATTTCAGGATAAAAATACATGAGATTAAAGTCATTATACGATTCTTCAAGAGATTTTCTAAACTTTATAGTGACTGGTAATTCTGGTGTTAAGAACTACGATATAACAAGCGTATGTAATTTAAAGTGTAGTTTTTGTTACTATTATTCTGAATCGGATAAGAAAATTGCTGATAGCAAATCTGATGAAGAGTACATTTCTTTTTTTAATAATGAAAAAGCAAACAATGTGCATTCTGTTTTTTTGACCGGTGGAGAGCCCTCCTTAAAACAAAATCTTTTACAGGCAGCAGATTCTATCTTCTCAAATGTTTTTATAATATCAAACGGTATAATTAAAATTGCCGCAAATATAAAATGTAAAATATTTGTCAGTCTTGATGGACCAAAAGACATTCATAATAAATTGAGGGGTGTCAATTGTTTCGATAAGATTATTAAAAACATCAGTAGTGACAAACGGGTAATTATTGCAAGCACACTATCCTTGAATAATTATCAATATATTGAAGAGATTTATTCTATTGCAAAAAAAGCTAATGTCCGCGGGATTACATTTTCTTTAGTAACTTCAAATGATTACAATGATCCAATATTATTAAGAGATGTAGATTTAGATATTGCAATTGGAAAACTCGAGGCGCTCAGAAAAAAGGATCCTTCTTTTGTTTTACTTAGTAAAAAAATGATTAGTCAATTTAAGCACAAATACCATATTAAAAACTGTTTGCTACGTAAAGGATATGTTCTTTCACATAATGTAGATTTTAAGATAAAAAATCCATGTGTCCTTGGTGAGGGAATTGATTGTCGAACTTGTGGGTGTTCCGTTCCAATCATTTTGTATTGCATGAAAAAACTAGATAAAGAGACATTTCAAGTTGCTGCTAAATTATTTTGATTATAATAGTTTTACCAACCGCTTCGTTCAATTCGGCAAAAGTGGTAAAAAGTAAGTTTTGTGTTTTATGTAACCCGCAAAAAAAAGGCGAACAAGAATTGAATTTGAATCTGGGCAATAAATAAACATTAGTCGATGCACTTCGGCAACGCCTTTATCTTATAACAATATTGGTAAAATCTAAAGGAGTTTTTTGTGAACATCCAACGAATCTACAAATTCTTGCTTATTCTAATGTTATTCATTTCAAATCAATTCTTTTCTCAAACTCCTAAAGGAAGATTTGGATTCGGTGGTGCTGTGGGTTTTATTGATAAAGTGCAATTACATTCGATCCTATCAAAGCAAAATCAATTGACAGCAGAACTAGGTAGTATTACTTTTATTGATGGTGATTTTCAAATTGGGGCAATTGGAGGAACGTATAAATATTTTTTAAGTAGTGATGACCTTACCAATTATGTTGGTTTCGGAGTAACTTATATGAACACAATTGATGACTATTTATATTATTATATACCTATGGGATTACAAAAATATGCCACAAAAGACTTAGCATTCTTTGCGGGATTAAACCCGGGTCTATACTCTCCAATAGAGGGAGAAATGTCATTTGTTTTGGCTGTTGAAGTGGGAGTAACATTTTATTTTGATAAAAAGTCAATTAACTAATATTGCATATTAATGTACCCAGCAAAAAAGAAAGCAAATAACGGTTATAGGAATATCAAATGAAAAGTGTATTCAATTCCATTGGACATGAGCTGAAGATTCCCAATATTGTAAATAGCCATGGAGTTTATTTGTTTGATGAAAACGGGAAACGATACATGGATTTAGAATCTGGTGTATGGTGTATGTCGTTAGGCCACAAAAATGAGAGAATCAACAATACTATTATCGATCAACTAGATTCTATAATGCATTCAGGATTCTGCTATTCTAATGAAGTTCTAGAAGAGACTGCACAATCCATATTAAAGATTACAAATTTTGAAGAAGGAAAGTGTGTTTTTCTTTGCTCTGGAAGTGAATCAATTGAAATTTCAAGACAGATTGCAAAACATATTACTGGGAAAAAGAGATCATTAACATTCCACGACTCGTATCTCGGGGCATATAGTTCAGTTTGTGATAGAACAGAAGGATGGTATATATTTAATTGGGATCAGTGTAAAACATGCAACAATAATAATTGCGATGCAACCTGTGAAAAATTAGAAGATATTCCAACAGACATATCAGATTTTATATTTGAACCTGGAAGCTCTTCCGGATTCGTAAGATTTCCATCTAAAGCACTCATTAACAATATTGTAAATATTGTTCGCAAGAATAACGGAAGAATAATTTCAAATGAAGTAACAACAGGTATTGGAAGAACTGGGAATTGGTTTGGATATCAGCATTACGATATTGAACCCGATTTGATCGCACTTGGGAAAGGGATTGGGAATGGTTATCCAATTAGTGTGGCTGTTATAAAAAAAAATATTTTGGATGAATTGGAAGAAAAACCATTTAAGTATTCACAATCTCATCAAAATGATCCGTTAGGGGCAGCTATTGCTAAAGAAGTTATTCAAGTAATAAAAGATGAGGACTTAATTGAAAATGCTGAACAGAATGGATACATATATCTCTCTAAACTCGAATCGCTTGTTGACAATGAGATAATACTTGAAGTTCGCGGTAGGGGATTGATGTATGCACTGGATTTAAGAAACGAAAAAGTAGCTAATGAAATATACGATGCATTAATTAAAAAAGGATATATTGTGGGACTGAGGGGATCTGTATTTCGAATTGATCCGCCACTTACAATTACAAAAGAAGAATTTAAAGAATTCTTTGCTACGTTTAAGAGTATAATATCTACTTATGATATCTTCTTATAACATCATATGTCCATTCAAGCAAGAATGGAGATGTTTTCGGCAAATAGAATTATAAATATTAGTATTAATTTGGAGCGAATGTGGATGAATTCTTAAATGCTGCAATTGAGGAAGCAAAAAAGGGAATGATCGAGGGTGGAGTTCCTATTGGATCGGTGCTGGTAATTGATGGTCGAATAGTTGGGCGCGGCCACAACAGACGAGTACAAAAAGGAAGTGCGGTATTGCATGCAGAAATGGATGCTTTAGAAAATGCTGGAAGAATTAAGGCCTCCGATTATCGTAGAGCTACTCTGTATTCAACTTTATCACCTTGTGATATGTGCAGCGGTGCAGTGCTTCTCTATGGGATTCCTAAAATAGTAGTTGGAGAGAATCGTACATTTTGTGGACCTGAAAATTATTTATTATCACGAGGCGTAGAATTGATAATTATGGATAACCAGGAATGTCATCAGCTAATGGAAACATTTATCAAAAATAAACCTGATTTATGGAATGAGGATATTGGTGAGTAGGTCACATAGATAGTATACCACTCTGATCGGTTTATGCTAAAACTATATTTGGTATTGTAATAGATTAAACCGAAGATCAAATAAATAGATTTTAGTAATTGCTTAGAAATGTGGAAAAATAATGGCTCTGAATCAACTTAAGGATATTGATTTCAAAGAAACATTACCAAGTATTGAAGATTATTGGGAATTGTTTAATACAACCGGGTGGAATGAAGAATATAATTTCAGTAATTCTGATTTGGAGAAGGCAATTAGTAATAGCTGGTATTATATTTCAGTTTACAAGAAAAAAAAATTGATCGGATTTGGAAGAGTAATTTCTGATGGAATTCATCATGCACTTATTGTTGATCTTATTATTCTACCTGATCTTCAGGGAAAAGGGATTGGAGGACAATTATTAGAAAGATTGATAAACAAATGCACCGAGTGTAATATAAGAGATATTCAGTTATTTTCGGCTAAGGATAAGTATAGTTTTTACGAAAAGTATAAATTTATAAAACGAGCAGATAACGCCCCAGGTATGCAATACCAGTATTAAAAATAATTTATTTCAAAATAAAAATATTTTAGTTTATTGAAAGGCAAATTACTCATGCAAAAAGTCTCGGTGTTTGTAGACGTTCAAAATATATACTATACTACAAAAGAATTTTACAACAGAAATTTCGACTATAATGTATTTTGGGCAAAAGCAACTTCTAATAGGGAAGTAGTGAAAGCTGTTGCTTATGCAATAGATAGAGGAGATGAGAAGCAGAAACAATTCCAAAATATTCTAAGAGCAATCGGGTTTGAGATAAAACTAAAACCATTTATTCAAAGAAGTGATGGCACAGCTAAGGGTGATTGGGATGTTGGCATTACACTTGATGTTATGGAATATGCAAAGAATTCGAACGTAGTTGTTTTAGCATCAGGTGATGGAGATTATGATCTATTAGTAGATAAAGTTAGAAAAGACTTTAGCATTCCAGTTGAAGTTTACGGTGTTCCCAAGCTTACTGCAAAATCATTGATTGATTCAGCTTCAAAGTTTATATCAATAGAAGATGATTTGTTGTTAAAATCTACAAAGTTATAGAGAAAAACTTCATAACAATCGCTTCAAGTAAACCACGAATTTGCTTTGACGATACTGATATTATGAAAAAGCAGTACTGTGTTGGCCTTACTATTTGTTTCTCTATATAACTATTTTTTTATTATAAACATAAATGATATGGAATATCTTATGAGAAAATTATTCTTGGTATGTACATTTTTTTTATTTTTGATAAATGTGAGCGAATCTAAAAGCCTACCCAAACATAATGCGATGCAGACTCTGAATCTACTTGCATTTGGCGGCGCGGCGCAGCTTAAATATCAAATGGGCGGCGAACCAGGCGGTGAGGCTGTAGATCTCGACGATTCGAACTGGGACATCACCTTTCCCGGATTTAAATGGCCGCAATCCAATACAAATGTTTGGTTTCGAACAAAAATAAATATTCCGCAAAAAGTTGGTGGTTTTTCACTCATAGGCCATCAGATGAAATTGTATCTCTACATTGATAATGGTGGTGATGTTTTTGTGAACGGCGACTCGCTCGGTACTTTTGAATGGGGAACCGCCGAGTTCGTATTGGTGGAAAACCTGAAAGCCGGGGATGAAATCGTACTGGCTGTCCGTGGTATAAATCGGCCGGGTTGGGGTAAAGTGAGCGATTTTCGCATCGAGTTTAGTGATATGGTGAATTTTCAAAAACGACTGCAACCCAAATACTGGGGTTTGATGATTGCCAGAGATGTGGCAGTAAAACTTTCAAAAAATCCGGGGAAATGGTTAAAAATAATTGATGAAGTTGCTGAAAATATTGTTAATTCAAAAGCGTTTATGAACGGCAATGAAGACGAGTTGTTGGCTGTTTTTGACCGCGAGGTAAAAGCACTTAAAGAGCTCGATAAAGAGGTAAAATCAAAATATCATCTTTATTGTGCAGGATACTCTCATATTGATCTGGCATGGCAATGGCCGTGGATTGAAGGACGCGAAGTAGTTAAAAATACATCAGAATCTGTTTTAAACATTATGGAACGTTTCCCCGATTTCAAATACTCGATGGGGCAGGCCCACGCCTACGAATGGATGGAAAACTATACACCCGACATTTTTACCGACATACAAAAAAAAGTGAGAGAAGGGAAATGGGAAATTGTTGGTGGTCAGTGGTGTGAACCGGACGGCAATGTACCCTCAGGTGAAAGTTATGTACGCCAATCTCTATATGCCAAACGCTATTTTCGAAATAAATTTGGTGTGAATGTCAAGGTCTGCTGGATTCCTGACAGTTTTGGTTTTAACTGGAATCTGCCGCAAATTCTTGCTCGATCAGGTTTTGAAGCATTTATTTCTAAACGAATCCATTTAGATGATACACGAAATTTCCCGCACCGGCTTTTCTGGTGGCAAGGCCCGGATGGGAGTAAGGTTTTGACCTATATTCCCAGGGATGGTTACATGCACGACCTGGATGGCGAACATGTGATTGACTTTTTGAAGCAAGAACAAAAAGAAGCAGGTTTGGGAAAAGAGTTTGTTATGTATGGTGTTGGAAATCACGGGGGTGGACCAACAATGCAAATGCTTGATAAAGCTTCCCGAACATTGGTTGCACCTGCTTACCCGAATATTCAGTTTTGTACATCGCAGTACTTTTTTGATTCAATCACGCCGAGGGAAAAAGAGGATCTGAATACATGGGACAGTGAATTGTATCTGGAGCGATTTCGTGGCTGTTATACATCTCAGGCAAAAACGAAAAAACATAACCGCTACTCACAGATGCTAATCAAATCAACAGAAAAAATTTCCTCTATCAGTTCACTGTTTGGATTCGACTATCCACGGGCAAAAATATTTGATATATGGCGAATTATATTGTTTAACCAATTTCACGATATTCTTCCCGGAACATCTGTCAATTCGGTTTATCATGATACGGAAAGAGAATACACCCAGGCGGAAAATAGTGCAGCACTGATTGGTGAACGGGCATTGCAAAATATTGCACAAAATATTGATACTCGGAAATGCAAAAATCCTATCGTCATTTTTAATCCCAATTCTTGGCAACGAATCGGTCCGGTTGAAGTACCTCTCAATGATCTGGAAATGCATCAGGAGTGGAGCATTTTGGATGAATATGGAAATGCAGTGGCATCACAAAAAATTGATATAACATCAATCGATGCAAAATTGTTGTTCATCGCTCAGGATGTTCCTTCCATGGGATATAAGACCTATCAATTGGTTGAAAAGACTTTCCACCCGAGCAACTCGGCACTAGAGTTTACACGCACAAACCTAGAGAACCAATTTCTCAAGGCAGAAATCGACAAAAACAACGGTTTATTAAAGAATCTTTTTGACAAACAAAATCAGCGTCAAGTACTTAGCAATGAACGCGGAAACTTGCTCCAAATTCTTAAAAACGAAACCAATGATGCCTGGAACCTGAAATTTACAACACCACCCACAGAACTGGATCAATTGCTAGAAACATCCCTGGTAGAGTTTGGACCAGTAAGGGCAACAATTAAAGTTGTGCACTCATTTTCTAGTGAGAAAAGGCCTCATCCAACGGAAGATTTTCCAACTTCTATTTTCACACAGTATATTTCACTTTACGACGGTCTGCCATATCTCGAAGTTCGGAACGACATGATGTGGTGGGAAGAGCACAAAGTTCTTAAAGTAGCATTTCCATTTAATGTTACATCAGATCAGGCTCGCTATGAAATTCCTTACGGCAGTATTGAGCGCCCGACAGGATCTGAGACAGCTTTTGAAAGTGCACGCTTTGAAGTTCCAGCTCAACGCTGGGCAGATCTGTCGGACGGTAAATATGGCGTTTCATTGCTAAATGATTGCAAATACGGTTACGATACAAAGGATAATGTTATGAGATTATCACTTTTGCGTTCGCCAACTTTTCCGGATCCAATGGCGGACAAGGGATACCACGAATTCAAATATGCGATCTATCCACATAAAGGAGATTTCCGTACAGGCCAGGTCTTTCGTAAGGGATTTGAATTCAACGAGCCCTTTGTAGTCACGCGGGCCAGTTCACATAACGGCGATCTACCCAATTCGTTCTCTTTTATTTCTGTTGAGCCTGAAAGCATAATTTTAAATTCAATCAAAATATCGGAAGATTTTGATAATGCGTTCATTCTCCGAGTTTATGAAACACATGGAAAATCCGCAGTAGCTCAAATCAAAACTCCATATAAAATTATAAAAGTTGAAGAAGTGAATATGATCGAGGATAAAATATCAGATTTGGAAACAAACGGAAAGTTTTTTGGATTTGATATTTCGGCTAATGAAATTCGAACGTTTCGTATTCAGTTGCAGAAAAATTGACTAATTATCTAATTGAACAATGCCAAACAAATATAGTCCAAGTATCCGCATTATATTGATTTAAATATATATAAACAGTTAACTGACAAAGATATAATGAAATGTGGGTTGCAAATCAATTGCTATCTAAGGTAATAAGACAGCACAAGCAATTACAGTTGTCCACAATCCATTTTTATTTCCTTCTGCAGATTGAGTAACGTTTGTAGTATTTACAATTTTTCCGGACATTTTAAATACTTGCTCTTTTTCATTCCAGTTTTTATCCGGATCAAAATCGATACCTAAAGTTGTTGCAAGCATGGAAGCCGCTAAATCTTCAGCATAATCTCCTGCCTTTCTTGCAGACTCTCCAAATGGATGATGCTCTGATAAGTAACCGTACATGCTAGGATCAGCTGGTCTGGCAATTCCTAAAGAAGAAGCAATCAATCTATTTGGTTCATTTGTTGCATTCCTCGCCATAACAGCATGTATTATTTGTCCAGGTTGAAGTTTTTTTAGACCATTTGCTATTGTAACTTTTTTACACCCTGTTGGATAAATACTACTAACCGTTACAATATTATATTTTTCAATGTGAGCATTACGTAATGCAAGCTCAAATGATGCTAAATATTCTTTATCGACACCAACGCCTTTAGTGAAAAATATTTCTTTCGGTACGTACAAGTTTTACTCCATTTCTAAATTTGACTTGGAAATGTAAAGAAAATACTATTTAGTTAAAATTTCTTTTTTGTAATGGTCAATAATATTTTCGGCAGACTGATATGGTGATAATTCACTATTTGTGATTAAATCAAGCTCATTTTGTAAAAGTCGCTTTCTCTCTTCATTCCAAATATCATCGGACAAATAATTTTCTACAATTCCTCTAACTCTGATTTGATTATTTTCATTTCTTCGTATTGAGAATTCGTTTGTTTTGTATAAATGGTTTTTGTGTTCTTCAATTTCATTTAGAATATCAGCAATCCCATTTCCTGCAGATGCAGTAGTTTTTATCACTTTGGGCAAATAAGTATCCTCATCATGATCTCTAAACATCAAGGTTGATTGTAAAGATAAAATAGCAGAATCAGAGCCAGGTCTATCAGATTTATTCATTACAAAAAAGTCTGCAATCTCCATCAGCCCAGCTTTCATAGCCTGAATAGAATCTCCAGATTCCGGAACAAGAACAACCATTGTTGAATCGGCAGTTTTTGCTATATCTAATTCAGATTGACCAACACCGACTGTTTCAAATATTATATAATCAAAATTAGCTGCATCAATTATGTCGGCAGCATCAATTGTTTTTTTACTCAAACCACCTAAATTACCTCTTGTAGCCATACTTCTAATAAAAACATTTTTATCCAATCCGATCTCATTCATTCGTATTCTATCGCCTAAAACAGCGCCACCAGTAAAAGGACTAGTAGGATCAATAGCTATTATTCCAACAGACTTATTTTGTTTCAGCAGATGCTTTGTCAGTTCATTCGTGATTGTGGATTTTCCGGCACCGGGAGGACCTGTAATTCCAATTCTGTATGCTGAGCCAATATGTTTGTGTAATATTTTAAGTAAATCTAATGCTTCTAGATTATCATTCTCAACAAAGGTTATGGCCCTAGAAATGTATTTCTTTTTCTTCAATCTAATCTGCTCAACTAAATTTTCTATATCCATATTTATATCCCGGTATATAATTTATTTTCATGGATATATTTATTTACTTCTTGAGGCACATAATAGTCAATAGGTAATTTTTTAGTTATTCTGTTTCTAATTTCTGTTGCGGAAATTTCAATTGTTGGTGTATCAACAAATTGAGCATTAGCAAAATATTTATTGGGTGATACAATTTCTTTATCATAAGTTCTTTTTAGTACAACGAGATCACATAATTCAAGAATCTCGTCCGGTTTATGCCAAACATCAAATGTCATTAAATTGTCAAAACCAATTATTAATTCCATTGATTCATACTTTTTTGAAAACTCAACTAAAGTATTATAGGTATAAGAAATATCATCTCTATTTATTTCAAAATCGGAAATTTCAAAATTGGAGTACGAGCTAATTGCCAATTCAGTCATATTGAATCTGTGTTCAGGGGCTGAATAATCAAATTGGATTTTATGCGGAGCAATATATGCTGGGACAAAGATAATCTTTTTGAGTTTTCGTGTTTCAAATAGTGCTTGTGCTGTTATTAAATGTCCAAAATGTATTGGGTCAAAAGTTCCGCCGAAAATTCCAACTGTATCCAATTAAAACTCCTACTATGTTTCAATTTGTTTATTTAATGTTTCTAATTTTTGTCTATATAATTCAATATCGGAAATGTATCTATCTTTTTGTAAACCATCACTATTTCTTGCTTGAAATTTACGAAAAGCAAGCTTCGTAGCAAAATTAACATACGCTTTACGTTGTGACCGTTTTGGAAATTTCTTACTTTCAACAATTAGGGAATCTTTTACATTATTCTGATGTGAATTATGAACCAAAATGTCGTTTTCATTTGATAGTTCATTTATAATCATTATCCTTTCAGTTTTCAATGATGAATTAAAAATGAAGAAAAAGCAAAAGATTAAAAATATCATGAACAAAAGTCCAAGGTAGTATGTAAACTCAAATGTTAATGAAAAATTCCAAGTTGCATGGAAAAACATTGCCAAAGATATTCCAATTATTGGATAAAGATATTTGGAGGATGATAAAGAAAATTTTGCTTTTGCTAAAAATGCCCCGACTGTTGCTGTTGCAATTGCATGCATTACAGCAGAAAAAATTGATCGCGTAATTACAATTGAAATCCACTGAGCCAATGTATCATCATAAGTTGTAAAGTACATTAAGTTTTCAGTCATACCAAACCCTAGCCCAATTGCACCTCCATATACTAATCCATCAGTTATATTATCAAAATAATTTTTTCTAAACGATCGAAATAAATATAAAGCCTTTACCAATTCTTCAGCAAAGGGAGCTATAATAACTGCGCTGATAAAAATAATTGAGTTTTCGCTAGATATAAAAAGTTCAGCAGTAGAGTTTAATAAATTTGAAATGATAATCCCAAAGAATACTGCACCTATTGCACCCCATAGAAAATGTTTAAACACTTTCCCAAATGGTTCGCGTTCGTATCTATCTAGTTTCCAAATGAATATCAAATAAATAAACATTGGAATTATTGCGGCTAATAATGAGGAAATAAATGGCATATTATTTTAACTTAAGCCAAGAAACAATTTCTTTAATACTGGGTCTTTTTCCAGTTCTTAGTATACCCAACCTAAACAGTTTAGAAGAAAACAAAATAACAAGGTACAAACTAAATAACAGAACTAATACAATTGAGATTACTTCCATTATTCCAGGTTCCGTAGAATTTAACCTGAGTAACATAACTGGAACTGAAGTTAGAGGGAAGTAGGATAATACAAGTGCTAAAATAGAATTTGGTGCCCTTAAGATTTCAACGGCAAGTATAATCGGGAAAATTAAGAAAATGCTAATTATACCGGTTAACTGCTGAGCCTCATGATCAACACTTACAATTGATCCTAATCCAATAAAAATTGAGGAATAAAAAGTATATCCCAAAACAAAAAACAACAATTGATATTCTAGGTTCTTAACTGTGGAAAAATCGAGGGTGTTGGTTTTATGTAGAAAAATACCAATAACCATCCAAATAATTAGTTGAAAGAGTCCAAAAAAACTTAGTCCCAGAACTTTACCCAATAATAGTTCTTTTGATGTGCAGCTAGATAATATAAGTTCAATAATCCTATTTGATTTTTCAAGAACAAGACTACGAACAAACATCCCTCCTGAGAATAATATCATTGTGATCAAAAGGATTATAAATAAGTAAGAATTGATAAAAGATTTAAAAATATCTTCTTCCGATTCTGCATCAATGTATGACACATTAATTCTACTGATCTTGGAACTTAAAATTTCAGCTTGTTCATTTGACAAATTTAATATTTTAGCATTTTTTTTAACAACTACTCTATTAAAAGCTTCTTCGATAATATTTAATTTATCATAGTTAAATATGTCATTTGTTCTGAACGACAATTTTAAAGTTGGATCTTCTTCAATTAATACATAACCAACAATTCCATTAGCTAAAATCTGTTTGTCTGCAAAACTTTTTATGGAAGAATCATTTTTGCCCATTGCAGCTAAATTGAAAGAAAAGAAAGTTGGTTGTCCATTTGGCAAACTACTATGAGCTATTTCAGTAGCAAATTGTCTGTGGTAATTATGTGTTAAATCAACAATACCCAATGGTAAAGGATAATCATTTCCTTTGTTTAGTAAAAAAGTGGGGAGTAAACTAAATCCAATAATTAGCAGAGGCATAATTATCATTGATATAATAAATGACTTGCGCTTAACACGCTCAATAAATTCCCATCTGGCAATAATTAAGGACTTATTCATATTTTAATTTGTTTTGTCAACCGATGACATAAATAATTGATGAAGCGATGGAGTTGTTTTTTTGAACTCACTTACTTTAAATTTATGGACAATATTTTTTAGTAACTCAACCGGAGTAGCATTATTTAGGTTAATTGAAATTGAGTGAGAACTTTTGCCCACCACTTCATAATCTTTAAGTTCATGAATAATAGTATCGTCTACTTTCTGAATAAAAGAAATCTCATAAAGATTATTCTCATCTGAATTTAATATTTCGTTCAAATTACCAGAAAAAACTTTCTTCCCTATATCGATAAGAAAAATCTCATCACATAGACTTTCAGCCAAATCCATTAAATGAGTAGATAAAATGATAAACCTCTCACTTTTCATTTCTTCAATTATTTCTCTAAAAATTGATTGGTTTACGGGATCAAAACCGGAAAATGGTTCATCAAGAATTAGTATTTGCGGTTCATGTAAAATAGAAGAAATGAATTGGACTTTTTGCTGATTTCCTTTGGAAAGTTCCTCAACATGAAATTTTGCATAGTCGGTTAAATCTAACCGGTCTAACCAATAATTTGTCTTTTTAACTGCATTTGAGTAAGATAAGCCTTTTAATTGCGCCAAATAAGTCAATATGTTTGTCACTGAACTTTTTGGGTACAAACCTCTTTCTTCTGGTAAATATCCCGTCAGGTTTTGAAAGTTTTGATTTAGGGCATTGTCATTAAATAAAATATTACCGCTGGAGGGTGTTAATATTCCCAAAATAATTCTTAATGTTGTGGTTTTTCCGGCTCCGTTTGGACCAATAATTCCAAATATTTTCCCTTTTGGTACAGAGAAAGAAATGTTATCCAAAACAAGTTTGGAGTTGAAAGATTTACTTATATTTTTAATTTCCAGCATGCAAAAATGAATTTGTTGAAGTAAATATTTAAATATTTAGTGTAAATGATTAGTTCCTCTTATCTTGCTTCTCAAAAATACACTTTATATATTTTAAAACTATATTTATTTGATTATTCATGATTATTAAAATTTCCAATTTATCAGTTGGAATTCATTCTTTAGGATTTGAAATTCCTGTAGATGAACTTCAACTTGGCGAACCGTTCGTTGATATATTGACACTAGATTGTGAGATAGACAAATCTCAACATCAAATTGTCATCAAATGTAATTTAACAATTTCTACACAATTAAATTGCGATAGATGTGGTGTTGATTATAATAAAGATTTTATCTCAGACTTTACACTATTATATCTGTATGAAAAAAGTGACATCGATGAAGATAAACTTAATGTTAACTACTTATCTGCAAATGATGATAAAATTGATCTAACGAAAGATGTACTTGAATTTGCAAGACTTTCCATCCCAATGAAAAAACTCTGTTCGGAGGACTGCAAAGGTTTATGTGTTAAGTGTGGAACCGATCTAAATGAAAATAAATGTAATTGCAGTGATGATGAAACAAATCCCGTTTGGGGTCCATTATTGAAATTAAAAGATAAATTAAATTAAGAGGTAATAAAAAATGGCGCATCCTAAAAGAAAAATATCGAAGAGTAGAAGAGATAAACGACGTACGCATTACAAAGCTACAGCTCCTTCACTAAGTAACTGTTCAAATTGTAATGAAATTAAATTAAGTCACCGAGCATGCCCAAGTTGCGGTTATTATGCAGGCCGCTCTCTCTTTGTTCCTGAAGCATAATTTATTATGTCCCAAAATAATAGAAAATGTAAAATAATTGTTGATGCAATGGGGGGAGACTATGTCCCCCTTAATCCAGTTCTTGGTGCAATTGAAGCATTAAAGAACACACCTTCAATGGACATTTTTTTAATTGGGGATAAAAATAAAATTGAGAAAGTTATTTCTGATGAAAAACTCACTTTTGATTCATCAAAAATCATTCATGCATCTGAAGTAATTGATATGCACGATTCTCCAACAAACGCTCTAAAGACAAAAAAAGATTCTTCAATTGTTAAAGGAGCTCAATATGTCAGAGAACAAAAAGCAGATGCATTTGTAAGCGCTGGTAATACCGGAGCAATGATGGCTGCGTCAACTCTTTTAATCGGAAGGATAAAAGGATTTGGAAGACCAACTATTGGGGCTCAATTTCCAACATCAAACAAAAAAGTTTGTACAGTTTATGATGTTGGTGCAAGTGTTGATAGTAAGGCGATTCATCTTCTTGATTATGCAATTATGGGTACTATCTTTGCAAAAGAAGTTGATGGTATAGAAAATCCAACAGTTGGATTACTTAGTGTTGGTGAAGAAGAAACTAAGGGTAATAGTGTAACATTTGAAACGCATGAGATGTTGAAGAAAAGCAAAATCAATTTTGTTGGCAATGTTGAAGGAAGAGATATTCTTAACGGTAATGTAGATATTGTTGTTTGTGATGGATTTACTGGAAATATTATACTGAAATTTGGTGAAAGTTTTATTAGTTTTTTGAAAGATAGAGTGAGATCCTATGCAGATCAAGGATTGCTCAATAAAATTTATGCACTAATTACCAAAAAGGTTTTTAAGGAATCCCTGAAGGATATGGATTATCAATCGCATGGTGGAGTTCCTTTACTTGGTGTGAATGGAATTAGCATAATTGGACACGGATCAAGCTCACCTTTAGCGATGAGTAATATGATACTAAAAGCTAACGATATGTTTCAAAAGAATTTAATTATTAAATTGAAGGAGGGTAGAGAGTACTATGTCAACCTCTAGTAAAAGAAAAAAAATGTATAATGCAAATATAACCGGTGTGGGAATGTATATGCCGGAAAAAATTTTAGACAACCATTTCTTTGAGAAAATTGTTGATACAAATGATGAATGGATAGTTAGTAGAACCGGGATAAAAGAAAGAAGAAGAGAAGAAAATGGTGCTACAAGTGATATGGCAGCTAAAGCTGCTCAAGATTTATTGAAATCAAAGAATATGTCTGCTGAGGAAATCGACGTAATTATTGTAGCAACTGTAACTCCTGATATGTTTTTCCCAGCAACAGCTTGCTTAGTTCAAGATAAAATTGGCGCTAAAAATGCTTGGGGCTTTGATTTATCAGCCGCTTGTTCAGGCTTTTTGTTTGCATTGCAAACTGGCGCGGGATTAATTGAAGGTGGATCATACAAAAACGTTTTGGTTATTGGCGCAGATAAAATGAGCAGCATCGTAGATTATACTGATAGAAATACTTGTCTATTATTTGGCGATGGTGCTTCAGCAGTTTTACTGGAACCAACTGAAGACCTTAACTATGGTGTTAAAGACTCATTACTACATTGTGATGGTAGTGGTGGAGAATCACTCTATATGAAGGGTGGAGGCAGTTTAAATCCTCCCACACATGAAACTGTTGATAAAGGTTATCATACTCTTTATCAAGACGGTAAGACGGTCTTTAAGGAAGCAGTAAAAGGTATGGCTGATATATCTGTGGAAATCATGGAAAAGAATAATCTAAAATCTGATGATATTGCTTTTTTAGTGCCTCATCAAGCAAATCTTAGAATTATAGATGCTACTGCTAATAGAATGGGAATAGCAAAAGAAAAAACAATTATTAATATTCATAAGTACGGCAATACAACTGCAGCAACAATTCCATTGTGTTTGACAGAGTTTTATAGAGAAGGAAAAATTAAAAAGGGCGATAATTTAATTTTAGCTGCATTTGGTGCAGGTTTCACATGGGGCTCTATTTATTTAACTTGGGGTATTGATTAGATGGGAAAGCGTGCATTTATTTTCCCAGGCCAAGGCGCTCAATATGTGGGTATGGCAAAGGATATCTATGATAATTCTCAGAAAGCTAGAGAACTTGTGGAGCATGCTGAAGAAACGATTAAATTTAACATATCTAAGATAATGTTTGAAGGTCCACTGGAAGATTTGAAATTAACTAGCATAACTCAACCAGCAATATTTTTGCATGGAATTATGCTTTTAAATGAAATTGGGGATTATTCAATAGATGCTTCAGCAGGGCATTCACTAGGTGAGTATACTGCTTTGGTCGCAAACAAATCATTAAGTCCTTTAGATGCTTTTTCACTTGTAAGAAAAAGAGGAGAAGCAATGCTAGCAGCTGGGGAAAAATTTCCCGGAACAATGGCAGCAGTTATTGGTCTGAAAAATGAAGATCTAATCAATATATGTAATGAGGCTTCAACATCAGGAGTTGTTCAGTGTGCAAATTTTAATTCTCCCGGCCAAATTGTTATTTCTGGCTCAATTGATGGCGTAAAAAAAGCGATGACATTGGCAAAAGAAGGTGGAGCAAAACTAGTTAAGGAACTTATAGTAAGTGGAGCTTTCCATTCTCCTTTAATGGAACCAGCAATAAATGAGTTAACAGATAGTCTTGAAAATACTTCATTTAATGATTCAAATTGTCCAGTCTATGCAAATGTCACTGCTGAACCAACTTCTAATAGTACTGAGATTAAGGATCTTCTTCTTAAACAATTAACAGCACCTGTCAAGTGGGAAGATACTATGAATAATATGGTAAGAGATGGGATTACAGAATTTATAGAAATAGGTCCGGGGAAAGTATTGCAGAGTTTGGCAAAGAGAATTAATAGAGAAATAAGTGTAAGCGGAATTGAGAAATATGAAGATTTAGAAAAGTTTGTTTAATTTTTCTAAAGTTTAACAAGTGGAATAAAAATAAAATTAGTATTATATTCTAAAAATAAATTTTTATTCATAACAAATATGGTAAATTACTGAATGAGTAGTCATAATAAGAGAGCGATAGTTACAGGTGGTACAAGAGGTATTGGGAAAGCAATTGTAAAAGAGTTAGCTGCAAGAAGTTGCTGTGGTATACTTTTTTCTGATGTTGCATTTATTTATAATAGTTGTGATGAATGTGCTGAAGAGATCGAAAAAGAGATTGGTAATCATGATACAAAAATTGTAGGTTTTAAAGCTGATGCGTCATCTTTTGAAGATGCACAAGCAACAATTAATGCGGCGATTGAACATTTGGGTGGCGTTGATATTTTAATCAATAATGCAGGTATTACTAAAGATAATTTATTACTTAGAATGACTGAAAATGATTTTGACAGCGTTATTGATGTAAATCTTAAAAGTGTTTTTAATTATACAAAAGCTGTTCTTAAACCAATGATTAAACAAAAATACGGGAGAATAGTAAATATAGCTTCTGTTGTTGGATTAATTGGAAATGCCGGTCAATCAAATTATTCAGCTTCGAAAGCTGGAGTTATTGGTTTTACTAAATCAATGGCAAGAGAATTGGCTTCAAGAAATATAACGGTTAATGCAATTGCGCCTGGTTTTATTGAAACAGAAATGACCGCTAAATTAAATGATATTCAAAGAGATGCATTGTTGAAAAATGTTCCTATGGGTAGACTTGGAACACCAGATGATATCGCCAAAGCGGTTGGTTTCTTATGTAGCGAGGATGCTAATTATATTACAGGACAAGTAATTACCGTGGATGGCGGTATGGTAATGTAAATTTATTTTCAATTTCATAAAAAATAGGAGTTAAATATGGATGTTGAAGCAAAAGTAAAAGAAATTGTTATGGATAAGTTAGGTGTCGAAGAGTCACAAATTACACCAGAAGCATCTTTTACAAATGACTTAGGAGCTGATTCATTGGATATCGTTGAATTGGTAATGGGATTTGAATCAGAGTTTGATATTTCAATACCTGATGAAGATGCTGAAAAAATTGGTACAGTTGGTGACGCTACAAGTTACCTAGTAGAAAAAGTAGCTGGCTAATTAAATATTAAATATGTTTTAATAAATTGTTCCGCACTTGTCAATATTTTTGAAATTTGCGGAACAAAATTATTTGCATTTCTTAGTTATATTATTTTTGAAATATAGGATTAATAATGGATAAAAGACGTGTTGTAATAACTGGTTTGGGTGCTCTAACTCCAATTGGAAATAACATCGAAGAATTATGGACTGCTTTACTTGCTGGTAAAAGCGGGGCAGCGCCAATAACTAAATTTGATGCTACTGAATTTAAAACACAGTTTGCCTCTGAGTTAAAAAATTATGATGCCTCAGAGTATATTGATGCAAAGGCATTAAAGAGAATGGATCCTTTTACTCATTATTCTTTAACTACAGCTCAAATGGCTATAGAAGATTCCGGCTTAAATTTAGAAGAAATTGATTTAGAAAGATTTGGTGTTATTTACGGAAGTGGTATTGGTGGAATGGACACTTGGGAAACTCAGCATTCGAATTACATGAATGGTGGACCAAAAAAAATTAGTCCGTTTTTTATTCCAATGATGATTTCAGATATAGCAGCAGGACATATTTCAATAAAATATGGTTTAAAAGGACCAAATTATGCAACCACATCTGCGTGCGCAACATCTTCTCATGCAATTGCAGATGCCTTTATTTTAGTACAGAGAGGTACAGCGGATTTTATGGTATCAGGAGGATCAGAAGCTTCAATTACTCCAATGGCAATTGGAGGATTTAATTCGGCTAGAGCGATATCTACATGGAATGATAAATATGAAATAGCTTCTCGTCCATTCGATAAAGACAGAAATGGTTTTGTTATGGGTGAAGGTTCTGGTACTTTAATATTGGAAGAGTATGAGCATGCCAAAAAGAGAGGGGCCAATATTTATGCTGAAATAGTTGGAGTTGGTATGACGGGTGATGCGTTCCATATAACAGCCCCAGCTCCTGAAGGTGACGGTGCTTTTAGATCCATGAGAGAAGCTGTTAGAGATGCGGGAATAGAATTAACTGATGTTGATTACATAAATGCGCATGGTACATCTACAGAACTAAATGATAAAAATGAAACTCAAGCTATTAAAAATTTATTTGGTGAACATGCTTATAAACTATCAGTTAGTTCGACAAAATCAATGACAGGACACTTACTTGGTGCTGCAGGTGCTGTAGAGAGTATTGCATCAATACTCGCGATTAAGAATAGTATTGTTCCTCCAACAATAAATTTAGATGAACCAAGTCCTGAGTGTGATCTTGATTATACTCCAAAGGTTCCGAAAGAAAAAAATATAAATTATGCCCTCAGTAATACTTTTGGGTTTGGTGGTCATAATGCTACACTATTGTTCAAAAAATATGAAGGCTAGTATTTGTTAAGTAAATTATTATCGTTTTTTAACTCAAAAAAAAATGTTGCATTTTTAGAATTTGATTCACGTAGAAAACGGAAGATTTATAATAAAATAAAAGATTTAGTAGGATCTGCTCCAAATGAAGAGCAGTATTATATAAAAGCATTCACACATCGTTCTTATCTCGAAAAAACTATTACTGAAATCAAATCGAACGAGCGACTTGAATTTCTCGGAGATTCAATCCTTGGTAAAGTAGTAGCAGAATATCTTTTTAAAAAATATCCCAACGAAGACGAAGGATTTCTTACTAAGGCAAGATCTCATCTTGTTAATAAACACTCTTTAGAAAGAATTGGATTTAACCTAAATCTTCAAGATTTGGTCTTTATCAATGATAAATATCTATCAATGGATAAAAAGAAAATATCAAATATTGTGGCAGACTGTTTAGAAGCATTAATTGCTGCTATTTATTTGGATATGGGTGAAGAAAAGGCAACAATTTTTGTTACTAATAAAGTAATAGTGCCTCAAGTAGAAAATGGAGATATCGATTACGATAAGAATTATAAAGGTCAATTATTAGAATATGCCCATGCAAATAAATTAAATCAACCTATTTACAATATTATTGCTCAAACTGGACCTCAGCATGATACAATTTATACAATTGAGGTTATTGTAAATGATGAAATTAGAGGGATTGGTGTTGGGCCCAATAAAAAGATAGCAGAACAAAACGCCGCAGAAGACGCATTAAGGTTAGAACTCCACACCCAAAATTGAATAATTATTAAATATCTTAAAGTTTATATTCGATTTGATCAACAAATTATATAAATTTCTCTATTAAATTAATCGCAATTATTCTTGAGAATTATATGAAAAATATTAAAACAACTGAAATATTTGCCAATAGGCACATTGGACCGAGAGAAACTGAAATAAATGAAATGTTACAAGTTATAGGTTTGAATTCCATTGAAGAAATGATTTCTGAAACAGTGCCTGATAATATATTGTTAAGAAATGTACCAAATCTAGAAGAGCCATTAACAGAATCAGATTTACTTGCTGAAATGCAAGAAATAAGCTCGAAAAATAGAATATTTAAAAATTACATTGGAATGGGATACAATGAAACCATTACACCTAGTGTAATAAAAAGAAACATATTAGAAAATCCGGGATGGTACACACAATATACACCATATCAAGCTGAAATTTCTCAGGGAAGGTTAGAAGCGTTGTTAAATTTTCAAACAATGGTTTCTGATCTAACAGGGATGCCTTTATCCAACGCATCACTGCTTGATGAAGGTACGGCCGCGGCAGAAGCAATGAACATGTTTTTCGGACAAAGAAAGGGGTTAAGAAAAAATGCGAATGTATTATTAGTATCCGATAATATATTCCCTCAAACAATTGACGTTTTAAAATCGAGGGCATTACCTTTAGGAATTGATGTAAGAATTGAGTCAGAGGATCAATTTGAATTTTCCGATGAAATATTTGCTGTAATGGTTCAATATCCTGGGGGAGATGGAAGCATAAATGATTATAATTCATTGTTTATGGAAGCTAAAGAAAAGACAATCTTCACAATAGTTGCAGCAGATTTATTAAGTCTAACTCTATTAAAACCACCTGGTGAATTTGGTGCCGATTGTGTAGTAGGGTCTTCACAAAGATTTGGTATCCCACTTGGTTATGGTGGACCACACGCAGCATATTTTTCAACTCAAGAAAAGTTCAAAAGGGCAATACCAGGAAGAATAATTGGAATATCAGTCGATTCAAAAGGCAGACGCGCTTTGCGGATGGCATTACAAACTAGAGAACAACACATAAAACGTGAAAAAGCAACAAGCAATATTTGTACTGCTCAAGCTCTATTAGCCATTATGGCTGGTATGTATGCCGTTTATCATGGAGCAGATGGAATAAAAAACATTGCACTTAGAATTCATCTGCTGACAGAATATCTATTTTCAGAACTTAAAAAACGTAATGTAGATGTTATAAATAATACTTTTTTCGATACTCTTACTATTAGTTTATCAAATGAGAAATTAGAATTACTAAAGCAGAAGTCATTAGAATCAGAGATGAATTTTGCTTATACAAACGATTCAAAAGTTGTGATTAATATTGGCGAAACTATTACTGAAGATGATATTAATAATATTCTCTCTTTGTTTGATTCTATCTTGGATAATTCTGAATTAAATGTATTTGAACCCGAAAATTCTATACCTCAAGAATTAATTCGAGGAAGTGATTTCTTGACTCATGAAGTGTTTTCAAAATATCATTCAGAAACCGAGATGATGAGATACATAAAGTCTCTTGAGAAAAAGGATCTGTCACTTACAACTTCTATGATTCCACTCGGTTCTTGTACAATGAAGTTGAATGCTGCTTCAGAATTATTCGCCCTTACATTTCCGGGTTTCAGTAATATCCATCCATTTGCTCCTACTGAACAGGCAAAAGGATATTTTGAATTATTCGGAAAATTAGAAACACAAATTGGTGAGATTACTGGTTTACCAGGAGTTTCACTACAGCCAAATTCGGGAGCACAAGGTGAGTATACAGGATTATTAGTTATTAAAGCTTATCATGAAGATAGATCGGAAGGGCACAGAAATATTGTTATAATTCCTTCTTCAGCACATGGCACTAATCCGGCAAGTGCAGTCTTGGCAGGCAATAAAGTTGTTATAGTTAAGTGTGATGAAAAGGGAAATGTTGATGTTAATGATTTAAGAGAAAAAGCTGAACAGCACAAAGATAATTTATGCGCATTAATGGTAACCTATCCTTCGACTCACGGAGTATTTGAAAAGAGTATTATTGAAATAAATCAAATTATACACGATAACGGCGGTTTAGTATATATGGATGGAGCTAATTTAAATGCTCAATTAGGAATTACTAATCCTGCTATAACAGGTGCAGATGTCTGTCATTTAAATTTGCATAAAACTTTTGCAATTCCTCATGGCGGTGGCGGACCAGGAGTTGGGCCGATTGCAGTAACCGAAGAACTTACAAAGTTTTTACCTGGCCACATTGTTGTTGACATAAATAAATCAAAATCTATTAAGGCCGTTTCTTCTGCTCCTTGGGGAAGTGCAAGTGTGCTTACAATATCATATGCATATATTAGAATGATGGGTTTTGAAGGGTTAAAAAAAGCATCGCAAATAGCAATTCTTAATGCCAATTATATTAAAACAAAACTAAGTAAACAGTGCAAGACTCTTTATACTGGAGAAAGAGGATTTGTTGCTCATGAACTTATTTTTGATACAAGAGGATTTAAGCAGACGGCGAACATTGAAGTAGAAGATATTGCAAAAAGATTGATGGATTATGGTTATCATGCTCCCACTGTGTCTTTCCCTGTCCCAGGAACACTTATGGTTGAACCGACTGAAAGTGAATCCAAAAACGAATTGGACAAATTCTGTTCTGCTATGGAAATGATTTTTGATGAAATTATAGAAATTGAAAAAGGGGAATCTGATAAACTAGATAATGTGTTAAAAAATGCTCCGCATACTTTAGATGATATTGTTAATGATTGGTCACATTCTTATTCAATAAATAAAGCAGTTACTCCGGTAGAATGGGTGAAAGACAATAAATTTTGGCCTTCAGTCGGGAGAGTTGATAATGCTTATGGTGATAGAAATTTAGTCTGCAGTTGTTTGCCGATTGAATTTTATCAAGAAGTAGAAAGTTAATATTATGGCTATAAATAAATGCGAATTACTCAAGAAGTCTAAAACTATTGCTATTGTTGGTTTATCTCGTAATCCTGATAGAACAAGTAGAACAATAGCAAGTTATCTTATAAGAAACGGATTTGCAATTGTAGGTGTAAATCCAAATGAATCATTTACAGATGCAAATGGGATACAAATATATAATAGTCTTCAAGAAATACCGCATAAGATTGATATCGTAAGTGTATTTAGAAAATCAGAGGATATTCCATCGATTATTGAGGATGTAATATCTATTGAGCCAAATTCACTTTGGCTTCAGTTGGGTATCAGAAATGATTCGGCTGTTTCAAAAGTATCTGAGAAGGGCATCCAAGTAATTCAGGATTCGTGTATTAAAGTTGATCATAGTTTGTGTACATAATTCACTTATTATTGTAACATAGCATTCTATTTATATTCTCAACTCGAAGTTAGTCATTAATTAACATTAAGGAACTAGTTTGAAGTTCAGTTTTATATTTATATACATATTGTTTTGCGGTTTTAGCTATGCTCAAGATAATAGCAAACCTGATACTACAAAGTCTATCACAATCAATTCAATTTCCATAGTCGGGAACGAAACTACGGAAAAACATATAATTCTTAGAGAATTGGATTTTGTTGTAGGCGATAAAGTTTCTCAAGCTCAATTGAAATACAATCAAGAAAGAGTATACAGCCTGGGGATTTTTAATCAAGTTCAGTTTGAGTTGGATGAAGATACCGAGAATTATAGTTTAAATATTGTCATTACTGAAAGTTGGTATATTTATCCGCTTCCATATCTTCAACTCAGAGAGAATTCATTTAAACGATCTTCATACGGTCTTGGTGTACTTTATAAGAATTTTAGAGGAAGAAATGAAACATTGTGGGGTTTAATAACTTTTGGCTATGACCCTACATATATGTTGTACTATTATAATCCAGTATTGATTACGGGCAAAAACTTAACATTTGGGTTAAGTACTGGATATACTGATCTGGATAATAGAAATATTTCATCAGAAATATTAAACGGAGATCATTTTAGTTACAACTACATTTATGGCAGTGTTTCCTTTGGTTATCGACTTAATCAATACAATATGATATCACATACTTCAACCTATGAATACGTTGATATGCCAGAGACTGTCTCTCAATTATCTGCTTCAAAAAAGCATATCGATAGAATATTCTCAATGGGACTATTGTATGAATTCGATAATAGAAATCTGAAACAATTTTCTAACAACGGAATCTATGGGATAGTTGATTTTACTCATAAGGGTTTTGGAATTAATAATATCTCATATAATATCTTAAATGTTGATTTTAGAAAGTATAATCTCTTGTTCGGTGATCTGGCTGGGAAATGGCGAGGATTATTCAGAAGTACATTTGGTTCAGCTATTCCATTTTATGCTCTGTCATTATTAGGAGATGCAGAATACATTCGTGGTCACAGATTCGATAAAAGAGAAGGAAATAATGGAATATTAACATCTCTTGAACTTAATTATCCCTTAATTAAGGAATGGAATTTAAGCTTTGATTTACCATTATTGCCAACAAGTTTAACATCTGCAAGAATTGGTCTATTTGCAAATCTTTTTGTTGATACAGGTACAACATTTAACAATGGAGAAACACCAAATATACAATCTCTTGATACTGGTTGGGGTTTTGGTCTAACTTTATTGATTCTTCCCTACAATGCAATTAGATTCGAGTATGCTTTTAATGAATTAAACGAAGGGGAATTTATTCTGGAAACGGGATTTTCTTTTTAATTCTCTGAGGAGATTAAATTATTATGGAAGCAATTCTATTTATACTTAAATCCGGAGGAATAGGTTTACTTTCAGGTGTTGCAGTAGGTTTCATCTCAAAGAAATTATCAAAAATATTGGTGTTCTTCATAGCCTTAGCATTTATTTTACTTCAAGTTGCAATCTACAATGGCTATCTGAATGTTGATTGGTTATCATGGAAGGATACCGCTGTAGAGGTTGTAAAACAAACTAAATTACCAACTTCATCTATAAAAGATATTATATTAAGGAATATTCCTTTCTCTATAGCAGCACTCGTGGGTTTTGTATTTGGGTTTAAGAAAGGTTAATAAAAACAATTATACTAAACTATGATTTATTCAAATACAGAATTTTATTATGCTATTCCGGATCAAATTGATGATTCAAATATTATTTTAATTAATGAAGAGGCAAAGCATCTTCATCAAGTAATGCGCCGCACGGTTGGAGATATTGTTTATGTAACTGATGGGATGGGTCATATTTATGAATCAATAATATCATTGATATCTAAATCAAATGTTATTCTTAAGATACAGAGCAAACAGACACAAAATAATAAATTGCAACATATTACTTTTTGTATACCAATTCTCAAATCATCCGATCGCTTTGAATTTGCATTAGAAAAGTGCGGAGAACTGGGCATAACTAATTTTATAATTTATTCCGCTAAAAAAAGTTATAAGCGGGGAGTTAAGTTAGAGAGATGGGAAAAGATTTTGATAGCTGCCATGAAGCAAAGTCTCCAATCTTTTAAGCCCAATATTACTTTTATGGATAAATTAACTTTTTCCAAATCAGGAAATACACTTAATATTATTTTTGATCAGTTAGCTGAAAAGAGCTTTAGTGATATTTTAACAGATAATGAAAAGAGCAAGAATATTAATTTTATATTTGGTCCGGAAGGCGGACTTACTCAAAATGAAATTGTTAGTTTTGATAATTCCAAATTATTGAAACTTACCGATAATAGATTGAGAGCTGAAACGGCTGTTATTTCAGCTGCTTCATTATTAAGTACAATTTCAGTGAAAAAATAATAGTTTAGAAATGAGTACTATTGAATATCATTAGTATTTACGACATATCTCTTTCTAACAGGGTGCTCTTCATCATTTCTTTCGGCAGCTTTTTATGCTGAACTCAGAGAATCAAAAACATCCTCCCATATTCTAAAAACTTAACTTTCTTTAAAAATGATATCTCTAAATCGAAGTTGTATTTGTTTCTCTTACACTGCTATTAAATATTTGAATTGTTTCTTCTTGTACTAACACCCAAATAGAATAAACTCCTAATGCAGTGCCAAACGGAATATTTAGTAAATCAATTGCAGAAATAATAAGGACTAGTATTCTTGCCCAATTCTTAAATTTTAGCAAACCTATACCGGCAATTACTCCGGGGACTGAAATAATAATTAAAAACGAACCAACAGACACACCAATTATCCATAAAATAAACTGAGTATCATGATCGTGTACAAGCATACCAATACCGGATAGCAAAGCAAAAATAACTAATCCAACAACAATCCCCAATATTCCAAAGCCGATATGAAGTGCAGCCACTGCGGTTATATGTTTTTGCATAGTTAACTCCTTTAAAATGTGATTTACAAGAATAACTCAGAGAATATATAATAACACATAAATTTATTAAAATAATTTAGAAATGGACTTTTGTAGATAAGATGAAATTTCTTCCCGGCGCAGCAATTCCTGAACTATAGGGTCTATACCGTTCATCAGTAATATTCTCTATTCCAAATTTTAATGATAGTTGCTTAGAATAGTCATAAGATATCTTAAAATTTAATGAGTACCAGCTCGGTGAATAAGGATTCCCATTATTATCAGTAGCATAGATATATGTTTTACTTCGTTCTTCTTCAGAAAGATTATTATAACTTATTTCGCCATTATAGTTTAGATATAGATCTGCTTTTATATTTATATGCTTATAAACTAAGTGAGTAGTTCCAAACATTGGGGCAGCATGTCGTAATGGACTATTTTCACCATTATCCAATTCTTCTTCACCAATCTGAAAACTTATTCTGGATGTTAAAGATAAATTATCCATGATATTTAAATCAAATCCAGCTTGTATACCCCATACATACGCACTAGCGCCATTTTGAATAGCCTGAACTTGACTTAGCTCATTATTATAATAAATGCTGTCAAAACCATTTAATTCAAAATCCCGGCGTACCATTGCATTCTCAAGAAATGTGTAGTAACCCGTTAAGTCAAGTTTGAGAAAGTCATCAAATATTTTTGCAACATTAATTTCTGTATTATATGCAAATTCAGCTTTAAGGTTTGGGTTCGGTACTACGACTGAACCGGGTTCTGAGTCAAATACTTTACCAATATCATCAACATTGGGGGAGCGGAATCCTGTTGAAAGATTAAGTCCAATAGACCATGATTCAGTCGGTGTAAATATTAGGCCCAAGCTGCCATTAACTGCTCCATCCGAAATATTTGATGTTGTAAATGGAAACGGATAAAAAGTTGTGTCATAATCTGATTTTAACTCATAATAATTATATCTAAAACCTGCTTGAAAATGCAAATCACTTCTTAAATTGTTTTGATAAACTAAGTATCCGGCTAAAGATAACCAATTTGATTTAGGATAGCGGGATGGTCCATCTTCTTTGATTCCCGTAACTATATTTTCATTAATTCCTATTGAGTTAACTGTGTTAATTACTGCTTCCACACCATAAATAAGTCGACTAGTGCTGTTTAATTCTTTATTTAGATCAATATTTAATGAATATGCATCAACTTGTTCTTCTCGTATTCTTAGTTCGGTATCTTGATAGTCGCGATCGTTTCTACTTTCTTCAAAATGCTGATATGCTAGTCTAATTGCCAAATCATCATAAAATTGATTGGGACTTAAGTTTGTAATTGTAAGATTGTTCAAAATCCATTTTTGTGGCCCATAATACCATTCAGCACTTTTTAGCGAATCTTTTTTATACCTGATCATCCTGTCGTATCTATCAAAATCAGTAGTGGTAGACAAATTATAACCGTAATCAAAATACCAATTCCCATTTGGACTAAATCTTAGTTTTTGCATTAAATTTAACTGCGAATACTTAGTAGAAATTTGATTTTCCGGATTCTTATTCTCAATTGTTTGATCAGATCCATTATTACTTTTTACATATTCATTTCTTAAATACTCATCTGGTCCGTTTGAGCCCATAGTCAAATTACAAAACGAGTTATAAGAAACGCTTGTTATCATAGCAAACTTTTTCCAACCTAGATTTAAATCAATATGTCCAGTATTTTCGTTATTCGCCGAGGAAAATCTATACTGTGCATTTCCATAAATAAGAGGAGCATCTGAAAGTGTAAATTGTGGTCTCTTAGTATAAAAATTCATGCTCCCGCCAATCGCATCACTTCCATAAATTATGGATCCGGGTCCAAAAAGCACTTCTGTATTTTCAATAGTGAAAGGATCAAGCGAAATAACATTTTGGATATTACCACTCCTAAAAATCGCGTTGTTCATTCTGATTCCATCAACACTAATCAGAATTCTATTGGTTGCAAAGCCTCTCAACATTGGACTTCCGCCGCCTTGCTGACTTTTTTGGATAAAGACTTCTCCAGAAATGTTTAATAAATCGGCCGCAGTTTGAGGGTTTTGAAACTCAATTTCTTTAGGTGATATAACTGTAACCTTAGAAGATATTTCATTTTTTGATTGACCCCATTTAGTGGCAGAAACCACAACTTGATCTATTGAAATATTTTTTGGTGTTAAAACAACTGAAAAATTATTTTCTTTGATTTCATCATACGATATAATTATAGTACTGTAACCAAGTAATTGAAAAGTGATCTTTGGGCTATTCTTGAAAAGAGCAATTTTTGCTTCTCCTGCGGCGTTGGAAACTGTAATTGCTTTAGGAGAATGACTTGTTATTGTTACCAGCTCTAACGGTTCGTTTGTAGTTATATCCTTTACTAGTATTACTTGAGCTTGATAAACTGATTGTGGAAAAATAAAGAGTGCTAAAATGAATATATACTTCATGTAATTCTTACTAAATTTATGAGAACTTACCAGTAATTATATATTGAAAGAAAAGTTAATAGAAAGATTCTCTTATTAACAAATAATAACAATTTAGTTGTTAAAATTACATAAAGTTAACTTCAAAAACTTGTTACCCTTTAGCAGTAATAGTATTTCTGACTTAATTAAGAAGATGAAAATGTTTTATAATAGAGCAATAATTCTTTTTACCAATCTCTCAAATTTATCTTTCGATAATTCCGCAGTTTCCATTACTTCCTTATGTGATAATTTTTCAGGAGATAAGCCAGCAGCATAGTTTGTAATGAGAGAAATGGATGCCACATCTAAACCATGATATGCAGAATAAATAGCTTCATGAACGGTTGACATCCCAACAGCATCAGCGCCAAATAGCGCTTGCATTCTAATTTCAGCGGGTGTTTCATACGAAGGCCCTTTACCAAACCAATATGTGCCTTCTTTAAGAAATACTTTTTCGTCCAAAGCAGCCTTTCTAATCACATCATTAAGATCCTTGTTTGGAAGATTACTAAAATATTCTCTTTGTTCAGCAGATGGAACAGATAATAGGGAAGAAAGCTCCATTTTTATATTATGAGATAAAAATCCGGTAACAAGCATCAAATCTCCCGGATTAAAATTGAGATTAACACCGCCGGCTGCATTCGTTACAAGTAATTTTTTAGAGCCTAATTTATGAGCAATAAATGCAGGTAAAATACATTTATCAATTGAGTACCCTTCATAAAGATGAATTCTTCCTTGGAACACCAAAATCTTTTTACCTGATAATTCAGCAAAGTGTAGAAAACCTTTATGGCCTTCAACTGTTGAAGTCGGGTAATCGGGTAATTCATTTGTTGGTATTGATTTTGTTATTTCAATATTCTCCGCAAAATCGCCCAGACCACTTCCAAGAATTAGTGTAATCTCCGGCTTAAATGGAATTTCTTTTTCTAAATATTCTAGAAGATTTTTATATTTAAAGTCTAAGTCAATCATATCTCAATCATTATAATAAGTTAAAAAAGAATACCTGCTAAAGTTGCAGTCATTAAAGTTGCCAAACATCCTCCCAAAACGGCTTTCATACCTAAACTGGCCAGAGATGATCTTTGGTTTGGTGCAATTGGTGCAATACCTCCAATTTGAATGGCAATGGAACTAAAATTGGCAAAACCGCAAAGAGCATAAGTGGCCATCAATATTGCTTTTTCATTCACCAGTTCTTTAAGTTGAATAAGATTACTCAATTCAAAGTAAGCAACGAACTCATTTAAAACTACTTTAGTACCGAATAAACTACCAAACTGAAAAGCACTTTCAGAAGGGACACCAATAGCTAAAGCCAAATATTGGAGAATCAACCCAAATAACATTTGTAAGTTTAATGGTTTATCATAGTGTTCCATTAATATGGAATTTAATCCGGTAATTCCGCCAATAAATTCCAACAGATAATTTGTTAAAGCAATTAGAGCAATAAATGCTAGAAGCATACCACCAACATTTAAAGCCAATTGTAATCCGTCTGAGGCACCAATTGCCGCAGCTTCAACTGTATTGGAAGCATTCTTTTCAACATTAACTTTTACTTTTCCTTTTGTTTCTGGCTCTCCTGTTTCAGGAAATATTATTTTAGATAAAACTAAGGAAGCTGGAGCTGCCATTATACTTGCACCAAGTAAATGTGTTGCAAACATTAATTGAGCTTCAGTTATTGATAGTCCCATTGTTTCACCAAAAGCTTGGCTTAACATTTGGATATAGGCCGCCATAACACCTCCGGCAATGGTTGCCATTCCGCCAGTCATTATAGTGAGCAATTCACTTTTAGTTAATCCTTTTAGATAAGGTTTTATCATAAGAGGAGCTTCAGTTTGACCAACAAATATATTTGCAGAAACCGAAAGTGATTCTGCTCCACTTGTACCGAGTAGTTTTGACATTACCCAAGCCATTGCTTGAACAATTTTCTGCATTACACCAAGATGATAAAGAACAGACATTAAGGTTGCAAAAAATATTATTGTTGGTAAGACTTGGAAGGCAAAGAAAAATCCCATTGATCCTTCAGAACCTGGAGGTATTGCTAAATCACCAAAAATAAAAGTGGCTCCATCGGTAGTAAAGTTTAGAATGAGTACAAAAAAGCTACTGATCCACCTAAAAAACATTTTTGGCCATCCCAAAGGTGAGAAATATGTACCTAGTAGATCTCCCTTAATAATAAAAATAGCAAAGAAAAACTGAATTAGAAGTCCTGATCCAACAAGCCTCCAATTTATTCTTTTTTTATTATTTGAAAATAGAAATGCTATTGATAAAAGTACAAGAATCCCAAAGATCCCTCTAAATACAGAAATTACATCCATAATTTATTCTTCCTCGTCAGGTATATAATGGCACTTCCTACATCTGGCTTCGTAGCTATCTGAAGCCCCTACAACAACTCTATCCTTGGTTTTAACAGTTCTCTGAGTTTTATCGGCAGGGTTTCCACAATTGACGCAAATAGCTAAGGTTTTTGTAATATATTCAGCTTGAGCAAGTAAATGAGGAATCGGTTCAAATGGTACACCTCTGTAATCTTGGTCCAAACCAGCAACAATAACTCTTTTTCCCTGGTTAGCTAATTGATTACAAACATCCGATAAATCGGCACTAAAAAACTGAGCCTCATCAATTCCAACTACTTGAGAATTTTTAGCTAATTCTAAAATCTCTTGAGGAGATTCAACCATAGTTGAGGGGAGAGATTGTTCACTGTGGGAGACAATATCTTTTGTAGAATACCTGTTATCAATTTTGGGTTTGAAGATCATAACATTTTGTTTAGCAATTTTTGCTCTACGTAATCTTCTTATCAGTTCTTCGGTTTTGCCGCTAAACATGCATCCAGCAACAACTTCAATCCAGCCCGTTCCCACCGGAGTCATATGGGGAGTAAATTCCATCATTTGTCTAAATAATCCTTATTAAATGAGAGTGGTAGTAATTCTTCCAATTTTAATATTCTGATTTCATTATTAATATTACTCATAACTACTTCCAAATCTTTACCACAGATTTCCATCAATACTTGCCTGCATGCTCCGCATGGCGTAATGAAATCTTCAGCATCACTTACAAGAACAATAGATTTGAATTCTTTTTCACCTTCCGTAACGGCTTTAAAAACAGCAGTTCTTTCAGCACAATTCGTTAGACCATAAGACGAATTTTCAACATTTACTCCCGTATACATTTCACCTTCTTTAGTTACCAATACTGCTCCAACTCTAAATTTTGAATATGGAGAGTATGAGTTTGATTTAACTTTGTTAGCAATTTGAAGCAAATCTGAGTAATTCATAAGCAAGTTTTAATTTGTTTACAAAAAAATAGTTTTTTGATTTATTAAATCAAAGTTAGAATTAAAGTATTTAGAAACATTTATAATGAAAAGATTGTAGTATTATTGCCATTGATCTCTTACAAAGGACCCTCTAATGTAGTTTACGACTAATAATCCCTCATAAATTATTTGCAGTAGAATGATTTCACTAAACTTAAAATTATAAGAAAAAGTCTTCATTAGATATTTTACGATAAATACATCGCTAATTATTTTTACTAAAAAGAGATAGCCAAAACTTATGTCAAAATAAATTAAAAAAACAGAAAGCAACATGCATATATTAAGAATGTGCCATAGGCCCAAAACTAATTTAACTTTTGCCGAGTAATAATTCGATGTAGAAGTGTGCCTTGATTTTTGTTTAATAAAACCACTGAATGTTTCTTGGGCTTTTGTGTAAACATATGCTCCGGGATTAATGATAGTTCCAACTCTTAATTTATTTTTTACTGCTTCTGCTAAAAGCAGATCGTCATCACCGCTGATAGTTTTAGTCGTGTTTTTATATCCTTCTATTTTATTAAATGATTCTTTGTTAAATCCAAAACTTCTTGCTGCAGCTGAATAGGGTAGACCAATATTAGCAAATGAAAAAGTTAATATATGCACCCATAAATTATCAAAGCAGGCAATTTTATTATTAAAAGAATTGTTCTGAATAAATGGAGCAACTCCGAAAATGAAATCAAAGTTCTCTGAAAATTTATTCGAAAATGAATTTAAGAAATCTGGGTCTGCCTGACAATCGGCATCGGTAATAAGCAGATAATCAAATTTTGAGGCTTCAATACCTATTTGCAAAGCTCCACGCTTACCTTCATATTTTTTATTATCAGCTTTTATAATTCTCCAATTGCTTAGAGAATGAGTTGATTCTAAAGCACTATTATAAGTTGAATCAGTAGAGTTGTCGTCAATTAATATAATTTCGTAATTATCTTCTGAATAGTTCTGATTTTGAAGAGAGTGAATCAATAATTGCAGATTAGTTTCTTCATTTTTGGCTGCAACAATAACACTTATTTTTAATTCTTCGTTGTGCTTTGCAGTAGCTGGATTCTGTTTAAGTTTATAAAATAAATAGAGATAGATAAGAAATAAAACTAATGGAATTAGAAGCATTTAATAATCCTCTTCTAACAACCATTCTTCAGCAATTTCATCACCTATGTCAGCTATAAATCGTGAAGGTTTTGAAAGAGTTATGCCGTTGTGTCTATCAAATATATTCATAGGATAAGAAATATATAGATTGTGTTTGGCTCTTGTGGCTGCTACATACATTAGTCGTCTTTCTTCCTCAAGACTTTCAATTTTATTATACGACATGCTGGAAGGGAAGAAACCCTCAACAGCGTGAATAATGAAAACCGAATGCCATTCTAATCCTTTTGCAGAATGAATGGTAGAAAGAGTTAAATATTCATCATTATGATCTTCTTCACTGATATCGGCAACACTTTCTGTAGGAGGTTCTAAAGCCATATCAGCAAGAAGTGTAGCTAGGTTTTTATAATTTTCTGTAATATTTATAAATATTTCTAAATCCTTTTTCCGTTTATTATGATCATCATATTTGGTTTTGAATAATGGTTCATAATAGTCTAAAACAATTTCAGCAAGTTCAGTAGGCAATTGTCTGCTAGTATGAATCCTATGCAAACATAAGAATAAATTAAATACATTTTGTTTAATGCTTTTCTCAAGAGTTTTTTCCGGGTGTGATTTAATATTTAACTCACCAGAAATAATCTTTGAAAGTAAGTCTTGAGCTTTTTTGGGACCTATGCCTTCATGTAATAATAAAACTCTATACCAGCTTACAACATCTTTAGGATTTTCAGCTATTCTTAAAAATGCTAAAACATCTTTAACGTGAGAAGTTTCAATGAATTTCATTCCGCCAAATTTTTGATATGGGATATTTGCTTTGTTTAACTCAATTTCCAAATCAAATGAACTAAATGAAGAACGAAAAAGAACCGCAATATCATTAAGAGGAATATTTTCTTCTCGTAATTCTAGAATTCTATCAACAATAAATCTAGATTGCATATTCTCCGTTGTTGCAGAAATTATTGCAGGCAGTTCTCCGCCTGTTTGCCTGGTAAACAATTCTTTTGGATATTTTTCAATTGCAGACTCAATTATGTGATTGCCAAAATCTAAAACCTCTTGTGTACTTCGATAATTTTCTTCAAGCATTATGGTATTGACATTTTTGAAGAGCTTTGGGAAATTCATAATATTTTTGAAGTTTGCTCCTCTAAAAGAATATATTGATTGTGAATCATCTCCAACAACCATGATGTTATTATTATGTTTTGCAAGACCCAAAACTATATCAGCTTGAAGTTTATTAGTATCCTGATATTCATCAATCATTACATATTGAATAGATCTTGTAAGAATTTGAGATTTAGATTCATCATTTAGAAAATCTCTTAAATAAACAAGTAAATCGTCATAATCTAAAAGTTCACTTTTCTTTTTGTAAGATTTGTAGATTTTTTCAATCTCAATAATCTTTTCAGTATGTTCTGAAAAATGTGGATATTCTTCTGCAATTATATCTTCAACTTTTTTACTGGTATTTACATGCAGACTTATAATTTTGTTTATTGTCTGCTTATTAGGAAATCTTTTCTTTAGCTTAACTAAATCTAATTGCGCACGAATTAAGTTAATTACATCTTGGCTATCACCTTGATCAAGAATTGTAAATCCAGAATCTAATCCAACAAGTTTCGAGTATTTTCTTAAGATTAAGTTGGCAAATGAATGAAAAGTGCCACCATTAATTTTTGAGCATCTGTTATCAAGTAGGATAGCTGCTCGATTCATCATTTCTCTGGAAGCTTTTCTGGTAAATGTAAGAAGTAATATGGATTGAGGATCAATTCCCAATTCTACTAAACGGGCTACTCTATAGACCAATGTTCTGGTTTTTCCTGTACCAGCACCGGCAATAACTAAAAATGCTCCATCGACTGATGAAACTGCATCGTATTGAGCTGGATTCAGCTCATTTTGGTAATCGATCTCAAATCTAGATTCATCAAATATGGGTTGATGATTAACTGTTTTATCAATCTTTGTTAAGCGGTACTTTTTTGGCATTACCTTCGAAGTGCTTTGGGTTTATTTAATAATTCTTGAATGACAATATAATCTTTCAAATTACTGTTGTTTGAAAATATCTTTTCTTTATAAATGTTTTTTTGAGTTGGTTTTACTTTTACCACATCATCTTTGAAAGCTTTATGTTTATTGCTATTTATTAAATACTCAGCTTTTTTTTGAGATATTTTATTCTCATAATTACTATACCCATCATCACTTATATCTTCGTATTCCTTAGTCGGATCCCAAGTTGTATTACTTTCACCATAATTTGAAGAGACCACAGGAGCCCCCTTTTTAGGAGGCTCTGGAATCTCTATCTTTAATCCTAGTATTTCTTCAAGTATCTGACTAGATGATTTTTTCTTAACATTAGCAGCAACAGGCTGTCTTTCTGTTGGCATCGACTTAGCCATTTTTGCCTGTTGCTTTTTCTTCTTTTTATTCATTGAAGAAATAATTGAACTAATTATGAATATTGCTATAAATATTATTTGAATATAATCTTCCATTAAGATTTATCATCCTTATCTTTATCACTATCTGCTATGCTTTTTCTCATATCAGTATCTGATTGGATATTTTTAAGATTATAATAATCCATAATTCCCATATTACCACTTCTAAAAGCTTCTGCCATAGCTTGTGGAATTTCAGCTTCGGCTTGGACAACTGTTGCACGCATTTCCTGTTCAAGTGCAACTGCTGCTGCACGTCTTTCTTCAGCTTTAGCCCGCGCAACTTTTAAATCAGCCTCTGCTTGATCTGTTTGTAAGATAGCGCCAATGTTTGTGCCAACGTCAACATCTGCAATATCTATAGAGAGAATTTCAAAAGCAGTACCAGCATCTAAGCCTTTAGCTAAAACAGATTTAGAAATATTGTCCGGGTTTTCTAATACAATTTTATGAGTATCACTTGACCCAATAGTTGAAACAATCCCTTCACCAACTCTAGCCAATACTGTTGCTTCACCAGCACCACCAACAAGTCGCTCTATGCTAGCCCTAACTGTTACTCTAGCTATTGCTTTTAACTGAATACCATCTTTAGCTACAGCAGTAACCAAAGGAGTTTCAATTACTTTTGGCACAACTGACATTTTTACAGCCTCGAGGACATCTCTACCGGCAAGATCAATTGCAGCAGCTTTCTCAAAAGATAATTCTAAATTTGCTTTATTTGCTGATATTAGAGCATTAACCACAGTTGTAACATTTCCACCAGCAAGGTAGTGAGCTTCTAAAGCATCTGGTTCTAATTTTAAGCCTGCTTTAGTAGCTGCAATTAAATTTCTAACAATTATAGTTGGTGAAACTTTTCTAAGTCTCATGCCAACTAAATCTTTAAATATTTTTAGCTTTACACCAGAAAAGTAAGCGGTAATGAATAACCCGACTGGAACAAAATAAGTGAAAATAATGAGAAAAAATACAACCGCAAAAATAACAACAACTGACAATCCCGAAAATGCTTCCATGTTTACTCCTATATAATCTTATCTATTCAATTTATTTCTTGTCTAAGTTAGTAAAACTCTGGCTTTTAGTAAACATAACAATTTAAAAATAATTATCAATACTGAAAAATATTAACAAAAAAACGATTATATAAAGTAGATTCGTTATCCCTTGTTTAGCCAGGTAACAATCTATATATTTATCCTAAATAATTATCAGATATATTTGTAATAACAATATTTCGAAAGGTTGGTATAATGGAAGGAAATTTTTCAGAACGAGTGCAAGAAGTTATTCGATTAAGTCGAGAGGAAGCTTTAAGACTTGGTCATGACTATATTGGGACAGAACATTTATTATTAGGGATAATTCGTGAGAATCATGGTGTAGCCGTAAAGATACTTTCAAATTTGGGAGTAGATCTTGCGAGTTTAAAGAAAACAATTGAAGATACTGTCAGAATTTCTGGCGGCACTCTTACTATTGGTAATATTCCTCTTACTAAACAAGCAGAAAAAGTATTAAAAATTACACAAATTGAATCAAAAATATATAAATCAGACGTAATAGGAACTGAGCACATTTTACTTTCTCTACTTAGAGATGAAGATAATGTAGCTACTCAAATCCTGAACCAATTTAATGTTACATATGAGACTGCCCGCGCAGAATTAAATAATATTTTAAGTGGGAAATTGGCATCTTCCGACGATCCTAAACTTCCAGCACCTCAGGGTAAAAAAGCTGATAGAACAAAAACACCTGTTCTTGATAATTTTGGTAGAGATTTAACCAAAATGGCAGCTGAGGACAAATTGGATCCTGTTGTTGGTAGAGAAAAAGAAATTGAGAGAGTTGCTCAAGTATTAAGTAGAAGAAAAAAGAATAATCCGGTTCTTATTGGAGAACCTGGTGTTGGGAAAACTGCAATTGCAGAAGGTTTGGCTTTAAGAATTCACCAAAGAAAAGTACCAAGAATTCTTCAAGAAAAAAGAGTTGTTACCCTCGATTTAGCCGGACTTGTTGCCGGGACAAAATATAGAGGTCAATTTGAAGAACGAATGAAAGCACTAATGAACGAATTGGAAAAAGCATTAGATGTGATACTATTTATTGATGAACTTCACACAATAGTTGGTGCTGGTGGCGCTTCCGGATCGCTAGATGCTTCTAATATGTTCAAACCCGCATTAGCAAGAGGAGATATTCAATGTATAGGGGCAACAACTTTAGATGAATATAGAAAATTTGTTGAAACAGATGGAGCTTTAGATCGTAGATTCCAGAAAGTTATGGTAGAACCACCTACAGTTTCTGAGACAATTGAGATTCTTGATTTTATAAAATTTAAATATGAAGAACATCATCATGTTAAGTATACAGATGAGGCAATTCAAGCTTCAGTAAAACTAAGTGATCGATATATAACTGATAGATATTTCCCTGACAAAGCTATTGATGTTTTGGATGAAGCGGGTTCTAGAGTTCATATGGGTAATTTTACTGTATCAGAAGAAATCTTAGAACTTGAAGAAAAAGTAGAAGCAATAAAGCAGCAAAAAATTGATGTAGTAAAACAACAAGATTATGAAGAAGCCGCAAGGTTAAGAGACCAAGAAAGACAATTGCAGCTTGAACTTGAAACTGCAAAAACTGCTTGGGAAGAAAAAACAAAAAGTGAAGTTTATGATGTTACTGAAGATGATATTGGTACTGTTGTTGCAATGATGACCGGCATTCCTGTTACTAGAGTTGTTCAAGGTGAATCTGAAAAGATTATGAAAATGGAATCTGTAATCAAGCAGAAAATTGTTGGACAGGATGAAGCAGTCTTAAAATTATCAAAAGCAATAAGAAGAACAAGAGCAGGATTGAAGAATCCAAATAAACCAATTGGTAGTTTTATTTTTCTTGGACCAACCGGAGTTGGGAAAACTCAATTAGCTAAAGAACTTGCAAAATATCTGTTTGATTCGGAAGATTCGTTAGTAAGAATTGATATGAGCGAGTATATGGAGAAATATGCAGTCTCCAGACTTGTTGGGGCGCCTCCTGGATATGTTGGTTATGAAGAGGGTGGACAGCTTACTGAGAGAGTAAGAAGGAAACCTTATTCTGTAGTACTATTTGATGAGATTGAAAAAGCTCATCCAGATGTATTTAATATTTTACTTCAAGTTTTAGACGATGGTATGCTGACAGATAGCCTCGGTAGAAGAGTTGACTTTAAAAATACAATTATTATCATGACTTCCAACGTTGGGACAAAAAATATAAAAGCTACCGGTGGTTATGGTTTTGGTGGTGAAAGTACATCAGATAAATATGGCAACTTAAAAAACACAGTTGAAGATGCTATGAAAAATCTATTCAATCCTGAATTCTTAAACAGAATTGACGAAACCATAGTATTTAGAAATCTTGAAAAAGATGATATTAAGCAGATTGCTTCAATTGAAATGAATGATCTGATCAACAACCTCAAAGAAAGTAAAATGGAAATTGCACTTGATGATGATGCTCAAGATTTTATTGCCGAAAAAGGATTTGATCCAAAATTTGGAGCACGTCCTTTGAGAAGAGCTATTCAGCAATATATTGAAGATCCGCTTGCCGAAGAAATATTACTTGAATCCTTTGTAGAAGGCGATAGGATAATTGTTAAGCGAAAGAAAGACATTGACGAATTGTTTTTTACAGCAGAGAAGATAAAGAAGGAAGAAGAACCTAAAGAAGAGGAGAATCCTTCTGAAGAAACTGTGGATTAATAATTCATAATTAATAGCTATTTATTAAAAAGAGTATTAGGAATTTGTTCTAATACTCTTTTTTTTTGTCTTCATTTTGCATTATCTTTGAATCAATAATCTTACTAAGATAATTTTATAATCAATTTAAAAGCGAGTTAAATTAAATATGAGTAATTCAGAGCTACTTAACATATTTCAGAAGACAGACGCCTTATTAAACGGTCATTTTTTGTTAACTTCCGGAAGACACAGCAATCAGTATTTCCAATGCGCAAAAGTCTTGCAATATCCAGAACATACTACAAGAGTTTGTAAAATTATTGCCGACTATTTTAAAGAATATAAAATTGATACTGTTATTTCTCCTGCTATAGGCGGCATTGTAGTTGGCCAGGAAATTGCGAGACAATTAAACACAAAATTTATCTTTGCTGAAAGAGAAAATAAAAATTTAACTCTCAGACGAGGATTTGAACTTTCCGAAGGTGAAAATGTTTTAGTCTGTGAAGATGTTGTAACTACAGGCGGATCAGTATTTGAGGTTATTGATATTGTAAAATCAATAAATGCTAATGTTGTTGGTGTTGGAATGATTGTAGACAGAAGTAATGGGAAAGTTGATTTTGGTGTCCCACAAGTAAGCACACTACAAATGGAGGTTGTTTCCTATTTGTCAGAAGATTGTCCATTATGTAAGGAAGGAACTCCAGCCATTAAACCTGGTTCGAGAAAAATATAATCGAAAATTTTGTCATTGCAAGGAATTTGTGACGAGGCAATCTTTTATTATGAGATTACTTCACTTTGTTCGTGATGACAATCCTTAAAGAAAATAATATTATGAAAACATTTATAATACTTTTAGTAGGAATTTCTTCATCCATATTTGCCCAAATAAATTTTGAGGATTATTTCCTCGACAAACAATTAAGATTGGACTATTTCCACTCGGGTAATTCTGAAGTTGATTCATATACTTTCGATGAATTGATTGAAGAACCTTTCTGGGGCGGTTCTAAAGTGAATTTAATTGATACAATTAGGTATGGCAATTTTATGTTCTTTGTCTTTGATCTAAAAAGTGAAAAGTTGATCTATTCACGTGGATACTCTACCTTATTCCAGGAATGGCAGACTACAGATGAAGCGAAGGAAATAAATAGATCGCTATCTGAGACTTTAGTGTTCCCATATCCAAAAGATTCAGTTAGAATTGAGATACATGATAGAGATTACAATAATAATTTTCAGAAAAGACATGAGTTTATAGTTGCTCCAAATAGTTACTTTGTAAAAAAAGAGAAATTAAATAAATCAGATAATTTCAAAGTGCACTATTCAGGAAATCCATCAGAAAAACTAGATGTTGTTTTTATCCCTGAGGGTTATTCTAAAGATGAGATGGCCAAATTTATGGATGACTGCAACAGATTTTCTTCGTATCTCTTCGAATATGAACCATTCGATAATTATAAAAACTCAATTAATATTTGGGGAATTAATGCATATTCTTTGGATAGTGGAATAGATATTCCGGCAGATACAGTTTGGAAAAGTACAATAGTGAACTCGTCATTTTATACATTTAATAGTGAACGATATGTTATGACAACTGATAACAAATCAGTAAGGAATTATGCCTCAAATGCTCCATATGATCAAATTTACATATTAGTGAATACTGAGAAATATGGCGGCGGGTCAATATATAATTATTATTCAACTACAGTTGTTGACAATTTTTACTCTAAACAAATCTTCATTCATGAGTTCGGGCATGGCTTGGTTGGATTAGCAGACGAATACTATACATCAGATGTTGCTTACCAGGATTTTTATCCTTTAGATGTGGAACCTTGGGAACCAAATATTACTACATTAGTTGATTTTGGTTCAAAATGGAAAAATTTAATTGATGGCAATGTTGATATTCCATCGGATATTAAAAATAAGCAAGAATTAGAATTAGGTGTTTACGAAGGCGCCGGTTATGTCGAAAAAGGAGTTTATAGATCTACACCAAGCAGTATTATGAAAGAATTCAACATTAATGAATTTAATGAAGTTGGCAAAGCAGTAATAGAAAATATTATAAAATTCTATTCAAAATAAAATCTTTATTGTAAATAGAATTACTACTCAGCAGAATAACTCATATCCAATTTAGTTCTCTACTAAATTATTACCTCATTTTAAATTAGATAAATTAATCCTTTTATATTATAATACTTATTGTAAATATCATATATTTAGATCTATGTAGTTCAATTATAAATTTTATAATCTCTTGAGCTTAATATGGTGGGCAAAACAAAACTATTATTACTTCTTACTATTCTAATTTTATTTTTCTATGGATTTAGTGAGGAATATATTAAAAAGAGTGGTTTGTCAAAAATAGCTACAAATGATGATGCAGAATATATAGCCGTTAATGAGTGCTTTATGTGGATAGCAAATAATGGTATGGGATCACATAGTCCAATCACGGATAATTGGGGTTTTTATTGGCCAGGCGGAGAAAATGCAACAATTCCAGCCATCTTTGCAGATGGTTTATTGTGGGGTGCAAATGTTGATGGGGAAATTAGAGTAAATGGTTCTACTTATAGACATGGATTACAAGCCGGGAAAATCTTGGAAAATGGACAGGCAGATGATCCTAATAATCCTAGATACAGAATTTATAAAGTAAGAAAGGATTGGGAACAATTACCAGAGGGACCCAAAAAGAAAGCTTATCAAAAGGATTACGAAGAATGGCCGGTAGAAGATGGAGCACCCTGGATAGATAAAAATTTCGATGGAATATATACAAAGGGGATTGATGAGCCTGAGTTTTTAGGTGATGAAATGTTATGGTTTGTTTCAAATGATTTGGACTCAAATCGAACGAAATTCACATATGGAAGTCCGCCTATTGGATTAGAAATTCAAACCACAGTATTTGGATTTGCAAATACAGGTGACCTAGGAGATATGCTATTCAAAAAGTATAAAATAATAAATAAGAGTGAATACAAACTAAAAGATATGTACGTATCCTATTGGTCGGATGTAAATTTAGGTAACGTTGGAGATGATTTTGTAGGCTGTGATACATCATTAAGCTTAGCATATGCGTATAACAGGGATAATATTGATGAAGATTATTATGGAGATAATCCTCCGGTATTAGGTTATGTGTTGTTAAAGAATAATGGTCAAATTGAGTTGGAACTAGATTCATTCTCAGCCTATCTTAAAGGTCCAGGTACAATCTATGTTGATGCGGAAATGGGAACATATCAAGGGACTCTTGAACTGTACAACAATTTTCAGGGTCTACTATGGAATGGGGATCCCATTATATATCCCACTTCCGGAGATACAACAACAACAATGTTTTCTGGTGATCCTATAAATGGAACTGGGTGGTATGAAGGTTCGGACTGGCCTGCTGTATATGGAGACAGAAAGTTCATACTTGCTTCAGGCTCTTTTACAATGGCGCCTGGAGATACACAAGAAGTTGTTTTAGGAATTATTATGGCTAAAGGCTCTGATAATCTTCAAAGCATAACGGAACTTAGAAAAAAAACTAAGAAGGCAATAATCTTAAATGATAATAATTTCAAATTCGTACCGGATATTCCAATACCTAACGTAAAATATTATACTGAGGATAAGAATATAACACTCTATTGGGATTCCGAAGTAGAGGATTATGATGAAATTGACGAACTAATTCAAGACAAAGGATTTAATGATTCGACATACACATTTGAAGGATATTTACTGAGACAGTATAGTGATATAAATGGATCTAATGGTAAAATAATTGCTTCTTCTGATATTAAAAATGATGTTAATGAATTAGTAAAAAGATCACGATCAAGCGGATATATCAATAATGAGGTTCTATACGAATTAGTTAACAATGGAATTGAAAGAAAAATAACAATTGAAAGAGATTCACTAAAGGAAACAACATTAACAAATAACAATCCATATTATTTTTCATTAACAGCATTTGTTGTGAATGATAACAGCGATCCAATGTTTATTGAGAGTGAGGAGAAAATTATTGAAGTATTTCCCGGTTCTAATCCGACAGATATAGACGATAAAGGTTATAAACCAAACGATTTATTAGTTCCAAAATTATTAGATGGAGTTACTAACGCACAAATATGGTTTGAGATAGTTAATCCTAGTGATTTGACCGGAGACACTTATCAAGTTAGCTTTTCAGCCATCAGCGAAGATCAGTTAAGTTACTCACTATTGAATGTTACTAAAGATGAATATTTGCTAAACGATTTAACAGATATCATTTATGAGGGATTGGATGAATATCTTCAACCTTATCTGGCAAATACCGGTGATAAATTTGTTCAAGATGGTTTTACGTTAAATGTAAGAGATATTGGTAGAGAAATAATTGCTGAATATGAAACCAAATATGCGGTTAAAGATGTCCTTGAAATAAAGGGGCCGGATGGTGTTGTTTTGGAAGAACCAGTAAGCGTGGATAATAATAAACTAAATTCATCCAAACAATGGAGTGTTTTTGCACAAGGATCTAATGATAGGTATAATTGGCAAGCAACAAGACTTAGAGAAGGAGTGGGATACGATTTTTATGAAATTAGATTTACTTCTACCGGGTCTGATTTTTTTGCATCCGGTTACAATATTGGCACATTAAATTCTATACCAGCTAAAGATGATGCTAAAGGTGAAGGAAAAGTACCGTTTGAGATATGGAATATTGGTCAAACCTTTGATGATGCTTCAGATGATATTCGACTAATAGTTAAGGTTCTTGATAATAATCTTTCATTTCCAGACTTTGCTATAAATGATAATAAATGGTCTCAACTTCCGTCGGGCAATTGGGAGGAAATTTATGCATTTGAAGATTCAGTAATGGATGCTGATAATTTACCTAGCCAATCAGGTAGATCAGAATATACATCTCATAAATTTGGAGCTTTTGTAATTAGTGGTTCTCTACCAAAAGAGGGGACAGTAATTAGAATTGTACCGGCCATTCCGCTTAATGTTGAAAATGTTTTTGAAGTTACAATGCCGCAAGCAGATATGAACAGTAAAGAGAATATAAAAGAACAGCTTAATAGCATTTCAGTATTTCCAAATCCATATTTAGGCACTAATAATTTACAACAAACAATTTATGATAGGTTTGTAAGATTTATCAATTTACCCCGCACTGCTGATATTAGAATATTTAATTTAGGTGGTGCATTCATACAAAAGATAAAAAAAGATAGTAACAATGATTTTGTTGATTGGGATTTGCGAAATAAACATGGTGTCTTAATAGCAAGTGGTTTGTATTTAGCATATATAGAAATTCCCGGAGTAGGAACAAAAATATTAAAAGTTGTTGTTGTTCAAGGTGAGAAATAGCCACGAAATTTAATATTGATCAATCTATTTGTTTAAGCAAAACGGTAGTTGAAAATATTGTGAGATTCTATTCAAAATAATATTTCTATACTAACTAGAATTACTATTGACTTAAGAATGCATCCCCAATTTGAGTATCTACTAAATTTTTACCTCATTTTAAGTTAGATAAATTAACCCTTTTATATTATAATGCATATTGTAAATATCATATATTTAGATCTATTTAGTTCAATTATAAAATTTATAATCTACTGAGCTTAATATGGTGCGCAAAACAAAACTACTATTATTTATTACTGTTCTAATTTTATGCTTCTACGGATTTAGTGAGGAATATAACAAAAAGAGTACTTTGTCAAAAATAGCGACAAATGATGATGCAGAATTTATAGCCGTTAATGAATGTTTTATGTGGATTGCAAACAATGGTATGGGATCACACAATCCAATCACGGATGGTTCAGGTTTTTATTGGCCCGGAGGTGAGAATGCAACAATTCCAGCCATCTTTGCTGATGGTTTATTGTGGGGTGCAAATGTTGAAGGTGAAATTAGAGTAAATGGTTCTACATACAGATATGGATTACAAGCTGGGAAAATCTTAGATGTCTTTAGCGCGGATGACCCCAATGACCCAAGATATAGAATTTATAAGATTAGAAAAAATTGGGAAGAACTGCCGGACGGTCCCTCACGCAGAGATTACGAAAAAGATTATAATGAATGGCCGGTACAAGATGGCGCTCCTTGGGTTGATATAAATTCCGATGGAGTTTATACTAAAGGTATAGATGAACCCGAGTTTTTAGGAGATGAAATGTTATGGTGTGTATCCAATGATTTGGATTCTTCAAGAACCACATTTACATATGGTAAACTTCCTATTGGTTTGGAAGTTCATACCCTTGTATTTGGATTTAAAAATACAGGTGATCTGGGTAATATGCTGTTTAAGAAATATAAAATAATTAATAAGGGTGATTTTATTTTAGAAGATATGTATTTAGCTTATTGGTCAGATTCTGATTTGGGATTTGCGTCGGATGATTTTTCCGGATGTGATACCCTTCTAAATTTAGGTTATACATACAACGCTGATAATTTTGATGAGAGCAATAATGATAGAAAGGGATATGGTGAAAATCCTCCGGCAGCAGGTTATGCTCTGCTTCAAGGGCCGATTGTACCATATAATCCCCAAGACAGCACAATTCAATTGTTTAATTTACCCGATAGTGCAAAATTTAATAATGAATGGAGAAATAATTCCTCAAATCTACCAATGACATCTTTTACATTTTCCATAAATTCGTATTTTAACCATCCAACACCAACATCCCAATCAATAAGCTTGTATAATCTTATGAAGGGAAGACTTTACTCTGGGGATCCATTTATTGATCCAATTACTGACGAAATAGTAACGAGAATTCTTTCAGGTGATCCCGTAAATGGCACAGGGTGGTATGAAGGTGATGGTTGGCCAAATGGACCACAACCAGGCGATAGACGACACATGATGGGTTCAGGACCTTTTACAATGGTGCCTGGTGATACACAAGAAGTAGTTATTGGTATTGTAATTGCCAGAGGTTCAGATAACATTCAAAGTATAGCGGAATTGAAAAAAAGTACAGAAAAGGCAATAATATTGAGTAATAATAATTTCGTTACAGTTCCTGATGTTCCTATACCGGAAGTTAAATATTATACTGAGAATAAAAATATAACTCTCTATTGGGAACCCGAAGTTGAAGATTATGATGAAATTGACAAGCTAGTTCAAATAGATGGTTATGAAGATGTGACCTATACGTTTGAAGGATATATACTAAGGCAATATAGTGATGTAAATGGTTCAAATGAAAAAATAATTGCTTCCTTCGATATAATAAATAATGTAGATGAATTGCTTGTAAAGAAAAGATCGAGAGAATATATATATGAAGAATTATTTTATGAGTTAGACAATAAAGGAATTGAAAGAAAAATAACAATTGAAAGGGATTCGATAAAAGAAACATCACTCAATAATAATAGTCCTTATTATTATTCATTATCGGCAATTGTTGTCAATGAAAATAGTGAACCAATATTTATCGAAAGTAAAAGAAATATTATTGAAGTATTTCCCGGCTCTACCCCGACAGATATAGACGATAAAGGATATAAGCCGACTGACTATTTAGTTCCAATATTATTGGATGGACATACAAACGCTGAAATAAAATTTAACATTGTAGATCCACTCGCACTAACGGGTGATACTTACCAAATAACTTTTGCCGAAAATGATATTGATCAGCTAAGCTATTCGCTCTTGAACGTTACTAAAGATGAATATTTGCTAAATAATTTAACAGATATCATTTATCAGGGATTGGATGATTATAATCAACCTTATCTGGCAAATACCGGTGATAAATTTGTTCTAGATGGCTTTACGTTAGACATAAGAGATCTTGGTGCAGAAACAATTGCACACTATGGTAGTAAATATGCAGTTCTTGATGTCCTTGAAGTAAAAGGTCCGGATGGTCTTGTTTTAGATGAACCAGTAAGTGTGGATAATAAAAAACTAAATTCGACAAAAGAATGGAGTGTATTTGCTCAAGGATTAAACAATAGGTACAACTGGCAAGCATCAAGAACTAGAGAAGGTTTGGGATACGATTTCTATGAAATTAGATTTACTTCTCTTGGATCTGACTATTTTGCATCCGGTTACAATATCGGCACATTAAATTCCATTCCAACTAAAGATGATGCTAAAGGTGAAGGAAAAGTTCCGTTTGAAATATGGAATATTGGGCAAACCTTTGATGATGCTTCAGATGATATTCGACTAATAGTTAAAATTCTTGATAATAATCTTTCATTTCCAGACTTTGCTATAAATGATAATCAATGGTCTCAACTTCCATCAGGAAATTGGGAAGAAATTTATGCTTTCGAGGATTCAGTTATGGATGCTGATAATTTACCTAGTCAATCGGGTAGATCAGAATATACATCTCATAAATTTGGAGCTTTTGTAATTAGTGGTTCTCTGCCAAAAGAGGGGACAGTAATTAGAATTGTTCCGGCTCTTCCGCTAAATGTTGAAAATGTTTTTGAAATTACAATGCCGCAAGCTGATTTGAATAGTAAAGAGAATGTAAAAAAACAACTTAATAGCATTTCAGTATTTCCAAATCCATATTTAGGCAGCAATAATTTACAACAAACAATTTATGATAGGTTTGTAAGATTTATCAATTTACCCCGCACTGCTGATATTAGAATATTTAATTTAGGTGGTGCATTCATACAAAAGATAAAAAAAGATAGTAACAATGATTTTGTTGATTGGGATTTGCGAAATAAACATGGTGTCTTAATAGCAAGCGGTTTGTATTTAGCATATATAGAAATTCCCGGAGTAGGAACAAAAATATTAAAACTTGTTGTTATTCAAGGTGAGAAATAACCATGTAATTCAACAATTATGAAGTTAGTAGTCCTACAATTGCTATGATCATTAGGTTTTATTCTAAGTAATTGTTATTATTTCAGAAGTCATTCCTAGAAATTATACTGAATTATGGAACAAAAACGTTTATTTAAAACTATTGATACATTCGCATCAAAACATTTCGAAACTGAAAACGATCTTCTTTATGAAGTCTTGAATCAGCTTGTGATAAGTGAAAAGAATGATATAAGTGGTGGTAGAATATGGAAATTAAATACTAGCAAAAAAGCATACGTACTAGTCTATCAGAAAGGTAAAGTTCAAAGAATAAAAAAGCATTTTGAACTTAAGCTAAATGAAAACCCAATTCTCGGAATTGTTTCTAAATACCGGACCATACTGGCAAATGAGACTAATGAGATCCTTATTAAAAAAGGTATTTTTAAGTATTCAGCTTCAGGTATTGGATCAAAAATTAAAGTTGGTGACGATTCATATTATGAATATTTGTTATCATTAAATAGTGATGACCTTGATGACGATCTTCGCTATGTGCTTAATATTGTTGCAACAGTCCTAACTTCCAAAATACGAGAGCGCCGAATATCTTCATCGAGAAAGAACTTAATAGAAGATATTGATAAGGCAAAACAACTACAGCGGAGCATATTGCCGGAGCACGAATACAAATTTCATTCTTACGATATATTTGGTATAACTATTCCAGCTCAAATTGTTGGAGGCGATTTTTATGATTATATTCAGGTGGGTGATGATGAAGAAAGATTAGGTGTTGTCCTTGGAGATGCTGCATCTAAAGGATTGAGTGCGTCTGCCGAGGCAATGTACATATCCGGAGCTATTAGAATGGCTGGGAATTTTCAGATGAAGATTTCTCCAATGATGTACCGAATGAATAATTTGGTAAATAAAATATTCAGTGATGATAAGTTTTCAACATTGTTCTATGGCGAGTTATCTGATGATAAGAAGGGGTTATTCCTATATGCAAATGCTGGGCATAATCCACCATTTTTCTTTCGAAGCAAAACAAAGAAAATAGCTTATTTAGAACCTACTGGTCCATTATTAGGCCCTGCTCCTAATTCAAAGTACGAGACAGATAGTATAAATTTTGATACCGGAGACGTATTAGTAATATATTCTGATGGTATTACAGAAGCAGCTAATAATAAATACCAGTTTTATGAAGAGAAAAGGCTAGAGAAATTAATTCAAAAACATTCAAAAAAAACATCAAAGGAAATAGCGATCCAAATTATAGAAGATGTCCAGAAATTTTCAACTTCAGAAAGTAAATATCAGGATGATAAAACTGTTGTTGTAATAAAAAGGAATTAAGCGTGAATCTTTCAGAAAAAATATTAAAAGCTGGTGTTGTTGGAGCTGGTGGAGCTGGATTTCCAACTCATATTAAAGCTAATTCTAATATTGAGTATATTCTTGCAAACGGGGCCGAGTGTGAGCCTCTTTTACACAAAGATTATGAGATAATGGTTCATCATGCTCCCGAAATAGTAGATGGAATGAAATTGATGTATCAAAGCACCAATGCTAAAAAAGGCTATTTTGGAGTTAAATCGAAAAATGCTGAGGCTATTTCTGCGATTGAGCCCAATTTAGAAGACACAAATATTGAGTTGAGTTACTTAGGGGATTTTTATCCTTCAGGTGATGAATATGAATTGGTTTACCATGCAACAAAAAGACTAATACCTCCCAAGGGCTTGCCTTTAGATGTCGGTTGCGTTGTAAATAATGTTGAAACTTTCTACAATGTTTCAAATGCTGCTAAGGGAATACCGGTTACTGAAAAGTTCATTTGTGTTGCGGGAGCAGTTAGAAATCCATCTTCTTTTTTTGTGCCTGTTGGAACAAAGTTTAAAGACATAATTGATTTTGTTGGTGGAAGTACAACAAGTGAGTTTGGAATTTTTGTTAGTGGCATAATGATGGGTCAGTTAACTTTTGACTTAAATGAAGTTGTCACGAAAACTACCGCTGGATTAATTTTGTTACCTAAAGATCATTATCTTATCAACAGAATGGATAGACCAACATCTAGTATGAATAGAATTGGGAAATCTGCATGCGATCAGTGTAGTTATTGTACAGAACTCTGTCCGAGATATTTATTAGGCTATGATGTTCAACCTCATAAAGTAATGCGGTCACTTGGGTTTACAAAAACAGGTGAAAAAGTTTGGAACCAATATGCTGATTTATGTTGTTCATGCGGTTTATGTTCTTTGTATGCATGTCCAGAAGATCTTTATCCGCGTGAAGCATGTGATCAGGGGAAAGATTATTTAAGGGAGAATTCAATTGTTTTTGAACAGACAAAACCACTAAAGGTTCATCCAATTAAAGAGGGTAGGAGAGTACCAATAACACAATTGATGAAAAGATTGGATGTCCAAAATTATAATAAACCTACACCATATCGTTCTGATTTTCCCGAACCCAATGAAGTTATGATTAAGCTTAAACAGCATGTTGGGGTTCCAACAGTTTCAAACGTAAATGTTGGTGAATCGGTTATGAAAGGAGATTTAATAGGTAAAATTGAGGAAGGGAAATTAGGTGCAAATATTCATGCTTCAATTAAGGGTAGAATAAAAGAGGTAAATCAAGATTTTATAGTTATAGAAAAATAAGTTATAAACATATAAAGAGTCAGTTGTCATTGCGAGAATTTTCGACGAAGCAATCTCGATTTTAAATGACATAAAAATGGAATTGCCTAAAAATTAGAAAGGATTTTAAAATGCAAATGAATTCAATTGGATTGCTTGAGCTTTCAAGTATTGCTGCCGGAATGCAAGCGGCTGATATAATGTTAAAAACGTCTGAAGTTGAACTTATTATTTCACGTTCTATTTGCTCAGGAAAATATATGGTATTAATTGGTGGTGATGTTGCAGCAGTTAATTCAGCTGTTGAAACTGCAGCCGATCAAATAGAGTTTGCTGTAATAGATTCCTTTGTAATCCCAAATGTTCATAAAGATATTTTCCCTGCACTCTCTGGTCATTCAGGTGTTGAAAATCTTGAAGCCTTAGGTGTAATTGAATCTTTCTCAGTTGCTTCATTAATTGAAGGAGCTGATGCGGCTGTTAAAGCAGCTTCAGTAAGATTAATTGAAATTAGACTAGCTATGGCTTTAGGCGGGAAAGCATTTGTAACTCTTACTGGTGATGTTGCGGCTGTTCAATCTGCAGTTGATTCTGGAGCAGCATTAATTGGAGAGAAAGGTCTTCTTGTTAACAAAGTTGTCATTCCTCAGCCAAGAAAAGAATTAATGAGTGAAATGATTTGATCTGGGACTTTCTGAATCAAAATGATTTTCGTTGGGTCGAATTTTAACCTATTTCAATATATTTGTGTATCTAGTTTAGAATAAATTAGTGATTATCTTATAGGCACCAACATAAGTCCCAAGAACACTACCCAAACCAGAAAGGATAAAAACTAATAAAATTCTCAGCAGTTTGTTTTTCCACCACATAGAAACTTTATTTACATCTTCACTAACTTTTTGTATCTCAAGTACTACCGGTGGTTTAAAATAAGACTGTACAAAAGCTGCAACGTACCCAGCACCTATTAATGGAGTTAAACTAGTGAGTGGCGCTGCAAAAAATACCGAAAGTATTGCTAATGGATGGCCATAAGCTAGAATTGCACCAATCGCACTTGGAATTCCATTCGCTAAGATCCAGAATATGATATTGCTGCCTGCTTCATCAAATCCTTTACTAAGTCCAATATAAAAAATAGAGCAAATTATTATAGTTGGAATGCCCCAACCAATAATTTTTGAAACTGGAGAAGATTTTGGAATGAATTCTACGCTGGATAATTCAATTTCCTCATCAGCATTAATCTTTTTAATAATTCCTTGTAAATGTCCAGCACCAACAACTGCAACGACTTTTTTACCATTCGATTCCTTTATTTTTTTTGCTAAATAAGAATCTCTTTCATCTATCAGAACTTCTTTGAGTACTGGCATTGTTTTGCCCAGATCAGTCATCAACTCCGTAAGTACATCTTTGTTTTTAAGTTCTTCTAATTGCTCCTCACTAATTTCTTCTTTATCAAATACACTGGCTAAACCCATTGTCATAAATTTTGTTTTTTGCCAAAAACTCATTGATCGCCATGCTCGTTTAAGAGTGATTCTTACATCTCTATCACCAAGTTCGATGGGGATGTTATTTTCTTTTGCTACTTGAGTTGCCTTTAGTAGTTCAACGCCGGGATTAACACCTAATTTCTTACCTAATTTTTTTTGATAGGAAGAGAGAAGGATATTAATAATTAGTGTGCTTAACTGTTTCTCCTTAATTATAGTTTTAAGATCTAGACTTTCCCATCTTTTTTGGTTTGATAAAGCCTCAAAGCGCTGTTCATCTAGTTCGACACACACAACATCCGGTTTTTCAGAAGTAATTACTTGCTCAACTAATTCTGCAGACTGTTTAGATATATGAGCGGTTCCAATGATTATAAGATTTTTGTCTTTGTAATTAATATAATGTACATCATCAGAAGTTTTGTAAGATTGATCGATTATTTCTTGTGTCATTAAATAGTATTCACCTTGTTTAGTTTAGAAAAGAATTAAAAGGGAAATGGCAGTTAAGTTCCGTATTCATCTTCATAATCCAAAATAGCAGCTTCAACAACTTTTAAAGCGTGCTCCCGATCATAAATGTTATCAATTCGGACATTAGATTTTTCACCTGGTATTAGTTTATATGTAAGGAAATAATGTCTTAATCTTTCAATCATTACATCTGGTAGATCATCAATGTTTTCAGCATTCTGCCAAACATTATCATTCTCTAAAACAGCAATTATTTTGTCATCAGCTTCCTTATGGTCAATCATCTGAATTCCACCTACAATTTTTGCACTCAGGATAATTTCTGATTTATTAATGGGCCTTTCACTGATAATACAAATATCTAATGGATCACCATCGCCTTTTTTGGAATTTGGAGATAAGTTTTT
>SWCC01004918.1_pt1 | contig 56075 bp, 50 predicted proteins | sample 4692971 | NCBI WGS metagenome assembly SWCC01 (sample SAMN10267277, study PRJNA491770) | bioreactor metagenome | isolation source: DHS bioreactor inoculated with subseafloor sediment | place: Japan: off Shimokita Peninsula | collected 2006-08 | reverse complement strand
TTCCTGCCATCACCCCGTTTCGCTAACTGCGTTTCGCGGTGAAGAGGTGCGCATTATAGACACCTCAGAATGTTCGTCAACACCTAAATTTCAGATTGTCGAAACAAGCCATCCATCCAGACCTGGCCGAACATTCCAGAAAAGAAAAAGTCAGCTGCAGGCAGCTGACTTTTCCTGAAACCTTCTGGTGGGTGCTGACGGGGTCGAACCGCCGACATTCGCCTTGTAAGGGCGACGCTCTACCAACTGAGCTAAGCACCCGCACTGGAGCAACGAAGGTGCTGTCTGCTCAGTGAAGTCCGCTAGTTTACCGAATCTTTCAAACCTTTTCCAGCCCTAAATTTAGGAACTTTTGCTGCCTTGATCTTGATGTTCTTACCGGTGCGAGGATTTCGGCCAGTTCGCGCAGCGCGGTCTCCCACATAGAAGGTTCCGAAACCGACGAGGGTAACGGTATCTTCCTGCTTGAGTGCCTGCTTTACGGAATCGATTGTCGCGTCGAGCGCCTTGCCTGCCGCAGCCTTGGAAATATCGGCATTCTTGGCAATTGCGTCGATCAGTTCGGATTTGTTCACTTCTAGCCCCCTTCTGGTGTGGAACGCGATAGAAATAACCTGGCCAAACCCAGAGAAGACGTGTCTTCCGGCGCCCTCTCTGTCGTCCTGCATAATCTGAGGTCTTTATAGCGTGTGCGATTCCACAGTGTCAAGGCGCACTGCAGCGTGCTTTCGCAGCTATCAGTGCGCCTTGAGGGGGTGCAGCAGAACAGAAGATCAGTGTGCTCGCAGACCCTTCGTCGATGCCGGCGTCTCGTCTGCCGGCTTTACGGCAGTCGGGGGCGTGTCCGGAAGCGGCGTCGGATTGCGCTCGAGGGCAAGTTCAAGAACCTGATCAATCCATTTCACCGGAATGATCTCGATCGCATTCTTGATGTTGTCCGGAATCTCGACCAGATCCTTGACGTTCTCTTCAGGAATCAGCGCCCGGCCGATACCGCCGCGGACGGCTGCAAGGAGCTTTTCCTTCAGACCGCCAATCGGAAGCACTTCGCCCCGCAGGGTGATCTCGCCCGTCATGGCAACGTCACAACAGACCGGAATTCCCGTGAGCACCGAGACCAGCGCCGTGGTGATCGCACTGCCAGCCGATGGCCCATCCTTGGGGATGGCGCCTTCCGGCAGGTGGATATGGATGTCGCTCTTCTGATAGAAGTCGTCTTCAATACCCAGCGAACGGGCGCGCTTACGCACGACCGACAGCGCAGCCTGAATGGACTCCTGCATGACTTCGCCGAGCTTGCCGGTCGTCATCACCTTGCCCTTGCCAGGCAGCACGACCGCTTCGACGGTCAGCAACTCGCCGCCGACTTCAGTCCATGCGAGGCCCGTCACCTGACCCACCTGATTCTGCTTCTCGGCGATCCCGAAGCTGTACTTGCGCACGCCAAGGTACTTGTCGAGGTTCTTTGCATTCACCACGATCTTGCTGCTGCGCGAGCGCAGCACCAGTGCCTTAACGACCTTGCGGCAGATCTTGGAGATCTCGCGCTCCATGCTGCGCACGCCGGCTTCGCGGGTGTAATAGCGGCACACGTCGCGCAGCGCCTCTTCGGTCACCGACAGCTCTTCAGCCTTGAGACCGTTGTTCTTCATCTGCTTCGGCAGCAGATAGCGCAGGGCAATGTTCACCTTTTCGTCTTCGGTGTAACCGGAGAGGCGAATCACTTCCATGCGGTCGAGCAACGGCGCGGGAATGTTGAGCGTATTGGCAGTCGCCACGAACATCACGTCCGACAGATCGAAATCGACCTCGACGTAGTGATCCTGGAAGGTGTGGTTCTGTTCCGGATCCAGCACCTCAAGCAACGCCGACGACGGGTCGCCACGAAAGTCCATGCCCAGCTTATCGACTTCATCGAGCAGGAACAGCGGGTTCTTTACCCCGACCTTGTTCATGTTCTGCAGGATCTTGCCCGGCATCGAACCGATGTAGGTGCGACGGTGACCACGGATCTCGGCCTCATCGCGCACGCCGCCGAGCGCCATGCGCACGAACTTGCGATTGGTCGCTTTCGCGATCGACTGCCCGAGCGAGGTCTTGCCCACACCCGGAGGACCGACCAGGCACAGGATCGGCGCCTTGACCTTGTCCACGCGCTGTTGCACGGCAAGATACTCAAGGATGCGTTCCTTCACGCGCTCAAGACCATAGTGATCACGGTCGAGCACCTTTTCGGCTTCTCCGAGGTCCTTGCTGACACGCGACTTCTTCTTCCATGGCAGGCCAATCATGATGTCGATGTAGTTGCGCACCACGGTGGCTTCTGCAGACATCGGCGACATCAGGCGCAGCTTCTTGAACTCTGCCTGGGCCTTTGCAAGCGCCTCCTTGGGCATGCCGGCGGCCTTGATCTTCTTGTCCATCTCCTCGAGATCGGCACCTTCCTCGCCTTCCCCGAGTTCCTTCTGAATCGCCTTGACCTGCTCGTTCAGGTAATACTCGCGCTGACTCTTCTCCATCTGGCGCTTGACGCGACCGCGGATGCGCTTTTCCACCTGGAGGATATCGAGCTCGGTTTCGAGCTGTGACAGCAGCTTGTCGAGCCGCTCGTTGACGTCGAACATCTCCAGCACTTCCTGCTTCTGCTCGAGCTTGAGCGGCAGGTGTGCGGCAATGGTGTCAGCCAGGCGGCCCGGCTCGTCGATACCGGCCAGAGACGTAAGAATCTCGGGCGGAATCTTCTTGTTTAGTTTCACGTACTGGTCGAACTGGGCAATGATTGCCCGGCGCATGGCCTCGACTTCAGTATTGTCGACCTCGGACAGCGGCACCGGGGTGGCCTTGGCCACGAACAAATGACGCAGATCGTCCACAGAGTCGATGCGCGCGCGCTGCAGCCCTTCCACCAGCACCTTGATAGTGCCGTCGGGCAGCTTGAGCATTTGAAGGATATTGGCGACGCAGCCGATATCGTAGAGGTCTTCGATCGAGGGCTCGTCCTTCGCGGCCGATTTCTGGGCGACGAGCAGAATGCTCTTGCCCGCCTCCATCGCGTTCTCGAGCGCCTTGATCGATTTCGGACGCCCCACGAAGAGCGGGATGACCATGTGCGGAAACACCACTACGTCGCGCAGCGGCAGTAGCGGCAGTTCCATTTGCTCGTTGGGGAGGTCAGCAGGACCCGACATTTATATATTCCTTCCGAAAAGGGTCACACCCATATGTGGGCGCGACCCGGGAATTCAAGTGGCGGGTTGTTGGGCGTCAGTTCGAGCCGGAAACCTTTTGCTGATCAGCATAGATCAGCAGTGGCTTGGCGCCCTCCTCGATCGTGCCCTCGTCGATGACGACCTTGCTGACACCCTCAAGCGTGGGCAGGTCGTACATGATGTCGAGCAACGCCGCCTCGAGAATGGAGCGAAGACCACGAGCACCCGTCTTGCGCCGGATTGCCTTGCGCGCCACGGCATGCAAGGCTGCAGAACGAATCTCGAGCTCGACGCCTTCCATCGAAAACAGCTTCTGGTATTGCTTGACCAGCGCATTCTTCGGTTCGACCAGGATTTTGATCAGCGCTTCTTCGTCAAGTTCCTGCAAGGTCGCAACCACCGGCAGACGACCGATTAGCTCGGGGATCAGACCAAACTTGATCAGATCCTCGGGTTCGACCTGGCGGAAAGTCTCGGTGACGCTTCTGGATTCGTTGCTCTTGACCTCTGCACCGAAGCCAATCCCGACCTTCTCGGTACGATTGCGGATGACCTTGTCCAGCCCATCGAACGCGCCGCCACAGATGAACAGCACGTTGGTCGTATCGACCTGGACGAAGTCCTGGTTCGGATGCTTGCGCCCGCCCTGGGGGGGAATCGATGCGACCGTCCCTTCCACCAGCTTCAGCAGCGCCTGCTGCACGCCCTCGCCCGAGACGTCACGGGTGATGGACGGGTTGTCCGACTTGCGCGAAATCTTGTCGATCTCGTCGATATAGACGATACCCTGCTGCGCCTTGTCGACGTCGTAGTCACACTTCTGCAGCAGCTTCTGAATGATGTTCTCGACGTCCTCGCCGACATAGCCGGCTTCCGTCAGGGTGGTGGCATCAGCCATCACGAAGGGGACGTTGAGCAGCCGCGCGAGGGTCTGCGCGAGCAGCGTCTTGCCTGAACCCGTGGGGCCGATGAGCAGGATGTTGCTCTTGGAGAGCTCAACCTCGTCCTTGCTGTCGCTCAGGTGACGCAGGCGCTTGTAGTGGTTGTACACCGCCACCGACAGGTTGCGCTTGGCCTTGGACTGGCCAATCACGTACTGATCAAGGATGTCGCAGATTTCCTGCGGCGTGGGCAATGAGCCCTTGACGTTCTCGCCGCCGGCATCGCCCGCGATCTCTTCGCGGATGATGTCGTTGCACAACTCGATGCATTCGTCGCAAATGAAGACGGATGGACCGGCGATCAGCTTGCGCACTTCGTGCTGACTTTTGCCACAAAACGAGCAGTACAGCAGCTTTTCGCCGCCCGTCTTCTTTTCCGACATGATCTGTTCTCCTGGTTCAGGTATCGGCGCGGCTGGTGAGCACCTTGTCTACGAGGCCATATTCGACGGCTTTCGTCGCCGACATGAAATTGTCGCGATCCGTGTCCTTCTCGATCTGCTCAAGCGGCTGCCCCGTGTGCTTGGAGAGCATCTCGTTCAGACGCGCCCGCAGGAACAGGATCTCGCGTGCATGGATCTCGATATCCGAGGCCTGGCCCTGAAATCCACCCAGCGGCTGATGGATCATCACGCGCGAATTGGGCAGCGTGAAGCGCTTGCCCTTTTCGCCTGCAGCAAGCAGGAACGCGCCCATGCTGGCGGCCTGCCCGATGCACAGCGTGCTGACGTTCGGCTTGATGAACTGCATGGTGTCGTAAATCGCCATGCCGGCCGTCACCGAACCGCCGGGGGAGTTGATATAAAAATAGATGTCCTTGTCCGGATTTTCCGACTCAAGGAAAAGCAGCTGAGCAACGATCACGTTGGCCGTCGTGTCATTGACCGGACCGACGAGGAACACCACCCGCTCCTTCAGAAGGCGCGAATAGATGTCATAGGCGCGTTCGCCGCGCCCACTCTGCTCGACAACCATTGGAACCAGGCCAAGACCCATCGGGTTCCATTCACTGCTGTGCTGGGGTGTTCCGTTCATCATTACTCGCTCTCTCGCGACCTCAGGCCGCGTTGCCCATCAATTCATCAAAAGCGACCGGCTTGTCGGTGGTCTGGGCCTGCGAAGCCACCCAAGCCACGACGTTGTCCTCGATCACCACGGCTTCAGCTTGTGCCAGACGATCCGGCTGTGCGTAATACCAGCGTACCAGCTCAGACGGATCTTCGTAACTCTCGGCCATCTCTTCAACCAGCGCGCGCACCTGCTCAGGCTTGGCGTGCAGTTCCTTGGCCTTGACCAGCTCGGCCATGATCAGGCCCAGCTTGACGCGACGCACGGCCTGGTCTGCGAACCATGCGGGCTCAACCGGGATGTCCTTGGTCTGCATGCCACGCGCTTCGAGATCACGCTTGGCGTTCTCGGCCAGCTGGCTCGACTCGGCCTCGACCAGTGCCTTGGGCACGTCAATCGGGGTCACTTCGATCAGGGCGTTCATGACCTGTTCCTTGACCTTGGCCTGGATGCGACGCTTCACTTCGCGGGTCAGGTTGGTACGGACTTCGTCACGCAGCTTGCTGACTTCGCCATCGGCAACACCCAGCGCCTTGGCGAAGTCGCTGTCGACCGCCGGCAGCACCGGTGCTTCAACCTTCTTCACCGTGACTTCGAACTGAACGGTCTGACCGGCCAGATGCTTGGCGTGGTAGTCCTCAGGAAAGGTCATGTCGAAAGTCTTGGCTTCACCCGACTTCAGACCGGTAACAGCCGTTTCGAAATCCTTCAGCATCGAACCTGCGCCGATGACGAAGGGAAAGTCCTCAGCCTGGCCGCCGTCGAACAGCTCACCATCCTTGCGACCGGCAAAATCGATCACCACGCGATCACCTTCGGCAGCGGCGCGATCGGCCAACTCGAAGGAAGTGCGCTGCTTGCGCAGCACTTCGATGGTCTTGTCGACTTCGGCGTCGCCCACTTCCAGAGCGGGGCGCTCGATCGTCTGCGTGCTCAGGTCGCCCGAAACCACTTCCGGATAGACCTCAAACACCGCGCTGAACTCGAGAGCGTCTGCGCTCGATGCTTCCTTGGGCTCGATGCGCGGATAACCTGCCACACGCAGATTCTGCTCGCGCACGGCATTGCCAAACGCTTTTTCTACTGCAGCACCAATGGCTTCGGAGCGCGCTTGCGGCTCGTAAGTCTGGGCAACAATCTTCATCGGCACCTTGCCCGGGCGGAAACCAGGCATTTTTACGGTGCGAGCCATCTTCTTGAGACGCGCTTCGACTTCCTTATTGATCTCCGCCATGGCGACGGACATATCGATACGGCGCTCCAGCGAGCTCGGGGTTTCCTGGTTGGTCTGCATTCAATCAATCCTGAGAAGTCAAAAATACCGCCGGCCGAGCATTCCGCCCTGAGTGCTTTCCTACAATCAGGTGCACGGTGTGGCCGACTTGTTCCAAACAAAACGAAGATTCTAACACAGGGGCCGGGCCTTCCTTCCAGCGCCCGTAAAGGGTCAGAATGCACGTGGAACAGTGAAAAAATGCACGCTCACAGGCGGAACTCGCAAGGTACCGTGGCCTCTCAGGTATGAGCATGCTGCTTGCAACAGATCGAGAAAAGCAGGATCAATGCCAGGTAGCAACCGACGGAATTGAGTCGGGTCAGCACGACCCAATCGACAAGGAGACGTCCCGATGAGCATCTTCAACGCTTACCAAGCCCGATTCGAAGCGGCCCGCGAAGACGAAATGTCGATCCAGGAGTATCTGGAACTGTGCAGCCGCGACCGAGCGGCCTACGCAACCGCAGCCGAGCGCATGTTGATGGCGATCGGGGAACCCGAACTGGTCGACACCCGACTCGACCCGCGGCTGTCTCGCATCTTTTCCAACAAGGTCCTCAAGCTCTACCCGGCGTTTCGCGACTTCTACGGCATGGAAGAGGTCATCGAGCACATCGTCTCCTACTTCCGGCATGCAGCACAGGGGCTGGAAGAGAAGAAGCAGATCCTCTACCTGCTTGGCCCGGTCGGCGGCGGCAAGTCTTCGCTGGCGGAAAAGCTCAAGACCCTGATCGAACACGTCCCCTTCTATGCGATCAAGGGGTCGCCGGTAAATGAATCCCCTCTCGGGCTGTTCAACGTTGAGGAAGACGGTCACATCCTTGAGGACGACTACAGCATCCCCCGGCGCTACCTCGGCACCATCATGAGCCCGTGGGCGGTCAAGCGCCTGCATGAATACGGCGGCGACATCACCAAGTTCCGGGTGGTCAAGCTCACGCCCTCGGTGCTGCGCCAGGTCGCAGTCGCCAAGACCGAACCTGGCGACGAGAACAACCAGGACATCTCCTCGCTGGTCGGCAAGATCGATATCCGCAAACTCGAGCAGTATTCGCAGGACGACCCGGATGCATACAGCTACTCCGGCGGTCTGTGTCTGGCCAACCGCGGCATGCTCGAGTTCGTCGAGATGTTCAAGGCGCCGATCAAGGTGCTCCACCCCCTCCTCACCGCCACTCAGGAAGGCAACTACAAGGGTACGGAAGGCTTCGGTGCGATTCCCTTCGACGGCATCGTGATGGCGCACTCGAACGAGTCCGAATGGACAGCGTTCAAGAACAACAAGAACAACGAGGCCTTCCTCGACCGTATCTATACCGTCAAGGTGCCCTACTGCCTGCGCCTGTCGGACGAAATCCGCATTTACGAGAAGCTGCTGGCGAACAGCTCCCTGTGGGAAGCGCCCTGCGCCCCCGACACCCTGAAGATGCTCGCCCAGTTCTCCGTGCTGTCCCGCCTCAAGGAGCCGGAAAACTCGAGCATCTATTCCAAGATGCGGGTCTATGACGGCGAAAACCTCAAGGACACCGACCCCAAGGCCAAGAGCTTCCAGGAGTACCGCGACTACGCAGGCGTCGACGAAGGCATGACCGGTTTGTCCACACGCTTCGCGTTCAAGGTGCTGTCACGGGTGTTCAACTTCGACCACCGCGAGGTGGCGGCGAACCCGGTGCACCTGATGTATGTCCTCGAGCAGCAGATCGAGCAGGAGCAGTACCCCCCGGAAAACGAGTCCCGTTACCTCGGCTTCATCAAGGAGTTTCTTGCACCACGCTACGCCGAGTTCATCGGCAAGGAGATCCAGACCGCCTACCTCGAAAGCTACTCCGAGTACGGCCAGAACATTTTCGATCGCTATGTGATCTACGCCGACTTCTGGATCCAGGATCAGGAATTCCGCGATCCGAACACCGGCGAGATCCTTGACCGCTCGGCGCTCAACGAGGAACTCGAGAAGATCGAGAAGCCGGCGGGCATCAGCAACCCGAAGGACTTCCGCAACGAGGTGGTCAACTTCGTGCTCCGCGCCCGTGCGAAGAACGAAGGCGCCAACCCGAGCTGGACCTCCTACGAGAAACTGCGCGCGGTCATCGAGAAGAAGATGTTCTCCAACACCGAGGACCTGCTGCCGGTCATCAGCTTCAATGCCAAGGCCAGTGCCGATGAGCAGAAGAAGCACCAGAACTTCGTCAATCGCATGATCGAAAAGGGCTATACCGAGAAACAGGTGCGCCTGCTATGCGAGTGGTATCTGCGCGTACGGAAGTCGTCCTGAACGCCTGAACGCACCATTACGAACCACGCCGCCGGCACTCACCGGCAGCGGGTTTGTCATGGGCCACCACGGAGGAAGGCATGGTCCGCATCATCGATCGGCGCTTCGACAGCAAGAAAAAAAGTGCGGTTAATCGCCAGCGTTTCGTCCGCCGCTTCAAGCAGCAGATTCGGCGCGCAGTATCCGACGCAATAGATGGCCGCTCCATTCGCGACCTGGATAACGGCGAAAGCGTTTCCATCCCGACCAAGGATCTGTCCGAACCTCATTTCCAGAATGGAAAGGGCGGGATCTGGGAGCAGGTGTTCCCCGGTAACGACCAGTTTTCCAGCGGAGACCAGATCAGGCGCCCGCAGGGCGGCGCCGGCGGCTCGGGCGGTGGGGGCAAGGCCGGGAACGACGGCGAGAGCGAAGACGATTTCGTCTTCCAGCTCTCGCGCGACGAATTTCTCGACATTTTCTTCGACGACCTCGCGCTCCCCAACCTGGTTCGCACCCAGCTCGCCCGGGTCACCGACTTCAAGTCACAGCGCGCCGGTTTTACATCGAGCGGGGTGCCGGCCAACATCAACATCGTGCGCTCCATGCGCGGCGCGCTGGGACGTCGCCTGGCGCTGGGTTCGCCCTATCGGGCGCGTTATCGCGAACTGCAGCAGGAGCTCGACGAGGCCATCGCCGAGCAGGGAGAGGACAGCGATCGCTCGCGCGAATTGCGCGAGGAGCTCGGCAAACTGCGGGCGCGCATCGATGCGATCCCCTTCATCGACAGCTTCGATCTGCGATACAACAACCGTATCAGGATTCCGCAACCCACGACCCAGGCGGTCATGTTCTGCGTGATGGACGTGTCGGGGTCGATGGACGAGGAGAAGAAAGCCACGGCAAAGCGCTTCTTCATGCTGCTCTACCTCTTCCTCAATCGAACGTACGAGCACATCGAGGTGGTCTTCATCCGGCACCACACCATTGCCAAGGAAACCGACGAGGACGAGTTCTTCCACTCACGTGAATCCGGCGGCACGGTGGTATCGAGCGCGCTCGAACTGATGCGCGACATCATTCGCGAGCGCTACGCCGGCGGTCAGTGGAACATCTATGGCGCCCAGGCATCGGACGGCGACAACTGGGACAACGATTCGCCCATCTGCCGCAAGATTCTCGACGACGAGATCCTGCCGTGGTGCCAGTACTTCGCCTACATCGAGATCACTCCGGGCGAACCCCAGAATCTGTGGCGCGAGTACGAAAAGCTGCACGCCAGCAGCAAGAACTTCGCCATGCAGCGCATCGAGTCGCCGGCGGACATCTATCCGGTTTTCCGCGAACTTTTCAAGAAGAGCCTCGCATGAAACCTGCCCTCAAGAAACGCATCCCCCTGCCCGCAGGTTCGGAATGGAGCTTCGAGAGCATCGAGCGCTACCACACCGAAATCGCCCGCGTCGCAAAGGACTATGGCCTGGATACCTATCCGGTGCAGATCGAAGTCATCACCGCCGAACAGATGATGGACGCCTACGCCTCGGTCGGCATGCCGGTCAATTATCACCACTGGTCGTTCGGCAAGCAGTTCCTGAGCACCGAGAAAGGGTACCGTCGCGGCCAGATGGGCCTGGCCTACGAAATCGTCATCAACTCCAATCCCTGCATCGCCTACCTGATGGAGGAGAACACCCTGCCAATGCAGGGACTGGTGATTGCCCACGCCGCGTACGGGCACAACAGCTTCTTCAAGGGCAACTACCTGTTCCGCACCTGGACCAATGCGGACGCGATCATCGACTACCTGATCTTTGCGCGGAACTACATCGCCCAGTGTGAAGAGCGCCACGGCGTGGAAGACGTGGAACTGTTGCTCGACTCCTGCCACGCGCTCATGAATCTGGGGGTCGACCGCTACAAGCGCCCGCCCAAGCTCTCGATGGCAAAGGAAAAGCTGCGTCAGGACGAGCGCGAGGAATACCTGCAGACCCAGGTCAACGACCTGTGGCGCACGCTGCCGGCCCACGACGTGCGCAGCGACGGCCGCAAGGAGCGCCGTTTCCCGGAAGAGCCCGAAGAGAACCTGCTCTACTTCATCGAGAAGAACGCGCCCCTGCTCGAACCCTGGCAGCGCGAGGTCGTGCGCATCGTGCGCAAGATCGCGCAGTACTTCTTCCCCCAGCGCCAGACGCAGGTCATGAACGAGGGCTGGGCAACCTACTGGCACTACACCCTGCTCAACACGCTGTACGACGAAGGCCTGCTTGCCGACAGCTTCATGCTCGAGTTCCTGCAGTCGCACACCAATGTCGTCTATCAGCCGCCGTATAACGTCCGCTGGTACAACGGCATCAACCCGTACGCGCTCGGCTTCGCCATGTGGACCGACATCCGTCGCATCTGCGAACACCCCACCGACGAGGATCGCCAGTGGTTTCCCGACATTGCGGGAAGCGACTGGCGGGAGACCTTCGACTTCGCGATGCGCAACTTCAAGGATGAAAGTTTTGTTGCGCAATATCTGTCGCCAAAGGTCATGCGCGACTTCCGCATGTTTGCGATCTTCGACGACGAACGGGAGGACAAGCTCAAGGTTTCTGCCATCCACGACGACGCGGGCTTCCGCCACGTGCGCGAAATCCTGTCAGAGCACTACAACCTTGGCAGCCGCGAGCCCAACATCCAGGTCTGGAATGTCGACCTGCGTGGCGACCGCTCGCTCACCCTGCGCCACCAGCGCTGGCAGGGCCGGCCGCTGGCCGAGAACGCGGAGGAAGTCGTGAAGCATATCGCCCGCCTGTGGGGCTTCACCGTGCGGCTCGAGTCTGCCAACGACGCCGGCGAAGTCGAACTCCTGCACGAAACCCGGCTGGAGAAGCGCAAGGCCGGCAACTAGACCCGCCCTCGCAGAGCACCAGCGTCCGCCCCATGTCGTTGCGACGAGCGCCTTTCCTTGCGCGCCGCAGCGGGCGTTCGTGCCTGATCCGGGGCAGACAGGACGCCCGGCGACCGGCGTGACGCAACAAAATGAGCGCACACCGCAGCTGCCGCCCTTAGAATCGGGGGTCACTTTGCAGAAAGCCCGAACATGTTCACTTCCGCACAACCCATCTACCCTGTCTCCGCCATCCGGGAGATCGAGCGCAAGCTGATCCCGAGCGCCCGTCCGCCGCTCATGGAGCGGGCTGGCCGCGCCGCAGCGGAAGATGCCGTGCGCCTGATCATGGACCGCCCCGGCGCCATCCTGATTGCCTGCGGCCCGGGCAACAACGGCGGCGACGGCTTCGTGATGGCGCGCCAGTTGCGGCAGGCCGGACGCGAAGTGATCGTCGCTTTCGCCAACCAGCCGGGCTCCCTGCCGCCCGAAGCCGCCAAGGCGCATGCCGATTTCATGCTGGCCGGCGGCAGCACGGTCTCCGACCTGCCCTCGGCTCCGGCCAACGGCTGGGCACTGGTGGTCGATGCAATTTTCGGCATCGGCCTCAAGCGTCCGCCCGAAGGCCGCTTCGCGACCTGGATCAACACCCTCAACGCACAACGTGTGCCGCGCATGGCGCTGGATGTCCCCAGCGGGCTCGATGCCGACACCGGCCGTCCGCTCGGCCCCTGCTTTCGTGCAACTCACACCACCACCTTCATTGCGCTCAAGCCCGGCCTGCTGACCCTGGACGGGCCCGACCACTGCGGCGAGATCTCGGTTCAGCGCATCGAGATCGACGCACCGGCCTGGGTGCCGACCATGGGTTTCCATATCCGCACCAGCCTGTTCCGCGACCGCCTGACCGCGCGTCCGCGCAACACCCACAAGGGCCTGTATGGCGACGCCGGCGTGCTGGGTGGCGCCAATGGCATGACGGGCGCAGCGCTGCTTGCCGGACGTGCTGCGCTGATGCTCGGTGCGGGGCGGGTCTTCGTCGGTCTGCTCGACCCGGGCGCACCCACGGTAGATACCAGCCATCCCGAACTGATGCTGCGCGGAGCAGCCGCCCTGCCCGACCACCTCACTGCGCTCGCCGCCGGCCCCGGCCTGGGCACGGACACCGATGCGCGCAAACTGCTGAGCGCAGCGATCGAATCCGACTGCCCCCTGCTGCTCGACGCCGATGCGCTCAATATCGTGTCCGGTGACGAGACGCTGGGCAAGACCCTGAGCGAGCGCGACGGCATTACCCTGCTCACGCCACACCCGGCAGAAGGTGCCCGCCTGCTCGGCATCACGACCCAGGAGGTCCAGCACGATCGACTCGCAGCCGCGCTTGCACTGGCCCGCAAGTACAGGTCGCTGGTCGTGCTCAAGGGCGCCGGCAGCATCATTGCCACCCCGGACGGGCGCTGGTTCATCAACAACACCGGGCATCCCGGTATGGCCACGGCGGGCATGGGCGACGTCCTCAGCGGGCTTGCCCTGAGTCTGCTGGCGCAGGGCTGGCCAGCCGAACCCGCGCTGATTGCGTCGGTACACCTCCACGGCGCAGCCGCCGACCGCCTGGCACGTGAAGGTGTCGGCCCGGTCGGACTGACCGCAAGCGAGGTCATCGACGCAGCACGAGGTGTCTTCAACGGATGGATGGTCGAAGCCGCGCGCGAACGCCACTGAGCGAGCGCCCCGGATGACAGCTCCCACGCCCGCGCTGGCCCGCAGTGTCCTGTTGCTGCTCGGCGCCCTGATGCTCTTTGTGCTGCTCGACTCCACCGCCAAGCATCTCGCGCAGACCTATCCGGTGCCGATGCTGGTGTGGTCGCGCTACAGCGTACATTTCCTGCTGATGGTGATCTTTCTCGCGCCGTCGATGCGGCTGCGCCTGATCAGCACCACCCGCCCGACGCGACAGGTCGCCCGCGCACTTTGCCTGCTCGGCACCACCTTCTTCGGGATGGCCGCGCTGTCGCGCATGCCGCTGGCAGAGACCACCGCCATCGTCTTCGCCGCGCCGCTGATCGTCACCCTGCTCGCCCGCCCGCTGCTGGGTGAGCAGACCGGGGTCATGCGCTGGGTCGCGGTGATCGTCGGCTTCGTTGGTGTGCTGCTGATCGCGCGACCGGGAAGTGGCCTGGTCGCGGAAGGCATCGCACTCGCACTCGGTGGCGCGATGTCGTACGCCCTGTACCAGATCCTCACCCGACAGCTCACACCGACCGAGAACCCGGTCACGATGCTGTTCTATACGGCGCTGATCGGCACCGTGGCAATGACGCTCGCGCTGCCCTGGATCTGGGGCGGGCCGACCCCGGGCCTGAAAGACGCTTTGCTGATCGCTTCGCTCGGCATCTATGGCGGCAGCGGACACTTCCTCCTCATCCGGGCGTTTCGCGACGCCCCTGCCTCGGTACTGTCGCCAATACTGTATGTGCAGCTGATCTGGGCGATGCTGATCGGCTGGCTGTTCTTCGGCCACATCCCCGATGAAATCGCCTTGCTGGGCATTCTCACCATTGGCTCGGCCGGCGTGATGACCGCCATCGACAGCCGCCGCGGACGCGCATCCGGCCACCTCAAGACCTGAACATCGGCGCGCCGCTGCGAGCCCTCCGAGTCAGCTCATCCGCTGCCACGGCATGCGCAGCCGGCTCAACACGCCGGTCGCAAGCCCGGTACCGAGCAGAATCACGGCACAACCGGTCAGCATTCGCAGCGAAATCGTCTCGTCGAGGAATGCGGCACCCCACAGCATGCCGAAGAGCGGAATGAGGAAGGTCACGCTCACGGTGCGGGTCGGGCCGAGCCGCTCCATCAGGCGAAAGAACAGCACGTAGGCCAGCCCGCTGCAGACCACGGCAAGCACCACCGCGGCGCTCCACACCGATGCCGATGGCGTCTCCTGCGGCCACGAGGCGATCGCCATTGGCAGCAGAATCAGGCTGGCATACAGCTGGCTCCCGGTTGCCGTCACCATCGGTGGCACACCGGAGAGATAGCGCTTGGTCATGTTTCCCGCGACCCCGTAGGACAGCGTGGCCCCGAGGCAGGCAAGCACCGCCCAGCCCGAGCCGCCGTCCTTGAACGAGACCTTGCCCCAGACCAGGATCACCACACCCAGCACGCCGACCAGCATGCCAAGGAGCGCTGGCGCACTTAGCCTGTCCTTGAGCCAGACCCACGCCACCAGCGCGGTAAACATGGGCGTAGTCGCGTTCACGATGGAGGCGAAACCGGCCGTCACCGACAGCGTTGCCCATGCGTACAACACAAATGGCAAAGCCGACGCACACAGGCCAACCACCAGCAGCACAGCCCAGCGCGAGAGCAACTGGCGCAAACCGCCCTGCATGGCCAGCACCGGAATCAGCACCAGCGCGGCCAGCCCCACCCTCAGCTCGATGAGCGCGAACGGCCCGAAGGCCGGCGCAGCAACCCGCATCAGCAGGAATGAGCCGCCCCAGATTGCGGCAAGGAGAAAGAGTTCGACGAGGTCGCGTGGCTTCATGGAGCATCCAGAGCTTGAATGACGCAGCAGGTGCATCGGTGCGCAATGTTAGAATCTCGCCCCTGCCTACTCAATCCGGTTCTCATCATGCTCTCCGAACAGCTTCGCGTCGAAATCCAGCGCTGTGTTGCCGCCTCGCTGGCAGAAGACATCGGCACCGGCGACCTTACCGCCCGTCTTGTCCCCGCTCAGACCGAGGCTCGCGGCCGCGTGATCACCCGCGAGGACGCCGTGATCTGTGGCACGGCATGGTTCGATGCAGCCTTCGCCGCACTGAGCCCGGCGGCCACCGTCAAATGGCACGTCAAGGATGGCGACCGGGTGGAAGCCGGCCAGGAGCTGTGCGAAGTGGTGGCCCGCGCACGGGTGCTGCTGACCGCCGAACGCACCGCGCTGAACTTTCTGCAGCTGCTCTCGGGCACGGCAACGGTCACCCGCAGCTTTGTCGATGCCGTCGCCGGCACCAACGCCAGCATCGTCGATACCCGCAAGACCCTGCCCGGCCTGCGTCTGGCGCAGAAATACGCGGTCGCGGTCGGTGGCGGCGTCAATCACCGCATCGGCCTGTACGACGGCATCCTGATCAAGGAAAACCACATCATCGCCGCCGGCGGAATTCGCGAAGTCGTTGAACAGGCGCGCATCATCGCACCGTCGAACGTATTCATCGAAGTGGAAGTCGAGAGTCTGGACGAACTGCGCGACGCGCTCGACGCCGGCGTCGGCATGATCCTGCTCGACAACATGAGCCTGGAAGACATGCGTGAAGCGGTGACCATCAACGCAGGACGTGCCGAACTCGAAGCCTCGGGCGGGGTAAACCTGCAGCGTGTGCGTGAAATTGCCGAGACCGGCGTAGACCGCATCTCGATCGGCAGCCTGACCAAGGACGTGCGCGCCCTCGACCTGTCGCTGCGCCATATCGAGGCCTGATCGCGGCCGGGTGTAAGAAACGCCGGCCAGAACCGACTCAAGACCGGCGGCATCTGCACAGGGCGCCCTGGCCCGTGCGCGCCGCCGGCAGCGCTGAAGCCTGCCGTGCTTCACGCATCGCCCGACCAACCGGCCCCGGAGACCACGCATGGTGCGTGCCCAAACGAACACCCACCCCACATCGCCGGCAGACGCACTCGCCGACCCGGTTCTGCTGACCGAGCTTCGGCGCGACATGCTGCGTTTTGCGCAGTTGCAACTACGTGACGCCGCACTGGCCGAAGACGCCGTGCAGGAAGCGATCGAGGCCGCCCTGATCAACGCGGCCCGCCACGAAGGCCGCGCCGCGCTGAAGACATGGATCTTCAGCATCCTGCGCAACAAGATCGTCGACATCCTGCGCCGTGGCGCGCGCACGGTGTCGATCTCATCGATCGGCAGCGACGACATTTCCGACGACGAAAAGCTCGACGGCCTGTTCCGCGATAACGGCCACTGGCAGAAACAGGCCCGCCCGGCGCAATGGAACACGCCCGACGAGGCGCTCGACAACAAGCAGTTCTGGGCGGTTTTCGAAGCCTGCCTCGACCGCCTGCCAGAGAACATCGCCCGCGTGTTCATGATGCGCGAGATGCTGGGTTTCGAAACCCCGGAGATCTGCGCCGAACTCGAGATCACCTCCAACAACTGCCATGTCATCCTGTATCGCGCCCGCGTCAGCTTGCGGGCCTGCCTCGAGGGTAACTGGTTCAACCCCGGAGACTGTCCCTCATGCTGACCTGCAAGGAAGCCACCCGGCTCAGTTCGGAAGCACTCGACCGCGGCCTCAGCCTGCGTGAGCGACTGTCGCTGCGCATGCACATCATGATGTGCAAGGGCTGCACCAATTTCGAGGAGCAGATGCGGCAACTGCGCACCATGACCCGGCGCTACGCGAGCGGCGACACGGGCGCACAGGACGATACGACGCCCCCTGCCAGGACGGACTGAACACGGCGACCGGCTCGCAGTCGCTGATTTGATACACCTGTTACGCACGACCAGCTTGCATTGACGGGTACCATCCTGCTTTGCCCTCCAAGAGAAGTACCCCCCGAATGCAAACTGTTGTTAAAGAGAAGCTCAGGTGCGCCGTCGTGGCAGCGGTCCAGTTGCCGAACGTGAGCGATGCCGAGTTTGAGGCTTCGCTGGCCGAACTCCGCGAACTGGCAAAAACGCTGGGGTTCAAGGTGGTGCACAGCTTTGTGCAGAAGCGTACAGGCTTCGACACCACAGCCTATCTGGGCGCCGGAAAGCGTCAGGAAATCAGCGTCTTCGTCAGCAACAGGCTGCCCGCTGACGACAGCGCCGATGCCGATGGTGACTGCATCGATGCCATCCTGGTCGACCATGAGATCTCGCCGTCGCAGGCTCGCAACCTCGAAAAGGAAGTGGGATGCGAAGTGATGGACCGCACCATGGTCATCCTTGAGATTTTCCATCGCAATGCGCGCTCGCGCGCGGCCCGCGCGCAGGTCGAGATCGCGCGCCTTGGCTACATGGCGCCGCGTCTTCGCGAAGCGGCCAAGCTGGCCGGCCCGCAGGGGCGCCAGCGCAGCGGCTCGGGCGGTCGTGGCGCGGGCGAGTCGCACACCGAACTGGACCGACGCAAGATCCGTGACCGCATTGCCGAGCTGCAACTCGAGATCGTTGCCATGGAAGCCGAGCGCAAGACCCAGCGCGCGCGGCGCCAGGGTCGGCAGGGGCTCGCGGGCGTGGCGCTCGTCGGTTACACCAACGCCGGAAAATCCACGCTGATGCGCGCACTGACCGGCAGCGAGGTGCTGGTCGCGAACAAACTCTTTGCCACGCTGGACACCACGGTACGCACGCTCTACCCGGACAGCACGCCCCGCGTACTCGTCAGCGACACGGTAGGGTTCATCAAGAACCTGCCGCACGGGCTTGTCGCGTCGTTCAAGTCCACGCTCGATGAAGCGCTCGACGCCGCGCTGCTGCTGCACGTCATCGACGCCAGCGACCCCGGCTTCGAGCGCCAGCTCGAGGTCACCGACAAGGTACTGGCCGAGATCGGCGCAGAGGACGTGCCAAAGCTGCGCGTATTCAACAAGATCGACCACGTCGGCGACGAAGCCGCGCAGGCCGAATGCGAAGCGGCGTTGCGGGCAAAGTACCCGTCATGTGTGGTGATGAGCGCGCGCCGCCCGCACGAGGTCGCCAGCCTGCGCGCGCAGATCGTCGCCTTTTTCCAGCAGGGTCTGATCGAGGCAGAGCTGTTCCTGCCGTGGTCGGCGCAGCAGCTGCGCGGAAAGATCTACGCAAACTGCGAACTGTTGGGCGAACGCGCCGACGACAACGGCGCCTTCCTGCGCATCCGCGGCGAGCGCGATGCCGTGCAGCACCTGAGCGAACAGTTCGCACAGGCGCAGTAGGCGCGCTCAAGCGGCGCCAGGCGCCGCCCCGACGAATGCGCTGTCAGTGCTGAATCGGGGACGGCGCGCCGCCGCTGTAGTCGCCACGGCCATCGCCACGGCCATCGCTGCTGTCATTGAATACGCTCAGCAGGATCCGGGTCAGATCGGGCATGCTGCCAAGCAAGGCCGCATCCTCGCCCAGCCCCGCGCGAAAGCCGGCGCGCTCGAAACGCGCCAGCAGCGCCGCATCGGCACTGAACACATGCACCGGCACCTCCCATGAGGCGCCCCGCCCGCTCACCGCGGCAATGGGCTGATGGTCACCGATCACGATGATCAGACTCCCGGAGGCCGCCCGCTCGCGCATGTAGCCCGACAGCCACTCGAAACTGTAGCGCATCGACTGCAGATAGGCGGGAAGCGGGTCCGACCACGACACCGGCTCGGCAAGCGCCTTGTCGAGCATCTCCGGCGAGTAGGCGGATACCCCCTGCACCGCATCCCAGTCGCCCAAATACGGCGGCACGGGCCGGAACGGCGCATGCGAACTGACGGTGGGAAACACCACGAAGCGCGGACTGCGCCCGCTCACCGGCTGCGCCAGCTCCTGCGCATGCAGGAGCGCGAGCGCGGCCTGGTCCGGAATCCGCCAGTAGCCAAAAGCCGGCCCCGGGTAGCCGATCGCATCCGCGTCGGCATAGCGCGAGAATCCGTAGTAAGCGCCTTCCGGCCACGGCCGCTGCAGGCCGGGCATCAGTGCCACGGTGCGATAACCGTGCCCGGCAAAGTGACTCACCAGGGTCGGGCGATCCGTCGTCAGCAGGACATCGTAGCTGCCCGGGTCGCGGGTATCGATGCCACTGAGCAGGGCCGAATGCGCCAGCCAGGAGGCGCCGCCGAACGTGGGAGAAAGCACACGGGCCGACACCACACCACGACCACTGTCGCTCAGCGCCTGCGCCAGCTGCTGCCGCGAGGGCTTGAGCGAGACGGCGATCTCGGCGTCGTCAAACGTCACGGCGCCATAGGCCTCGGAGAAGATGAGGATCACATCGACACGACCGAGCGCATTCAGATTGCCCGAGAACACCGGGCTGGGCCCGAGCAGCGCCGCGCTGCGGCCGGGCGCCAGCGCATCCCGCAACTGCGTGCCGGCTCGATAGACCGCCACGCTCACCGGTTCGGCAAACAGGCTGCGGGTGTCGCGCCCCACCCAGGGCTGAGCGAACCAGAACAGCACGGGTGCAATCAGGGCCAGCACCAGCCCACGCGAGGTCGCACAGCGGCGGAAACCCTCGGACAGCGCCACGATCTGCAGCCGCAACAGCACGAACAGCAGCGCGCCGCCCGCCAGCACGAGCAGGCCAGACCCCGTGAGCTGCCACACAGGCATGTCCATCGTCGCCATGCGCAGCACCTGCCAGCCGTGACGCCCGTCCCAGTACAGATTGACCGGACGACCGAGGAGCGCGGGCACGGTGACCTCGACGTAACGCAGCAGCACCAGCAACAACACAAGTCCCGCCAGCATCGACAACACACGCAATGAAACCGCCCCGCGCCACCGCGTCCACAGCAACAGCAGCACGGCGCCGGCGAGCAGTTCGACCGAGAGCCGGGGCTCGAACACCACGCCAATTCCCGGCCAGTCGTTGCCGAAGGTCAGCACGGCGTTCAGGACCAGCAGCGGCAGGACCAGGCGCAGCAATGCGTTCGTACCCGACGCTTTCAAGTTCATCACGCGATTCATGCCCCCGGGACGGAATTCAGTGTTTCAATCATGATCAAAGACCTGCAATCGCCCCAATGGATCCCCTCATGCAGCCAGCGCCCCGTTATTTATGGCAAGACCTCACCCCCGACGAGATCCGTGCGCTTGCCGCGCGGGACGCCGTGGCGGTGCTGCCGCTGGCCGCCATCGAGCAGCACGGCCCCCACCTGCCGCTATCAACCGATCTCGACATCGGCCTGGCGCTGGCCACTGCCGCCTTCGAGCGCCTGCCGCACGACCTGCCCGCCTGCCTGCTGCCAGCGATGAACGTCGGCCTCAGTCTGGAGCACCGCGACTACCCCGGCACCCTGAGCCTGTCGCCGGAGACTGCGCTCGCCAGCCTGACCGAACTCGGCGACAGCGTTGCCCGTGCCGGATTTCGCCGCCTGGTGCTGTTCAACAGCCACGGCGGAAACAAGGCAGTCGTCGATCTCGCCGCGCTCAAACTGCGCGCAGCGCATCGCATGCTGGTCGTACGCGCCAATTACTTCCGCTTCGCCCCACCGCCCCAGGCCCTGCCCGCCAGCGAGATGCGCCACGGTCTGCACGGGGGCGCCCTGGAAACCGCGATGATGCTGCATATCGCGCCGCACAAGGTGCGTCGGGACGCAATCGACCACTGGACATCCTGCGGCGAACACATGGCCACATCCGGGCACACGCTCGGCCCCGAGGGCGAAGCCGGATTCGCGTGGATGGCGGGCGACCTCAATCCGGCGGGGGTCGCCGGGAACGCGCGCCTCGCCACAGCGGAACTCGGCGAGCGTCTGGTGGGTCAGTTTGCTGACACGCTGGCGCAGGTGATCTGCGACGCACACCGCTTCAGGCTCGATCAGCTCGCAACAGGCGCCGATTGACGGCCGCTGGCTGGCCTTCGTTCCTCGCAGGCGCGGGAGTCGGCTAGGTTTGTCAGTGCGTCGGCTCACCCTTCCGGCTTCGGCCCCACTACCCTGACGAGTTCCGCCCATGCCGCTTTCGCTCTGTGCCGATCAAGCCTGGCAACTGATTCTCCGCACCCGCCAGCACGACTGGCAGGGGCAGTCGCGCGCCGTGCTCGCCGGGGACGAATACGACCTCGAAGTCACGGACAACGGCGGCTGGCAGTGCAGCGCCGAGCCCAGTCCAGAGGCCCGGGAGATGCTCGACCTCTTTCTGCCGCTGGTTTCGGGGTCGGGCAGCCATGTCGTCGGTCAGCTCGGTCAGAGCCTGGATGGGCGCATCGCCACCGTCAGCGGCGCCTCGCAATACATCAACTGCAGCGCAGCCCTCACCCATCTTCATCGCTTGCGGGCCGTCGTGGATGCGGTGCTGGTCGGTGTCGGCACGGTCAATGCCGACAATCCGCAACTCACGGTGCGTCATGTTGATGGCCCGCATCCGGTCAGGGTCGTCATCGACCGTCGCAATCGCGCCAACGCCGATGCCCGCCTGTTTCATGACGCCACTGCCACCACGCTGCACCTGGTGGGCTCGCGCCACTGCAATGCCAGCCCCGGTTCGCACAGCACCCGCATCGCCATCGACCGCATCGGTGACGAAGCGGAGGGCGACATCGAGCCCGCAGCCATTCTTGCCATCCTAGCCCGCCACGGCTTGCGCCGCGTCCTCATCGAAGGCGGCGGCTACACCGTGTCGCGCTTTCTCCACGCTGGCGCGCTCGACCGTCTGCATCTGCTGGTCGCACCAATGCTGATCGGTTCCGGCCGCCCTGGCGTCAGCCTGCCAGCGATCGACACCCTGGACGACGCGCTGCGCCCGCGCTCGCGCAGCTTTGCCTGCGGCAGGGATACCCTGTTCGACCTCGCCTTGCGCTAAGCCCCGGCTATTGAGGCCCTTGGCTGGCAACACCCTCGCGCGGCCCGGCCCGAGGTCCGCCGAGCATCAGCAGTACGGCACCGGGCAGACTGGAGACGAATACCAGGGCCCCGTATGCGATCGAAATTGTCACGCCCTGCGCGGGCGCTAGGCCCGCGAGCAGCCAGATGCCGGCCGCCGCGCCCTCGCGCAACCCCCAGCCGGCCACCGACAGTGGCAGTGCCATCGCCAGCAAGACCATCGGCACCAGCGGCAGCAAGCTTGTGGCCGGCAGGGGCACGCCGATTGCACGTGCGCTGCAGAAATAGACGGCGATATAGCTTGCCACCACCGCAAACGAGGCCAGCAACTGCTGCGGCAACACCGTTCGTGCCAGCATCGAGTGCCGCAGATCACGCCACAGGCGCGTCAGCGCCCGCCGCGAAAACCACGCGACTGCGGCACAGAAGGCTGCGATCACACCCGCAAGCTGCAGTTTCGGCGCAGCCGGGAACGTGCTCACGCTGCGCAGCAGAACCGGCGACGACAGCAGCGCCACGACCGCAACCACCATCAGCGCCACCTGCCCGGAGACCCGCTCGATCAGCACCGCATGCCAGGCCCCGCGCACATCCTCGGCCTCAGACGCATGACGCCAGGCGCGACTCAGGTCACCGCCGACGCCGCCGGGCAGCACCTGATTGAGAAAGGTGGCGAGGTAATACTCGCGAAACGCCCGCCCAAGGCTCAGATCGAGTCCCAGCCGGTGCGCGGTCAGGCGCCAGCGCCACGCTGAAACAAACACCTGCGGCACGCTGATTGCAAGCCCTGCCAGCACCCACCCCGGCGCCAGCGGGCCAACCGCGTCCAGCATTGCTGCGGGCTCAAGCCACCATAACAATGCACCGAGCGCAGCAATGCTGATGAGGGCCCGCAACAGGATGAACAGCCGTCGGCGCCGGCCTGTGGCCGCGAGGTTCGACCTGGCTGCGCTCATCGCTCGCGTGTCTGGGACGACGCATCAGGTCGCGCCTTAGTGCCGGGCTGGGCGAACAGGTCAGCATGTCCGACCTCGAGCACCCCGCACGCACCTTGCAGGCGTTCGACCCTGCGCCGGTGCCAGGCCGTAATCCGTGGTGTTTCGGCCGGACACTGGGCCTGCGCAGCATCGCACCAACCCTGGAGCAGTGCGAGCGCCAGCGTCAGTTCGTCCGGGTCGGCAAGTCGCAGCCGCCATGGGCTGGGGGCCAAGACCACCTCGAACCCCTGCGCGCGCAAGGCCGTGGAAAACGCGTCCACCGCATCGGGGCCGAGCGCGCCGCCCACGCCCTTGTCCCGACGCTGGTGGTCGTTGAACGCCGCACGCACGAAGGCATCGTCGACATCCACTTCCTCCTGCGCCGGCGCGCCATCCTCGCCGCTGAGGAGGCGCCAGCGACCATCGACGCTCAGCGTGATCAGGACCGTGCACCCTGCCTGCGCAGACGCCAGCGCAAGCTGCTCAAGCCAGCCTGCATCGACCAGGTCGATCAGCGCCGATGCCGTGACCAGATCGGCGCCCGCCAGATGTGCAGGCTGCAAGGTGCGCAGATCGCAGCACTGCGTGCGCACTGCCAGCGCAGCCCCGTCTGCATCGCGCAGTTGCGTCGTGCGCGCCACCGCGGCCGTGAGCAAGGCTGCGTCGTGATCGAGCAGACGCCAGGATTGCGGCCCCGGCAGGCGCCCGGCGAGAAAAGCGGTGTTGGCACCGCTGCCGCAACCAAGGTCGAGCAGATGCAGGGCGGCACCGGACTCACGACTTCGGGCGCGGTCGAGCAGCCACTGCCGTGCGCGCGTACCCAGCCCGGCGTTGCGCGCCCTTGCATCGGGCCCGGCGCGCAGGGCCAGCCAGTCGGCACTGAACACCGCGTCCGGATGCGGGCCGACCGGCGCAGCAGGCGCCCGATCGTCGGTGTCGGAGAGGGATGAATGCATCTTAGCCACCCTGATGCTCACACCGAATCCAGCACGCGCGCAAACTCCGCGGCGGCATCCGCCCAGTCCCTGAGTCCGTCCCGTGCCTTGCGTGCCCCGTCACGCAGACGCTTGCGCAGTGCAGGCTCCTCGATCATGCGCCGCAGCGCATCGGCCAGTGCATCGACATCATCGACCGCCACCAGCAAGCCCGCCTCCGGCGGCAGGGTCTCGGCGAGCGCGCCGCCACGCGTGCACACCACCGGCAAGCCGCGCGCGAGCGCCTCGGTAATCACCATGCCATAGCCTTCGTAATGCGATGCGAGCACGAAGCAATCCGCCACCGCATAAGCCCCTGCGAGCTCGACGTCGGCCATCTCGCCATACAAGCGCATCCGGTCAGCCAGACCGGCGTCTTGAATCTGGCGCGCAATCCGCTGCGCATGGAGCGGATCGCGCAGCAGACTGCCGACGCAGACGCACTCCCAGTCGAGTTTCTCCAGACGCTGCAAGGCCGCGACCAGCACCTCGTGCCCTTTGCGCGGCGTGATCGTCGCCACGCACAACATGCGCAAAGGGTGATGTCCGCCCACGGCCACCGGCGCGGCCTGCACGCCTGGCACCACCGCGCTGATGCGTGAAGACGCCACCCCGAAATCCTGCAAACGCCGCGCGGTGAAGGCACTGGTGGTAACGACCGCCGCAACCGCCGCAAGGGCCTCGGCCTCGCTACGCAGAAACAGCATCCGCTGCACCGAACCGATGTCGGATTCGTCGGCAAGCGGATGATGAACCAGCGCAATGATGCGCAGCCGCCCAGCGTGGGTCTGGATGACATCCGGCAAGCCGCCCATGGCCAGCCCGTCGATCACCACACGGGAGTCGTCCGGCAAATCGGTCAGCGCGCGGTCGAGCGCCTCCCAGGCCAACTCGTCAGGCACCGGAAAACGCCCGGCCAGCCCCATGACCTCGACCTGCCAGCCACGCTCACGCAGGCCATCGACGATAAACGCGTCATAGCGATAGCCCCCGGTACGCTGACCCGGGTCGCCGGCGACGATGAAGCTGCAGCGTGGCGAAGCCTGATCGCTCACAAACGCCCCTCGTAGCTTGCCCAGGCAATGTGCGACTCATGCAGCGTGACCTTGAGCCCGGTCAGCCCGCGGCCGCCCTCGCCCAGTTCGCCATCACGAATCGCCACCGCCATGCGCTCGAAGATCACCCGCGCCATGAACTCGGTCGTGGTATTGCGCCCCTTGAACGCGGCCTCCTCATCCAGGTTGCGGAAATTCAGCTCGGCCAGCTTGGCATGCAGCACGGTGCTGGCAAGACCGATGTCGACCACAAGGCCATCGGCGTCGAGTTCCTCGCGCTGAAAGCAGGCGTCGATCACATAGGTCGCGCCATGCATGCGCTGCGCCGGGCCGAAGATCTCACCCCGAAAACTGTGGGCAATCATGATGTGGTCACGAACATTCAGGCTGTACATGGAAGGGTCCTGTTGCAAGCATCAAGAAGAAAAGGAGTCGCGCACGAGCCATCGCCGGATCAAGCGCTCATCCGGCGGGCGACGGGTAGCGAATGCGGTGGCACAAGGTGTTTGCATCGCGGTCGAGCACGCTTGCCATGACGGTCGGCAGATCGAAGAAGCTGCTCTCGCCGCTGATCAGTGCATCGAGCACCGGGTCGGTGAGCAAGGACAGCGCGAGTTCGAGCCGGCGCCGGTAGTCCCAGCGCGGCTGTCGGGCAGGTGGAATGCTGCCAACCTGGCTCGAACGCAGCGTCAGCCGGCGCACGTGAAAAGCCTCGCCCAGCGGCAGAGACACGGCCTGCCGCCCGAACCAGCTCATCTCCAGCACCATCGCCTCCTGCCCGGCAAGGCGGAGCGCATCGCGCAAGCCCGCAGCCTGCCCGCTGGCGTGAATCACCAGATCGCATTCCGGCGCCGCCGCTGACGGTGGCCGGAACCTGAGTCCGAGCGCGGTGGCAATCTGGGCGCGCGACGCGTCGATATCGATCAGCTCCACCCGACAGCCGGGCAGCCGGCTGCACAGCCAGGCCACCAGGCAGCCGACCACGCCGGCACCGATGACTGCGATCCGGTCGCCGACCGCAGGCGCCGCGTCCCACAGCGCATTCACCGCCGTCTCCATGTTGGCGGCAAGCACCGCGCGCGCCGCCGGCAAGCCCTCCGGCAGCACGGTCAGCGCAGACAGCGGCACCACGTAATCGCACTGATGGGGGTAAAGGCAGAACACGGTCTTGCCGAGCAGGGCCCGGGCCGCCTCATCACTGCCGGCTGCCTCGACGACACCGACACTGGCGTAGCCATACTTGACCGGCGCAGGAAACTCGCCCTCCTGGAACGGCGCCCGCATGCGCGCGTACTCGCTCTCCGGCACCTCACCATCGAACACCAGACGCTCGGTGCCACGGCTGATGCCGCTGTAGAGGGCACGAACCCTCAGCGCCCCTGCTGCCGGCGGCTCCAGCTCGATATCGCGAATCTCGCCACGACCCGGTGCAACAGTCCAGAAAGCATGGGTACGCATAAGGCCATGAACTCCATCTCGACAAAGAGGGACTAAACCGACACAGGGCCTAGAGTATGCCGAAGCGAATCGCGGTCGTGTGCGCGTCTGTACGCTGTCAGCATCCGAGTCGGCTTGCAGGTGCGAGGTTCCCGCCACGGCACGCTGCGCGCAGCGCCGAAGCAACTGTCATCATGGCCCGGCATCAAGCCGGAATGGAAACACAATGCAGAATCGTCCCGCCCCGCCTTCATCCGCACCGCTCGCCGCTTACGAACTCGCGGCCGGCTTGCTGCTGACCTGGGCCTGTGCCGCGGGCGCCGCAGCAGTGCTCGGCCTGCCTGCTGGCGTGCAGTTCGCAGCAGTACTGGTCTATCTCGGAATGGCCGGCCTCATCCTGCGCGCCTGGCCACGCCTGCGGCAGTCGCTGGGTGCAGCGAACCGGGTAACACTGCTGCGCGCCTGTCTGGTTTCCATCATCGCCGGAGCGGCGTGGTTCCCCGCCGCACTGGCGGCGAATGCGCTTCCGCTTGCGATCCTCAGCACCGCGGCGCTCGCGCTCGACGGGCTCGATGGCTGGGTTGCGCGGCGCAGCAACAGCACAAGTGCATTCGGCGCCCGCTTCGACATGGAGCTCGACGCCTTCTTCATCCTCGCGCTGTCTTTCGCAGTGTGGCAACTCGACAAGGCCGGTGCGTGGGTGATGGCAATCGGCGCAATGCGCTATGTCTTCGTGCTCGCCATGCACCCCTTACCCTGGCTCGGCGCGGCTTTGCCTGACAGCTTCCGGCGCAAGGTCGTGTGCGTGTGGCAGGTCGGCAGCCTGCTCGTGTGCCTGCTGCCTGCAGTCTCCGCGACCGCCGCCACTGCAATACTGCTCGTTTCACTGACTACACTGAGCGTATCGTTTGCACTCGACATCGGCTGGCTTTTTCAGCACGCCCGCAGGTCGGGTGCCAGTCCCCAGTCCTGAACAGGAGTCCGGTCATGAATACCCTTCGTCTCTCCTCCAAGCTTCTGTTCGCACTGCTGCTGTCCGCAGCCGGCATGCCCGCTGCACTGGCCGCACCGCAAACCTACGAGATCGACCCGGAGCATTTCTCGATTGGATTCCAGGTGCAACATGTCGGCTACGCCAGTGTGATCGGCCTCTTTCTCGAGGCCGGCGGGCAGTTCGTGTACGACGAGGACACCCGCCAGCTCAGTTCGGGCCGCGTCGTGGTTGCCGCCGACAGCGTCTTCACCAATCACAAGAAGCGCGACGGTCACCTGCGCGACCGCGATTTTCTGCAGGCCAAGCGCTATCCCGAGATCGTCTTCGAAGCCGGCAAATTCACGCCGGGCGAGAACAATACCGGCAAGCTCGAAGGCATGTTGACGCTGCGCGGCGAAACGCGGCCAGTGGCCCTCGACGTGACCCTGAACAAGGCTGCCAGCTATCCCTTCGGGCATCGCAAGCACACGCTCGGCATCTCGGCCCGAACCACACTGCTCAGAAGCGAATGGGGCATAACCTACGCGGTGAAGGACGACATGGTGTCGGACCAGGTCGAGATGCGCTTCGAGCTGGAGGCCGTACGCCAGTAAACCGGGCAGAAGCAGTCTGAACGGGCTTGCGCTACCATGCACGACGCCAACCGGATCAGAGCCATGAAGAAAATCGATCACAGCAAACTCGACCAGATCGTTGCCGATGCCCGCCGCAACGCCGATGCCCGCAGCGACGGCTACCGTGAGCGCGCGCTGAAGATCTACCCGTGGATCTGCGGTCGGTGCGCACGCACCTTCACCCACGCCAACCTGCGCGAACTCACCGTCCATCACCGCGACCACAACCACGACAACAATCCGTCCGACGGCAGCAACTGGGAGCTGTTGTGCATCTACTGCCACGACAACGAACACCAGCGCCAGCTCGAAGCCCAGGCCGGTGGCAGCACCATGACCGACAACGGCAGCGTGGCCACACATTCACCGTTTGCAGACCTGAAGGCCCGGATGACAGGCAAGAAGGGCTGACCCCGCTGCACCAGGGTCGCCCGACCGCCGTGGAAACGGTCCTCTATACTGCAGGAACAACACCAGACTCAGCGGAGGAGACCACCATGTCGGATCACGTATACAAAATCGTCGAGCTCGTCGGTTCATCGCCAGTCAGCAGCGACGAAGCCATCCGCAACGCCATCGCCAAGGCGGGGCAAAGCATTCGTCACATGGACTGGTTTGAGGCCACCGAAATTCGTGGCCACATTTCTGACGGGCAGATCGCACACTTCCAGGTGAAGGTGAAAGTAGGCTTCCGCCTGGAGGATTGAGCGCCGCAGCGTTTGCCGAACAGCAGTGATGTTTCGCGTATGGGGATGGCGATGAGCGAACTCAATCTCTCGATCTCTGTTGCAGGGCTGGCGCTCCCGCAGTGGGAGCAGGCCTTTCGCACCACCCTGCTGGCCGAGCCCGACGCCAAGGCACTCGCCCTCGCCCCCGTCCGCAGCGCGGGCACGCTGGGCGCACGCCGCAGCAGCGCGATCAAGGTGAAGGGCGCTGCTGGCAGCGACGGTGCCGATGGCACGATCAAGCTTGTTGGCATCGTGCTGTCGGCCCTTTCGCTGGCCGTCGCCAGCGCCCAGCTCGCGATTGCGACAGGCGACAGGCCCGCGGTGCAAAGCGCAATCACCTGCACCATCGAAGGTCCTGACGGCACCCGGGAATTGCGCATCGAGAATGCAGGCATCGTGCCCGAAAGCCTGCTGCGCGACTGCCTGAAATCGACCGGAACGCCAAGCCGTATCCAGGCCAGGGCAGATGCCACGCCCCGATGAGCGCAGTGAGGCGATCGCTCGCCTGCGGGGCTCCAGCCGCGAACTGATTTCGCGCCTGCCAGAAAGCGGGGAAGCACTGCTGGTGCTGACCTGCGGGGTCGTCGTCATCAATGAAAGCTACGCCTATGCGAAAACGGTCAGTGGATTCGAGGCAGAGGTCGATAACCGCTTCATCCGCTGTGTTTACGGTGTGTCGCACGAAGCCGTCCATATGGTGCAGTTGCTGTCGACCCGCTTCGTGCTCGACATCGCGATCGAGTATGCCAACCTGTGCGCCCGAACCCAGCAGCACCTGAAGGCCGGGACGCCCGAAAAGGACTGGCTGGCCGGTCTGCTCACGGACTACCGCGCAACCCGAAGCCGTTTTGCCGCGTCCGGGCCGGGATTCTCGACGCTTCAGGTCCTCGAAACCCAGGCCGTGATCGAAGGCTTTCGTGGCGCCTTTTCCCGATACTCGGAGCTGGGCCTGGCAAAAACCGTACAGATCGCGCACGGAATTGAATCCGACTATGCAGAAGCCATCGGCCGCCTGCTGGCCGGCTTCGGCTTCAGCTTCACGTTCAACGTCGTTCCCAAGCTGTGCTGACTCGCGCTGCACACGCCCGACCCGGGCAAGTCCTTTACCCAGGCCCTGCTCTCACTCGGCGACACCGACGTGAGCGCCCTGGAGAAGATGAGTGCGTGCGAGATCTGCGATGCCTTCGGGGCAGCCCCGGCCGGACTCGCACGTTCGATGCGGGTACGCATTCCCGCGGTGCGCGATCATGCCGTTCATGCCCTGCTCGGCGATTACTTCGATGTGCTGGAGCAGGAAACCGACCCCGAAGCCTATCTGCAACGGGTCATGCACCCGGGCCGCAGTTTGGGGGGCGAACAGCGCGTCGCCCTGGCAGACCTCATGCCGCCGCTGACCATCTTCAACGACGACGGCTTCCAGATGAACGGCCCGCTCAAGGACCAGGGATGGGACGCCGCAGACCCGCTGATCCGGGTCTCCACCCTCACCACGCAGACACTGGAATGGCTGGACGAACGCGCAGACGAAATGCCAAGCCACCCGGCGTGATCCGGGCAGCCCGCTGGCAAGGGTTCAGCGCGGCGCCTCGGTCCGGCTGTCAAAGCCGCTTCTGATGGCCTCGACCCGACGTCGGTTCGCACCAAAATCGTAGTACCCGGTACGCGACGCCGACCGCAGCTGGATCTCGCCTGCCGGGCCGAAGCGGAAGACCACGTCATCGACGAATCCGAACACCGCCGAGCGAAATTCGGCGTGAATCTCATTGCCCGCGTCCTGTTTGACCTGCGCGCCGTCCATGCCACGAAGCACCGCAAGCAGGCGCTTGCGCGCATCGGCCTCGTCGCCCGTGTAACGCAGCGGCGCCACCCGGCGGGCTTCGTCTGCTGCCTGCGACGACACGCAGTTCGGTGATGGCGGACACGGCTCGAGACCAACGGCCGCAGGAGCATCGCTGGCGAGAACGACGCTGCCGGAACATCCGCTCACGAGCAGCGCAACTGCGATCCTTGCAGCCCGGCGCGATATCTTCATGTGCTCTCCAGATCTGAAATGCCCGACGAAAAAGCGGAACAAGCCCGCACTGTTTCAAGCCTTGCGGCACGCCCTGCATTCGGCGTCATTCTACGCGGCGCCGTCTTTCCCCGCCGCCGCGTCAACCGCAATGAGTTCATCTGATGCCTTCAGTCACGCTCCCGGAATGATGGCCTTCGCGGCAAGTCGGCGTGCTGTTTGAACAGCCCCTTGCCGATACCAGATATTGACGGGCGCGCCGGCGGACGCATTCTTTCTTGCATAAATCGCCTCTCGCACTAAGATAGTAATTGATTACTTACTTTGCACAAGAGGCTGTCGTGGATACTCCGCCGAAGCACCTCCCTGCCGACGAGCGTCGTGCCGTCACGGTCGAGTCCGTCGTCGCACTTGCCGGTTCTCAGAACCCGAGCGAAATCACCACTGCGGCGATCGCCAAACACATGAACCTGACGCAGGGCGCGCTGTTCAGACACTTCCCGAACAAGGAGGCCATCTGGCAGGCGGTCATGGAGTGGGTCGCAGATCGCCTGCTGGCCCGAATCGACCGGGCTGCGCAGGGAATCGAATCCCCCGTGGCAGCCATGGAAGCGATGTTCATGTCGCATGTCGATTTCGTGATCGAGCACCCTGGCGTACCCCGAATGATGTTTGGCGAACTTCAGCGCGCCGAATCGACACCGCCCAAGCGCATGGTGCAGACCCTGATCGAGCGCTATGGCGAACGCCTGCATCGTCTCATCGACACCGGCAAGGCGCGCGGCGAGATTCCCGCCTCACTTGATAACGCTGCGGCGGCGACGCTGTTCATCGGCACGGTTCAGGGGCTCGTCATGCAATCAATGCTGGCAGGCGATGTGGGACGCATGCGCCGCGATGCACCGCTGGTCTTCGCGATCTACTGCCGCGGCATCAGGAGTGCGCAATGAAAACGTTTCCCTTGCAAGGCCGCACCCTCGCGCTGCTTGCCGTCATCCTTCCGCTGCTGGCGCTGTTCATCTATGTCGGCCTGCGTTCGGGCCCACTCGCACCGGTCGCAGTAACGCTTGCAAGCGTGGAGTCGCGGGCGGTCACCCCTGCGCTTTTCGGTATCGGCACGGTTGAGACCCGCTACACGTACAAAATCGGACCGACGTTTGCAGGACGCATCAAGCGCCTCGACGTGCATGTGGGCGATCAGGTGAAGGCTGGGCAACTGCTCGGTGAGATGGATCCGGTCGATCTCGACGACCGGGTTCGCTCTCAGGAGTCGGCGTTGAAAAGTGCGCAGGCGGTTGTGCGCGAGGCACAAGCACGGCAGGCGTACGCGGAAACCCAGGCACGCCGCTATGAGCGATTGCGCACCTTGCGCTCCGCCAGCGAGGAACTCGCAAGCACCAAGCGACAGGAACTGCAGATCGCCGAGGCTGCACTCTCCGCGGCCCGGGAAGAGCTCGGCCGTGCCCGCGCCAACCGCGAAGGACTCGTCGCACAAAGGAGCAATCTGCGCCTGATCGCGCCCGTCGATGGCATCGTCGCCACGCGCGACGCCGACCCCGGGACGACCATCGTTGCCGGGCAGTCCGTTGTAGAAGTGATCGACCCCACGAGCTTCTGGGTCAGCGTACGTTTCGACCAGGTGAGTGCATCCGGACTCGCTGGAGGACTGCCCGCCCATATCGTCCTGCGTTCGCGCAGCGGCACGATGCTGGAAGGGCATGTGCTGCGGGTGGAACCCAGGGCCGACGCCGTGACCGAGGAGATACTCGCGAAAGTGATTTTCAACAGCATCCCCCAGCCACTGCCGCCCCTGGGTGAGCTGGCCGAAGTCACCGTCGAGTTGCCGACGCTCGCTGCGGCCCCGGTGGTCTCGAACGCGGCGATTCACCGTAACGGCGACAGCGTGGGGGTGTGGACAATCGCGGATGGCGATCTGCATTTCACCCCCGTGAAACTCGGCGCCGCAGACCTTGATGGCTACGTGCAGGTACGTGAAGGACTCAAGAATGGGGATCAGGTTGTGACCTATAGCGAAAAGGCGCTGACGGAGAGCAGCCGCTTCCATGTCGTCGACCGCATCCCGGGAGTCTCAAAATGATCAGCCTTGCCGGCCGCGACATTCTCCACGCCTGGGGAAAGTTCGTTTTCACCGGCATCGGCCTGGGCCTGCTGATCGGTGTAACCCTCGTCATGGCCGGGGTGTACCGGGGCATGGTCGATGACGGCAGAGCGCTGCTCGACAACAGCGGCGCAGACCTCTGGGTGGTGCAGAAGGACACGCTCGGGCCCTATGCAGAGTCGTCCAGCCTCAACGACGATGTGTATCGCACCCTGCTTGCCATGCCGGGGGTGGCCCGCGCCGCAAACGTGACCTACCTGACCATGCAGGCAAGAAAGGATGAGCGCGATGTCCGCACCATGGTGGTCGGGATTGCACCCGGCGCAGTGGGGGGCACGCCGGGCTGGCCGCCCTATCTCGTCGCCGGGCGCCAGATCACGCGGGGTCACTACGAAGCAGTAGCCGACATCGCCACCGGCTTCCAGCTCGACGACGTACTGAAAATACGCCGCAATCAGTACACCGTCGTGGGGCTGACACGGCGGATGGTGTCGTCCGCCGGCGACCCCATGGTATTCATTCCGCTCAAGGATGCGCAGGAAGCCCAGTTCCTCAAGGACAACGACGCCATCTGGCAGAGCCGGCGTCGTACCGAAGCCAACCCGGCTTTCAACCAACCCGGCGTTCCGGGTTTGCTGGATGTCGTCATCGCGTCACAGAGCACCAATGCATTCGTCAACGCGGTGCTCGTCACGCTGAAGCCAGGCCACGCGCCGGACGAGGTTGCCGAATCCATCCGGCGCTGGAAGCGTCTGACGGTCTACACCCGGGCGCAGATGGAAGGCATCCTCGTCGGCAAGCTGATCGCAACCTCGGCCAAGCAGATCGGCATGTTCCTGGTGATTCTGGCCATTGTCAGCGCTGCAATCGTGGCCTTCATCATCTACTCGCTGACGATGGACAAGATCCGCGAGATCGCGGTGTTGAAGCTCATCGGTACACGCAACAGAACGATCGCCGCAATGATCATGCAGCAGGCACTCGCCTTGGGCGTGATTGGCTTCGTGGTCGGCAAGATCGCAGCCACGTTCTCTGCACCCCTGTTCCCGAAATACGTTCTGCTGATGCCGCTCGACTCCATCGCAGGCTTCTTCGCCGTACTTGCAATCTGCGTACTGGCCAGCATCGTCGCCATTCGCACGGCGCTCAAGGTCGATCCGGCCGAGGCCATTGGAGGATGAGATGAGCGGCAAAGGCATCCGCATCGAAGGTTTGAGAAAACGATATGGCCAGGGCGACACCGCAGTCGACGCCCTCAAGGGTGTAGACATGCAGGTGGCACCGGGTGAGGTGGTGGGGCTGATCGGCCCCTCAGGCTCCGGCAAGAGCACCCTGCTCAAGTGCCTCGGCGCGGTGATCGACCCGACCGCCGGTCGCATGACGCTGGGTGATGAAGTGATCTACGACGAACGCTGGAAAGTCCGCGATCTGCGTGCCTTGCGTCGCGACAGGATCGGTTTCGTATTCCAGGCGCCCTACCTGATTCCGTTTCTCGACGTCACGGACAACGTCGCACTGCTGCCGATGCTCGCCGGCGTCAAAAACGGCGCGTCGCGCGAGAAAGCCCTGGAACTGCTGACGGCGCTCGATGTGCAACACCGGGCGCACGCCATGCCCTCGCAACTCTCCGGAGGCGAGCAACAGCGGGTCGCGATCGCGCGCGGCCTGGTCAACCGCCCCCCGGTAATCCTCGCCGATGAACCCACCGCCCCGCTGGACTCCGAGCGCGCGATGGCAGTGATCCGCATCCTCAACGACATGGCCCGGAAGTTCGAGACAGCCATCATCGTCGTCACCCATGACGAAAAGATCATCCCCACATTCAAGCGCATCTACCACATCCGCGACGGCGTCACGCACGAGGAAGCCGGTGAAGGGCGGGTATTTGAATGAGCGAAGGACTGCGTTCCGTCAGACACTCGTAACGGCTTCCCGCGACGCCCGTCGAACCACCCTGAAATCATACATTCTTGGCATACCTTCGATGTTCGCAAGGCGAAATGATGAGCAAGGTGGTCGATTTCCATGTTGATGGCTGGGATTACATCTGGGTTTCATCCGAAAACTACCAGGTGGCCTTCTGCCTTCAGGAGAGCAACTACAGAACCCACATGCTCCCCATGGAGGATTCGATCTACTTCTACCGGGATACCGCCCGCCCTGCTCTGACACCAACCAGTGAGCCTCGTTAATGGCCATGTATTCGCCATTCATCAGGATCTGACGCCACTGCCCCGGAAACCACATGAACGCCAGACTCATCAGCGAAATTCTGTACCGGCACGATCCCGCGCATACCGGATGCAATGTTTGCGAGGACATGGAGGACGAATACAACAGGATCGCAGATGCAATAGCAGACATTCCTGCGGCAAGCCTCAGCTTTGAGGCATTTCGGGCGGTCATGATTGACTCATTCTTCGATGACGCCTTTGCCGACGGTGATCTTGAACGCCGCTATCGGGAAATGATCATGGAGTCTGCCGATTCGCACCGACCAATGGGAACATAGCCAAACCATGCGCCACAGGACCTGCGTGATTGAACGTCATGAGATCACGATCCTGCACAAGTCGTGCCGACACATGTCCGCCAATACGCCTATTCATATTCAATGAACTCGATAACAAGGCACCCGTAAAATAATGGCAACACTTGAACGCGCAATCACCCTTGCTGCTGAAGCTCACGCTGGACAGGTCGATAAGGCAGGACAGCCTTACATCCTCCACCCCTTGCGGGTCATGCTCAGGGTCCGCACCGACGAAGAGCGGATCGCTGCAATGCTTCATGACGTTGTCGAAGACACGCACGTCACCCTTGAAGCACTCGCGCAGGAAGGCTTTTCACAAGCCATTCTGACCGCCGTTGCGGCACTGACCAAGCTACCCGGAGAAACTCGTCTGGAGGCGGCGTCGAGGGTCGCGGTTGATTCTGTCGCTCGCACAGTCAAGCTCGCCGACAACGCAGAGAACATGGATCTGAGCCGGATCGAGAACCCGACTGAAAAGGACTTTGCAAGACTGAAGGAGTATGAAAGCGTCCGCGCCCTGCTGCTCAGCGCGACTGCGAACTAAGGCCTGGTCCTGCTGAATAACTGCTGCATACCGACGTGTCACGGGAGTAAAGCGACAGCGCGAGCAGCACGCAGCAATACCTAGCGAAAGTCAGGCTGCCGTGAACGAAAAAAACCGGGAAGCACTGTTTTCAGTTGCTTTCCCGGCTTTCTCCGGATCACTCCGGACTTGTTCCTGGTGGACCGAATGAGGATCGAACTCACGACCTCCGCATTGCGAACGCGGCGCTCTCCCAGCTGAGCTATCGGCCCATCGAGCAAATATTATATGAACTCACCCGCTTGAATGGAAGCCTCGGCGTCAGGTTTCATCCTGGTCAGCACCCGAGCCGACGACAGCGCGGCCGAGGCGGTCGGCGATGGCTCGCCAGGCGTCGTCCGCCGGCAGCGCTTCGAGCAGGATGAAGTCTGCACCGCTGGCGTCGAGTTCGCGCAGACTGGCATAGAGATCGTGCCCGTAGGCGGCCGCATCAGCCGACGCTGCATGCCAGATGAAACGGGCATCATGCGGATCAGCGACGGAGTGGGCCAGCACGGCTACGCGACTGCCCTCACCTGCCAGGGTTGCGGCCTCTTCAACGAGTTGCGCAGCGGCCAGCATTTTGAGCGGGGTTGCCGGTGCGTAATGTGCAGCGAGCGCACCTGACACGCGCGGCGTATTTTCGTCGGGCCCAGCCTTCTGCGCAGCGGAACTGCCTGCATCGACCTCACCACGCACGCGCGGCCGACGGCCAATGATGCGTGCAATGTCGTCTGCGGTGATCGCACCGGGGCGCAGGATCTCGGGTGTGTCGCGCGAGAAGTCGAGAATGGTGGACTCAATGCCCACTGCACAGGCGCCGCCGTCGAGCACCATCGCCACCTTGTCGCCGAGCTCTTCCTGAACATGGGCGGCCGTGGTCGGACTGATGCGGCCGAAACGGTTGGCGCTTGGCGCAGCAATGCCAGAGTCGAAGACCTGCAGCAGCGCGAGCGCGATCGAATGCGACGGCACACGCAGGCCGACCGTATCCTGACCACCCGTCACTTCGTCCGGCACGCCGGCTTCGCGCTTGAGAATGAGGGTGAGCGGGCCGGGCCAGAACGCGCGGGCCAGCGCAATCGCTTCTTTCGGAATGCTCGAGGCCCAACGCGTCATGTGGCTGGCATCGGGCAGATGAACGATCAGCGGATGATCGGCCGGGCGCCCCTTTGCCGCAAAAATCCTTGCGACCGCTTCAGGGTTGAGCGCATCCGCCCCCAGCCCGTAGACGGTTTCGGTCGGCATGCCGACGATATCGCCTGCACGCAGCAAATCGGCCGCGCGCTGAATGGCGGTGAGGGTGGGCGGCTCGATGAGGCCACGCGCCGGGGCAGGCGCGGCGTTCGGTGCGCTCATTCGTCGCTGATGCCGATGGCTGCACGGGCCTGCAGCGCGAGCGCGAGCACCTGATCGCCATTGTCGCCGGTCACGGTGAAGTGCCCCATCTTGCGACCGGGACGTGCGTGGTGCTTGCCGTACAGATGCAGGCGCAGGCCGGGCACGGCATGCAGCACAGACCAGTCGGGCTCGCGATAGCTGCCGTGACCTTTGAAGTCCTCGTACCAGAGTTCGCCAAGCAGATTGACCATCACCGCAATCGAATGCTGGCGCGGACGGGCGAGCGGCAGACCGCACAGCGCCCTCACCTGCTGTTCGTACTGGCTGGCGTCACAGGCGTCGATGGTGTGGTGACCGCTGTTGTGCGGGCGTGGCGCCATCTCGTTTACAAACAGTTCGCCACCGCAGACGAAGAACTCGACCCCGAGGGTGCCGATATAGCCCAGCTTGCCCGCCAGACGCTCGGCGATGTCCTGCGCGCGCAACTGCACGGCCTCGGTGACAAAGGGCGAAGCCTGGGCCGGGGCAACGGTGACGTCGAGAATGCCGTTGCGATGGCGGTTCTCGCCCGCTGCAAAACAGCACACCGTGCCGGCCTCGTCGCGAGCGAGCACCACCGACACTTCGTAATCGAGCTTGAGCATCTTCTCCAGCACGCAGGGCTCGCCCTTGAAGTGCTGAAATGCGGCAAGCGCCTCGTCCCGGCTGGCAACGCGCGCCTGGCCCTTGCCGTCGTAACCGAAGCGGGCAATCTTGAGCACCGCCGGAAACAGCGCGTCTGCTGCGCCGCGAAGATCGTCCTCGCAGCGGATGATGGCAAAGGGGCCGTGCGGCACTTCGTTTTCCACCAGAAACGACTTCTCGGCGATACGGTTCTGACACACCGCCACTGCACTTGCAGACGGATGTACGGGGATGAACTTTGCGAGGTAATCCAGCGTATCCGCAGGGACGTTCTCGAACTCGGTGGTCACGGCCGCGCATTCGGCGGCCATCGCATCGAGTGCCACATAGTCGTCGTAGGCTGCCACCAGGTGATGATCGGCGAGCAAACCCGCAGGGCTGTGCGGATCCGGGTCGAGCACCCAGACCTTGTAGCCCATTTCATGGGCAGCCGAAACGAAAAAGCGGCCAAGCTGGCCGCCGCCGAGCATGCCTAGGGTGGCGGGCGGAAGAATCATGATGTGCGCCTTTCAGTCCAGCTTCATGTCCAGCACCGACTGCGTCTGACGGGCGCGGAAGGCGTCGAGTTTTTCGGCCAGGGCAGCGTCGTTGTTGGCCAGCAGCGCAATGGCGAACAGGCCGGCGTTGGCTGCGCCTGCTTCACCAATGGCGAAGGTCGCGACCGGAATGCCCTTGGGCATCTGCACGATGGAGAGCAGCGAGTCCTTGCCTGACAGTGCCTTCGACTGCACCGGCACACCGAGCACCGGCAGCGTGGTCTTGGCGGCAACCATGCCCGGCAGATGGGCAGCGCCGCCGGCCCCGGCGATGATCGCCTTCAGGCCACGACCGCGCGCGCTTTCGGCGTACTCGAACATGAGATCGGGCGTGCGGTGGGCGGAGACAACCCGTGCCTCGAAGGGCACACCGAACTCTTCCAGCATCCGCGCAGCAGCCTGCATGGTGGGCCAATCGGAGTTGGAGCCCATGATGATGCCGACGACCGGCTGCATATCACTCATTATCTTGTCCTTGAAGCTTACTTGCCCGCGGCGCGAGCGGCGCGGTCGGCGGAAATCACGGTGTTTTCGAGCAGCATGGTGATGGTCATCGGCCCCACACCGCCGGGCACCGGGGTGATGAGACCGGCAACATCCTTCGACGATTCGAAGTCGACGTCACCGCACAGCTTGCCGTCCGGCAGACGGTTGATGCCGACGTCGATTACCGTTGCACCCGGCTTGATCATGTCGCCGGTAACGAAACGCGGCTTGCCGATGGCCGCCACCAGGATGTCGGCGCGGCGGGTATGGAAGAGCAGATCGCGCGTTTTCGAGTGGCACACGGTGACCGTTGCACCGGCGTTGGTCAGCAGCATCGCCATCGGCTTGCCGACGATATTGGAACGACCAATGACCACGGCCTCGGCGCCTGCAAGCGCCACGCCCTCGGCTTCGAACATCTTCATCACGCCATGCGGCGTACAGGGCAGGAAAGCTTCCTGGTTCTGCGACAGGCGGCCGACGTTCTCGGCGTGAAAGCCATCGACGTCCTTGGTCACGCTGATCGCTTCGAGCACGGCGGCTTCGTCGAACTGCGGCGGCAGCGGCAGCTGCACCAGGATGCCATGCACAGCGGGGTCGGCGTTGAGCTCGGCGAGCTTGGCCATGACCTCGGCCGGCGCGACATCGGCCGCGTAATCGAGCCGCAGCGAGCGGATGCCGGCTTTCTCGCAGGCCGACACCTTGTTGCGCACATACACTGCGGAAGCGGGGTTCTCACCCACCAGGATGACCGCCAGACAGGGCTGCACACCGCGCGCGGTCAGTGCAGCAGCGCGTTCGGCAATTTCGCCGCGTACCCGGGCCGAAAGGGCGTTGCCATCAATAATGCGAGCGGTCATCGCTGGAGCCTCGAAAAAGCTCGTAATTTTAGCAGCATCGACGCGTGCTGCGAGACGCGAGGCGAAATCTGCTCCGATTCCGATCCCGCAGACGCACTGAAGCGCCCCGCCGGTGCTCAGTCGGGCTCAGACAGATCCGGGCACTTCAGACCGATCCGGGTGACACGGCCGGCGTCGTCCATGTCGCGCACGGTAAGCAGAAAACTGCCGATACGAACACGGTCGCCGACGACGACACGTCGTCCGAGCCGGTGCAGCATCAGGTCGCGAAGCGCAAGCGAGGCTTCTCCCGCCTCGATCTCGAAACCATAGGCCTGGGCAAGGTCGACCGCAGGGCAGTCGGGATCGACCACGAACTCTCCGAAAAAGCGTGCGTTGGCAGACAGTTCGTTGGATGCGCCCGCATTGAACGTGCTGGCAAGGGGCTCGGCGTAGGCGTCGGCCGCCGCGAACCAGACGGCATCGCCCGCCTGCAGGCGCGTATCACGCTGCAAGGCCTGCAAACGGCCACGGCGCACCAGCGACACGCAGCGTACCGACAGCTCGCCGTGCGCTGCCGCGATATCGTCCGGATGCACGCCCTCCGCACGGGAGCCGGCCGCGACGCGGTATTCCAGCAGATCGAGCGAGGCCTTGTCGCCGACCCAGACCTCACGCCGATCGAAAGGCTCGTCACGCGCCGGCACCTCAACCTTCAGCCAGCGCGCCGCGATCGGCACGGTCGCACCCTGCACCAGCAAGGACACCAGCACCACCGCGAAAGCCACATCGAACAGCAGGCGCGAGTCGGGGATGCCCATCATCACCGGCACGATGGCCAGCACGATCGGCACCGCACCCCGCAGCCCGACCCAGGAGATGTACGCGAGCTCGCGCGGCCGGTAACGAAAGGGCAAGAGCCCGGTCAGCACGGCCAGCGGGCGGGCAACGAGCATCAGAAACACCGCCATCAGCAGCGCCTGCGGCCCGTGCGTGAGCAGCTGCGACGGCGTCACCAGCAGCCCCAGCACGAGGAACATGCCGGCCTGAGCCAGCCACGCCAGCCCGTCCATGACGCGCAGCACGTGTTCGGTGGCATGACAGCGGCGGTTGCCCACGACGAGGCCGGCAATGTACACCGCGAGGAAGCCGCTGCCGTCGATGAGATTGCAGGCGGCAAAGATCATCAGCCCGCCGGACACGATCAGGAGTGCATAGAGCCCTTCGGCCAGCTTCAGCTTGACCAGCAGGCGCGCCAGCACGAGTCCGCCGACGAGGCCGAGCATGCCCCCGATGACAAGCTGCGACACCAGCATGAGGGCAAACCGTCCGGCGCTGGCCTGCTCGGGCATCAGCAACATTTCCACCAGCGCAGTCACCAGCAGGATGGCCATCGGATCGTTGGCGCCGGACTCGATCTCGAGCGTGGCCTTGACCCGCTCGTTGAGACGCACGCCACTATTGCGCAACAGCGCAAACACGGCTGCGGCGTCGGTGGAGCCCACAATCGCGGCCAGCAACATGCCGAGCCGCCAGTCGACATCGAGCAGCCAGGTGGCAAACAGGCCCAGCAGCAATGCTGTGCCGACAACCCCCCAGGTCGCAAGCACCGCCGCCGGCCACAGCGCGACCCGAAAGCTGGAGATGCGGGTGCGCAGTCCGCCGTCGAGCAGGATCACGGCGAGGGCAAGGTGTCCAACCAGCGTGGCCATGCTGAAGTCGTCGAAGCGAATGCCGCCCGGCCCGTCCTCCCCGGCAAGCATGCCGACAACAAGAAACAGCAACAGCAGCGGCAGGCCAAGACGTGCAGACACGGTGCTGGCCAGCACACTAATGAATAGCAGGACGCCTGCGAGAAGAAAGAGTGCGTTGAGGGCGGTCATGGACGAAATGCGGGTGGCAGGCGGTGCACAGTATATGCACCTGACACTGCTTCGTCCGTTCCCGCGCCAAACGGTTCAGCGCGAGGTGCCGCCCGGCTCCACGGTCACGACGTTCTGCACCAGTTCGGCCAGCGAATGCGCGCCCATTTTTTCCATGACACGGGCGCGGTGCACTTCCACCGTCTTGATGCTGATGCCGAGGACATCGGCGATCTGCTTGTTGAGTTTGCCGACGATGATGAGATCGAGGACCTCGCGCTCACGCTGGGTGAGGTGCTCAAGGCGCCGCGCGGTATCCGCTTCCTGCCTGCGCTGCGAGCGGCTCGACCGCTCCTGCTCCAGACACTGCTCGATGAGTCGCAGCATGTCCTGGTCGCCGAAGGGTTTCTCGATGAAATCGACCGCGCCCTTCTTGAGCACCGATACCGCCATTGGCACATCGCCATGACCGGTGATGAAGATGACCGGCAGCGTGCAGCGCCGGCGGCCGAGTTCTTCGAACAGTTCCAGCCCACTCATGCCCGGCATGCGCACGTCAAGCACGAGACAGCCCGACATCTGCTCGCCATAGGCGGAGAGAAACTCTTCCGCCGACTCGAACGCCGATACCGCGTAACCGCTGGACTCGAGCATCCAGACAAGGGAGTCGCGCAAGGCGTCGTCGTCGTCGACGATGTAAATCTGTTGATCAGGCGCGGCGTGCGACTCGCTCACTTGCGGCCTCCGTGGGCAGGGTAAAGGAGAATATGGTACCTCCTTCCGGGTTCACGTCGACAATCAGGCGACCATCATGAAACTCGATGATGGAGCGACAGATATTGAGCCCCATGCCCATGCCTTCGGCCTTGGTTGTATAGAACGGTGTAAACAGCTTCGCCCGGTCCTCGTCGCTGATGCCGTGGCCACGATCGATGACCGCGACCTCGACCGAATGCGGGCCGAAATCGCGCGCCCGGACGACCAGGGTGCGCTCTTCGGGCAGCACGTCCTTCATGGCCTCGAGCCCGTTGCGCACCAGGTTCAGCACCACCTGCTCGATCATGATGCGGTCGGCGAACACCGCCGGCAGATCCGGGGCGACCTCGACCTCGAGCCGGATGCCAAGGCGACGCGAGTCGATTTCGGCAAAACCGATCGCATCGTCGAGCACATCCGAGATGTGCACCGCACTGCGGCGCGGCTCGCTCTTGCGCACGAACTCGCGGATGCGGCGGATGATCTTGCCCGCGCGCTCGGCCTGGAAGCTCGCCTTCTGCATTGCCGCCAGCAGGTCCTCGGGCTTGCTGCTGCCTGATTGCATGCGGGTGACGCAGCCAGCGCAATAGTTGGCAATCGCGGCCAGCGGCTGATTGAGCTCGTGCGCCAGGGTTGAAGCCATTTCGCCCATGGTGATGAGGCGCGCAGTGCGTTCGAGACGCTCTTCCTGCTGCCGCGAGATCTCGGCCGTCTGTTTGCGGTCGGTGATGTCGGTGGCGATCCCCATGCGCACCACACGGCCGTCCACCCAGCGCGTAGCGTGCTCTCGCACGTGATACCAGCGCCCCGACAGGGGGTGCTGCAACTCGCCGTCGAAGAGTTCGCGCGGCAGGTCACCGACGGTCAGGCTGCGCGGGTCGACACGGTAATCGCCGCGCTCCGGCTGCGGCACCGCTACGCCGCGCACGGTGCGCCCGACCGCATCGAAGCCGTGAATGGCCTTGAAGGCACGATTGGCAAAAAGGATTTCGTCGGTGCGTGCGTCGGACACGAACACCGCCGCATCCAGACCGTCGAGCACGGCCTCGAAACGTTCATGCGCCGCCTCCAGCGCGGCACGCACCCGCTTGGGCTCGGTGATGTCGGTCACCGAGGCCATCCAGCCCGTCTGATGTCCGGCCAGATCGATCAGCGGCGACAGATAGAAGCGGGCATCGAGGCGCTCGCCATTCTTGCGCCTGATCCGCATCTCGAAGCCGCTTGCCGGCGCACGCCCGGCAAGGGTCAGCTCAAGGTTACGTGAGCAGGTTTCGATTTCCTCCGACGGCCAGTACGGGAACGGCGCCTTGGCCCCGATCAGCTCACCCTCTTCGAACCCCACCATGCGACAGAAGGCGGAGTTCACATACATGATGCGTCCAGTGAGATCGATGGCGCGCAGGCCGGTGATGACCGAATCCTCCATCGCCTTGCGGAAGGCGGACTCGGCGCGCAGCGCCTCTTCGGCGGCCTTGCGCCCGGTAATGTCGTGCGCCACCGCGTACACCAGCTTCTCGGTCCGGACCGGGTTGATGCTCCACACCAGCCACTTGTAACTGCCATCGGCGCACAGACAGCGATTCTCGTATTTCACGGTCTGTCCGGACGCAAGCAGACGCAACTGCTCAAGAGTTGCCGCAACCTCCTCGCGGTGGACGATGTCGAGCATCGGCGTACCGGGCAACTCGGCCGGCGGATAACCAAGAATGCGCTCGAAGGCCGGGTTGCAGCGCTTGAACGTACCGTCAAGGCCGACCACGCACAGCATGTCGAGCGACAGATTGAACAGGCGGTCGCGCTCCTTCTCGACCTGAACCCGACGCTGCACATGAGTACGCAGCATCCACAGGCTCCAGAACACGGTGATCGACAGCCCGACGATCAGGATCGTCGGCAGCGACTGGGGCAGTTCGCCAGTGGTGCGGAAGGCCGTTGCGCGCAGGACCAGGCCGTTTCCGGGCGGATCGAGCGGAATCTCGAAGGCGACGCTTTCATCGAGATCCTTGAGCATGGAATTGACCGCGAGGGTTTCGCCGCGCACGTTCTGCAGCGCGAGGCGGTACTTCTCGGCAAACCAGCCGGGCACCAGGTGGCGGACGATGCGCTCGATCGAGTACACACCGACGATGACGCCACGAAACTCGCGCCCCCTCCGGATCGGCACGTACACCTCAAGCACCGTCACCCCGCGCGGCGTCATGTAGGCCTCGCCGTAGGTGATGCGGCCTTCGTCGCGGGCACGATGAAACACGCCGGACTGAAGCACCGACAGCGACTCGCCCGACAGCCAGTCGGTCGTATCGAAAGGGGCGGACCAGCGCACGACGCTGTCATCGCCCACCCAGACGATATTGACCAGCTCGCCATTATTGGCAATGTGCTGGTTGGCCCTGAGCTGGAACGCGTCTGAGTCGAGCGCCTCCGCCGACAGGTCGCGCGCAAGTTGCCCCAGAAACTCTTCCGTCCCCTGCATGTGCAGGCGCATCGTCTGCTCTGCCCACTGCACGTCGCGCGCCACTGCGTTGCGCTGGGTCTCGAGTTCGCGCGTCTGCAACAGACCAACCAGCGCCAGCATCGACAGGGCGAATACAACCATCGCGATATAGGGCGCGGTCCAGTACCAACGACTTGGTTCGAACTGAGAGGGATCGTCGGTTTCGGTCATGATGCGGGCGATGGGTACCGCTTGGCTGAGGATGGAGGAATAGCATGGCACCCGGAAACTGCCGGCTGACCCATTGTTGCTGCGCGGCCCGGGCATGTGGCATCGGGTATTACCCCTAGCAACGAAGCATTGAATAATTGCTGCTTGGGGTTTCCGCCAATTTTTTGTCATTGCGCATCGACACACAATGCGTGAATGCCCCTATGCACGATTTTCAAACAACTGCTCGTCGCAGTCGCCGCCATGCTCATGACGCTCACTGCCGGGGCACAGCAGTCTGCCGTCTCGAACAACCCGATCAAGATCGGCGTCTCCGGCCCGTTCACTGGCGGGTCGGCCCCGATGGGGATCTCGATGCGCGAAGGCATCCGGATCGCAGCCGCGGAGATCAACGCAGCGGGTGGTCTGCTTGGCCGCCCGGTCGAACTGGTCGAGCGCGACGACGAGGCACGCAACGAGCGCGGCGCGAATGTCGTGCAGGAATTGCTCAACAAGGAAGGCGTGGTCGCCGGCCTCGGCATCGTCAACACTGGCGTCGCCCTTGCGAGCCAGCGCTACTACCAGCTCGCGCGCGTTCCGGTTATCACCTCGGTGGCAACCGGCTCCCTGGTCACGAAGCAGTTTCACCCACCCGAGTTCGTCGACAACTACATCTTCAGGGTATCGGCCAACGACACCCTTCAGGCCGCCATGATTGTGGAAGAAGCCGTCGATCGCCGCGGCTTCCGGCGCGTGGCGATCTTTCACGACGCCACGAACTACGGTGTCCTCGGTCGCGAAGACCTCGAGGCCGCACTCGACCGGCGCGGGATGCGTCCACAGCTGGTCGAGCGCTTTCAGCTGCGTCAGGCCGACATGACCCAGGCCCTGGTGCGAGCCCGGCAGGCAGGCGTGGATGCGATCCTCACCTATGGCATCGGCCCCGAGCTGGCGCAGATTGCAAACGGCATGGCGCGCCTGCAGTGGAAAGTGCCCCTGATCGGCAGCTGGACGCTGGCCATGTCCAACTTCATAGACAACGCCGGCCCCAACGCCGAAGGCGCACGCATGCCGCAGACCTTCATCCAGGAGCCGAACTCACCTCGGCGCAAGAGCTTTCTCGATGCGTGGCAGGCACTGACCGGAACCGAGCGAATTCCCGTTCCACCTGCGGCCGCACAGGGTTATGATTCCGCCCTGCTGCTCGCTGCCGCCATTCGTCAGGCAGGCACAACCGAAGGTGACCGTATCCGGGACGCACTGGAGAACCTCCAGACCCGGGTGGAGGGCGTGATCATGGACTATGAACGACCGTTCTCCAGGAACAACCACGAAACCATCGCCGCGACCGGTCAGATCTTCATGGGCGAAGTGCGCGGTGGCAAGGTGGTCTTTGCATACGAAGAAGACCGTTTGCGAGCGGTTCGCAGATGACGCAGTTGGCAAACGCTTTCCCGATCGGCCGGGGGATCTCTCCCTCCCTCCCTCACCCCCGGCCGATTTTTTTCCGTAAATCTCAGTTGACAGGGCTCGCGCTGCAGTGCGCGAGCCCTGTTTCATTTTGCGCGCCGGCGTTCACGAAACGCAGTGTTTCGCGCGGCCGGTGCCTGGCATGGAGGGACCAGCTTTTGATCTGAGCGGCGAAAAATGCGTATGAGGTTATCAAGATAGATATTGCACGATGCGAAACAACGTTTTATAGTTCGAAACGTTGAGCAAGCGAGCCACGGTTCGTGCGCGCACGATTTACGAACGCAACCGCTCGTAATGGGCGGAATCTGCCAAACAGCAGTCATGAGGAGACAAGCCATGGGAACAAACAACGTCCTTCTGCAGCCCGACCCGGACACTCAGGAAACGCAGGAATGGCTCGAGGCAATTGCCGCAGTCATTGAGAACGAAGGCCCCGAACGCGCCCATTACCTGATCGAAAAGCTCATCGACAGCGCACGTGAGGAAGGCATCAACCTGCCCTACTCCGCAACCACCCAGTACATCAACACGATTCCGGCCGATCAGCAGCCCAAGTATCCGGGCGATCCGGACATGGAGATCAAGCTTCACTCCTACATCCGCTGGAATGCCATGGCGATGGTGGTGCGTGCCAACAAGCACACCAACGTCGGTGGCCACATCTCCTCATTCGCTTCATCCGCAGCCCTCTACGACGTGGGCTTTTCGCATTTCTGGAAAGCGACGGACCACGAATCCGGCGGCGACATGATTTTCTTCCAGGGCCACTCGGTCCCCGGCGTCTACGCCCGTGCCTACATGCTCGGTCGCCTGACCGACAGCCAGCTCGACGGCTATCGTCAGGAAGTCGACGGCACCGGCATTTCGTCCTATCCGCACCCGTGGCTGATGCCGGATTTCTGGCAGTTCCCGACGGTCTCGATGGGCCTCGGCCCCCTGTGCGCCATCTACGCTGCACGCTTCACGAAGTACATGGCCAGCCGTGGCCTGATCGACGCCAAGAAGGCCGAAGAGCGCAAGGTATGGGCATTCCTCGGCGACGGCGAGACTGACGAGGTCGAATCCCTCGGCGCCATCGGCATGGCCGCGCGCGAGAAGCTCGACAACCTGATCTTCGTCATCAACTGCAACCTGCAGCGTCTGGACGGCCCGGTGCGCGGCAACGGCAAGATCATCCAGGAACTCGAAGGCGAGTTCCGCGGCGCGGGCTGGAACGTCATCAAGCTGGTGTGGGGCACCCACTGGGATACCCTGTTCGAGCGCGACAAGACCGGCATCCTCAAGAAGCGCATGATGGAGCTGTGCGACGGCGAATATCAGACCTTCAAGGCCAAGGACGGCGCCTATGTGCGCGAGCACTTCTTCAACACGCCTGAGCTGAAGGCACTGGTTGCCGACTGGACCGACGACGACGTGTGGCAGCTGAATCGCGGCGGTCACGACCTGTTCAAGATCTTTGCCGCCTACGATGCAGCCGTAAAGCACAAGGGCCAGCCGACCCTGATCCTGGCGAAGACCATCAAGGGCTTCGGTCTGGGCCAGTCCGGCGAGGCGATGAACATCGCCCACAACACCAAGAAGCTCGACGTCGAGTCGATCAAGCGCTTCCGCGACCGCTTCGGCCTGCCGGTGTCCGACGACAAGGTTGCCGACCTGCCCTATCTGAAGTTCGACGAGGACTCGGCCGAGTACAAGTACATGCGCGAACGCCGCATGGAACTGGGCGGCTTCCTGCCCAGCCGCCGGACCAAGGCCGAAGCCCTGCAGGTCCCCGGCCTCGACGCTTTTGCCGCGCTGCTCAAGGCATCCGGTGAAGGTCGCGAACTGTCGACCACCATGGTCATGGTGCGCATCATGAACACCCTGCTCAAGGACAAGCAGATCGGCAAGAACATCGTGCCGATCGTGCCCGACGAGAGCCGTACCTTCGGTATGGAAGGCATGTTCCGCCAGTACGGCATCTGGAACCAGGAAGGTCAGAAGTACGTTCCGGAAGACCATGACCAGCTGATGTTCTACAAGGAATCGGTCACTGGCCAGGTGCTGCAGGAAGGCATCAACGAAGCCGGCTCGATGGCCGACTGGATCGCCGCAGCCACCGCCTACTCGGTGCATGGCGTGCAGATGGTTCCGTTCTACATCTGCTACTCGATGTTCGGCCTGCAGCGCACCATGGACATGTGCTGGGCGGCTGCCGACCAGCGTTCGCGCGGCTTCCTGATCGGCGGCACCGCCGGTCGCACTACGCTGAACGGCGAAGGCCTGCAGCACGAAGACGGCCACAGCCAGATTCTGGCCAATGTCATCCCCAACTGCGTCAGCTACGACCCGACCTTCCAGTACGAGCTGGCAGTCATCGTGCAGGACGGCATGCGCCGCATGTTCGCCGAGCAGGAAGATGTGTACTACTACATCACGGTGATGAACGAGAACTACGAGCACCCGGAACTGCCGGCCGGCTCCGAAGCCGACATCATCAAGGGGATGTACGCATTCAGGAAGGGCGCCGAAGGCAATGGCCCGCGTGTGCAACTGCTGGGCTCCGGCACCATCTTCAACGAAGTCATTGCCGCAGCCGATCTGCTCAAGAACGACTGGGGCGTGGATGCGGACATCTGGGGCTGCCCGAGCTTCAACGAACTGGCCCGCGACGGTCAGGCCGCTGCGCGCTGGAATCTGCTCCACCCGCTGGAGGCACCGAAGCTCTCGCACGTCGAACAGAAACTTGCCGACGCCAAGGGCCCGGTTGTTGCCGCAACCGACTACATCAAACTGTTCGCCGAGCAGATCCGTCCCTTCGTGAAGAGCAGCTACATCACGCTGGGCACCGACGGCTTTGGCCGCTCCGACACCCGCGAGAAGCTGCGTCACTTCTTCGAAGTGGATCGTCGCTGGGTCACGCTGGCTGCATTGAAGGCACTGGCAGACGAAGGCAGCATCGAACGCGAGAAGGTTGCGGCCGCACTGGTCAAGTACAACCTTGACCCGTCCAAGCCGAACCCGATGTCCGTCTGAGCGCCGAAGGAGACAAGAAGATGAGCCAACTGATTGAAGTCAAGGTTCCGGATATCGGCGATTTCTCCGATGTACCGGTGATTGAACTGTTCGTGAAGGTCGGCGACACCATCAAGGTGGACGACTCGATCGCAACGCTAGAATCCGACAAGGCAACGATGGATGTGCCGTCGTCGGCCGCCGGCGTGGTCAAGGAAGTGCTGATCAACCTCGGTGACAAGGTGTCCCAAGGGACGCTGATGATCAAGGTCGAAGCCGCAGGTGCTTCTGCAGCGGCAGCACCTGCTGCTGCACCCGCACCGGCAGCCGCGCCGGCGCCAGCTGCAGCAGCGCCGGCTGCGGCCGGTGGCGGCATTGTCGAAGTCAAGGTGCCGGACATCGGCGATTTCGACGAAGTGCCCGTAATCGAGCTCTACGTGAAGGCTGGCGACACGATCAAGGTCGACGACGCCATCGCCACCCTCGAGTCCGACAAGGCAACGATGGACGTGCCCTCGTCGGTTGCCGGCGTGATCAAGGAGGTTCTGGTCAAGCTCGGCGACAAGGTGTCCGAAGGCTCCGTGCTGATCAAGGTGGAAGCGGCCGGTGCCGCATCCCCAAGCGCGCCAGCACCGGCGGCCAGTGCGCCCGCCCCTGCCCCCGCTGCCGCACCTGCACCCACCGCTGCGCCCGCCCCGGTAGCAGCGCCGGCACCAGCTGCTGCGGCCTCCGCACCAAGCGCAGTCAAGCTAGGCGGAAAAGTGCACGCCAGCCCTTCAGTGCGCGCCTATAGCCGGGAACTGGGCGTAGACCTGTCGACCGTAAAGGGTTCAGGCCCGAAGAACCGCATCCTGAAAGAAGACGTCACCGCCTTCATCAAGGGCGCGATGAGCAGCGGCGTGGTTCCGGGCAAGACGCCGGCTGCTGCGGCCGGCGGCAGCCTGGGTGGCGGCCTCGACCTGTTGCCGTGGCCGAAGGTCGATTTCGCCAAGTTCGGCGAAGTTGAAGTCAAGCCGATGTCGCGCATCAAGAAGATCTCCGGTCAGAACCTCGCCCGCAACTGGGCCATGATTCCTGCGGTCACCTATCACGAAGATGCCGACATCACCGACCTCGAAGCATTCCGTGTGCAGATGAACAAGGAATACGAGAAGTCCGGCAAGAAGCTCACCATGCTCGCCTTCATCATCAAGGCCTCGGTGCGTGCGCTGCAGGAGTTCCCGGAGTTCAACACCAGTCTCGATGGCGACAACCTGGTGTACAAGAAGTACTTCAACATCGCCTTCGCGGCCGATACCCCGAACGGGCTGGTCGTGCCGGTTGTGAAGGAAGCCGACAAGAAGAGCGTGTTCGAGATCGCAGCCGAAACCGGCGCGCTGGCCAAGAAGGCACGCGATGGCAAGCTCGGCCCGGCAGACATGTCCGGCGCCTGCTTCACCATCTCGTCGCTGGGCGGCATTGGTGGCACCTACTTCGCACCCATCGTCAATGCGCCTGAAGTCGCCATTCTCGGCGTGAACAAGTCGGCGATGAAGCCGGTGTGGGACGGCAAGCAGTTCGTGCCGCGCCTCACGCTGCCGATGTCGCTGACGGCCGACCACCGTGTCATCGACGGCGCACTGGCAACCCGTTTCAACGTCTATCTTGCTCAAATGCTGGCCGACTTCCGTCGGGTCATGCTGTAAGGGGGCCACGTCATGAGTCAAATCGTTGAAGTAAAGGTCCCGGACATTGGCGACTTCGATACCGTTCCGATCATCGAACTGTTCGTTAAGGTCGGCGACAGCATCCAGGTCGACGAGGCCATCTGCACGCTTGAGTCCGACAAGGCCACGATGGATGTACCGTCCGAGGTGGCTGGCGTAGTGAAGGAAGTTCTCGTCGCCCTCGGCGACAAGGTCGGCGAAGGCGCAGTGCTGCTGAAAGTCGAGACGGCCGGCGCAAGCGCCGCTGCACCGGCTGCAGCACAAGCCCCTGCAGCAGCGGCTGCGGCCGCCGCACCTGCGGCAGCACCATCCGCTGCTCCCGCCGCCGCCAGTCATGGCGGCACGGCCGACATCGAGTGCGACATGCTCGTCCTCGGCGCAGGCCCTGGCGGTTACTCCGCCGCCTTCCGCGCAGCGGACCTCGGTCTGAAGACGGTCATCGTCGAGCGCTACCCGAGTCTGGGCGGAGTGTGCCTGAACGTCGGCTGCATCCCCTCCAAGGCACTGCTGCATGTTGCCGAAGTCATGGATGAGGCCTCTCATGTCAGCACCGCTGGCGTCAGCTTTGCCAAGCCCACGGTCGACGTCGACGCGCTGCGCAAGCACAAGGATGGCGTGATCGGCAAGCTGACCGGCGGTCTCGCCGGCATGGCCAAGGCGCGCAAGGTCGAGATCGTGCGCGGCTACGGCAGCTTCCTCGACCCCAATCACGTCGAAGTCGAAGTCACCTCCGGCACGGCTCAGGACAAGACCGGCGACAAGAAGGTCATCCGTTTCAAGCAGTGCATCATTGCAGCAGGCTCGGCTGCAGTGCATCTGCCCTTCATCCCGCGCGACCCGCGCATCGTCGACTCTACCGGCGCGCTGGAACTCCGTCAGGTGCCCGAGAAGATGCTGGTCATCGGGGGCGGCATCATTGGCCTTGAAATGGCCACGGTGTACTCCTCGCTCGGTAGTCGCATCGATGTGGTCGAGATGCTCGACGGCCTGATGCAGGGGCCGGATCGCGACGCAGTCAAGGTATGGGAAAAGCAGAACGCCCATCGCTTCGACAAGGTCATGCTGAAGACCAAGACGGTCGGCGTAGAAGCGAAGGATGACGGCCTGTATGTCACCTTTGAAGGTGAAGGCGCACCGACTGAGCCGGTCAAGTACGACATGATCCTGCAGTCGGCCGGCCGCTCACCCAACGGCAAGAAGATTGCTGCTGACAAGGCGGGCGTGATCGTTGGCGAACGCGGATTCATTCCGGTCGATGCACAGATGCGGACCAACGTGCCGCATATCTTCGCCATCGGCGACATCGTCGGTCAGCCCATGCTTGCTCACAAGGCAGTACATGAGGCTCACGTCGCCGCAGAAGTCGCGGCAGGTCACAAGTCAGCCTTTGACGCCACCGTGATTCCCGGCGTCGCGTACACCCATCCTGAAGTCGCATGGGTCGGATACACCGAAGCCCAGGCCAAGGCCGAAGGCAAGAAGGTCGAAACCGCCAAGTTCCCGTGGGCAGCGAGCGGCCGCGCGATCGCCAACGGTGCCGACTACGGCTTCACCAAGCTGATCTTCGACGCTGAATCCCATCGCGTGATCGGCGGCACGATCGTCGGCCCAAGCGCCGGCGACATGATCGGCGAAGTGTGTCTGGCAATCGAAATGGGCGCCGACGCGGTCGACATCGGCAAGACCATCCACCCTCACCCGACCCTGGGGGAAACGGTGGGAATGGCAGCCGAAGTGGCGCACGGAAGCTGCACCGACCTGCCACCGATGCGCAAGAAGTGACCGCGTCGGACAGTAAGTAACGGTGAAACAGAGAATGGCGGCCTGCGGGTCGCCATTTTTTTGGTTCGATCTTAGAGAGAGGTATCAGTCGGACCGGGAATGCCGCTTCTTCGCAAATCAAGGCCTGGAGGAACTTCGGCTCACGCACCGAGCAGACATCGCAGCTGCACGACGTCGCCGCCGAGCGCTTCTTTCTGTTGCTAACGCGGGAGCGCCATCAACCGTCGGATCTGCAGGCCCCAGCGTGAAATACACTGGACGACGTATGCCTTCTATTACAGCGCGCTTTTCTACAACTCCCGGCGCTTACTCGGTTTCCGATCAATGCTCGTCAGTGGCGTTTGAACAGCGGTACGGTGTCGCAATGCAGGACCGTCTACTCAATCGTAAGCGCCCGGCAAAGTCACCTGTGAATTGAACTTCTAGACCGTGAAGATAGTGTCCACTAATCAGGGATGGTGGACACTATGGAAGTCGGCAAGCCCGTGCGACGCAGGCGCACACATACCGAGGCATTCAAACAGTCCGTGCTCGCAGCCTGCCGGGAGACTGGAGCATCGGTCGCCGGCGTTGCGCTGGCCAATGGGCTCAATGCGAATCAGGTGCGCCGCTGGATGCGGGAACGGGGTGTTGCGGCGCCGGGGCATCGTCTTGGGGCACCCTCTCTTTTACACGAGCGCAGCGCAGTTCCCGCGTTTGTGCCGGTAGCGATTGCGCCCACGGTGTCGAACACGCCTGACATTCACGTCGAGATTCAGCGTGGAAACACGACTATCAAGCTCGAGTGGCCAGTCCAAGCCGCAGGTGACTGTGCCGCCTGGCTACGAGACTGGCTGCGATGATTCGGGTCGACGCGCTGTGGCTATCGAGCACACCGCTGGACATGCGCGCGGGCGCCGAGACGATCCTGGCGCGGGTGGTTCGCGTGTTTGGTCAGGCGCAGCCCCACCATGCCTATCTGTTTGCCAACCGCCGTGCCAACCGGATGAAGGTGTTGATCCATGATGGGCAGGGCATTTGGCTGGCGAACCGTCGGCTCCATCAGGTGCGGTTCTGCTGGCGACACGGTGACGAGCGCGTTGAGCTGAGCCGAGCGCAGTTCGATGCGCTGGTCCTGGGGCTGCCATGGGAACGTCTGGCCGATGGGGGCGTGATCCGGATAGTTTGACGGCCCGCCATTGGGGCTGTCCACGATAGGCGGTGCGCATATTGATTGGCAACATGCGTTTATGTCCTTGCCAGCCAATCTTGACCAACTCAGTGCCGACGAGCTTCGCCAACTGGTGATTCGTCAGGCCGCCGTGCTGGCAGACAACAATCGGGAGCTCACCTGGCGCCAGGGCAAGATCGACAAGCTCACCCATGAGCTGGCGATGCACAAACGCTGGCGCTTCGGGGTCAAGACCGAACACTGGCCGACCGAACAAGCGCAACTGTTCGCGGAAACGGTCGACGCCGACCTGGCGGCGATGGAGGCCGAACTCGCGCAACTGTCGCCCACCCCGTCTAAGACCAAGGGTCAGGCTAAACGTCAGCCGCTGCCCGCGAACCTGCCACGCACCGAAATTCGTCATGAGCCGGCATCCACTGTCTGCGCCTGCGGTTGCACGATGAAGCGCATTGGCGAGGACGTGGCCGAGAAGCTCGACTACACGCCCGGCGTGTTCACGGTCGAACGTCACGTTCGCGGCAAGTGGGTGTGTGGGCAGTGCGAAACACTCGTTCAGGCGCCCGTACCCGCACATGTGATCGACAAGGGGATCCCGACTACGGGGCTGCTCGCGCAAGTCTTGACCGCAAAGTACATGGACCATCTGCCGCTCTACCGTCAGGAAACGGTGTTCGTTCGGGCCGGCGTGGCCATCGCCCAGTCGACGCTGGCGCAGTGGGTGGGCCAATGCGGCGTGGCCTTGCAACCTCTGGTCGATGTGTTGAAGGCGGAGATGCTCGGGCATCGTGTGCTTCACGCCGACGAAACCCCCGTCGCCATGCTCGACCCTGGCGCCGGAAAGACGCATCGAGCCTATCTGTGGTCATACAGCATCGGTGCCTTCGAGCCGATCAAGGCGGTCATTTACGACTTCGCCCAAAGCCGTGCGGGCAACCACGCACAGGCGTTTCTCGGAGACTGGAAAGGCACGCTCATCTGCGACGACTACGCCGGCTACAAGGCGCTGCTGGCCAATGGGCTGACCGAAGCAGGCTGCATGGCGCACGCCCGGCGCAAGTTCTTCGAGCTGCACACCCAGAAACAGAGCTTGATTGCCGGCGAGGCGCTCGACTATTTCGGCCGGCTCTACGGTGTCGAACGAGAGGTTGCCGAATCCGACGCCGAAGCGCGACAGCGAATCAGGGCGCTAAAAGCACGGCCGATTGCCGATGAGTTGCATGCCTGGCTCGAGCAGCACCGACAACGGGTGCCGAACGGATCGGCCACCGCCCGTGCCATCGACTACAGCCTAAAACGCTGGGTGGCGTTGACGCACTACCTGTCCGACGGACAGGTCCCCATCGACAACAACTGGATCGAGAACCGGATCCGGCCGATTGCGCTCGGGCGCAAGAACTGGCTCTTCGCCGGCAGTCTGCGCGCGGGGCAGCGTGCCGCCGCCATCATGAGCTTGATTCAGTCCGCACGACTGAACGGTCACGACCCCTTCGCCTATTTGAAGGACGTGCTCGCCCGCCTGCCCAGTCAGCCATACAGTCAGATCGGCGAACTCCTACCCCATCGCTGGACGCCGCTCGCTTCCTGCTGACTTACTTCGTCAAGACGGGTTCGCCGGGCGCTTGCACTCAATCCAAGGGACTCGTTTCTCGCGCTGCAGCGCTGGGTGCCGTA